>Ga0182211_1000513_pt1 | contig 12156 bp, 8 predicted proteins | sample G5R1MG_20_FD_129660 | JGI IMG/M metagenome (GOLD analysis project Ga0182211, IMG submission 129660) | Switchgrass phyllosphere microbial communities from Michigan, USA - G5R2_MAIN_03OCT2016_LD1 MG | ecosystem: Host-associated > Plants > Phyllosphere > Phylloplane/Leaf | place: USA: Michigan... | reverse complement strand
GCTACGGCTGGACCGCCTAGTGCCCAGAGGTAGATAGGGGGAGTTGATCTTCTGAAGAAAGGAATGAGGAACCTGTGTTTGCTGGTTTGCGCCGAGGAGTTATGCTGGCCTGGGAGGTTGAACTTGGTAGCGAGGTTTGTGGAGAGGCGGACAACGGTGGGTAGTAGTTTTTGATGGTTTCTGCGATAGGCCATGTCGGTTGAGGGCCTTCCGTTTCCCCTGGAAACTCGTCATCTACCAGGGAATTAGCCGTCGGCCTGCTCCAAGGCCTTGTCGCGGACAAGGAGACGGCGAGCTACGAGAGGAACAAGGCAAGGTGCATAACACTACGCACTAGCCACTCCAAGCCCCTCACACAGTCTCTTTCGCCACTGCCCACAAACATCCTCGAACCCATCCAACACATTCGCGCACGCCCTTTTCGCTTCCCGTTCTCTCAAGCGGCGATCCCAGTCACCATTGTTAATGTAGTCTTGTCCCACTTGCGTCTTCTCGTTATCACGCTTCCAGTCCTGCAGTTGTTCTTTGCTAACCTTTAACCGCCTGGCTGCATTTGTCGTGATTTGTCGTGACATGTGCAGGGTGTCGTTGACGTTGGCGAGGTGTTGCAAAAGTTCACGGGTTGAGTTTGTGAGATGGGAGAGCGCGACGAGCGGGTCGGTGGAAGCGTGTGGAAGGAGTTCGAGAGTGGAATCTATGAGTGGGAGGAGGTCCTCGATGCTTTCGAGGTCTGGAATGATGGGGCGTGGCCCAGAGAAGGATGCAGCGAGCGATGTAAGTGTGCGCGACTGATGGGTGAGATGGGTCGTCAGGGCATCGTGAGCGGTCTTGAGTCTGATACCTGTTAGCATTTCGTCCGTTGTCGTTGCGGGGTTGCGCATGCCGTGTAGACCCGTTTTCAATAGCCATTTGACTCCCCAAGTCCCTCAACTGGTCGACGACCCTCTTGACCACCTGATCAGAGGCACTGCCATTGTCCTCCGTCCCTCTCCGCACCAGGCTTTCGATAGCCGACATCCTCACATCGAGCGTGTGAGAGATACCCTCGTTGTCCAGGTCGGAGTCTTCGCCGTAATCCGAGCCATCATAAAGCGAGCGTTGTCTGGTATGCTTGCGAGTCTTGATGGCAGAGCCTGGGCTCAGCCGAGGGGGTGAAGAGGTATGCATGGCCACACCACTGTCGCGCACTGCATTCGTGTTTACTGCACTGTCCATGCCAGACGATCCGTCGTGTTCGACCGCCGTGCCAATGCCAGAGAAGTCGGTTTCTTGGGTGACGTCCAACTCTTCTCCAAATTCTCCGTCTATGGGCCCCTCCTCATCATCCCATATCTCGCCGAGCTCGTCCGCTAGATTGCCCAAGCCGTTGCGGCCCATCCCCCCGTCAAAGTGCTGTGCGGGACTGCCATGGTCAAAGTCCTGGGAGGAGCGCGGTGTCATTGGCGAGTATCCCGAAGAGCGCCGGTTCATCGACTGGCGTCTGGAGGACGTATTGAGGGTCATGTCGAGGCTGGAAGGATGCCGGCGGTGCGACGATATCGGCCGGTGCGTCGGCGTTTGCGGTGGAGATGACATGCTGTGTGGGCTTTGATTCAAGAGGGGTGTGGTGGCATCGAGCGCCGGATTCGGGGGTGCGCCGAGGCTGGAGCGACAAAGCAGCGATGCGCCCTGACTGGCCGCCGCTCTCAGCGGCAAGCGGGTGGGTTTGGCTCTTCTCAAGACGCGTGGAATCGCGACTAGCGCCACGTACAGGCGAAGAGAGCGTGGTGATGTGCTGGCAGAGTTTGGCTGTGGAAGGGTCTGGCGGCGCACATGCAGGGTTCAGGCGCGGACCCGTCTCGTGTGACGTCGAACAATGGGCTGGCGAACGGAACAGGCGAAGTGACGACGGTGACAAGGCGAGTGCTCTACGCTATGTAGTTGCACCAAGTGCAGTCTGTTGATGCGTGTCTGGGCGCCTCCCACGGTCGAAGAACGTCCATGGTTTGTTTGTTAACGCGACGCTTACCTCAGCCAGCGATGCCTTCCCCCGTCGTCACGTGCATATACATTTATTCTAAAGCCCAAAGGTCTGAAAACTATCTACAGCGAAGCCGCATGCAGAGAAGTCAGATCGTTTTCAGGCCCGAAAGAACAGCGGGAACAACAACAGTCGCTCCCAACTCCACGGACACCTGGACACCACGACGTCTTGCTACTGCTGCCCAGTGCGGCCCTGCACAGCCAACACGGTACCATGCTGCCAAAAAGAACTCCCTGATGCCTTTTGCCATGCCGCTGAAACGCAGGTCGGGGGGAGGGGGGATATACATTGGTTTTCACGGCGGTGGCTTCGTTGCCTCGAGACTGGCCAGTTGCTTCTTGAGGTGTGTGAAGAAGGACTGTCCGGACGGCATGAGGTGTGCCATGTTGTTACCTGGCCACGGTCAATGGTTGTCTAGGCCGATGCTGCAGGCCGACTCCACCCTTGACGCCCCATGCGCCACTGCTCCTCTTCGGAACAGAGTCGCCCTCGACCTTGTGGTATACTGAGGGTTGGCCTGTGGACTTGCTGTCAGCCGTGGTGCGCAAATGCCGTGCTGCACGCTCAAGAAATCGTACCGGCGGTGCTTTCGAGGTATTCTGCGCCACAATTAGCCTGAGTATCAATAGGTGCGTGTGGGTGTCCAGCAGGCTTGGCCAAATGCTGTGTTCAACTGCCTGCGCAAAGAACTGGTCGGTCACGTACTCTTCCTCAGAAAGTCCTTGACCTCGTTGGCGTTGAAGTCACGCACAGGGACGTGGTGCTCGGCGGCTGGACCTTGGACGGGTGATGTTATTGCTGCCGGTGCAGAAGGCTTCCCTTTGGGGCCCCAAGCCCCTCCCGAGGGCGCCGTCGTTGCCTGTGGTCGCGGGCCCTCCTTGGTGGGGGTGCTCGTGCCAGAGGAGCGGTCTTGATTCTGGCGGTTGGCCTGCCCCTGCCGCCGCCAGCTGTTGTCTTGGTTAGATGTGGCACGACTCATTCCACGCCGCAATCCAAGGCATACCGATTCTCACCCGCGCCACTCATGGTTAGAAACGGGAAGAGGGGGTGGGATGACTGACTGGAGGGGTAGGCGACAGGTCGGTGGAGGTATATATCATCGACGAGAGAGCTCTCGTCTTGCTGCGCGCGCGAACTGGGGTCTGTGCTACAAGGTAACTGGCCAATGACGATATGGCTCCGAGCAATCCATCGTCACCCTTCCCTACCAGCGCGCTGCTGCTAGCTACTTCAAGGCAGTTATGGGAACGAATTCACCATTGTCATCGCATGAGTGGCTGGAGAATTTTGGAGCTTAACAGAGCGCCTGATGCGTTGTTCCTCCACGGCAGAGGCTCTCTCCAATCAACACTGCATCTGGGTGTTTTTGCGGTGCACTGACGACAAGGGTATATATTGTATGCGGCTCTGTACGTCAAACAACAATACTAGGCTGACACTTCGTTTTCTTTTTGTTGTGGCTGATCTTTTCCAGGCTCCATCTTTTTCCACAGACCCAGGAATCCACCTCCAATGACCTGTTGGCCGACCTTGGGACGACATACCATAGCCCACTGTTCTTCCTGTCTAGCCACGTCTTCCGTCGACTCACTAGCTCGCGCTTCCTTGACGAGAACTGGGTCTAAAAATTTCTCAATTGAATAAGCGGACAAGTCTTGAGTTGCTGCTTCCCGCCGAGGAGCCCTTGGTCTGACGGCGCGTACATCCCATTCGCGAATCGTGCCTGCGCCAAGCTCGATAACCTGGTCGAGCAGGTATGGCATCTTTTGCTCGCGGATTTTTTCTACACATTCTACAATCTGTGTAATGCTCGGATTGAAGACAGCAAGAAGCCCATTGGTGTGCAATGCTGGCGCAACATTGGCAAAGTGACTGGTCGCGTTGGGTAGATCGAGTAATACATGACTCAGGAAAGGTTCTTGCGTCTTTCGCGATGCTCGTTGTGCAGCGATCCATTCGGAGACGTCCCCCACGTGGAAGTCGACGTTGCCGGCATACATACCGTGCCGAAATCCTTCCACGACCTTGCGTGCATGCTCAGAGTATTTGCTCGAGATGTCGATAGTATGTATGACCGCCCGGCGATTCGCCTTCCAGGAATTTCGCGCAGAGTTTTCCAGATCTACCATGGACTCTCCCAGGTATACGGCATCTTCAGGCTCTGCTTCCTGGCTCGACGTCGAAGACGGGACTTTAGGGAGAGGCGGGTTCGCAGCATGTATGGCTCGCGACAAATGTAGTGTCAGCGCTCCATGGCCTGTACCTGCCTCCAGGATCTCGAGCGGCGGCTCAGAGTTTGGCCCGCTCGCGGGCGTATCGACATGCAGGTCGAGCAGTGACACAATCAGGTTTGCGTCATAGGGATAAATCTCGGTGTTGTCAGCTCGACGGCACAGAGGCTTCCACGCTGGCATCAACGCACGGGAGTAACAAGACGCCGCGTCAAGCGGACGTAGTCTGCTAATGTTGGCTCATGCACGCGGAACGATGCGCCTCTTGAAGAGATTACTAGTTGGCGCGGCTCTTTGCCAATTATGTCGTCATGTTCGACGGAGCCGCGATGTGTGACCGAGGTTTTGGAAGGCCGCAGCCGGACCAAGCGGCCCTCGTGCGAAGCATCTCTCTTATCGCGGAGCACAGCATTGTCACCCTCTGTGGCAGCGTTAGTGAGCTGCGAAGTTTCGATGGAAGACAGGACTCGCCCTTGAAGGCGCGGTGCAACCTGATACCACTCGTGAACCGCCGAGGCGCTGGTATGCTGCAGGGCGATGAGCGTGGTAGCTGGTGGCAACAGCGAAGTCGCATTGCTTGACGAGAAGGATGCCTTGCAATGTTGCGAAACTTGCGCAGCGTGAAGCGAGACGAGGCGAGGAAGGAGCTAAACTAGGTATCTAACTGCCTAGTTCGGGGCGCTAAAATCCGGGGTATGGCCTTCGTCTCTGTCGAGATCACATGACGATGCCAGCCTCTCTATTCTGCCAGCACCACATCCTCCAAGTTCTTCCTTACAAACTTGGTCACTTCATCCAAGGCTGCCTTCACCGTGGCCGTCTGGTTCACAAACCCAATCCTCACATAGCCCTTCCACTCGCCACCAAAGGCCAGACTGCCAGGCACAAACAACACGCCCGTCTTTTCCAGCAACTTCTTGCAAAAGTCCACTGCGTCGACTGCTTTGCCCTCGCGATGGAACTTGATAAATGCCGTCGTACCGGCCACGGGCTTGACCCATTCACACTCGTCTTCGTTCTTGAGCACGAAGCGCTCCAGCAGCGCGAGATTGGTTCGCGCAAGCTGGATGTTGCGCGCGAGTAGAGCATGCACGGTAGACGCGTGCAGTGCGAAAGCAGCGACTTGCTCGTCGAGCTGCGAGACGGAGATTGTGGTGTAGTGGCGTGCTGACGCAATTTGCTCTATGATGGCCGTGTTGCGCGAGGCGAGCCAGCCGACGCGGATTCCGGCGAGAGAGTAGGCTTTTGACAGGGAGCCTGTGACGATGATGTTGGGATAGTTCATGGACAGGAGTGACGGGGGGAATTCCTTGTCAAGGGGGCTGATGGAATGGAAAAGGGGTCTGTAAACCTCGTCGCACAGTAGAGTAATGTTGTTGGAGGCGGCGATGTCGATGACTTGCTGCAGGAAAGACTTGCCTAGGATAGCACCGGTGGGGTTATTCGGGTTGTTTAAGACGATGAATTTGGTCGAAGGTTTGAGCAGTGCTTTGAGGTCGTCGATGGTAGGCACCCATTGATTTTCGGGATAGGCTTTCCACAGATCAACTTCGGCGCCCAGTTGCTTTGGGACTTCGTAGAGAGATTGATAGGTGGGGTAGTGGCAGATGACATGGTCTCCAGGGCCGACGAGAGCGTAGGCGGCGAGGTAATTGGCCTGGATGGCACCGGCTGTGGTGAGGATGTTGTCTGGAGACAGAGGGTTGGTTACCTTGGCCGAGTAGAGGCGGGCAAGGTTATTTCGGAGCTCAGCAGATCCCCGTATGGCGCCATAGTGGAGGATAGTGGATGTATCCAGGACAGAATTGGGTTTGGTTTCAGAGAGCTCACGCAGCTGGTCGATAGAGATAGAGGCACAGCATGTTTCGGCAACATTGTACTTGCAGTTGTTCTCATGAGCGTCCATCCACTGCGCATAGTTAGCCTTGCACATATTCCAGAGGTAGGTACATAGTGTGTGTGTGAACATGCGGGGTACTTACTGCCTCAACGGCGAAATCATCAATTTTGACCATATTGCAGTCCGTTTGCTACTTGGACTAGAGTTGCTTCTTTGAATCAGGGGCGATGCAACTTGGAACCTTTGGTTGATTCTATATACCATCTCATTGACATAGGGCGCGTCTAATGGCCACGACGAATCGTAGGGACGACTTTGCAGCTAGCTGCAGCAGGGTCTAGTGGTCTGATAGATGGCCGTGCCCCAGAGCTTCGTGGAGCTTCGTGGAGATACTACGGCCATGGTGGTGCATTATTTGCAAAATGCCTGACTGTAGATGCCGTGTACAGGCAGCTGAGATAGATTCCAGTCAACTACACACTGAAGATGTTTGCACCAATCAAAATTCACTAAAGAAGATAATGGAACTAATGAGCAAATTGTCAAGATCATCGCTCTGGGATGAAGAGGTTTGTTGTTGAGAGATAGATTAGGATTTGGGACATGGTAAGCAAGCTCCGAAAACGTATCCGGATTCGATATTATTTTCTTGGGTTGCAAATGGCTGGTGTAAGGTCGTCGATATGGCAGGCGCAAGCAAGTTAGCCGAAAACCGGTACACACGACAAGGTACGCAGCACAACTTGTCCATTGTCTCCATGCATTTGGCCTACATAAGCAGCCGCAATGTACCAATCAGCCGAGCAGCCGAAAGCGAAAAGATGGACATGCGGGGTAAAATGTATGCTTCAAGCATCAAAGGCTCGGCTAGTTTGAGGGAACGACGGGGTCTGCGGGCACAGTGAGCGTCAATTGGAGCTCCTAGCGGTCGTCGTTGACTCTGTCCGACTCGTCTTCCGACTCAAGCATCGTCCAATGCTGTAGGCCGGTCTCTGCGCGGTATGGAAAGCAGTCTCTATAAAATATGTTTTGCACAATGACCGTGTTCACATGCGTGAAGTGAGAGATCTTGTCCGCTATGCGTCCCTCTTGCTGAATTCTTGTCCGCCTGCCTTCATTGGTGTCAATGAATGGCATATCCAATACAATCTCGAGTAGATCAAGCGTGTGAAGACCGCGGCGGAGAACGCGATGGCCTTCAGGGCGTACATGGTCGGGATCTAGGTTGAGATGCAACGGTTTGATGTAATCGATGTTGTCGGATCGAATGCGTAATGCGATGCGTTTTATCTGCGACACAAGGTCGTGCTCGAGATTGCTGACGCGATCCATGTACGTGTCGGGCTGCTGCGCGACGCGGCTCGGGTCCCAATTGAGGATGTGTATGTTCTCCGCGAAGAAGATCTTGCGGGCTTCTTCATCGATCTGGTGGCAGGTCAAGCGGGTTGCACCCAGCTTCGAAGAGACAGGCAGGGCGGCTTCTTCTTCTTCGTTGTCGTCGTCGTCGTCGTCGTCGCCAAGCTTGGGCGCATCACCAAAGACAAACTGGAAAACGCGGGCGCGAAGCTCGATGGGCAGCCAGAAGAGAGGCGAGTGCGCGACTGCTTCGCTGACGGGGCCCGGTCCGGTGACACCAGTGCTTGACATGACGTGTGTTTTCCGGCGCAGTGACAGAAGTCAAGCGCTAGCAATTGGGCGCGACGGGCGGGAATGCTGGCAAGCGATTGTTAACGATTGCTAGCGATAGGTGAGGCTGTGCTCGTAGTAATGACGGCGTGTGAAGGTGGACATGTCGCGCATTGTTGGCGCAGCCGGGAGGCAGCCGAGTCGCATGCATGGCTGGCCACTGCCGGTGAAGGCAGAGAGGCAAAGAAGCAAGCGCGTCTGATGCCGATGGTGGCAGAATCGCGTGGGGGCGGTGAGGCGGCGAGGCTGCAGTGAGGCTGCGGCGCGCTGATTGGCCCGACCGCGGCTTTCTCTGCGTTTCTGCCGCTCCGTCTAGAAGATTCTCGAGCTCCACCATGGCCTATATGAGCTTCACAAGCGCTGCCTGCACCTGGGTTTCTTTTCTCCAGATTGCTCGTTCCCTCTGCACCACTAGTGACGCTAATTGTCCTTGAGCGCACTTCACTCCACACCCATACGCTTTCTTTGGTAGAGCATAGCTGCCATCTCTACCCCGCCTCCTCCCGTACGCACTTTACCGGAGCATTGCATTGACTGCGGACACTCTGCTGACTTGGCCCTCGCTCCATAGACAAGCCACGCACACGCACCCGCCGCCATGTCTGGGGAAACGTTCGAGTTCCAGGCTGAGATTTCTCAGCTGCTTGGCCTCATCATTAACACCGTCTACTCCAACAAGGAGATCTTCCTCCGAGAACTCATCTCCAACGCCTCGGACGCCCTCGACAAGATCCGCTATGAGGCTCTCTCAGACCCCAGCAAGCTCGACAGCGGCAAGGACCTCCGCATCGACATCATCCCAAACAAGGAAGCCAAGACACTCACCATCCGGGATTCTGGTATTGGAATGACCAAGGCCGACCTCATCAACAACCTGGGCACCATCGCCCGCTCTGGCACCAAGCAGTTCATGGAGGCCTTGTCGGCTGGCGCTGACATCTCCATGATTGGTCAATTCGGTGTCGGTTTCTACTCGGCATACCTTGTTGCAGACCGCGTAACCGTCGTCTCCAAGAACAACGACGACGAGCAATATGTCTGGGAGTCGAGCGCCGGTGGCACCTTCAAGATCACAGAGGACACCGAGGGCGAGCAGATTGGTCGCGGTACCAGCATCATCCTCCACCTCAAGGATGAGCAGATGGACTACCTGAACGAGAGCAAGATCAAGGAGGTCGTCAAGAAGCACTCCGAGTTCATCTCATACCCCATCTACCTCCATGTTCTCAAGGAGACAGAGACCGAGGTGGAGGACGACGAGGCCGCTGAGACCACCGAAGAGGGCGACGAGAAGAAGCCCAAGGTTGAGGAGGTTGACGAAGAGGAGGAAGAGAAGAAGAAGGAGAAAAAGACCAAGAAGGTCAAGGAGTCCAAGATCGAGGAGGAGGAGCTCAACAAGACGAAGCCCATCTGGACCCGTAACCCCCAGGACATCACCACTGAGGAGTATGCTTCTTTCTACAAGTCTCTTTCCAACGACTGGGAAGACCACCTCGGCGTCAAGCACTTCTCCGTGGAAGGCCAGCTTGAGTTCCGCGCCATCCTCTTCGTGCCCAAGCGCGCACCCTTCGACCTGTTCGAGACCAAGAAGACCAAGAACAACATCAAGCTCTACGTCCGCCGCGTCTTCATCACCGACGATGCCACTGACCTCATCCCCGAGTGGCTCAGCTTCGTCAAGGGTGTTGTTGACTCGGAAGACCTTCCTCTCAACTTGTCGCGTGAGACTCTCCAGCAGAACAAGATCATGAAGGTCATCCGCAAGAACATTGTCAAGAAGACCCTTGAGCTCTTCAACGAGATTACTGAGGACCGTGAGCAGTTTGACAAGTTCTACTCTGCCTTTGGCAAGAACATCAAGCTTGGTATCCACGAGGACTCGCAGAACCGCGCTGCTCTGGCCAAGCTCCTCCGCTTCAACTCCACCAAGTCTGGCGAGGAGCAGACCTCCCTCACTGACTACGTCACCCGCATGCCCGAACACCAGAAGCAAATGTACTACATCACTGGTGAGTCTCTTAAGGCTGTGCAGAAGTCGCCTTTCCTCGACACCCTCAAGGACAAGGGCTTCGAGGTTCTCTTCCTCGTCGACCCGATTGATGAGTACGCTATGACTCAGCTCAAGGAGTTCGATGGCAAGAAGCTTGTCGACATCACCAAGGACTTTGAGCTTGAGGAGTCAGAGGAGGAGAAGAAGGAGCGCGAGGCCGAGGAGAAGGAGTACGAGGGCCTCGCCAAGAGCCTGAAGACCGTTCTCGGCGACCGGGTCGAGAAGGTTGTTGTCTCGCACAAGCTCGTCGGCTCGCCTTGCGCTATCCGTACCGGTCAGTTTGGCTGGTCCGCCAACATGGAGCGTATCATGAAGGCGCAGGCGCTCCGCGACACGTCGATGAGCTCGTACATGTCGTCCAAGAAGACATTTGAAATCTCGCCCAAGTCTGCCATCATCAAGGAGCTCAAGCGCAAGGTTGAGGCCGATGGTGAGGATGACCGTACTGTCAAGTCCATCACCCTGCTTCTCTTCGAGACCTCGCTCCTCGTCTCCGGCTTCACTATCGACGAGCCCGTCCAGTACGCTGAACGCATCCACAAGCTTGTCTCCCTCGGACTGAACGTCGACGAGGATGTGGAGACGGAGCAGGAGGCCAAGGGTGACGCTTCGGCAGAGGCTCCTGCGGCGGCTGGCGAGAGCGCCATGGAGGAAGTCGACTAAACGCATCGTCTCTTCTTCGCAGTTTCGAAAAGTTTGGTCGGCGCTCTGATATTCCTTTCATGTGTCATGGCTTTCTTCTCCTCTGTTTCAACCTCACTTGCATGATGACGGAGCTTATCTCTGGCGGCGTCCTTGAGAGTGGTGGCATTTCACGTTTCACGAATAAATGGATATCCCGAATTGAGCTCTTGGTAGATAATAATACCTGTGAGCGGCTCTGAGCAAGAGCTCAGCAGTCGATTCATGAATGATGAAAAGTTCAAAAAGAGTCTTGTGCCGCTAACGATGTGTTGCTTTTGATGTGAAGTTCTCTTGGTATCCTATGCCTCCTTCCTAACACGTCCACTCCCCATCACACTGCCTGTCGGTCGATGAAGGCTGGATCACCGCTGACCGATGTCCGCATTCATTAACGCCCAGGGTCCGGGACCGGCTATGCTGAATGATGCTCCCGTGTCCGAAAAACAGGATCTCCGCACCGCTCGTACTCCCAAAACAACCGGGATGGTTATAGCGAATGACGTAGGAGAGAAGCGTATACATGATGTCTGCGAAACAACGTACCGGGGACACGAACCAAGACTCCCACGCGGGCCTTCTTGTAGTTCAACGCACCGTCGGTAAAGAAGTCCACCGTCATCAACGCTCAGAATGTCGGCCGTGGACCAACGCAAGCACCAGGGCTCTTCGCTACCACGTGTGCTATCGCCCCTGGGATGAAAAGTGCCCCCGACTAACGTTGCCATGTAGCTAGTTCAGGCAATGTGTCGAAGACGGCTCAATCGACAGCAAAGACGCCAAGCACGCCTGAGGCACCAGGCACGACAGCTGCTCCGGTGAAGAGGGTACCGAAGAAGTTGAACGCTGCCTCTTCATCGGCATCCACCAAGCCAGCCACCACACCGGCAAAATCAACCGCCACCACCCAGAAGCCCGTCTCCCCGACGACGGCCAAAACGCCGGCGAAGAAAGCCAGTAGCACAGCCCCCAAGCCAGCCACAGCCTCGTCGTCGACCCCCACCACAGCCACGCCGGGCAAGAAGCTCGTAAACCCAGACGGTAGCTATGCAACCCCCCTCGCGATCCTACAAGCTCATCCCGCACCAGGCCAAATCGCCAGCGCGCCCCCGAAGCCCACCAGCGCCGCCAGGAAGAGCGTCAACACTGCAAGCAGCACACTCAACAAGACCGTGGGCGTCACCGCAGCAGGCGTCAACAGCATCACCGACACAGCCAGCACAGCCGTCAACAAGACGGTCGGCGGTGTAACGGGGGCGGCGGGCAAAGGCCTGGACACCTTGCCCCGCGGGGTGGGCCAGCCGGCCAAGCACGTGACGCAGAACGCGGGCAAGACGGTCACGGCCGCCGTGGACAATGTGTACTCCACGGCTGGCAGCGCGACCAAGGGCGTGCAGGGCACGGTGAGCAAGACGACGGGGGCCATGGGCCGCGGCGATGCGAGAGGGGCGGTGGCAGGGGCTACCAGCGGTGTTGGTACGTTGGCACTGGAGTACCGACTCTGTCCCTTTTTTTTTTCTTCTTGTTCACCACGCTTGCCTTGACTCTTTTTTCCCGGCGGCGGGAATCCAGCGTCGGTCGGGTGTGCAGGCTGGCTGACAGCGGTGGTCACACAGGCAACACGCTGTCTGGCGTCGGCCGAGGC
>Ga0182211_1000512_pt1 | contig 12157 bp, 11 predicted proteins | sample G5R1MG_20_FD_129660 | JGI IMG/M metagenome (GOLD analysis project Ga0182211, IMG submission 129660) | Switchgrass phyllosphere microbial communities from Michigan, USA - G5R2_MAIN_03OCT2016_LD1 MG | ecosystem: Host-associated > Plants > Phyllosphere > Phylloplane/Leaf | place: USA: Michigan... | reverse complement strand
GAGGGGAGAAGAGGGGAGAAGGGGGGAGAAGGGGGAAGAAGAGGTGGAGATGGGGCAAGAAGGAACGGGGATGGAGACGCAACGGCTGGACGGGCCCTCTATCTAATCGCATGGGGGGAGAGAGCCCATGCGCCTTGGCAAGCCGGGCAGCGATGCCCCATCTCTATCCTCTATCTACTCTACAGCGATAGGACTGCACTATACTGTGTGCATGGGTAGAGTTGAGTACAGCGGCCGTATCCAGCCCCGCTACGTCCCGAAGCAGCATAGCGGCCCGGCCCCAAGCTGGCTAGCGTCACTGCCCGTCTTTTGCGTCCTAGCCGCGCTACGCACCGCGAAAACAGGCCACGCTAACCCAGTCGGGCGTCGTGTCGGATCGATACCACACGGCTACCCACGGTATTCTATACGGTACGGTACGCGGAGGCTAGTCTCTGTTCATCCCGGGAACAGAAGCTGCCAAGCCCAGTCTGGCTAGCGACCTTCCCATCTAGGGTCCCTGTGTACGGTTACGTGTTACGATTCACTTGGCACATACGACACCCTCCATGCTCTCACCACCACCGCATCCATCGCCTGTCCCTCCTCACCCAATGCCGCACCCGCCGCTCCACGATCCTCCCCCTGCACCACGCCGCGCCGCCCTGCTGCTGGCCTGGCGCCTCCTCAACGCTCTGGCCCTGCGCTCCTTCTTCCAGCCCGACGAGTATTTCCAGGCGCTTGAGCCGGCGTGGCAGCTCGCCTTTGGCGCCGCCAGCAATGCCTGCATTACCTGGGTACTTGCCTGTCCACTGCTCCACTCCCCGCCCTGTTGACTGTGGTCTCACCATGCAACTAGGAGTGGACCACGCACTTGCGCTCGTCCCTGCATCCTGCCCTCTTCGCCGCCGTCTACCGGGCCGCGGCACGCGCTGCAGGCCTGGCGGGCTTGACGCTGCCCGCCAAAGCAAAGCTGTTGCTCGCAGCCCCCAAGCTCGCCCAGGCCTTCCTCGCAGCATTGCTTGATGCCTACACGGCGAAGCTGGCCGAAAAAGTCTACGGTCCTTGCACGCGTCCCGCCCTCGCTACGGTACGTCGTCCATCCCCCCATCGGCTCCTCGCACCCCATCGGATCGCTGATCTTGCCTCGCATTAGCTTGCCTTGTCCATTGCCAGCCCATGGCAGTGGTTCTGTTCCACGCGCACGTTATCCAACTGCACTGAGACTACGCTTACCGTCATCGCCATGTACTATTGGCCATGGCACTGGCATGGCATGGCAAGACACGACCATGCCAAGGCCAAGACATCCACGCTACGTCTGTCTCTGCTGCTGGCAGCTCTTGCCTGTGTCCTCCGACCCACCAATAGTCTCATCTGGCTATGCGTCTGCCTCCCAACCCTCTGGCAAGCCTCGAAACAGCTGCGCTATGTCCTACTCCGCGAAATTCTGAGCTGCGGGTAAGTCCTCCTTATTGCCGGCATCTCTCTTTGGTCCTAACGACCGTGAGGTTAGATCCGCTATTCTTGCGTTTTCACTTGTTTCCGATAGGCTCTACTACGGAGTCTGGACCGTACCTCCCCTCCGCTTCCTCTACTTCAACATTGCTCAGTCACTGGCCGTCTTCTACGGCAAAAACCGGGCAGACTATTATTTCACCGAAGGACTGCCATTGTTGCTGACGACAGCGCTGCCATTTGCTCTCGCAGGACTCTGGCAGTCACTGCGAGATGCACAAACTGGCCTCTCAATTGCCCATGTCAAGTCGAGCCCTAGCTCACCCTCATCGGCAGAAAGCCAGGGCAGTACCACACAGCATCACATACTAACACGTCTAGCCTATACCTCCATCTTCATGACCGTAGTGTTGAGTCTGATAACCCACAAGGAAGTCCGCTTCCTCTACCCAATCCTGCCCTTTCTGCACATTATAGCTGCCAAACCGCTCTCTACCTTCCTAGCCCCTCCAATTTCCCTCCACCGCAAGATCATCATCCTAGCCCTACTCACCGTCAACATGCTACTCGCAGGCTATGCCTCCCAGGTCCACCAGCGCGGTGTCATAGACGTACTCCACTACCTCCGTCATCAACACGAGACCCGCAATGGTCTCTCCAACCTCAACCTCTCTCATCCCACTTCCAACCCTAGCACCCTGTCCCCCATCAACAACACCACGGTTGCCTTCCTCATGCCCTGCCACTCTACTCCCTGGCGCTCCCACCTCATCTACCCCGAAATCACCGCCTGGGCACTAACCTGCCACCCCCCACTCACCCTGCCCCTCGCCCAGCGCTCCACCTACCGCGACGAGGCCGATGAGTTTTACCTCCCACCCACCGGCCCCACGGCCTGGCTGCGCGCCAACATGCAGGACGTGGGCACCATTCAGGCCGGCGGTTCGCGCTCCGCCCAGCACTGGGGCAGCCTGGATTCCCCCAAGGTTGATACAGGAGGGAAGCGGCGCACGTGGCCACAGTATTTGGTGTTTTTTTCCCAGTTGGAAGGGGTGCTGGGGCAGTATTTGAGGGGCTCGAGGTATAGCGAGTGTTGGAGGGGGTTTAATAGTCATCTTCATGATGATTGGCGGAGGGTGGGGGATGTGGTCGTATGGTGTTTGGATGGGGATTGAGGGTGTGTCATTGTAGGATAGAAACATCAACTCAATTCTTCATGTTGGTAGAGAATGTCAAGACGACAAGTCAGCCAATTACAATTCTACGACAGCAACGCCTTGGAAGCAACACTCAACAACCACGCTGCATCCTGCCAACCGCCCTCTTCCTCATCACCCCGCCTACCATCCCCCGTACTGGGCGGCCCACTGCTCCCCTCACCCCCGGCTGGCGCTTTGACCGCCGCAGCCGCAATAACAGCCTCTCTCTCCCGTCTCCGCCTCCTCGCCTCCGCCTCGCGCTTCACCTGCAACTCCTCCGCCGTGAAATCCGCTAACCGGGGTCCTCTCGCCTGTATCCCTGCGCCCCACTCGTTCTCCTCGTCCTCCTCACCACCACTACTCGCCTCGCCCCGTTCCTCAACCGAAAACAACGACCATCCAATCAACTTCTCCATCCAGCCCCCAAGTCCCGCCGCACGTTCGCGTGCCAGCCGTGCAACCCGCACTTCATCGCCGTCGGACTCGTCGCCGTCGGACGCCCCAGCCTCAAATCGGTCTTGTTCGTGGGCGTCGAGAAATTCCGGCTCGGGGAGTCGGGTGTGCAAGTCTTGGGCTTCAGCCCGTGCGGCGCGTAGATCGGTACGGCTGGGGCGGCGGCTAGGGCGTGCGCTGGGTGCGCGCGAGGCAATACGGCTTCCAGCTCGGGAGAGGCGCGGCGAGGAGAATAAAGAAGTGGGGTACTCATCATCGGGGAGGGATTCGCCGGAGAGCAGGGCCATGCGCTGGGGCTCGTGGGCAGCGTGGTCGTAGTCGTGGGGTGGGCTGACGAGGCTGGTGGAGCTTGCGCGACGGACGAGCCAGCCCTGTCCTTTGCTATCGCGCGATTCGCTGGCTATGGCGAGGCCGGCGCGGTGGAGCCACTCTTGGCTGGCTTCGGACGTGTGGTGTCGGTGACGTGGGGCGGTAAGCTTGCGCGTATGATGTCGACCGTGAGCTGCGGGGGGTTCTCCGCCGATGCCATTGGCCACCTGATCGGCAAAATCCACGGCGTGGTGGAAGAGCGTGCTGGTACTCTTTGCCTTGGGCACGTCGCCGAGTACTCGCACCGACGTGTCGATGAAGTAGCCATTGTATGCGTAGGACTTTCTTGCCCTCTGACGGGAGTTGCTGCGGCTTTGACTGAGGCTCAGGATGCCCGGGGTGGTGGGCGCAGACTTTTGGACAATGTAGGAAGTTCGCGCTTGGCGGGACGCGGAGTCGTAGTCGTCGTCGTCGTCGTCGTCGTCGGGGGAGGGCGGTACAGAGCCGTCGAGCGGGTACTTGGCGCTGAGGGGCGCTATGGTGAGATTGTTCACATTTGGATAGGAGCGGCGAGAGCGCGAGGCCGATCGAGAGGATTCCATGACGTTCAATCAAGGGATGGCTTGAGAACAGGAGGGGTCATGCCATGGTTACTGGATACAGGGCAGGGACATGACGGTGACCGAGGTTGAACTGCCCAAGGGCACGGGCTCGGGCGGGGACGGGAGGGCTAGCTCGTTTGGGCTGGGCCGAGCACGTGCATCCCCACCAAATCTCCCTCACCAGCACGTGAAAGTGATGAGACGCCTTGCCTAACGCTCGCAGCGGATGCTCGCGCGGGCCACTCGAGACAGTCTCCTCCTCGCTTGGGGAGAAGGTGATGATTTCGTGTGGGAAGGGCTAATCTCAATCCAGGCAAGAAGAGCAGGCAATCGTAACGACGGGACCCGAATGAATCGCGGGCGCGAGCAGAGTCTTGGCGGTGAATTCGATCGGACGATGGTCTGCAGGGCGGATCGGCTGCAAGGTAAGCAACGCACAGCCGTTTGACCCTCTGTGTTGGTTGTGGGGCTCACTAGCCGTGGGGTGCCGTGGTGTGCCGTGGTCTATCCGTGGAACCAGTTCGAGGGACAAAGGCGGACAGCATGCAAGTGCGTGGGCTATTCATCTTCATTGTTCCGCCCGTCGCTTGGGTGGGCGTCTAGCGCGGGTTAGGTAAGCGACGGGCCCGTGTCCGGCCAAGCTTACTCGCCGACATCCGCCAACTTGGTCCACCACCACCAGGACCCAGAACCGTGAACCTCTACACAGCACGCCAGGCCCGCCCGTCCCGCCCACGCTCGACCTTCTCGCTACCGGCAACTCGTGCTTCAACTCTCCACACAGCTTTTGGCGCTGCGCACGCCGCCGAACGTTTCTACAAGACCTCGCGCGCACACAATGAACCTCGCCTCTTCGCATTTCAGCAAGAAGCCTTCAACATGTCTGCTTTGACCCAGCGGTGACCCGCAAAGTAAGCCCCCCCTGTTCCTGCTGCTTGGTGCTTTCGCCGTGTCCCTCGACTCCACGCTTCATTTGAACTGTGCGTGCTGCACGCGACGCTAGTAGCGAGGTCAAATCTATAACGTCCGGCATCAAGACTCAAATCGACGGCGCATCCCCTACCACACATCACCACACATATCTACGGCTTGGCTGACCGTTCTCAAGGCTGCTGGCTGTAGTTTCTGCTACCGTTTGTTCCTCTAGCTGTCTGCACATCCAGTCGACATCTCCGATACCCACACCACCCCTGGCTTCAGCTTCACACAGAATCAAGTTCTACCCTCTGCAAACCTGCTGGTATACATGGTCTGACAAGCAATTCATTCACATATTCCATTGCGCCTTGTTTACCGACGTGGTTCAGGTACACACGGAGGCAGACTTGACCTTATCCCTCGAAGCAAGCCTGACTTCCCCCTTCACCAATTGCGCGACGCTGTCCACCATGTCTCCTAACCAGGGTAGCACTGCTGTTCATGGCCAGAATGATGTCCAGAGCATGTTTCAGCAAATCCGCGAATTTCTTCACACCATCGGGCTTCCTATTAGCGATGGGCTGACCCAACACGCCGCCTCCACCGCCCATGAGGATCTCCCCCACGATCATGAGTGCTCACTCACTTGTATGACTGGCACTGTCACCCCCGCATCCTCCATCCGATCCGCTACTGAACGCCTACACTCCCTCATTCCGCCCAGCAACTACGGCGCTGTTGTCCCAGGACGCATTTACCGCAGCAGCTACCCCGAGCAGAAGAACTACGAATTCCTTAAGGATCTTAAGATCAAGAGCATCATCACCCTGGTCCCCGAGCCAATCTCCCCAGAGTACCAAGCCTTTATGGAACAGAGTAATATCCAGCACTTCCATGTACACATCCGTGCCAACAAGGGCGAGGTGCGCGTCGAGTCATGCGAGATGTCGCGTGCCCTCCGCTTGATCATGGACCGTACCAACCACCCTATTCTGATCCATTGCAACAAGGGAAAACACCGTACTGGATGCACCGTTGCCATACTGCGGAGAATTTTCGGCAAGATGAGTCCGGACATGATTCGCGAGGAATATCACACATACGCTGGAGCCAAGGCCCGCTTCTTAGACGAGGTCTTTTTTGAGAACTTCGATCTCAACCTGGTAATGTGGGTGGCTCGACAGGAGCACTGGGTCGCCCCTGAACTGACCATCGCACCACCATCACCACCTGAGTCTCTGACCTCCAAGGCTGATGCGAAAGTTTCGGCCTAGCCATGTCTTCTTTGTTCACACTTACTTATGGTGCTCCTCAAAGTTCACGGATCGATTCTCTGTAGGGAGCCGACGAGGCTTCATTATTTTTCATCATTCATGGCGTACGGGCCAAAATGGGATATACACGCGACTAGTCCAAAATACCAACCTCGTGTGTTTTGGAACAAAAGGGCTTGAATTCGAGCGTTATCTGGGATTATCACGCTGATTGTAGCTACGTTTCTTTTGTACGGGGGTCTTTATTAGTACATGTCACACAGGAGCAGCTCCGAGTAAAGCTAGCTGCGATCTAAACCGGGAGACGGCGATACTGCCTCCAAGTATTCTCGTTAGCAGAGGACATCATCAATAAATTGTTCTGCTGAACCTGGACCTATGAAAATCGAATCAGATTCTTAGTCCATGTAATTTATACAGGTGTACCTACTATAACAACTGATCTATCGTCAATCTATACCTGGGTAGTTTCCTTGGAAATAATGCAGGATTAGCATAATAACATTACCCCCGTTTTGGCGGTTATACTTGCTGGATTCGGTTAGAAACCAGGGTTCTTTCTATATTAATTAATGCGTCGGTCCCATAAGATACCTAATACCTTGAAATCGCTAAAGGCTATGCAGCTATACTATTTCGAGGCAAGAATATAACAATATCAGAAGCACAATTATCTTAGGGTGACATAAGAACAGTCCTTGTTACTTGAAGTATTATGAGCTGTTCAAGCGATAAGAACGGAGTCCTCGGATGGCGCGGAAGATGCGCACCAGTAGCCTGGTACCACTCGCATGGATACTACCTCTACCCCGCAATGAATCATATCGCTTGATTAAAAAGGCTGCTGAAGGAATGACTGACCCCTCGTTATGTTATAGTGTTGGTCTGGAGGCAGCAGTTGATCGTTCATCAACTATCCGTGCTCTGTCCCACTCCTACGCTGCTGCAGATGGGTTCGTTAATGATGCACTACGCCTATTATCTTTGTGTATTTGCGCAGCTTGCCGAATCATCAATAAGGGATGCGAGGCGTTTAGAGGGTCACGATGTGCTCAGTCAAGTCGACCTTTTGATCGGCAGCAAAAGTGGGGGAAATGTCTTTGTTGGCGCGACCCTACCGTATGGGATGGCGAAAGGTTCGAGACACGAAGTACGGAAGTACAAGAAAACCATCTGACATACTGACAACACCCAAGCCGTGGCTGATGTCGATGGCGACAATACCGGTGGCTTCTCCACCGACGGTAGCAATATCACAGGCTTCTCTATGATGCACGACAGTGGCACAGGAGGCAACCCGAGCCTGGGGAATTTTCCCGTGTTCCCTCAGATGTGCCCAGAAGATGAAATCAACAGCTGTAAATTCCCAATTGGCGCGCGAGCCACTTCCTACCGCAACAGCACTGTCAAAGCACGTCCGGGTCACTTCGGAGTCACACTCGAAAATGGTATACAAGCCGACATGACCGTCGCACAACATGCCGCGCTTTTCCAGTTCGATTTCTCAGGGGTGGCCCCCTCGGGAAATAAGAGCAATAATGCTATGATTTTATTAGATCTCACAGACCTATGGGCAAGTCGACAGAATGCCTCGGTTGATATAGAGGCCCACGATGGCGAAACTTCTGGCCGAATGAAGGGGAACGGGACATTTCTTCCTAGCTTTGGCGCAGGGTCTTATCTACTCTACTACTGCCTCGACGTTACAGGAGGAACAGTCAAAGACTCTGGTGTCTGGATAAACGATCGAGCAGGTTCAGAGCCGAAGCAACTCTATGTCACCCGAGGATTCAACCTCTTCTATCTCCAAGCAGGTGGCTTCATACGCTTCCATGCCCCGCTCCCCGGGCCGCTTCTTGTGCGAATGGGCGTCAGCTTCATAAGTACGGAGCAGGCCTGCCACAATGCGGAGCGTGAGATCCCTGGGCCCAACTATGATTTCAATGGCCTCGTGGCCGCTGCTGAATCCACATGGCACAAAAAACTGTCGCCAATATCCATCGTGTCAGGCGGCGCGAAGAGCAGTATACAGACCAGCTTTTGGAGTGCTATATACCGTGCCATGATCTCTCCCCAGGATTACACGGGCGAGAATCCACATTGGACGAGTGGAGAACCTTACTTTGACTCGTTTTACTGTATTTGGGATATGTGGCGTGTTCAGCTGCCCTTTCTTACCATCTTAGACCCTCTGGTAATGACAAAAATCGTGCGCAGTCTTCTCGATACCTATCAACATAGGGGATGGTTACCAGACTGCATGATGAGCACTTGTAAGGGATGGACGCAAGGCGGATCTGACGCAGACAATGTCCTGGTCGACGCCTATGTCAAGAATGTCACCGGCATTGATTGGCAGCTTGCGTACGACGCGGTACTCAACGATGCCGAAAATGAGCCTTTGGAGTGGAGCGTACAAGGACGAGGCGGACTGACCAGCTGGAAGCGACTGCATTACATCCCATATCTTGACTTCGATCCCGTCGGCTTCGGCACGAATTCACGAAGTATATCAAGAACACTGGAGTACGCGTACAACGATTACAACCTTGCTACCTTGGCAAAGGGATTAGGGAAAGGAACTGCGACAACCTATCTCGAAAGGGCGGGTAACTGGCGTAATCTTTTCAGGTCAGGCCAGACGTCGTCGATCAACGGTACCGACACGGGCTTTGTAGGGTTTTTCCAACCAAGATATCTTAACGGTTCATGGGGCTACCAGGATCCCATCGCTTGCAGTCCTCTGGCGAGCTTCTGCTCACTGACCTCCAATCCATCAGAGACCTTCGAATCCAGCGCATGGGAGTACATGTTCTTCGTACCCCATGACATCGGCAAACTTATCGAGCTGCTCGGGGGCGAGGAGACATTTCTGAAGCGACTCGATTTCTTTCATACTTCGGGGCTTGCGGATATCGGCAACGAGCCCGTATTCTTGACTGTGTACATGCCGCACTACGCAGGACGACCCGCGCTTTCAGCGAAGCGTGCACACTCATGTAAGCAGCAGGAGAGAAGAAGACGAAAAAAAAAGTCAATCATGCCCTTCATGTGTCCCCTGTTGCTAACTTCACTTCCACCTCCAGATATTCCATCCCGCTTCAACGACTCTCAAGCTGGCCTCCCAGGCAACGACGACTCCGGCGCAATGGCAAGCTTCACCCTCTTCAGCATGCTGGGCCTGTTTCCCAACCCGGGCCAAAACGTCTACCTTATCAACCCGCCCTTCTTTGAATCCGTCAGTATTACCAACGAGCGTACAAACAAGACCGCCACAATCCGCAACCGCAACTTTGATCCCCAGTACTTGCGCATCTACATCCAACGCGCCACCCTCAACGGCGCAGCGTACACGCGCAACTGGATTGGACATGAGTTCTTTTCCGAGGGAGGGGTTCTCGAGTTGACGCTGGGCGAGGTGGAGAGCGACTGGGGGACGAAGCCGGAGGATCGGCCGCCCAGTATGTCGAGCTGGAGGGGAGAAGAGCATGTGTAGAGGATGTACGGTGCATTGTAGACGACGAGCTTTGAGGAGAGGGGATCAGCGATTCAGGAAAAATTGAACCATGATAAAACACCCTCCTTGAACTCGCCAGTCGGCAAGGGACAATTCCAAGTCCAGTTTTTCTGTAACCAGGACTGCCGACACTTGTGTAGTTTACATTACCCCAACCGTAGTGGGTGTCGCATGAGCCCCATCGCTACACCCAACGCTTTCACCAGTCAATTACCCGCCGCTGCTTTACTAAACAGCCTTCTAAACAAAGATCGTTTCTTCCGGAGAACAGGCTCACGGGCCGACCGATCATCGGCGCCCTCCGGCTTCGTCGTACTCTCTGCCCGCCTTGCAGGTCCCTTCCCCCGAATTGCCTTCTCTTGCGCCTTCTCGCCAAATTTCACTTCCATGGCGCGATCCCTTGTCACATTGGCAAGCCAGTCGTCCCATGCTTGATCCTCCCATTCGCTTCTGCTCGCCCATTTCTCTGCAACCTTTTGCTCGAACGTCGCGACCTCGGCCTTTGCGCAGGCAGGACAGAGAGTTGGCAGCGGTGTATATCCCGAGGGTCGTGGGGTCGTGTAGATGGCGTAGAGGTGGCTGGCATACGGTGAATAGGGCGAGGATTTGCAACCGGGCGTCGTGCAGCGTCGAGGCGTGTATCGCCAGTCCCATGCATCGAAGTGGACTTTTGTTTTTCCATCTGTGATTTTTTCTACGGGGGACGGACCTGCACTTACGAGACGGCTCCTTTGGTCTTGTTGTAGTCGCGCGTCTTCCGCCTGGCGTTCATCTCGGAATTGCTCCATAAAGCGATCGAATTCCTGATCGATTTGGCCGAGTGTTTTCCGTCCAGCACTTTGTCGCATGGTCTCCCATTCTCGCTTACACTGTGCTGTCGCATCTGCTAGCTCTTTCGTGACGTGTCGTGGGCAATAGCCGTGAAGACGGGTCAGAGAGTATGATCCCTGGGGGACGTAGTACATGGATCCAGCGTGTGTAGGCGTGTAGTGTGCTGAACAATTTGGATATAAGCATGGGATATAGTGTTGCAACGGGTCGTATGGTTTTGTTCGAGAAAAAGTATTGGGTGGTGTCGATGGTATCGTCGAAGTGGATTGCATGGATCCCTTCGAGCTGTTGGAGTTGCAGGAGGTTATCCGGGAACCAGAGGAGGAAGTTGCAATGGACTTGTGGTTGGAAAGAGGTGTGAAGGATCTTCCTGGGCCAGGATTCGCATATACCGGTGGGACAGTGGAGTTCGGACTGGTCCATATGTCCATGTTGTGAGTTGACAATCTCTTGGGACGTGTGATTAACATGCTGTTCGGACGTGTGATCAACATGCTGTTCGGACGGGTCGAAGTGTAACCTTTCGTACTTTCTTCAGTTCTCATTCTAGTTGACATCGGAACCGAGACAGAAGCTCTGCGATATTGGTATTGTGAGATCGGATTGGGTACAATATACGTCGATTTCCCCGGTTGTAACCGGCCCGTTGGCTTAGGTGTCGACATTGTGGGAGATGTTGGCAGAGGCTCCGTCATGTTTGCGAAATGTACCGTTGGTAGCCTGCGTTCCCGATTGAGTTTGTCGTCCAAAGAGATGGGTGAACTAGAAATTGGCTTCATTGAAGACCTTCTTGGTATTGGAACCGACGAGGACGGAGGAAGATGCGTTGTATCCATGGCTTACTGACACAAAATCATGCGCATGTACCACGTACAATTGATCATTACCAGGATTGGGCAATGAGGCAGTAATTGGTGGTTGCAGACATTGCACCAGCCGAGCTGTTACGACTCAAGTTAACGATGCCTGGAGAGCGGTTGGAAGAAGCGATCGATGCGAGAACATGACAGCCCTATGGTAGTGTTTGATTGCGGGGTGCTGCCTAATGCCTCCGGTGCCGAGTTGTCTGACCTGAGACATGGCCGGTGCGCCTCACTAGACAGTTCTGACAGGGATGGCAGATGAAAGGGGAACAGAGAACCCAAAGCGAATAATCCTCTATGAAACTTGAACCTAATTTCAGTCGACAAATCTATGACCAGCGTCAGAAGAGATCTTAGGAGGAGCTTGATACATTACAAAAGCCCCAGCCAGCGAACGAAAATTTGAAAATAATGCATGCCATGCCAATCACGCGGATACTTCATAAGGTAGCATGGTACCGCGTAAATTGTGGCCGGAGTATTCCTGAGACTCAGAGACACGGCGGTGTTCGTCCACAATGGGCTTGCCAGTGGGTGAAGCTAGGTTGCACCCAGAGATGGAGACACCGCAAAGCATATGTGAGCGCAAGGAGAACCGGGGAGCTGGATATCGATGGAATCCATGATTGTTGCTGGGATACATGGGCTGACTAGACAAGCCTGTGAGATTAAAGAATCCCAAACGCGGCGGTAAGAAGAGTCAGCAATGTAGGAAGAGTTGGCACGGCCATGGTGAGCCAAAGTTCCATGAGGT
>Ga0182211_1000511_pt1 | contig 12194 bp, 10 predicted proteins | sample G5R1MG_20_FD_129660 | JGI IMG/M metagenome (GOLD analysis project Ga0182211, IMG submission 129660) | Switchgrass phyllosphere microbial communities from Michigan, USA - G5R2_MAIN_03OCT2016_LD1 MG | ecosystem: Host-associated > Plants > Phyllosphere > Phylloplane/Leaf | place: USA: Michigan... | reverse complement strand
GGAGCGCAACGCCTACATCAGCATGTTTGGGCCCACCACTGGCGACCTAGTCAGACTCGGTGCGACAGACCTGTGGATCAAGGTCGAAAAGGACATGACCACGTATGGTGACGAGTGCGCTTTTGGCGGCGGCAAGACGCTGCGGGAGGGCATGGGGCAAGCGGGAGGCCGAGCAGACCAGGACGTCCTTGACACAGTCATCACCAATGCGCTCATCATCGACTGGACTGGCATCTTCAAAGCCGACATTGGTATCAAGGACGGTATCATCGTTGGCATCGGCAAAGCGGGCAATCCCGATGTCATGGAGGGCGTTCACCCTGATCTCGTCGTCGGATCTTGTACAGATGTTATCGCTGCCGAGCACAAGATCGTCACGGCAGGAGGATGCGACACTCACATCCATTTCATTTGCCCACAACAAGCACAAGAAGCCATTGCCTCGGGAATTACCACTATGTTAGGTGGTGGTACTGGGCCAAGGTATGCATCTTCGAAGACGTAGTCATGAGAGAGACTAAGCAGGACAGCACTGGTACCAATGCGACTACATGCACACCCGGCGAAACACACATCAGGCAGATGCTGCAGGCCTCGGACGCGTTGCCCTTGAATTATGGCATCACGGGAAAAGGGAACGACTCGGACCAAGAACCACTCCGACAGCAGGCAGAAGCAGGCGTCTGTGGCCTCAAGTTGCACGAAGATTGGGGCAGTACTCCAGCTGCAATCGACGCGTGCTTGACAGTATGCGACGACTACGATATTCAGACACTCATCCACACTGACACACTCAACGAATCGGGGTTTGTCGAGCAGACCATTGGCGCCATCAAGGGCCGCGCAATTCATACCTATCACACCGAAGGTGCAGGCGGAGGCCACGCCCCGGATATCATCAGCGTCGTCGAGCACAAGAATGTACTCCCGTCTTCCACTAATCCCACGAGACCGTACACGCGCAACACACTGGACGAACACCTTGACATGTTAATGGTCTGCCATCACTTATCACGCAACATTCCCGAGGATGTAGCCTTTGCCGAGTCGCGCATTCGCGGCGAGACCATTGCAGCGGAAGACGTTCTTCACGACCTGGGTGCCATCTCCATGATGTCATCCGACTCGCAAGCCATGGGCCGATGTGGCGAGGTTATTCTCCGCACTTGGAACACGGCACACAAGAACAAGGTTCAACGTGGCACGCTCAAGGAGGATGACGGAACCGATGCAGACAACTTCAGGGTGAAGAGGTACATAAGCAAGTATACCATCAACCCGGCCATTGCGCAAGGCATGGGCCACGTCATCGGTAGCATTGAAGTGGGCAAGATGGCCGATCTGGTGCTCTGGACACCAAGAAATTTTGGCACCAAGCCTTCCCTAGTCGTGAAGAGTGGATGGTGTTCGTGGGCGCAGATGGTAATTTTGATCAATCACATCGGTGGCCGACTACATCACTAACATTCTACAGGGCGATCCCAACGCCTCAATCCCTACCGTGGAGCCCATACTCATGCGCCCCATGTTCGCTCCGCTTGTACCTGCATCCAGCATAACATTTGTGTCGCAAGCATCGATTGATTCCGGAAAAATAGCTTCGTATGGGCTCAAGAAGCGAGTGGAAGCCGTCAGGAATTGTAGGAATATTGGGAAGCAGAGCATGAAGTTCAATGACACAATGCCCAAAATGGAAGTTGACCCAGAAAGATATACAGTCAAGGCGGATGGTATGGTCTGTGAGGCTGAGCCTGCGGACTCTTTGCCGTTGACACAGGGGTTCTTTGTCTTTTAGTAATGGGGTTATGACTGAGGTTTTGGGTCAGATGGCATCATCGTGGATCAATTCATCGCTGCAAAGTATGGTTACAAGAGACGCGTGCTCTTTGTAACATATTGTGTTAATTGTGTTACTATTTTCACTGCATCTCATCGCTGGCTTCAATAATCGCTTGGCATGTTCATGGTGGACTGTGTGTGATACTTGCGCCGAAGAGGCTGAAATGGGGCGGAGTTACGACCGGACTTTGCAGCCACCCCACCCCACCTCTCCGCGGCCTGTTCCAACGTCCCCAGAATGCCACCACCACTATGATCGCAGCCACGTGCGCTCTAAGCAGTTTCCTCTGTCTCGTTGCCCCTTGGCTTCCCACGTCCGTAGGCTGACTCCCACACGGAAGATCACCATGGCCGCACTCCTCAAGAAATCCCTAAGACTCGCCCTCGTCCAACTCGCTTCAGGCGCCGATAAATCACACAACCTCTCACATGCACGCACCAAAGTCCTTGAGGCTGCCACGCGCGGCGCAAACCTCGTCGTTCTCCCCGAATGCTTCAACTCGCCCTACGGCACAAAGTACTTTGCCAACTACGCCGAAACGCTGCTCCCCAGCCCGCCAACCGAAGCCCAGAGCCCAACCTTCCACGCCCTGTCGCAGCTGGCCAAAGAGGCAAACGTCTATCTCGTCGGCGGAAGCATTCCCGAGCGTGAAACCGCAACGAACAAGCTCTACAACACAAGCCTAACCTTTGCCCCCAACGGCGAACTGCTAGCCACGCACCGCAAAGTCCACCTCTTCGACATTGACATCCCCGGCAAGATTTCCTTCCACGAGTCCGATGTGCTGTCCCCCGGCAACAAAATCACCCTCGTCGAGCTCCCCGAGTACGGCACCATCGCAGTCGCCATATGCTACGACATCCGCTTCCCCGAACTCGCCACCATCGCTGCGCGCAAGGGCGCCTTCTTGCTCGTGTACCCTGGGGCCTTCAACCTCGTCACCGGCGCGCTGCACTGGGAGCTGCTGGCGCGGGCACGCGCGACCGATAACCAGGTATACGTGGGGCTGTGCAGTCCGGCGCGGAACATGAGCGCCGAGTATCATGCGTGGGGGCATAGTCTGGTGGTCGATCCGAATGCGACGGTGCTGGCGCAGTTGGATCATCAGGAAGGCACGCTGGTGCAGGAGCTGCAAGCTGGCAGGATTGAGGAGACGCGCAAAGGCGTTCCTTTGTACGGCCAGCGCCGGTTTGACGTGTATCCTGATGTTAGTCAAGGCGGCCGGTTGAGGGAATAGCGTCTTTAGCACCGCCTGTGAGGTCCTTATTTCTGGAAGCACTTTTGCCGAATCTGGGCGGTACAAGGTGCTGTTGTATTTCCATAAACACTACAATCATGACAGATATTTGTGTGAAGGAGCTCAGACTTTCAGAGTCATAATGCTAGGCCTTGATACCTACTCATAATAGCTACAGGGCTGACAGCAATCAGCTATCTCCTGTCCGATGGTCCTGCGTGGTGCGCTTCATATATTCTCACAAATACTACGCTTATGGCAGATCGCTATGCGAAGAGGCTCACGTTTTCAGAAGGGTAAATCCAAGACGCTACCGAACTCGCCACTCAAGTTTTCCAGTCGGTCCGATAAAGATCAGCTGGGGTTCATTGGGTCCCAGCAATCGGCGAAGGAAGAGCCTGTGATTCTACAGACAAAACTTATCTCTGTCACTGTACAAAGTAGATTTCCCACGTGCCAGCAAGACGTGTAGTGAGGGGTGCAGCTAACGCGTCCAAGCGCGTTTTAGCGCGGAAGAGGGGCCCCATGGCCACAAGCTGACTGGCTGAGTGGCCGAGACCGTGGCTGCAATGCCAGGTCTTGCGATTGGCTCCAGCGTAGGCGAGCTTACCTGAATCAGGTAGTCCCGGACACCACTTATCCCATTCCGTACCCATACAAGAGGTCGGTACAACGAATCCATCACCACAACGCGAGACTCCGCCAAGGAAACCCCAAAAATGGCCAGAGAGGTTGCGCCCCCCCGAACTGCCCGTCTACGGCTCCATTGCCGCCACGTGCATGGCTCTAGGACAACGCCGCGGCCCGGAAATGCCGGAGTGCCGTGGGGCGGGGAGCCGACGGGTTCCCGCCAGCAAGTGCAGCCGGATGTAGGTACTTAAGGGCCATGGAAAGGGGGGCTTTGCAAGACACGACGGGACTACCTGCCTCTTGGTTCACTGCCTCGACCGATCCACCGATCCACACGCTCTTCCTTTCCATCATGGCCGAGCAAAAGTTGAAGCCGACATTCGACGGTACGCCTCGGGTGGGAGAAGTAGGTATATCGAGGCCATGGCCAGCTAAGCAACGTAGACGTCATGGGCTGCCAAACCGCCGTGTACGAGTGGGCCGATAGCTACGACAGCAAAGACTGGGACCGGCTGCGCAAATGCATCGCGCCTACGCTGCGCATCGACTACCGCTCCTTTCTCAACAAGATGTGGGAGGCGATGCCGGCCGAGGAATTCGTGGCCATGGCGTCGGACCCCCATGTGCTGGGCAACCCGCTGCTGAAGACGCAGCACTTCATCGGCGGCACGCGGTGGGAGAAGACGGGCGAAGACGAGATGACGGGGTTCCACCAGCTGCGCGTGCCGCACCAGCGGTACACGGATGCGTCGCGGGCCACGGTGGCGGTCAAAGGGCATGCGCACAGCGCGAATACGCACTGGTACAAAAAGGTGGACGGGGTGTGGAAGTTTGCTGGGCTGAGCCCGGAGATCCGGTGGTTTGAGTATGACTTTGACAAGGTGTTTGAGGAGGGGAGAGACTCGTTTGGGGAGGCGCAGGCTGCGAATGGGATTCCTGTGGAGGCTGGCGCGGGGGAGAAGGCATGATGGTGGTGGTGGTGGTGGTGGTGATGCTGGTGCTGCTGGTGCTGGTGCTGCTGGTGCTGGTGCTGCTGGTGCTGGTGCTGCTGGTGCTGGTGCTGCTGGTGCTGGTGCTGATGCTGATGCTGCTGTTCGTTCGGTGGTGGAACGAGGGGCTAGGTAGTGGAAAGGATGTTTGGTTGCCTTGGTTTCCCCTTGCCTCGCCTTCGTCAGTTGCGTGGAACCCGTTGACGTAGCCAGTAGCGAGCAACTGCATAGTACATCGTAGGCGGGGTGTGTCGGGTGTCTTGGGCGCTCGAATGCGGTTGGGTGGTAAACTTTGCGCTGCGTCCGCTTTCGGACTCGAGTGGGAGGATCTCCTGGTTCGAGTGGGTCGGTAGGACGCTTGACGAGGGTTGGCAGAGAATGGGAGCGGTACGGGACGCTGATTCGACCCAGCCAAGGCCACGAGTACGGCGGTAGGGAGATGGCGCTGTACCGGTCGTGCCTAGGGCAGGTCGTCAGTCGTAGTCCATGGCCACCATGCAAAGGATTCCCGTCCCCCGTCCTGCGTCCCAATGCAAGTCATGGCTATTAATAACGCTCGGGCAGATCGTTGCAGCCTCTCTCACGGCGCAGCGAGGCAATCTGCAGGAGGGGGGGGGGGGGGGGGGGGGGGGCGCGGAACCGGGAACAGTGGAGTCGGGGGTGGCAGCCGGGTGACAGGGGTCGAGGAGGGAGGGGAAGCAGGGGGGGGGGGGGGGGTTGGGCGGGGGGCAGTGGACCGTACCATGTACATCGTAGTCATCGTCGTCAGTACAACCTGGGGATCCCTCGTAGGTCGACCTCGCCCCCGCTTGATTCATGAACGCGCCATCGATCGTCCCCCCCCAGGTTCGCGCCTCAGCATGCATCGCTACCGAGCGGGCGCCACAAAGGACCGGCGAATTGGATTGGCGCGGACTGCCTGCCTTTCTTCCCATGGCCGCTCGCTGTCTTCGTCCTCCCGACGCTTGCACTTCTTCTCTCCTGCCCCACTCCCGCCTCTTGTGCCTCGTCCTCGTCTTTGTCTTCGTCCTCGTCTTCGTCCTCGTCCTCGTCCCCGTCCCCGTCCCCGTCCTCGTCTTCGTCTTCGTCTTCTTCCATCTTCCCTTGTTCGCTCCCCTCCCAGCCTCCACCACACCCTCTGCGCCGTCCTTTGCGTTGTGGCGTTGGCCTGTCGCTCGCACCCGCACCCCGATCCTGATCCGGATCCTGCCGTCTGCCGTTTTCGGTGCGTAGGCTGGCTGGTCTCGCAATTTTCATCGCTCGCCTGCATCGCCGCCAAGTCCCCTCACCACCACCACCCGCCTACCCAACCCGTACCTCACCACCTTACTAACCGCCTCCCTCCAGATCGCTCGCCTTCGCGCCCTGGTGCGCGTCACCTCCGAGCCACCGCCGCCGCTTTCCACCTGTCTCCTTGCCGTCCACTCGCCGTTGCGCCTGCACTGCGCTCCTTCCGTGCTCGCTCACTTCGTGCCTGCCGCCAAGCCTGCTTTACTGGGGTAAGTCCAGCCTGCCCTCTCTTCTCGACTCCGCCCCTCACTTTGCGCCCGCTGCCTGCCTTGCTCTCCTTTGCAATTTTTTTCCTGGCTGCGCTGCGCCCATTCACCGCCACCGCTGATCATTATTTGGCTCCGCAGACACCAAACGAGCCACGGCTTTGATTCTCTAGCATACTTAGACCGCGATCCCCTTACTTCTTCTTACCTTGACCTTGCTTCGACCCCACTTCAGCCTTGGTTCGACCTGCCCACCGATCCTTACTCGCTAGCCCAAACAGCATCCAGATCATGTCTTTCCAGCAATACGACCAATTCCAAGGCCAGCCCGGCGCCGACCAGCAGCAGCAGCAGCAGCAGCAACAACAGCAGCAAATGACCCCGCAGCCTGACATGTCCCAGCAGATGGGCCCTCCCATGGATGCCGCCGGCAACGGCTTTCCTCCCCAGGGCCAGATGGGCCCGCCTGGCAGCGCAGGCGGCGACGTCCAGGGCCAGGGCCAGGGCAAAACCACCCTTTGGTGAGTACACACGTACCTCGTAGATCGCGCGTGCTTGTGCGTGCTGTGCGCGCTACTGGCTCATTGCAATGACGCGCATGCGCCGCTTCGGTGGCACCCATGTCACGAACGAGTGCTAATCTGCCGCAGGATGGGCGAGCTTGAGCCTTGGATCGACGAGAACTTTGTGCGCAGCATTTGGTATAACATGGGAGAGACCGTCAACGTCAAGATGATCCGCGACAAGTTTTCTGGGTACGTGTAGACATGGACGCCGATTTTTTTCTTTTCTCATTTTCACCCATCTGACGAGTAGCAGCAATGCCGGATACTGCTTCGTGGACTTCTCCACCGCGGACGCTGCCGCCAAGGCGCTCACGCTTAATGGGCAATTGATTCCCAACTCCAATCGTCCCTTCAAGCTCAACTGGGCTTCTGGGGGCGGACTTGCTGACCGCAGGTACGCTTTTGACGTCTCTCCTACACCCGTGTGCGCCGGCTGACTTGAAATAGCCGCGATGAGCGTGGCCCCGAGTATAGTATATTCGTTGGTGACCTAGGCCCCGAGGTCACTGAGTTCGTCCTCGTACAGCTCTTTCAGAATAAGTATCCTTCCACCAAGTCCGCCAAAATCATGTCCGACCCAATTAGCGGCATGTCTCGCGGCTACGGCTTCGTGCGATTTGCCAACGAGGAGGACCAACAAAAGGCCCTTACGGAGATGCAAGGCGTCTACTGCGGCAACCGCCCCATGCGCATTTCCACCGCCACGCCCAAGAACAAGAGCGGCGGACCTGGCGGCCCTGCCGGAATGGGCATGCCTCAGCAAGGTGGCGGTCCCGGCATGGGCATGTACTCCATGGGCGCTCCTCCGATGGGCTACTATGGCGCTCCCCAGCCGATGAATCAGTTCACCGACCCCAACAACACGACCGTGTTCGTCGGAGGCCTTTCCGGTTACGTTACGGAAGATGAGCTGCGCTCATTCTTCCAGGGCTTCGGCGAGATTACCTATGTCAAGATTCCTCCAGGCAAGGGATGCGGCTTTGTGCAGTTCGTGCAGCGTCACGCCGCAGAGATGGCTATCAATCAGATGCAAGGCTACCCCATCGGCAACTCCCGCGTCCGCCTTTCGTGGGGTCGTTCCCAGAACAATTCGGGTCCCGCTGGTACCCCTTACCGCCCGGCACCGCCTCCACCCGTCTATGGCGGTCCGGGAATGGGAATGCCCCAGCAACACCCATACGGTGCCGGTTTTGCTCCCATGAAGGTAGGTCCAACAGCATGAACCGAACTGGGGACCTCACTAATTCACCGTAGTAAGCATTGATTTCCCTCTGTACTGCTTGCACGGCGCATCATGCACGGTTTATCCCGTTGGCGTACTGCAATGACCTCTTTCATGCCTTGTCATTATGATGCTCGACTGATTTGGTTTTCTTTCACGATACCTCTGGGTCAATTCTCCAAAAGTTCTCGAGTACTCATCTAATGACACCATCTTGCTGAGGGCTATTAGAAGAGGAGTCGGTTTGTATAACAGGTCATCATTCTCCTGCCTGCCTGCGGAATCTTTCTTTCCTTTTGATAAAACGAGCAAGCGACCGCTACTGCTACCACGCTTCCCTGAGGGAGGCATCCAAGGGGCGTAGGTAGTCATGTCATGGCCTTTTTGCAGATGCCGCTGTTTCTGCATTCTGCTGTTCAGATACTTTTCTTTCACGGTGGGATGCTTTATGAGCGGATTGGGTATGAGTTCCAATCACACGAGTCTTCTTTATTTTACGTCTTTTATCGGCGTGCTTGCTTGCTCACATGTCTTGACCGGTCGTTGCTTTCCTCTGGTCCATGTTCAGTTGTGTCGTCATCATATCAATTTCTCTCTTTTTCTTGGAGCTTTTGCATGATTCTCAAGTACACGGCATGCCTCTGCTCGAGCAAAAAAAAAGCCCCTTTGCTAACAAATCCCTCCTAGTTATCCCCAGGGCGCAGGTTCTTACCCTGGAGGACAAAATCCCGGCGGCGCCATGTCAACTCTCCAGAGCCTAGGTCTCATGTCTTCCCACGGTTCCCACGGCCCCCTTAGCCCTGGTCCTGACGGCAATGGTCTACGCGACACTGCCGGAGCGTTCTCCCAGCAACTCCCTCCTATGCCTTAAGTCCTTCGTTCCTTGATTACGTCCCCGCCTTGTACGAACACGATGACTCGACATTGTTGGCTTTAGCGCGGCGTCACGGAAAGCACGAAAAGTATGGTGTTTGGTTGCGCTTTGGTGTATCACTGCTTGCTTGGTTATGACGGTCGATCAAAAGTGGTATGTGACTTGATCGCTCGGTGATTGGCGCGGGTAATCTTGTTGACTTGTGCGATAAATGGTGCGCTGATGCCGGCTGCGCTGCTAAACGGTTTCTTTCTCCTTGGGACCCCTGCTGGCCTGGAGTGTGCGTACTTTTCCCATGTTATGGATTGCGTTGGTTGTGTACGAGCGAGAAAGATCGCCTAGAAATGATGTCCGTCGGGCGTTTGTCTGAGGGAACTAGTTTGGAGGAAAGCTTTGTTTCAACTAGAATGGTTTCGTATAATTTTGTGTCGTGTTTTTTTTGCTGATCAGTGTTCATTACCCACATGCGCTTGATCTGGCGTGATTGGGGAAGCCGTGTGTATGTTTTGTTTGTAACTCAACCTTCTCGACGCGTTGATGCTGGAACGGTGTGGCAAAAGAGGCAGCCTTGTCGTGCCTTCCTCCATCACGATACACGCCGGAACCACCCAGCTCTCGCCTTCTTCGTTTTCCAAGCGAACACTCTCCTGTTCCCTCCCTCCCTCTCTCTCTCTCTCTCTCTCTCTCTCTCCCGCTTCACGGTCGCTCTCATCACTGCCAATTCCTTGTTGTTCTTTTGGATCTTCGCATTGCAGTTGCGTTTTCACCATGCGCTACGACGACTGGGACGTGATCCTCTTCCCGAGAGACTCGCACGTTCCGATACAAGAGTTCAAGACAGCCTGCTATGTGGCCCCAGATGAAGGCGAGTTTATCCACCCTGTGATGCAGGGCGATGGCTTCGTGATCATGACCATTGCGTAGCTAACCTCTTCTCTCGATCAGCTGGTCGCCAGTTGCCTACCTTGACGTGCTATATTAGTTCTCTTCCTCCATTGACGCCATTTCGCATCTCCATACACTACTGGGCTACGGTCTCGAAGCCCTCTTCACTCATAGAGCACAGAAGGAAGCCGAATCAGAAGGTGGTCTACAGCGTACAGGTTGTTGTTGACGGAGCCAGAGTGTTGTGAGCTGCACCTCCTCCCAGATCTTATATAGGAGGGGTCTATATGCTGATACGCACAGCCGGAGCTTCTTTGATATAGTCTCGAAATGGCCACAGGAAATTGGTACGTCTCAGCACACAGCCCATCCCAGGTTTGGCTAATAATTATCAAAGTACACGAGAAGCGGTCACTCTCGAGTGTCGATCAGCTCACCAGCCAGAAGGCGCCGTGCCTTGAGTTCCCACCCTTTAGTCCACAAGCACTAATTGAACCGTCCTGGGATGCTCGTGACTGCAGTTCGCGTATCAGAGTCATGCTTTCGGAGCAGTTGATTGGCAAAACAACTAGCCCTGGAGAGTTGGATCTTGGTGCTACCAACGACATTGTGTGTTTCTCGTTTCAGCATGCCCCCAAAGGTAATGTGCAGCCTCCAGATTAACTTGCATTATCTCACTGACCAACAACAGAGGTTCTTGAGCAAGCGGGTATTTCCTGGCCGATACGCAACCCGCTCTACCTTCCCAATGCTTACGGCGGGGCCAATCCGCCTCTACAGGTGTCCCCCGCGTTCCCATGCGCTCCAATGTTGCAAGAGACCAGCTCAGACGTGCATATGCAGTCACCGTTGTCCCACAGGTCGAAAACCAGCAAAACAAGACAGCCGAGTGGTGATTCACAGGCAAGAATCCGCTCTCAGATTCCTACCGTTCCGCGTCTCTCCAAACTCTCAAATTCCACACGAGGCAACGAACGGCCAAGGTTGCGAGATGGATTCTCGGGAGCTTTTGGTGACGACTATGATGATGGTAGCAAGGGGGCGTCCTCGACAAAGCCCACCGCCTCATGCTCCACGGCTGATGTTACAATGCCTGACTACATGTTCACATCATCCCATCCCATGAAGCAACATCGTTCATGGATTAACAATACACCGGGATACGAGCAAAGCGCTGGTGCTACGAGGGCTGGGCTTCGACTGAGGAAGGATGACAAGCAGTACATGGCCAGTCTTCGTGATGACCAGTTCGGGCGTATTATCCAGGCTATGAGTCCCACGCGCAAAATTCGAGAGTTGCCGTACGATTTCGGCAATCCGCAGGATGATTCCATGGCACGTCCACCCACCACTCACACAAACTATCCGCCCAAGATGGGACATGGCACGATTATGACACACCCTTCAACCGCATCCATGGCCCGTACTTCGTCTTACCCCGACTTCAACAGTGCGCTACGGAATGGCACGATCAATCCAACCAAGGATAGGCTACAAAGTCCGGATATGCTGAAGGGAAAATCCTTCCCCGCCTATCGTCCGTCTTTCTCGAGCAACAAGGAGAATCGTCCACCATCTCAAGCGCGACTACCGACACCATATGCATGGGCGAACCGGGTCCCTACACCCAATCCATTTGCTCAGAGACTACCCGTCCTCGATCCCGATATACCCTCAAGAGATTTTAGCTCTGGATACTCTTGTCACCCTCAAGTTGATCAAATGAGCACATTTGCACCTCTGGAAGCCACCAAGGTAGCCTCCGCTCATGGGCCATCTGCCATGGGAAACTTGAGAAGTAGAAAAGAGGGCATGGCGGCTGCGTCACCTCCATTCTCGGAGCGAGCCATTCGCCATGATCAAAGTCTTTTGCCACCAAGCGGGGCACCAAATGCAGTTGAAGCTTCTGTTTTGAAAGAACATGCGAAGCATACACGTAGCGCTCCGGGTAGTATCCCAGCACTTGCTGAAATCATCGACGTGGATGCTCTCGACTCGCAACTCGATCCAGCTCTCACTGTCGATGCCACCAAGCCTGTACCATTCAAGTCTACGCACAAACATGGCATGTCGAGCATGGATAGTACCGGCCGCCTAGAGCAACAATTATTCAGTGCGCTAGGTGAAGAGCTAGGGAGCTTCGAAGAAACGGTTGATGCCAATGGCATGGGCCCGGAATTGGCACGAGCGATTGGGGGCGGAACAGCTCAGTCTGATTATGGTGGTAGCACGATGCTGGATCCTTCTGCGAGTGAATTTGAGCCGATGGTCAAGCGTAAGCGACAGGGTACTCTGGGCGGAGAGCGAGATCGTAGTCCATTGACAAAGAGGGAGAAGGCTGGGTTGGGCGAGAGTAACGAGACGAGGGAGGAGAGCATACCGAGGTCCAGGGGTGATTGATGACAGGATTTGCGATGGAGCTCTTTTTGGTTCTGTCACGGAAGGTGACGTTGGG
>Ga0182211_1000510_pt1 | contig 12195 bp, 5 predicted proteins | sample G5R1MG_20_FD_129660 | JGI IMG/M metagenome (GOLD analysis project Ga0182211, IMG submission 129660) | Switchgrass phyllosphere microbial communities from Michigan, USA - G5R2_MAIN_03OCT2016_LD1 MG | ecosystem: Host-associated > Plants > Phyllosphere > Phylloplane/Leaf | place: USA: Michigan... | reverse complement strand
CTGCGGAGATCAAGTCTACACATGATTTAGGTGCTGAATTATTCCTTGCTGAAATGGTGATTGGTACCTGTGTATTGTGACTTAAATGTGGCATCTATCTCGTCAATTGGGATAGATCGAGCTGTGCTTGTGGCGATTTCCTTAACGTCGTCTGGTGTGATGGTGTTTATTTCCATTGTGACTATAGAGAAAGTGATTGTTGTGATGTGACAGGCTTGAAGAAGTCCGAGTGCTCAAGGAAGCTGTGAGGAAGCTGAAGATAGGAGGGCGGGGAGCATGCCATACTTGGTGGGGTAGCTAGACCCTGCATTCATGATAGTTCGAGGCACGACCAACAGATAGCGGACCGTAAGTGCGGAACAGAACCAAAAAAAAAAAGTACGGATATAGGTAGAATGGGCCATAGCGCAATGTATACGCAGCGTACTGGACGTAGCGAAGACACTTGTTTCACATAAGAATGTCTACCTAGGATTGTTTTGTACGCCAGGACGACACTGCTGCTCTCCTAGAATATCCAACGCAGTCATGTGCACCACCAAACCGCCTTAGCCTTACAAAACACTGTTGGTATCCAATGTCTTGCTGGCTCAATCGACGTGAGCTAATAGACCAGCAACATCACCAAGGCTGGCGAATGCGTTCTTGGTCGGCACTTCAAGGACGCGGCTATCTCATTGAGAAGTCGGATCAGGGATCCCACAGGATGCTCTCTTCATCCAATCGAATGCCCCTTGCAATTTCCGCTCATAGCCTCATCTCATGCAGTTGACCAAGATATGCCGTAAAGCCAAGGCCTCGAGACATTGAAATCCTTCTTTGGTGGCTGCCAGCGAGTATGGAAGCATCTACCCAGAAACATGTGATGCGCACCATTTGGGTCAAACAGCCTCAATCTTCACCCACTACTACGATCATTCCAAGAAGCCTCGTCGTACGCTCTGCCATTCTTGTTCAGACCCCCGCTCAGATCCAACTTTGCCAAGAATTCGGGGGGCACAGTTGGAATATATTTGCGTTCTCGTTCCCGGTTAACGCCTCCGAAGCCTGCGCCATAAGTGACGAGCATGTCTGTTGATGTTGGTAGTGAAAATGGCAGCATATAGGAAGGGTCGAGAAGGAGTTCATCCGGCGCATCATCTTTTTCGTCCTCTTCGGGCATGCGTGAAGGCGCCGGCGACGGAGAAATGACTGTTGGCGCTGCTGTGCTTCTGACAGGTGTCGTCGGCGCGGATTCCGTCGATTGTTGCGCAGGAACGGGTGATTTTGCACGCGACGCCCGGCGCTCTGCAGCAGCCTTTTGAAGATGGATAATGTATTTCGATGTGCTCTTGGAGAGCCCTTTCTCGCCTACTTCTGGACGATAGTATTTGGCAGCGTGCAGAAGCTGCTGTGGCGATAATTGTGTCAATTGTTGGAGCGTCCCAACAAGCGATTCTAGGTCTTCGCCAAGCGAAGAGAAACATTGGAGCCATTGGAGAAGTTGTACCAACGGTTCCAAGTGTCGCTTTGTAGAATCAACTGTGTTGTCGCCCGTGGATGTCATGGACCCGTTCTCGTAGTGCTCTGGCTGCCGGTTATTTGATCGTGCCCAGTCTTCCAAGGTCGACACGTTCATCCTTATCTGCATAGCCTTGGTTCGAGCCAAGTACTTCCGATTTGACATGATGCGGTTGAAGACCTCGGCGGAAAGCCAGTATATCAGCTGGGATAGAACTTGCGCGGTAATGACGGAATGCACATCGTACAAATCAAGCACGAACAGCGTCGAAGAGAGCAATGATGTAATATTGCGTGGCGATGGCTGTGCGCGGCGCTTGGGTGATGGAGGGCGAAATCGCTTTTCGATGGGCTCAATAGGCTTTGCTTTTGGCTTCGAACGGAAGATTTTCCATTCGTGTTGAAACAGTACGTCTTCAAAGCCGGGCATGGGTTCATGGTCAAGCATGGCTTGATCCAGATTTTTGTCCATTCTACGTTCGGCGTCTCGGATGATTAGTATGAAAATTTCATTAATCAGTTCTGCCATCTGCTGCTGGAAATCACTCGTTGCCTCCACCAACCCGCCATCTTTCTTGAGATAATGCAGCAGTAAAGTGGCGTTGGACATCCAGAAAGCCAAGACTGTCATATCCCACTGGTGCTTTTCTACAACATCGTTGATTTTGTTCATGGCAGAGACTAGCAGGGTCTCCAATAACTCTGGGTTGGCATGGTAATGCGCATAGCGAGCACTGAGGAAGAGTATGTTTGCTGGAACCGGCTTTTGCGAAGGGGACCGTTGCGGCGTCATGTTGGTAATGATAATGTCAAGTATGCGCTCAAGCTCATTTTCCTGGAAGACAAACATTTGATCGTTGAGACAACGGTCCCACATGAATTCCTGCGACTCTTCTTCTGGCTCTTCAGGTGACTGTAGCGCGTTAGTAGAGCCCTCGTAAGATGTAATTTAAAAGTACCTCCGGCTGTTCATCAAGGCCAAGGTTGCCAATATCGACTTCCAAGTTGAACGCGCTCTCCATCATCATCCGCCGCTTCATGTCATTTTCCTGCATCTCCTGCTCAAAGTGGTCCTGGGAAAAGCCAGAATTGTAAAAGTCGTCGCCAACGCCTGCGTTGCCGATGGCGTAGCCGCTTTCGTGTAGATATTCGGAGAGCTCACTGTTGGGCTCAACAAAGTCAAAGGCAGTGCGTCCACCAGACGATTTGACGTCGGTCGAGGCTCCATGCTCAAGCAGTAGCTTAACGATGCCCTTGTGCCTGTTGGTCATAGCCCACATCAGCGGAGTCCAGCGATTTCTGTCCTGCATATCCACAGCAGCGCCTTGTTCGATGAGTGTCGCTGCTACGTCCTCGTGCCCAAAGCAGCTTGCGTATACCAGTGGCGGCGTTCCTTCGGCATCGACTCCGTTAATGTTGATGTATTCCTTTGCTTTTCCCTCGAGCAGCCGCCTTACTCTTTCCAGCTCGCCGTTGGACGCAGCTAGTGTGAAGAGGCCCTGCAGGGCTTCCTTTTTTTCCTCATCGGACAGCTTATCGTCAGCGACCACTTTCGCCTCATCTCCCGCATTGTCGTTCTTCAGGCGGGCCTGGTGGGCGAGCATCTGCACCAGGCGACTATCGCTGTCTTCCAGATGCTGCATATCCTCGTCGCCAAAGGTCGGGTCATCCAGCGAGAGGCTGAAGTTGAGCGGCTGCGCGGGCATCGGGGTGGTAAGAAACTGCGACTGCCCTACGTGCCATGTTAGACGCGAACTCCCTTGTTGCGCTTCCCGCGAACTCGAACTGACCCTGCCATGCGTCGTAGATTTCGGTTTCTTCATTCATGATGCGTACAGTCCGTCTGTCGTCGAGAGAGGTCGGAAGATCGGAAGGGAGCTTTCGAGGCGGTTCCCCCAAGTCGCCTGTGCTGGCAAGGTCGTGTCCAGGAGCATCCATTGTGCAACATGGAAAGGACAGGAAGATAGAGGATCAACGTGTCGGTTAGGCGGGTTCGGTGTCGCAAGCCGTGCCTACCGCCGTGGGTGATGCATGTGGGTCAACGTGTCGAGGGAGACCCGATCGTTCACACAGGCGTAGTGGGGGAGGGAGGTCGCACGGCAGCCGCAGCCTGTGGCTGTGCAGGTGGGATTGCAAATGGCCGAGGAAATGGAGATGTGAGCAGCCCGCCTCCAGAAGCGTTTGGCAGCTGGACAGGTAAGAATATTGACGTGCGATGCGGCGACCACGATGATGTCGCTGCCAGCCTTAGGGCCCAGGCCTGACCGCAGGCTTGCCGATCCACGCCATGCCCAAAGAGGAACATCCGCGGCGTGGGCGTCCTGAACGGAAGACACCATGGCAGAGAGCAATTGGGTGGTGCGCCGGGCTTCGCGCTTCACGCTCCAAATGCATAGACACACCTTCAGGCAGGCCTGTAGGCAGTTAGGCGGTACTGCTTTCGTCACATGCACCGTGGTCGATTGATTTCCGACCTGTGCTGTGGCGCTAGAGCGAGGAACATGTCCACTGGCCACCGCCCACCACCCCGTGAACTCGTCTCGGTGCTCTCTGCAGCTGTGCCGCACGTACGGCCAACGTGATCTACTACCGGCCGGCCCACCTTCACGATGAATCCTGCCCCTGCCGGGGCTACTTAACATCCCGAGCCGGCTCGCCCTCTACCGCTCCACCCGGAGAGAGACTGGCCCACAGCTTAGGGCAATGGCCACGGAAAGGGAGTCGCGGCGGACGGCACGCTTGAGCCACATCTTTGCGCGTCTGCTGGAGCTGCAGGACTATGTGTGGGATCCGCAGGTCGAGCCCTTCTACTCGGTGAGTTGACGGTGGGCGGCGTAGGGCAAAGCACGGCACTCACGACAGCTCCTGGTAGTCCTACTCCCATTGGCATCTGTTCGGCTATCAGAAGGCCTCGCACAAAGACGCCCGCCCGCTGTCACGAGGCAGAAGCGCCGTAGCCTCGTCCGCTTCCTCGCACTCGCACTCGCCCGACGCCAGCCGCCCGTCCTGCGCACGCAGCCACCGGTCCAACGGGAGCGATGTGAGCGTAGGCACGATAAAGCCACACTCCCCACCTACGACGACGACAGACCCGTTTCGCCAGGGTCGCCCAGTCATCTGTCGCGTATCGCACCAGACCCTCCGTCTGGAGCGCGAGTTTCAACTTGCGAGACTGGTCGTCAAGAACTCGGACCCCAACTGCAAGCACTTTGTACGCCCGATCGAGTTCGTGCGGCTCACGACCAAGCCCGGAGAGGAGCCTCTAGCCGCCAGCATATTCGAAGCGCCAGGCCCCAACTGTCTCAGCGAATTCGTGACATTTGGTCCCAACTGGTACGATGTTGCTAGCCATCAAGGCAATTGGCAGGCGCAAGCCGTACAGCCCGATCCCGGTGTACCTCTGCTGACCTTCCTCGATTTCGCGGTTGGCGCCACAGAGTGCTTGGAGATCTTGCATCATGGCCATGAAATCGTCCATGGTGAACTGCGCGGAGATGCCTTTCACTTTGCCGAAGGTGGCAGTGTGAAACTGGTCAACTTCGGAAATGGCGCCAGATCTTTCGAAAATGGACTCACCTCAGCCGGCTGGAACACGTTGAGCCGTGAAGTTGGCATCGAGCTGAAGCTTGCCTTTATTGCCCCTGAGCAAACGGGGCGCATGCCTGCCGAACCAGACAGTCGAACTGACAGTATGTCATTCTCGCCCTTGGCTGATTCCCCCAGTATGCTGCGCCAGGCTAACATGCACATCCAGTTTACAGTCTTGGTATCATTTTTTACACGATGCTATGTGGAAGCACTCCATTCGACGGAGCCACAGCCCTGGAGGTAATGCAGAACGTTATCAGCAAGCGGTTTGCCCCCGTCAGCTCGCATCGCATCGATGTTCCGGACGCTCTTTCTCAAGTCATACAAAAGATGACACAGCGGAATATAGAAGACAGATACCATTCCACTTCAGGACTCAAAGCCGACCTTATTCGCATTCGCGAATTACTCTGCGACGCTGACGTGAATGCATTGAAGGCGTTCCAAGTCGGCTCGAAAGACATCAGCTGCTTCTTCAACTTGCCTCTCAAGCAAATTGGGCGTGAGAGTGAGCGGCAGAAGATTGTTAGCATCATTGAACGGACATCGAAACACCGGCAAAAGAGAATTGCAACATTGAATAGTATGAGCTCAAACTCGTCGTATTCAGATCAGAGAGTCGAGCTGCAGTTTGACGATGTTGTTTCCGACAGTACAAGCTCTAGAGGCTCCGAGAGCAGGCCGAGTAACACCCAGACCATCGAGAGCAGGACGTCCTCCCCACAGCTTTCACAAGACAAAACGCTTTCTTCACCGGGATCTAGCACGGAGAAACCCTCCGGCAGCCGGCCTCCATTACAGGCTTCAAATCGAGGCCATCCGAACAGCATGCTTGAAGGGATACATTCTCGTTCCTATCCGTCCACGGACCCTTCGAATCTTCGCCGTGTGTCAAGTACCCGGAGGCTACGACGTCAAGTCCGTTGTGAAGTCATAGCGATTGGTGGCGCCACAGGCCTAGGCAAGTCCCGCCTCGTACAAAGTGTACAAAGCACAGCAAGAAGTGCAGGATACTTTGCCATGGCGCAGTTTGACCCTGCCCGAAAAGCGCCATTTGACCCCATTTTGAAACTGATGTCTTCATTATTTCGGCAAATATTCAGCGAGGCGGACGTCACTACGGAGTTTCATAATAGCTTGCGCAACTTATTGAGGAACACTGGTGTGTGGTCGGTACTTCGAGACTACCTGGATCTACCAGAGTGGCTGCTCAACACGGGAGGAGTTCCAAAGGGCCCGCAACAGAAAGATGTGGAGCTCGCTCAGGAGGATGGCCGGCGTGCATCATCTCCTGTCGTCCACTGTGGTAGTGTTGGACACACTGCTGAAACCTGGCTACACAGCGGTGGGTCATCGAATTCGTTCAGGTTCATGAACGTTTTCATCGATGTTCTGCGACTCCTCACCTTCCAGAAACTGTGTATTTGGGCTTTGGAGGATGTGCAGCACGCCGATGTGGAGAGTGCTGAACTCATCCACCACCTCATCCACCAAGTTAAGATTCCAATCATCTTGATTTTGACCTTCAACCACGAAGAGAAATTGTCTCGCGAGTTGAGTCAAGTTGTGCAGGGCGCAACAAAGATCCAATTACTCCCATTTACAGAGGTACGTGGATGTAATATATTCACATGTTGGTCTTGCGGCGCTTGGTAAACTAACTAGAGCGTTATGCACGCTGGAGTGATGCTCCAGGCATCACTCAAGTTACCATGTCCCGTCGAACATCTACGTGATCGGCTTCTGGGTGCTAACTGGACTCTAGGCTCAGACTGCAGATTACGTGGCCGAAACTCTCCATCGGGACCATCAGTACATCCTTCCTTTAGTTGCTGTCATCCAGGAAAAGAGTCTCGGTTCCGTGTTTTACATACGGGAGATTCTCGATGAATGCTACAGAAAAAAGTGCGTATTTTACTCCTGGCGGGAAAATAACTGGCTTTTTGATCTTGATCAAGTATTCGAGGTATTCGAGACCCCAGAATATGGCTCGTCAATCACGACGAATTTCATCACGAAACGTCTCTACGAACTGCCATCTGCCAGTCGAAAACTCCTTGCCTGGGCGTGTCTACTTGGCGAATCATTCTCCTTCGATTTGCTCAAGAGACTGCTGATTCCGAAAGAGAAACTACCATCCGATGCAAAGGTCCCAATCTTGACGGACAACGAAAGCGCAGTCTCGGCACTGAATGGGGCTCTGGATGCCTATATCCTGATGCCGGCCGAGCAAGACGCGCGGTTCAGATTTAGCCACGACCGGTACTTAACAGCAGCCGCTAATTCGCTGGAAAGGGAATGGAATCTTCAAAGATTGCATTATATGATCGCCAAAATTCTGACATTTAGTGTGGAGTACCACGATGATTTAGCACTTGGCTCCAAAGCACTGTATATGCGCAGCCGTCACATTTGCCTCGCTACTGAACTCATCAAGGCAAAGGAGACAAGTCGCGCGCCTTATCGCGATGTACTTTATATGGCGGGAGAGACGGCATGCGAGTCTGGCGCACGCTCAACCGGCATTTACTACTTTGTGCATAGTCTGTCGCTGTTGCAAGACGACCCGTGGGACGACTCGCAGCCCGATGTGTCCTATCAGGAAACCCTACGGCTATTTGTAAGGTCAGCCGAATGCTATTGGCACCAGGGAATGCTTGACGAAGCACTTTCTCTGATTAGGATGACGTTCAAGCACGCTCGCGATCCTTGTGACATGGCGAGCTCGTTCATCCTGCAGTCTAGAGTCTTTGCAGCCAGGGGCGATAGTTTTGGGGCAATCCAAGCTCTCAAGGACTGTCTGTCGTTGCTCGGATCGCCAATCCCTCCCATAACGTGGGAAGAATGTGATAGGGAATTCCACAGGGTACACGATATCTTGCAGAATATTGACAAAGACGAGTTACTTACGCGTCGGCAACAACATGCAGTACATAAAGTCGATGAAGACGACTTAGCCATGCGTCGGGCAAGACATTCCTTACAAAGCTTCGACACAGACAATCCTAGTATATCAAGTACACCCGCGGATCGGGTGCTTAGGACTATCGGTCCAGTGTTTGTTGAGCTACTCAGTGCAGCCTTCTGGTCGAATAGCCTACTATTCTATCAGGCCACGCTAACATGTATCAATATTCATCTTGGGCAGGGGACAATATCACAGGTTGCATTAGCATACGTACATCTAGGAGCCATTGCCGGTGGTCGGTTCAATATGATCGATTTCGCGGTTGACATGGGAGCGATTGCGAAGCGTCTGTTCGGCATGTTTCCTCATGATCACTATACCCTTGGCCGTGGGAAAACACTGCAGCCTTTGTTCCTCGGTCACCTGGAGGTGCCCATTCGCGATTTGATTTCGGGACTTGAAGATGCTTTCCAGTCATCCGTCACGGCGGGTGATCGCATTTTGTCCCTGTTGAACCTAGGACTCCAAGCACATATCAGGGTGTTTGCCGGTCACGATGTTGTCGAATTAGAAGCATGGATAGAGGAACCTCCGCTAGACCTGAGGAACTGGCAACAGAATATGCGTGGCGGTGTTTTCTTAATGGCTTGTCGTCAATACGCACGAGCGCTTCAAGGCAAAACTGGCGTTGCTGATGGAACTTCTTCCTTCTCGGATAATGAGCACAAGGAAAATGAATACATCCGGTTCTTGGAACAAACATCAAGCAATCCGAAGCGGCAAAAATCCATCTACCTCGCTACCAAACTGCCAATACTGGTTCTTTTTGGTCACATTTCGGACGCCGTTGCACTTGGAGAGCTTTTGCTCCCTATGCTAAGCGGGCTTTGGTGCGAACGGCTTGCTTATTCGGTCAAATACTATCTGTCAATCGCGTATTTGGCCACCGTACGCGATGACTATGAGCACCCACGAAGGGAACAAATGATACAGTTCGGCAAGGACACGTTGAAGTTGCTACAGGCGTGCTGTTCCACTACTGATGCCAACTATAAGGGCTGGGTATGTCTGCTGACTGCAGTGCTTGCGGATGTCAACGTGGATCCCCCGACGGCATTGCAGAACTATGAAGCAGCCATGGATCATAGCGAGGTTCATGGATTCGTTCTCGATGAGGCCTTCTCCCACGAGTTATATGCTGAATGGTTAGTCCGGAAGAATTCTCGAAGGGCAGCGCGTCACTCTTTGAGGGACTGCATTTCCACATACAGAAGAATGTCGGCCTTTGGCAAGGCTGACCATGTTGCAGCCAAGTATCAATGGCTCTTGAGTGGTGTCTCCCTGACTTCAAAGGACGCTGCGGTGCAAACGACTATCATTGATACTGGTAATAGCCCTTTCAAGCTTGAGCAGAACAACGAGCAGGAGCATTACCTAAGTGCCGAGACAGCCGTCGATAGGACCCAAAATTGGATCATTCCCGAGAATGGAAAACGTCACGAATCCTCGCAAGATTTGCAGAATGGATTTTCAGCAGTGGGCCTTGATATGCTGGATCTAAGCTCTATCCTAGAATCGAGTCAAGTTCTGTCGAGTGAGCTCAAGGTTGATAAGCTCATGGCTAAAATGGCGTCCATCATCCTAGAGTCGACGGGCGCAACACTCTGTGGCATCATCACGGAGGATCCTTCCATCGAATGGAGCATCGCGTGTGTGGCAAGCAACGAGCCTGACAGTCAGTACGGACTGAGTCCTGGCGTTACCTCCTATCCCGCGGGGCAACCACTGGACACCGCCGAAGATGTAGTAGCGCGGCAAGTTATCAAGTACACCTTGCGATTCCGCGAGACGGTCTTCGCCCCCAATCTCCTGGAAGACGAGCGTTTCTCCAACGTTTCCGAGTCGTATCTTAAGCGGAACCCGGAAGGAAAGGCTGTCATCTGCATTCCGATTGTTCACTCCGATCACCTCCTGGGTTCTATTTATGTTGAGGGGCCGCCGAATAACTTCACGAATCGAAACACACAGGTCTTGCGATTGCTCGTCAATCAGATCTCCATTTCTCTGGCCAACGCACTGCTCTTCAGGGAAATTGAGCGCGTTAGTGCCAGTAACGTGGCGATGCTCGAGATGCAGAAACGCGCGCTCGCCCAAGCACGAGCTGCAGAAATCAAGGCAAAGGAAGCGGAGGCGATTGCTGTCCGCAACATGAAACTCAAGGAGGAGGCGGCCCAGGCCAAATCGCTTTTCCTCGCCAATACGTCGCATGAACTCCGAACGCCATTAAACGGCGTCATTGGCATGTCTGAGTTGCTGAAGGCGTCGCCGCTGAGCAGTGAGCAGGCGGGTTACGCCGATTCTATCCGTGTTTGCGCCGACACGTTGCTTTCCATCATCAACGATCTGCTCGATTACTCCAAGCTCGAGGCTGGCAAGATGAATGTCATGGAGATGCCCTTGTCTTTGAACGAGACCATCACCGAAGTCGTGCGCGCCTTGGCGTACACCAACGCTGAACGCGGCCTCAAAACGATTGAGCAGCTGGAACTGGATCCTGAAATGCTGGTCATGGGCGACCCTGTCCGGCTCCACCAAATCATGATGAACCTGCTATCCAACAGCTACAAGTTTACACCCAAAGGCTCTGTCACGGTCCGAGCGGTCGTCGACCAAGAGACTGATGACTGGGTGGACGTGACGTGTAGCGTGATCGATACAGGAATTGGTATCTCGGATGAGCAAAAGAAGAAGTTGTTCCTTCCCTTCTCCCAGATCGAATCCTCTTCGGCGCGCAGCTACGGCGGGACGGGGCTCGGGCTCAGCATATGCAAAGCCTTGATCGAAAACGTTTTGCATGGCAAGGTTTGGCTGGAGAGTATTCCTGGCCAAGGAACCAATGTGTCCTTCGCGCTCCGCTTCCAAAAAGTCCGCGACGCTGGGGCCGGCCGGCCCCAGACGCGCGAGCAAGACCTCATGGCTAGATTCTCCAACCAAGAAAACAATGGTCACGAGCAGTCTTCAGGCACATGCATCGATCTGACCACGATCCCCCGTAACGAGTTGCGGATCTGTATTGCCGAAGACAACCTCATCAACCAGCGCATCGCGATCAGTTTCATCCAGAAAATGGGCTTTCACAAGTGTGATGCCTATCTCGATGGCTTCAAGACGATTGACGCACTCGAACGCGCTAGCGACAATGGACGACCGTTCCATCTTGTGCTTATGGATGTGCAAATGCCCCACTGCGACGGCTACGAAGGTAAGATGGGGCATCTGGTAGGTATATCGTTGGCCCACTAAGACGCACCTAGCAACCCGACTCATACGCAAGCACCCGAACCCCGAGATTAGGAACGTGCTCATCATCGCCATGACGGCCTCCGCCATCGAAGGCGATCGCGAGAGGTGCTTGAACAGCGGCATGAACAACTATCTCGCCAAGCCCGTACGAGCGCAGACGCTGAAAGCACTTTTGGAGTCCTACCTCAACAAGGACCACGAACCCAAAGCCACTCCTGATCATGCGGCCGCGGCCAAGACCGTGGCCCAGGCAGCACTGCACGAACAAGATAGACCGAGAGATGCAGGTGCTACTTCAGCAGCGGCTACGAAGGCCATGGGGAGACAGGACGTCCAAGGCGAAGGCACCTTGGCCAGTCGACCGCCGAATGTGAGAAAGATTACTGCGAAACGGATTCGGCCGGATGGAGACAAGGGGGACGCGCCAGCATCGTGAGCCGAGGGGTAGACGCTGTTTTATTTTCCTTGTTGGCGGGGCGATTGCGTGCCAGTAGTGAGTGACTTGACTGCGTCTTCCTCATTGCATTGCGTATGTGTGTGCGTGTGCGTGTGTGTGTGTGTGTGTGTGTGTGTATACGGTGTGGTATATATCCAATTGTCTATACGAGTCCATTTTCCATCCCATGTCCGTACGGCGTGAGAAACACCCACACACGCACTGCCTTTGTCAGCGCCCACCCGACTTCGCCTCGGGGCATGACCTCCCTTGACCAAAAGGCTTACCTACCTGGCAGCCGTGTCTCACACAATCCAGACGCAGTCGGCGCCTTATGCCTCTCGCCCTCGTTCGTACCCTACCCAAAACAATCCCCTCGGAGTAAAACAAAAATCCCGCAACGCACCCACCGTCCGAATGCGGGGGGAGGGAGGGCGGTAAGGTTTTACATTTTTTTTTG
>Ga0182211_1000509_pt1 | contig 12197 bp, 11 predicted proteins | sample G5R1MG_20_FD_129660 | JGI IMG/M metagenome (GOLD analysis project Ga0182211, IMG submission 129660) | Switchgrass phyllosphere microbial communities from Michigan, USA - G5R2_MAIN_03OCT2016_LD1 MG | ecosystem: Host-associated > Plants > Phyllosphere > Phylloplane/Leaf | place: USA: Michigan... | reverse complement strand
GAGCTGGCAGAGCTACTCGTCAGCGCCTTTGATACTCCAAACCGAATGCCGGAAACCTACTACTATTGGAGGCCCCAATTCGCGTCCCAGAGGCACCATGCTAGCAGGAACGCCGTTCTTGCCGAAGTTGGTTCACTCTCCTTGGAGTTCACCAGGCTTGCCCAGCTTACAGGCCAAGACAAGTACTACGATGCAGTTGCACGCATCACAGACAATCTAGAGGCGTTCCAGATGGAGTCGAAGCTCCCCGGCATGTGGCCAACCAAATTGGACATCTCTGGATGCAGCATTGTGCGCCCTGATTCCTTCTCCCAATCACCCTTGACTCCTCCTGAGGATTACTTGCATGATGGACTTCACATATATGAGCCCACTATCACATCTACGAATGATTTAGCCCATACGCCTAACGCAGGTGCGCCTAGGCCGGTGAGAGCTAAGAAGCATCGCATTAGCAGCGAATCGGGTGACAGTCCGCGGGAGAAGCGGCAGGTCAACCTGCTCGAAGAACTTCCTGTAGCAGCGTTTGCCGCTGACGACACACGGCCTGATGAAGCATTTTCTGCCGCGGATACGTTGCCAACATACCCAGAGTGTATAGCACAGGGTATCAAATCACCCTCCAGCTACGGAAGTGAGACGTACACTCTTGGTGGACAATCTGACTCAACTTACGAATATTTGCCAAAAGAGTATCTTCTCCTCGGTGGCCAGGTCGAGAAATATCGTACCATGTACGAAAAGTCTGTAGAGGTCTGGAAAAAACATTTGTTCTTCCGCCCGATGCTTCCCAATAACGAAGACATTTTGTTCAGCGGCAAGTTCACGGTACCATCTAACACCAATGAGACCAAAGTCGGCGATCTTACGGGTCAAAATGAGCATCTTACCTGTTTCGCTGGTGGTATGTTGGGTATGGGCGCAAAGATCTTCAAACGGCCGGAGGACCTCGAGATTGCAAAGAAGCTTACAGAGGGCTGTGTATGGAGCTATGAAATGACGGCAAGCGGCATCATGCCAGAATCTTTTGAGGTTGTACCATGCCTCAGTACAGAGAATTGTGCTTGGAACCAAACAAAGTATTGGGAGACCCTCGATCCGCTGGCGAACTTTCGCCAAAGTAGCTACAAGGAGGAGATGGAAGCATACGAGTCAAATCTTGCCTCTGCTTCGGCGTGGTACGAAGCGGAACTCGCTGCTGTGACTGCGCAGCCAGCACCATTACAGCCCACAGCACTTGCTGCAGAAGCCACACCAGTGACCTCGGTCCCGGCGGATACGCTCAACAGACGCCAACTTCCCGATCTCGTAGATGATGCGGAAATAGCACACATACATTCCATGCTGCCCGGCCTGCAACAAGACCGCGACGACTTCAGGGAAGGCAAACCTGAAGAAGGCGATAGATCGCCCACCAAAGTCCTGCCCATCCCCCATGAGGAAGAATTGGCGCCACCATCAAGCGTGACGCTACCGCAATTTCCTTCCCTCATATCGCCGTATCCGCCAATGAGTCATCAGGATTATGTGCAGAGTCGAATTACGGAAGAACGGCTTCCAAAGGGTGTGACAAGAATCAATGCGCGCCATTATATCCTCCGGTAAGCCCTGAGCCCTCTTATCGCACACAGCATTCATATCGTCATTTTCTGACCACCTCCATAGTCCCGAAGCAATAGAATCAGTGTGGTACATGTACCGCATCACTGGCTCTGCGCACTGGCGCGAAGCCGGTTGGCGCATGTTCCAGGCCATCAACAAGCACACGTCGACCACGTACGGCAACAGCGCCATTAAGGACATCACAATGACCGTGCCTTTTATCAAGGACGAAATGGAAAGTTTCTGGCTTGCGGAAACACTAAAATACTTTTATCTACTTTTCTCAGAAGAAGACGTGGTGAGCCTGGACGAGTGGGTGCTGAATACCGAGGCGCATCCGTTCAAGCGGCCCGTGTGAGGTTAGGGGCAAGAGGTATGGTGTTAGAAGGATGCGTGTTTATCTTGACAGAGTGTCAGAGATAGATGGATGCGTAACGCATGATATCGTCGAATACGACTTGGGGTTACTGTTATACATGCATTATGAAAAGAAGCTATGAAAGGTTCAAGTCTCATATGCACATGTGTGCCGGATCGTACTATGGTCTGACAACTTACAGAAGCACTACTCCGATTAATGAGGGAAATGCAAGAGTTGACATAGTAGACTAATTAAAATGTGCCTTGTTGCAAGCCCAGATACCCCAGGGATATTGACCGTGGTATTGATCGCGACTACTACATATCCATGTCCTTATGTTCACTCTAAATGTCAAGATCAGGCATGCATCAGTATCAAAATGATGCTAGGAGGTTCAACGCACATGATCATCACTAAAATAATTGTACCGTCCTCAAGTCACTAAAACCATGAATGGACCAAGACTGATAAGACTGGAAATTGCTTGTGGTCACCCACCCGAGTGCTCATTCGCTGGTACTTGCTGGAACATACCCAGTTGAGATCGCTTACTGTGACGTCTCCAAGATACAGTCGTTACCTACCTACTAGAGGGGTGTACTAGACGATATTCCTGTTTAGCCGACCCCATCTCCCCCCCATCATCAGTACTACCTAATAGGAGTTTCCTTTTCAAAACGCAGAGAATTAGCTTCGTTCTTAGAGAACGTCGTTCCTTCTCCAATCCATTTTTTGGCCTTTGCCAGCATCGCCCAATCATCCAGTTCTTGGCTCCTTTTTCGACGGAACACGTGGTACGAGATGCCGAAACAAGGCTGGGAATCAGCAACCCAGACTATCCTTTTTACAATTACACATCGGGCAGGTGGCTGTAAGTCCTGTCGGAGTGATTGCAAAATGGGATTGCTCGCGTTCGTCGACTAATAAGATCACACAACCTTAGGTATAATGAGAATTTGCGTCTCGCAGAAAGACGGCATGAATGATGTGAAAGTTGCGCGGCACACAATCCCCGAAAAAGAAGAGTTGAACCAGCCGACCATCCGTCACCCGGATCTCTCACCCAGCAACATCTTTATATCTCCATCGGGCGAAATCACGGGTCTCGTCGACTGGCAATATAGCGCCATTCTTCCCGTTTTCCTACAAGCCAAGATTCCGAAACATTTTCAGAATTATGGTGACGAAGATTCGGAGAACTTCCGGCCTCCAAAGCTCCCAGAGAACTTGGACGCATTAACAGAAGATGAGAAGGAAAGGGAGACAGAACTCTACCGCCAGCGACAGCTCCACTATTTCTATTTGGGTTCCACAAGTTACAGAAACAAGCCCCATTTTCATGCTATGGGAACACATGATCTTGTTGTACGAAATCGGCTTTATGATATTGCCGCCAGGCCGTTAGGAGGGGGGTTGACCAAGTCTCCCTCAAGGCAGAGCTTGTGCGTGCATCAACATACTGGCCCAATATTGCCAACTCGGCGATGAAACAAAATGATTTTCCTATCAAGTACTCTGATGTAGAAGTCAAAGAATGCCTCGAGATTGATGCGGAGCAGAAGAACGCGGACTCACAAATGCAACGAGTGCGCAACTTCATTGGCGTCAATATCGACGGTTGGGTGCCGAATGAACAGTATGAAGAAGCGCGAGAGAAAGAACGGCTGATCAAGGAGCAAATGCTAGAATCCACAGAGACAGAGGAGGAGAAGAAGTACTTGAACGAAAATTGGCCGTTCCAAAACCACGACGAGTTGGATTAGCTTGGATACCGTCAAATGATAGTAAGGTGGCAGTCTGTTAGCAGGTGATCTGGGGATGGGTTCAGGGTCTAAGACAGCCCTGAGAGCGATAGTCTAGAGTAGTATACAGAGACTACTGCACAAGGTCGATGCGTGGAATGGTAAAATACACAGTTCGTGGTGTTCAGGCGACAAGTGGATCGATAACTATGCCTAACTGGTCAAAGTAGCGCCGGTGACACTGGACTCTCGGCAACATGATCCAACACCAAACAACCACTTTGCGCCTTCCACAAAATCTCTCCAAAGCTTGCGTCGCTGGAGAGGATGACTGCAGTAATAGATTCGGGACTTCGACATGGCATTTGAGGTGTCATATAATCTCGAAAATGAACAGCAGTTCTGGGATGGTGGATCCGCCTGTAACCCCGCCTGTTGCACTCACCATGACTGACGCGCTACACAGAGCTCGACGATATTGTATCGACTCGCTGCCAAGCACACGAGGCCATCGATAACGCGCTGCGGTCCTTCCTGAATGTTACGACAAACTACAAATGTACGCCATTGTGCCGTGTAGATCGCTGCTGATCGCCACTAATGACGAGCAGCCGATTACCTTCAGACCGACTACACCATCGCCAAGTGCATATTTCGCTTGCTCGAGGGCAATCTATTTGCCTCGCATAAGGAATACGTGCGCCGGCAAATAATATACTGTATATTGCAGGTATGTGCCCTGGACTACACACTGGTAGGGCATAGAAGAGCCTGGCTGATAAAAGAACAGGAAGAGGACAATCCGACCCTTCATATAGTGGCCGCATTTCTGCTGTACGATGGCCGGAATAGTAAAGATGACGAGGTCTTTGAAATGATGCACACCGAGGGTACCTTTGCTCGACTAGTTGAACTTGTGCAGATGAACAGCGTACAAGATGACGTCCGACTACACCAGATGCTGCTCGAATTATTGTATGAGTCTTCTCGAATTCAGCGATTGACCTACGAGGATTTCAGTACGTGGTGAAACTGCTTAGCTCTCACGATTCTGGTCTAATGGTAATGGCTAACTCCGCCCGTATATAGTGGCTGTGACTGACGATTTCATTCTATTCCTCCTGGGGATCATTGAGGGAGTCTCCAATGACTCCGAAGACCATTACCACTACCCTGTGATCCGTGTTTTGGTATGTTTACTACTATAATTAAGTCGATAAGCTGATTGGAACACAGCTGGTTTTAAATGAACAGTACCTGGTGGCTTCTACAAACCGCTACACGGATGGACGACCAGGCGTGACAAATCGAGTCCTCAAAGCCTTATCGACACATGGCATGACGTACAAAACCTTCGGATGCAATTTGATTTTACTTCTTAACCGAGAGTCAGAGACATCCCTCCAGCTGCTTATACTCAAGGTTCTCTACCTCATCTTTGGAAGTCCTTCTACGGCCGAATACTTCTATACGAATGATCTATATGTTCTTGTGGACGTTATACTTCGGAACCTCATTGACCTGCCTCATGACTCCACCGCCGCGAATGCCTTGCGACATACGTATCTCCGGGTTTTACATCCGATTCTCACGCATAGCCAGATCAGTAAGCCGCCGCATTACAAGCGAGATGATCTCCTCCGGCTGCTCCACGTCCTGATCACGAGTGGCAACCACTTCGCCCCAGTCGATGAGACCACAATACGACCTGTTAAACGTTGTACCAGTGTACAATGGTTACAACCACCTGAAAACGTAGCAGATGACGACTCTGTAAGCGGTCATAGTACTGCGCAGTCGCCAGTGGAGCAAGCAGCAAACGGTCAGAAAGAATACGCTCGGCGCGCGCTTGGCATGAGCGTACAGGGCGCAGGCGAGAGTGCCAACAGCGTACTCGAAATTGCCAAACATACCGAGAAACCCGGTATACAGACACCCAGTCTCGGCAAGCCCACCGCACCTGCACCGCCCCCGCCCCGTGGCACACGTGTACATTCATCTGCTTGAATGAGCAAGTCTATCTCAACTCTTGGGTGTGTCACCTGCATCACATCTGTTTAACGTAATCTGGACTACGGAGTTTCGGAGGCATTGTGCTTAGTTACATATATGCATCTCCATCATCAGCGTCAGCAGATCTTCTTATGTTACACGCACAGCTGTATGGGTTGGCGTCTTGAGCGTGCATAGCGGTATGTCTCTGACATTGACGTTGCTCGAAGCTGGCTGCTTCTCCCTTCAGAGTAGTTTTCCTTGACTAGGCGATACTATCAATAACATCAGCCATGGCTCTTAACTGATTTTATGGTATTGACAAACTCTAATCTCCCGTAATCATAACTACAGGAATTTCTTTTTTGCTTCCGCTGGTCTAATTAATGATCGTGGATAGATACATCATGCGATAATGGAATCCACGTAGCTTCGAGCACGAAGCCCGTCACATGAATAAGTTATATTTCACCAGTCCTCGGAATTTACTTGGACAGTTGCTGATGTCAATAGCGAAAAGCCGAGCTGGCATTACGTGTTTTCAACGAGCGCCAACTCACAACGCTACCAAGCTTACTTAGGTGACCGCTCGAATGAACGCAAATAACACGGAGTTATAGTTCCGTTCCTTGAACTACGCAGTGCTTCGAGAAGTCCGCATTCCATCTTCCTTCTGGCCCTTACCGAATGAATCTCAATCTACCAAAAAGCAATGTGCCCAGCAGAGCCTTGGCCTTTTTATGCAGCCCAGCCACCTTTGTGTGACACAAGGCCATGATCCAAGCCAATACTACACGAGCGTCACAAGACAGTGCAGTTCTTATTTCACTGCTCCCTTGGAAGAATTTCAGCTTCCCTTCCGGCCTCCGTATATTACTAGGTTGGATGTTTCGCACTATTCAGCATTCTCGCCTCAGCGCAGACATTTTCCTACATTACAAACCAATGCTTATGGTAAATCGGACCAGAGCATTCCTTGTCCCACATGCCCAGTTCTTGGGAGTTATCGGCGCTCAATAATCTAGACCCGAGTACTCAAAGCGGATACAGTGCAGCACCAATTTCTGCAAACCCAGGTCTTGGACTACAGAGCCTCCTTGGCTGCAGCACTACTGTGCCTGTCTACGCGTCGGTCATACAACAATTTACCGGCCTCCCCACATGACGAGAGCCGCTACTGCGGGTGAATGACGCTTTGAGACTATGTTGTGAGGTGGTGGGGGGGGGGCGCACAAGACCGCATGCTTTAGTACAACGGGATGTCAAACTCTGGAAGACGCAACAGAATAGCACTGATTAGGCGCACCACATACGTCTATCCAATGTCCACGATAATGTACGATATTGCCATGATTTAATCAGATAAACACTCAGGTTACACCCGTTCCCGTGTCACACAAGTCGTTTCCATGTCATCCAACAGTCAGCACAAGGTAGATCAGCCCGCTGTGAGACCATGAGTCGGTCTCACCGCGTTGGAAGCAGCCCACCCATTGGCAAACCCTCGCAGCGTGGGGTACCTCCGTTGGTAAACCTGGGTACCCACCATTCTGCGAAACCCAATGTCTTGGCTTTTGGGTTCTGTTTGCGCGTTGTGCATGGTGCAGGCTTACTCAGGCCCAAGCAGCGTACATGGTGGGTACATATCGAGTATGCTTCGAAACGAAACTCTCCGTCGGTCAATTCGTCGGTCATACCGAACGCGCGGACGATGCTGAATTCGTCCGTTAATGCGGCAGCAGTTTTTCCTTTGGTTAGAGGGTGTGTGTATATGTGGGTGACTAGCTTAGTGAGGTGGGATGGGTGCTGCGCTAGGTATTTCTTTTCCTTGCCAAGAGATTCGGAGGTTGGCGGTTGGCGGTTTGCGGGGGGGCCCGTTGAGGTGCCTAGTGGCATCGACGTCCCAGCATGCCGTTTTGGATACACTCGCGGTAATGGAGGTAAAATCTATTATCTGAAAAATAAAACAAAAACTATGGGAAAATCTATCATGTCGGATTGGAGTGCTGTAAGGGAAATCCGTGAGCCGATGCTCTACTCAACAACGCATGTCAAGGAGCTCCCTGCGCCTACGTACCCACAGCAGGTATTTCTAACAATTGGTGGTGTTGAAAAATGCGGAGGAAAAGAAATCTCGGCGTCTATCACAGAAAAAGGCGAAATAAAAAAGCAGCCCGAGACATCAGAGTCGCCACCACCACTCTGTCAGAGCGGGTCATCATGTCATACAGGTCATTTCAAGTCATTGCGTCTTTCAAACCATTTGACCTGGCAATCCCAGCTTATCCGAGGAGATTTTCGGCGAAGGCATAGCGCTGGGAACGCGTGTTGGGGCCTGTGAAAGTTGTTCGGGTCGTTCCACCAAGGTCGACTCGCTTTCCTTGCGCTCCTTTCGTGATGACTCTCGGCCCCTCATTCTGTTGATGATATGTGTGATCTCCTCCTTTGTTGTGGAATGGTTAGCCCATGGAAGGTACCATCGCGCCACAAACATGCAGCAGAAGCAGATTGCCAAGCATGTACCCGACCACATCTGTACCGTGATGTAGGACTTATACTCTGTGATCAGGTGACCAGCGATAAGAGGACCAGTGAGAGCTGGGATACCTGCAAAGAAGTACATCATGCCAGTCCAATGGCCGAGCTTCTTCTTCGCCAAAGGTTTGTTCTCTGGTGATGTATAGGTGCAGTTCAGGATATTTCCGACGGAAGCAGGAGGAAGACCGATGACCATACCTGAGAACAGACCGAAGACGACGCAGAATACGATGGCCTCTGTCTCAGATCCGGCCAATGTCCATAAGAGTAGGACAAGTAGGGACGCGGTAATGGTAGAGCCAATGTGCATATTCAGCGCACCGATGGGATCAGAAAAGTGCGCCAGAAGCATACGGCCGACGGTAGACGCGCCGTTCATGATGGTGAGGAGCCAGAAGGTCTCGAGGGGCTTATCACTAGCATCGGCCGTATTTGTTTGAGTAGCGGTGGAAGTTGCAGGTCGGGTGCCGTAGCCCTTCACTGATGCCCACTGTTCTTTGTTAGCTGGGGTTCCATCGATGTGTTGGTGATTGCATACCTCTTCCAAATTGAAGAAGATAGGATAAAACCCTAAGAATAGGAAGGCAACAGCGGCAGTAAACCAGCAAAAAGCCGTGCTCCGAAAGGCTTCTAGATCGAACCACGTTTGGATTGCGAGCCATTTCTTGGGGTCATGATGGTCATGCTGCGGGTTTGGCGTGCAAAAGATGAAGGAGAAGATACATGTCACTGATGTGAGGGTGGCGACATAGCGGACGCCGTTGTTGAAGCCGACGAGGGTGATGAGATAGCGAAGCATAGTAGGATATATGACACCTGCTATGCTCGCGCCGCAAGCAACGTAGCCCACGGCCAGTCCCCTTCGCTTAGGAAACCATGTAGAGGCGACTGGAGAGGGATTAGCAGCGGCTTTCACGGTACAAGGCAGCGACTCACTTTGAGAGCTGGAGACGAAGAAAGTGCTCATGCCCAAGCCTACAACCAGTCCCTGCGTTGCCCAAATGGGCATGTAGCTTGCCAGGGCCTCGACATCGGTAGGATGCACTACTGAAAGGAGGAAAAGGCCAAGCGGTACCAAAACAGTACCGCAGCCGATGACCTTGCGGAAGTGGCCTGCGTCGAGCAGTCTGCCGACAGGATTCGACAACAGCAGGACAATCCCCGACTGTGTCGACCCGATCAAATTGAGTTTGAGCTGATCGACGTTGCGAAGGGAATGGCCGACGTAGTATGATGACCATGTCCCGTATGCGTTGACCAGGCCCCACGAATTGAACATGAGGAGGACACATCCTAGCATGCAAGCATAGGCTCGCCACGATTGGGGCCAATCGGGCTCGTTGCTAATGGACGAGACGCTCGTAGGAAGTGACATTTCGGAGCCCGTGGAGGGTGATGGCGGCGTATCTGATTTGTCTTTGTGGCTTCTTCTGTTAGGGGACAGTGAAGGCATGATGGCAATGTTTTGAGTGGATATGATGTGAAAGGGGAAGGCAAAAGACTGCCAAAGACAACGTGTTAGGAAGAATGTGTTCAATACAATGCACCGATGGCGTAAGAAACGAAGTGGCGCGCTGACAATGTCGGCGCGAGGTAAGTATAAGTATCGGAGTGTTTGGTTCACCCAAGATTTTCGGTCTGGGGTAGTTGGATGCCCAAGGCTTTTGTCACAGTAGGGCCTTTAAGTGGTCCACGCCTTCACAGCACGCGCGTTAGGCCCCGCACTCAGAAGAAGATGAACCGTAGCCCTGGTGACGTGGGTGTCGAAATTCCGTGTAATGTGAATCGAATGCCGCGGCCGGCCGCATAAGCAACGCAAGGATACAAGCCCAAGAAGCGCCAAGGCAATACGGAGCCTTCGATTCCGCCTGCGGCAGGGAATGACTTGATGGCTGTTTACTCATGCTGCAGTTCGAGAGACTTGGCTCCTGGCAGCAGAGGCCCGATAAGCCGCGGTGCTAGTTGCAGGCGGTTGTGCTAGAGTGCACAGAAGGTTCTCCATGGCACCCGGCTAACGTCGATGAAAACAACCAAGCAGGAAAGTTGTAAGGGATCCATTTTCGCTCGACTCATGGCCATTCGTCGAGCAGCTTGGGACGCTATCGCTCTCTTGTCCCATGTACCAAGAACACGCAGAAAGACGTGGGCGAGACCGCCATGGTACATGCGCTTTGTGCCTTGGAGCTACCGATGCCCCAGGTGGGTGTTCGCCATGGTGATTGGCCTGGATCGTCTTGGTAGGTTGCACGAAGCAAATGAGGATTCTCTCAACGGCAAAAGGGGCTTGCGGCGCTGTCATGGTCCGCACCCGGAGGCGGAGCGGCCCCAAGCTTGGCGGCGGGATAGCACGCCTGGTGGACCATTGGCCCGATAGGTTGCACATGCCAAGAGATGGGCACTCCTATACACGCCTCCAGGGAACTCGATGGGTGTATGCATGTACAAGATAGGATGTATGGTCTGGTGTGGCTGGTCCGTCCTGGGCATGCCGGGTACATGGTGCTTTCGAGACGCAACAGCAATCGGGGCATGTGCCGGCCAAGCGACGCGTGGATGGAGTCGGTACTGTGCACAGTAGGTACACCCTTGATGACTTGCTTGGATGGATGCTCGAATCGCTCCGTAGGTAGCGTAGCAGGCATGTAGCTGTGTCCATACACGCAATGCGCCAAGCCTGGCGTCAGCGGGCCGCCGGGATCTTGGTGCTTCGTTATCTTGACACAGCCTCCTTCACGATCGACCGCTGGGCTTCCTCGCCTCCCTGGCCGCCTTCTACGCCATCGCTTGGCGCGACTCTGTCCTGCTTGCGACTGAGCTGGGGGGCGACAGGATCGTCGTTATTTGGAAGCATGGCAGCGCGCCTCGGGGGCCGCTTGGCCATCGCTTGTACCACGCCGTTTCTTTTCGCTTGCACAACGCGCGGTTGACAGAAGACACAGCGTTGAAAAGACGTGTGTGTAACGTGTTGCAAACAGAAGTAAGAACAACGATCTGCGGCGCTACAACTCCCGACACATCGCAGTGGCAGTGCCAAGCTGCAGATCCGGACTCCACCTATCCAAGACTTGATAAACCCCAACCATCCTCCACAATCGGCGCGATTCGTCATGTCCGAGACGAGTCCTGGTCTGCTCCAGAGTTGAGTACCTACATACATCAAGCGCAGTCGCGCCAAGCCCGACGTCTTCCTAAGCATGTCATCGCTGCCGGAAACGATGCCGCAAACTGTCCGCGGATTTTGGCCAAATCTATCCCCCTTCACGATCAAGACGCTAGTGCCGTTGCTACAAAGATGTCGAAACGTAGTCTGTCTTCCGCAGATCGCAGCTTTGGGATAGTATGATTATCATCATCATCATCATACCTTTAGGAGGGACCCCATTACAGTCGCCTACTGCGTACCCCCATGGGGAAGCAGACCTGAGTTCAACCTACCTATCCCCAAAAACGTCTAATAGTACGATTACACCCCGTAGCATGCACGGTCGATGTTGCTTCAGCATTGACCGAGTTGAAACAGCGATGAGTCAATTATCAGCACTTGGTCATCAGCCATGTCTAGTCTTGTGATAAATGTAGCTACCGGCCCGAACTTGTTTTACACCAAATCTGCCCATAGAGGCAGACATTAAACGTACTGTCGCCAATAGTTAAACATACTGTCGGTAAGCGTTAGCGAGCACTAGTAAGCGACGGTGCGCGCGCCATCGTCGCACTAATAAATTAGTACTACGCACTATATTTCCAGCACTATACAGTACTAGCGAGGTATTATACTATATTTTTTAGGTATCTGTAGTATCTATTATGCGCAGTATTAAATTTAGAGTCGCGAAAATTTAACTATATTACTTAACTATCTACCCCTTATATAAAAATAATTATATAATATATCTACTAGTATAACTTAGCTAACTTAGTATATAATAGTAAGTATCCTTACCCTACTATATACTTAAGTT
>Ga0182211_1000508_pt1 | contig 12215 bp, 12 predicted proteins | sample G5R1MG_20_FD_129660 | JGI IMG/M metagenome (GOLD analysis project Ga0182211, IMG submission 129660) | Switchgrass phyllosphere microbial communities from Michigan, USA - G5R2_MAIN_03OCT2016_LD1 MG | ecosystem: Host-associated > Plants > Phyllosphere > Phylloplane/Leaf | place: USA: Michigan... | reverse complement strand
CGGTGGAGCAGACACCACATTGCGTTCTACTCATCGACGAAGTTGAAAAGGCTCATCCGGATATTTTCAACATCTTCCTGCAGGTCATGGACAATGGGCAGTTGACCAACAGCGCAGGTAAGACGGTGAACTTCCGCAACGTGATCCTGATCATGACCAGCAATGCTGGTGCCAAAGAACTGCAGAAGCATACCTTGGGTTTTGCTAGCAACAGTGTGGCCGGCAACGATGATAAGGTCATCGGCGAAACGTTCTCTCCTGAGTTTCGTAACCGCCTTGATGCTATTGTCAAGTTCAGCGCGCTAAAGAGCGAAAACATGGTACGCATCGTGGACAAGTTCATCGGTCAGCTGAACGCTATGGCAACGGCCAAGGGTGTTAGCATTGTGCTTGACGAGACTGCACGTGACTACCTCGCGCGCAAGGGTTACGATCCCAAAATGGGTGCTCGTCCACTAGGTCGTCTGATTCAGAACGAACTCTCGCAGCCACTTAGCCGCGAGATGTTGTTCGGGGACCTGAAGCGCGGTGGCTTGGCTCTGGTTAGCGTTAAGGATGATGTGTTGACCATCGACACGCATCCTACCCCGCTTCCCGCGGCTGAAACTGTAGCCGAAGTTACCTTGTAATCTGGAATACACCAGGAGTGAAATAAATCACTCCTGGTGTACTTTTGGTGTTGACTTAAATCATTGATCTGCTAGAGCAATGGCACAGCGCGGCACATAGTTGAGCGCTACTTCATAGATCGAACGACCAGAGATCGAAATGACGTTCCTTACGATCGGACCGTTATTAGGAGTCGTTTCGATTATGAAGACCAAGCTCGCAGAAGCCCTCGTTCTCAAGGGCCTCCTCTCCGCTGGTACTGAAGTTCGCGCTAAGCATTCCGCAATGGGACTTGGTTCGGTCAACAATGTAATTGTCGAGAATGACTTCTCGATCGTTAGCACAAAGATCACCGACGCTGGTGAAGTCAAGTTTCGCCTTGCTGATCTTCGTAGCGGGGCACCGGCTACCGTATATGCTGAAGCAATTCAAGGCATCGACGGCATGGATCCTGAGCGCTACGCGGCAGTATGGGACATCACTGCAGATGGTGGCAAAGCTGTGGTTGGCAAGCGTCGTGGACGCAAGCCCAAGAACCGTCAGCTAGAGCTCGCTGAATAATAGAGGGCCTAATGACCAACATTGTTGAATTCCAATCTCCTGCGCAGTTGCGTAAGATGGTTGCCGAGAAAGATGCACTAATCGCCGAGTTGAAGGCGCAACTCAGCGCAGTATCTTCGACGCGTGATCTGCTACGCCTACAGGTACTGGATCTAAAGGATCAGGTGCACGGTCACTTGGTTCAGATGCAATGCATTGAAAGCAATTTGGATAACCTATTGAACAAGCTGGACTCCTGACTGGCTAAATAACTAGCTAGTTAATAGGAGTTCCATAATGGCAAAGGTTCATGAAGAAGTTGTCGCGATCAAGTTGAGCAAGCTGCTCAAGGATGGCGAAACTCAAGAAGTAGTTCTTAACGAAGACATGAAGGCTGCACTAGCTTCAATCGTTGAGCAGTTCCTAAACGAAGTTGACGCCAAGCTACTCATTGAAGTCATCGATCTGGGAGAGTAATCACTCTCCCATTTTCCGTAGCTGCTCATCGACTTCATCAATCCAATCCAGGATGTGCTTCTTATCATAGGTGTCTTTGGACCAGTTCATGGCCTCTCGGATACCTTGTAGAACTGAGAATGCTTCCCTATCCTTTCGAAGCTCCACGTTGATCCCCAAGCATAATAGCAGGGTTTCGGCGTGGAGCTCTTCCCATTTCCGCGAGGACAAATGGATGCTGGCACCAAATATTGCCTTGGTAGCTATCGTATAGAAGCCTTCTACTGTCATAGGGTATCCATGCACAAAGACAAACTTGCGGCCGTCGTGCTGGGCGACAATGGCGTTTCCTGATAACTTGCTCAGGATAGCATACTGACGTACAAAAGTCTGAAGCTCTTCACTCATGCCGGCAACTCCACACCTAGACGCTTGGCTGCTTTCCGGAGCGCCTTGCTGTCAAAGACCTTTGCATCAATGATCTCTTCTACTTTTTCGTCATGATCATAATTGGCGCTTGGTCGTTCAATATCAAACACGTTATTTGCCGAAACCATGTCTAGCCCAGACTCCACAATGATGCGGAACAAGCCGGGATCTGGAGTGAAACCATGACCAACATACTTGACCATCCGACCTACCACGGTTAGCGGGCTGATACGACCCACGTTCGCGAAACGAAGACGGTTGTCTTTGATGTCTTGGAGAGCTTCGTCCGCATAGGCGATCTTCTTGCCATCGGTGGCAACCTGACAAACCGAAAAGTCAAAATCAGCAAAAAGCGTCTTCAGATCGTCGTAGAACCTACGTTTGATGATCTGCACCTTTAATCCATTGACCATGTAGGTTTTGGCTTTTCCACTACTGTGGACCAGTTCATAGGATGATAGCGCGCGATCAAACTTCAAGAACTCTCCAGCATCACTGAAGAATAGGTCGACGTCGCCTTCTTCATCAATGACCCGCTGTTGCAGTATTCTACGAACAGCACCTCCTGCAATCCATGGTCCCCACTTGATACTAATAGGAGGAAGGATCTCCAGCAGGCTGTTTAGCTGCTCTACCCCTGGGCCAGTGGGAATATCAACTTCGTGACATTTTGGTCCAGATTTTTGGGAAGCTGAATCCTCCAGATCGTGGAACACTAAGGTACCAGCTGACTTCGTTTTGATTCGCTTGATTAAGTCGGATACGTTCATGTTCTAGGATTAACTGGTGTGTGTTCTCCCTGTCACTATTGATTAAATAGGTTAGACTAGGAGGGTGAAATGACCAACACCGTTATCATGATGGCCAATACCCAGGAACATGCAAGCCTAACTGGCGAAGCAATCAAGGCCGATGGCTGGTATGGTCACACCGATGGTCTCCACACGGTGGTTATTCAGGTGGTGAACTTTACCGGTCGTGTCTACGTTGAAGCAAGTCTTGAACTGGATCCCTCGGAAAGTGATTGGTTTCCTATAGCTCTGAGTGAGACTACTCCTTACATTCAATATCCTATTGACCCAATGCATCCCACTGGTGAGTACGACAGTAGCGGGGATACTAGGACCACCGGTGTAACGTTCAAAATCAACACGCTATGGCTCAGAGCTCGTCTTGATCGTTCCTATCTTGATACTGGATTGTACGACGCAAATCCGGCGGCTTTGGCTGCTCTTGGTAACGTCAGCAAAATCACACTAGCTCGATAACAGCGTTGGAGGTTCAGATACGGGCTAAATATCACAAACATCATACTGTGAGGATGATCGAACATGGCAGGCTCAACCCCTAAAAATCCTGAAACGTACCTTCCTGTTCCAGGTCAGACTAAAGCTACTGATTCTTCAAACGCGGACTCTGCCAATGCAGACCGTATCGCCAAGCAGAACACTGGGGTTTCTGATCCTGGCCAGACTTCCAATGATATCCGTATCGATACGTCCACTGGAACCGGCAAGCGCTATCTCTCCAACTCTCAGCCCGCATCGCAAACCATTGACACTCTTGTTCCTATTGGATCTGCCGGCGCACTGACTGTTACAGTTGGCAAAGGCGACAAGGGCGATAAAGGTGATAGAGGCGACAAGGGAGATCGAGGAGAAAAGGGCGACAAGGGAGACAAAGGCGATACTGGTCCACAAGGCCCAGCTGGCAACGGAGTAGGCATTCCTGGTCCTACTGGTCCTGCAGGACCGACTGGCCCGGCTGGTCCCGCAGGTCCAACGGGATCCACTGGCGCTACTGGCGCAAAGGGTGATACTGGTACCACCGGCGCAACCGGCCCTCAAGGTCCCAAAGGTGATACTGGATCGACCGGCCCAACTGGTCCCAAAGGTGATACCGGTGCAACTGGTCCTCAAGGTCCTGCTGGACTTCTAACGGTTCAAAGCCCGGAAACTGGTCTCAGACTGTTCAATGACTACGACATTCAGACTGCAACGCTGGATCTCAGAACCATTGTTGCTGGTAGCAATGTCTCCATCAGCGAGCTAGACGGCGTTATCACAATCAGTTCTTCTGGTTCTTCAGGTGGGCTAGACGGACGTGGAATTTCCACCACCACTATCGATGGCAATGGCGACCTAAAGGTTACGTATTCTGATGGTCAGACTGTTAGTGCAGGTCATGTGGTTGGCCCAGCTGGTCCTCAAGGTGTACAGGGCGTTCAAGGTCTAAAGGGCAATACTGGCGACACTGGTCCAACCGGTCCCACTGGTGCAACTGGTCCCAAGGGGGATACTGGCATTGCTGGTCGAAGTGTTTCAAGTGCCGCCTTGAATAGTGATCGTTTGATCCTCACGATGAGTGACAGCACTCAGATTGATGTGGGTGCGGTAGTTGGACCCGCAGGTCCAACTGGTGCAACTGGTCTTCAGGGCCCAACGGGTCCAACAGGTGCAACTGGTCTCCAAGGTCCTACTGGACCTGCCGGAACAACAGGAGCTACTGGCGCGGCGGGCCCAAAGGGAGACACGGGTGATACTGGACCAACAGGCCCAGCAGGCCCCACGGGCGCTACTGGCTTACAGGGACCCAAAGGCGACACTGGATCAACTGGTCCGACTGGTGCAACTGGTCTAACCGGTGCAACTGGACCTGCAGGTGCCACCGGACCAAAGGGTGATACAGGCGCAACTGGCCCTGCTGGAACCAACGGCAACATTGTTGCCATCAACAAAAATGGCAGCACGGTTCTAGCGACGCCGACTTTCCTGAACTTTACTGGGGGTAACATCACAGTAACTCAGAACGGTGCAGGCGCTGATATCGCAGTTTCTTCCTCTGCCTCTACCCCAGTGGCAATCCAGGATGAAGGCTCCTCAGTAGTTGCATCGCCGACTGCGATCAACTTTGTTGGTGCTGGTGTAATGGTGACCAATAGCGCAGGGGTTGCCACCGTAAACATTCCAGGTGCTGCTTCTTCCAGCGGACCACAACTCTTCAGCGTTCGAGTCAATTTTGCATCTTCTGAAATTACTTCGTTTGCGGGACTGCCTTCTGGATGGACTGCGACCTTTGTTTCGTCTGGAATTTTTACGATAGACTATCCCACTGCTCTTGGTTTCCCTGCGATGTTCTCTGCACATGGTAACGATACTGGAACCAACTATCAGTCTCGTCCGATGTCTACAGGGTTCGAAGTCAACTATGACATCAACGTTCCAGGAAAGATGCGATTTGAAGGTGTAACCTATAACAATCTTGGAACAACCTCTAGTGGTCACTCATACATCAAACTGATGATGGCCTAATTCAAGGAGATCGCATAATGTCATCTGTGTTGCCAAACATGCTGCTCCTGGCGGATTGCAGTGTGAATAAAGAAATAGACTTTTGGGATGAGGATGATGGAACAGGCGATCCATTTCTAGGATATGCCTACCGTTGGAGAATCACTCTCCAAGTCCAAGCTCAAACACATAGTAGCCAGTCGACGCCCACTCCGTATGCGTATGATGGTCGCTCTGTTGAAGTTGGGCATTGGGTAGCAAATGGTAACAGTGGACGAGCCAACATAATCACCGCGATTGAGTCTCAAAACGCCGAGACTGTTGTTTGTATTGTAGAAGATGCTGAACGATTCAACATCTTTTCAGACCCAAACATGTCTGGTATTGGTGTGATCGAGTCAGGCCCTTGTATAATTTTTACAACTGGCGACGATGAACTGCCAGTCCTAGGACCAGTTCCTGATTTCTATCTACCGTTCAACGCGGTAAACGATCTAGAAGCTCGATTCTTATCCATGAACTCCGACGAGTTCATCCTTGTCCGTCAGGTGGCTCACACCTTTGAACTAGGTGATTTGATTTACGCAGACCCAAATAACTTAGGTTCTTATCTGAAAACTGACGCTGCCAACATTGGCAACGCGGTTGGCCTAGTGGTCAAGGTCAATACGCCTGGATTGAACTACTTTCACTATCGACCACTTGGAAGTTTGATTACTCGCGTTAAGCCTCCGCTCAGTGGTGTACATGGTACTATCTTCTATGCAGATCCCACCAACGCCGGAAAGCTTACTAGCACCAAGCCAGCTGTGAATGCTCGACCAATCTATATGCGTCTAGATCGTCCTGATCGTGCAATTCTAATTGGTCGACCTGCAGAAAGTAGCACTAATTCAGGTTCAGAGACACATAAATATGATGTACCAAATGTAGCCTCCGGTCAGACTACATTTATATTGCCGATCGATGTACGAGAAATTCTCTATATGTCAATCAATGGCATTGAAAACGAGAACTATACTTTTGATACGACATCAAAAGTATTGGTGTTTGACCCCGTAGAAACCGGTTACGGGGTTGATGCAGATGATGATGTTTTCTTCATCTATAAGTCTTAAGTTGATCAACAAAGGAGAGTAATATGGCACAGCTACGTGCAAAACAGATTAAGCTCGCAGCGGCAGGCGACCTGCTCATCGGCGGCACAAACGGTAATGGTTCGGTACTCTCTAAGGGTGGCGACGGTCAGGTTCTGAAGATCATCGCTGGTGGTCTCGCATATGCTGACAACACTGCAAATGACATCGTGTTTTCCGATTCGTCGTTCACTGCAACCAATGTTTCGGCAGCTCTGATCGAAGCAAAGGCACTTGCTAAGAAGTCGGGCGACGACCTGGCAGCTGAAGTTACCCGCGCAACTACTGCAGAAGGTACTCTGACCACCAACCTCGCTGCTGAAGTTACTCGTGCAACCGACGCTGAAGGCGTTCTGCAGGACAACATCGACACCGTTTCTGGTGATCTGGCTGATGAAATTGCCCGTGCAACTGGCGCAGAGGGAACTCTGACCACTAACCTGGCAGCTGAAATTTTGCGTGCAACTGGTGTTGAAGACGACCTTCAGGACCAGATTGACCTGCTTTCGGCTGGTTCGACTGAAATCACCGACGCACTACAGGCCGAGCTAGACTTCGTTGAAGCTGCTGTTGGTCTGGGCACCGATGGTAAGCTGGTTGCATTCGCTGGTAACTACACCACCGGCAAGACCACTTTCAAGGCTGCTGTTGACGCAATCGACACTCAGGTCAAGACCAACTCCGACAACATCGGTACCCTACAGGGTCAGGTTTCTGCACTTTCTGGTCTAGGTGCGCTGCACTTCCAGGGTGAACTAGCTGGTGACACCGATGATGCAACTCTAGCAACTGCTGGTGCTGCTGGTAACGCTCCTGCAACTGGTGACGTGTTCCGCATCATCACCACTGGCGCAGAAGACTTTGCAGAGACTGGTCTCGAAGTTAACGTCGGCGACTTCGTCGTTAAGACTGCAACTGGCTGGGTCAAGTTCGACAACACTGATCCAACTGTTGCTGCTGCTAACGGTGAAACTGCAATTGTTATCGGTGGTGATGCTCACTCCGGTTACACTGTTGCACTGACCAAGGGCGACCTGACTTCGGGCAGCACTGCTATCACCCTGACCGGTGGTACCGATGCTATCCTAGCAGACGTTACTCTGGGCTTTGATCCTTCGAAGGTTAACTTCTCGGATCTCGCACAGGTTGGTACTCCAGAAGCTGGTAAGTACCTGAAGTGGACCGGTACTGGTCTTGCTTACGTCAGCGCTGCTGAACTGGGTGCGACTGTTGCTGTTGACGAGGACTTCACTCCTGCAGCGGCTGCTAACGTGTCCTTCGATCTGACCAGCGCTCCAGTTGGCGGTATCGCAGTGTTCATGAACGGCGTCAAGCTCAAGAAGACTGGCTACACTGTTGTGGGTTCGACCATCACTCTGGTTGACTCGGTTAACGGCTACGCTTACGAAGCAGGCGACACCTTGTCGGCTAGCTACAACACCGCAGCTTAATAACATTGGTGGGGATCATTGATCCCCACCAACCCTGAAGAGGGAGAGTTCTCTTAGGAGTTCTCTCCCTCTTTCTTTTTCAGAAGGAGCTCTTGATGTCAAAGATTAAGATCAAGCAGATTAACTCCGACGGTCAGGCTGAAGGCGCAGTCCTCATGACCGATGGTGAAGGAAATAACTACTGGGGCATTCCAACGAGTGCCGATGGTGGCAATGTTCTCCTTGGTGCTGCCGAAGATGGCAGCTACACAGACCCACGCTATACTGGTGGCAAATCGCCCGCAGTTGGCCTTGCTCCAAGCACCAAAGTTTCCACTGCGATCGATTCGCTTAACGAGGTTCTCGGACTCCTTCTTCCAACCGCTCCTGCACCACTAAGCACTGGTGTCCTGAGCCTTAACACTGGCAACACCACTGCTCGTGCGGCAAATGGTTACACCAGCAACTCACTGACTGGCGCACCTACTGCAGGTAGCATTGTTTCTCGAGTGACTGCAACTTCGGTCAGCACTAATGTTCTAGAGGATCTTGGTTCGGGTAACTCCGGTAGCGTTTCATTGTTCTTGAACAACTCGGCGGCTTCTGGCGAAACACTTGCATTCACTGACAATACTGGTGACTTCAAGGCCACTGGCGTGTTGCGCATTACCGATAACAAGTGGGGCGGTACGGCAGTTGGTGGCGGCGCAGCTCCTGACGGCTTCTTTCAGACCTTTGACTCGCAGGTTGTAGGAGCGGCTGCATCGGTTGGTTTCAACACCATTCAGATCAAGCACACAGACTCTGGTGATACTTCGGTTCTCAGCTACGTGCGCGACACCCTCACAGCTAACCCTGCAGTCTCGGGTATCACCCTGACTGCACCAAACAATCCATCGGTTGTTTACTTTTCAGGTGTAGCCCACTTGGTTGCTGGAAACGCGATCCCTGTTTCGGCAAATGCAACCAATCTTGCTGGTGAAACTTACGCTTCGGGTACCATTCTATCGCTTTCTGGTCCAGGCACAACGGTAAACTTTGCTGCTGGTCAAGGTGGTCTTCCAACCATTCTTACGAAGGACACCCTGTCCTTTGACATGGTTAGCCAGAACTTTAACACTGGTGGTTCCGTGTTTGATCGTGCCGCGAAGATCACTGTTTCTGCAACCAATCCAAATGGTTCGGGTAATGCAGTTGGTTCAACCAATCTGATCGTCTTCACTGGTGGTGCAGGTGTTCGTGAGACCGCAGTTACTGGCCCAGCTACTACTACTCGCGTTGCGTACTCTCTAACTGGTGATACTCCAACTGGCACAACCACTAGCGCGTGGAACTCCAACACAGATCTTTCGGTTGCTAACTTCGTACACGAAGCAGCGATCGTTGGTGGTGTGATCCGCAATGATGTAACCAACTACAGCACCGGTTACATTCCAGCTGGTCCAAACTACAGCACCAAGGCAGCTACCCAGTACATTACCTTCTCGGTAAAGACTGCAGGCAAGAGCTCGATCAGCATCACAACCACTGGCACCTTTGCTGGTGTGTGGGTTGCACTTCCAGGTGTCTCGGATGATGCTTCCAAGAGCCCAGCTGCTCTCGGCGGTACTTGGTGGGATGGCTTTGCACTCTACTCGGGTGCAGGTGTTCCAGGACGTGCCAATGACACCACTGCTGGTTGCGCAAACGGCACCCTTCCAAATGGTTCCGGAACGCAGACTTTTGTACTGACTTTTGGTACTGAATCGTCGTCCAACGCAACCAATAACGAGATCTTGGTTCGTTTCAAGCTCACAACTGGTCAGGCTATTTCAGCCATCAGCTTCGCATAAGGAGGATTGACTAATGGCAATTTCCGACTCGCAAAAGGTCGACTTCCTATGGAAGAAGACTATCTACGGTGTTACCAACACCGGTGGCTCAACCAAACAAGGCTTTGAAGAAACTGTTGGTAGTGGTGCTCCTGTCTATGGCAACAGCATCATGGCACAAAATGTCCCAGTTCCTGCTCCAAACGCAACTGGCTCTGTTGTTCATTTTTACAGCAAGACCAGCCCTATTGCAATGACTGTTGATCCAACCACTGCAGGAAACCTTGCGTGGGTGGCGACAGCAACACAGGGAAACATGTCCACTCGTTTGACCAACTGGATCCCACCCGCTATTGACGCTGGTTATCTGGTTGAAGTCTACAAAGGAAATCCAAATGCAGGCGGCACCAAGCTTAATGGTGGTACCGCAGGCTATGAGTGGGTGTACGATTACACCGCCGGTATCCTACGCTTTGTTAACGCACTTCCCGTGGGTGTGGCAGCAACTGGTGCCAACGCCTTGTACTTGGTTGGTCACCGTTACATCGGTACTACTGGTCTTGGCGGTGCTGGCGTAAACGTCCGCGAAGATGACGCTACTTTCGTTGGTATCAGCGTTACTAGTGGAACTTACACCTTCACCAACTTCTTTGAGTTCTCACCCCAAGCTGATACTATCAAGATTGAAATCAACGGCCAGCGAATTGAAACCAACCAGTTTTCATTCTCTGGACGCAATCTGAATATCATCGTGGACAATCTTCCTTATGATCTTGATGATGGTGATGTGGTTTCGGCCAGTTACGCCTTTGTAAGCTAAGATCAATCCAGCTCAACTACCAGTAAATAGAGCGTGTGGGTCCGCCCACACGCTCTAGTCGTGTTTGGGGAGATCGATCATGTGGCTTCCAATAAAACAAGTCCAGGGACTCAGCACTGCTCTCAAGACGCCATTTACTGTGTCGGAAGAAGTACCACAGAACCCTGTTGTTAACCAAGTATGGTTTCAACCTAGCACGACGTCTATTTTTGTCTACTTGATGGACACCAACGGGCCTGTGTGGGTCGAAGCCGCTAAGTAAGAAATACCTTAGGAGATACTATGACCAGTCTCAACTTTCCCGCAAATCCCACGCTAGGCCAAACACATACTGTTGGTGAAAAGACCTGGGCTTGGAATGGTGTTGCTTGGGCTGTTCAACGTACCTCTGTCGTAGGTAAAAGCGCCTATGATCTAGCTATTGAAAATGGCTTCGTTGGAACAAAGGCTGATTGGATAGCAAGTCTAAAAGGCCTAAAAGGCGATACAGGTATCCAAGGACCCAAGGGCGATACTGGTTCAGCTGGTCCAAAAGGTGAACCGGGCGATCGAGGAACCGATGGCATCAATGGTATTGATGGACAAGATGGTGTTGGTGTTCCCACTGGTGGCTCTACCGGTCAAATTTTGGCAAAGAATTCTGACAATCCTTTTGACACAGAGTGGGTTACTCCTGACTACCTGAGTGACTACACGGTTCCGCTCGGCGGTAACCAAGGCCAGTTCCTCGGAAAAGTAACAGCTTCAGATGGCGACTTCACCTGGCTGGATATTCCTGAAGGTAGCGCTGGTGATCCTGAGCTTCCTATTGGAGGTAACGAAGGACAAGTTCTAACCAAGAATTCAACAGCTTCCGGGGATGTTATCTGGGCTGATCCAGTTGGTGGCGCAGGCCTTCCTGACGGCGGTACAGCTGGTCAGATTCTCATCAAGAACAGCGAATTCAATGGCGACGCGACCTGGCAGAACGTTCCTGGCGCAGGAGATACGTTGCCTGACTTGACTGGAAATTCTGGCAAGGTCCTGAAAGTTAATTCTGATGCAACGGCAGTTATATGGGCCGATTCTGAAGCAGGTGATGGTTCAGCATACTTTCCAGACTTCACCAGCAATGCGGGCAAGATGCTGGTGGTCAACAATGCCGAAGATGGTGTGGAGTGGGCTGATTCCTCAATTTCGCTAACCGACGCACCAGAAGATGGTAATTTGTATGGTCGAAAAAATGCTCAATGGATTACCATTGATGAAACGCCTTTTCCCACACTAACATCTAATTCCGGAAAAGTCCTAGCTGTCAACGATACTGAAAACACCGTTGAGTGGATTAACTTACCCGAAGCAGGCACTGGTTTGCCCGCAGGCGGCGCATTTGGTAATACCATTCAACAACTAGGTGATGGTTCGGCTGAATGGTTTGATCCGATTTCAACTGGTTTCAGCAACAGTGGTGGTCCTCCATATGGTGTACATCGCTACTGGCGACTAAGAGTTGATAGCCTGAGGAATGGCGGGGATACCGCTGTGATCAGTGAAATTGAATTCCATTCAACAGTTGGTGGACTAGATATCACGGGCAACGGTGGTGCGGGAATTTCCAGTGGTGGAAATGCTTCATTGGCCTTTGATAACGGTTCGAATAGCTGGGGTGCTTCGGGGGTACAGAGTGGCACCTGCTGGATTGGATATGACTTCGG
>Ga0182211_1000507_pt1 | contig 12216 bp, 8 predicted proteins | sample G5R1MG_20_FD_129660 | JGI IMG/M metagenome (GOLD analysis project Ga0182211, IMG submission 129660) | Switchgrass phyllosphere microbial communities from Michigan, USA - G5R2_MAIN_03OCT2016_LD1 MG | ecosystem: Host-associated > Plants > Phyllosphere > Phylloplane/Leaf | place: USA: Michigan... | reverse complement strand
TGTCGTCGGGGCGTAGCGACTCCTTTTCGTCGAGAACACAGGCAGTGGCCGAGGCAACGCTCGTGCCGTCCATGCTGGGCGGCTTAGCCGATCCTGCCGACGACGACAGCTGCGTGCTGCCATCCTCGGCCGCGGGTAGTCCGGTGTCAGGACCGGTAGCGGGCCGGGGCAGGGGCGCTGAGTGCACAGCGGGCGGCCTCCGAGGCATCGCCACAGGTGGAAGCGGGCGAACGGACGTGTCGACGGACCGCGGGGTCTGGAGCGCGGCGGCGGCGACCTGGCCGGCATGTCAGCGCAGCGCGTGTCTGCACACGGGAGCGCACTCACCTTGGCGAACGACGGCCGTAGCGGGGCCTGTTCTGCGGGCGATGGCAGCGCAGAGGCCATGGCGGGCGGGTAGGGGCGGGACCGGACAATGCGAGGAGCGGAGCGGGCGCGGGCGTGGGCGTGGCGAGGGGCGCAGGCGTGTGCAGCCGCAAACGAGTGAGGCTTGGCAGTCGGCGTATGGTGGACGAGGGGCTGCTGCAGTTTTTTTTTTCAGGAAATTGGGTGCTCAAGGAAGGTCGCAATAGCCGTGGCCGGGGGGCAGGACATGGTGGTGTGCTGGCATTCGTCGCAGGAGGGGGTTGTGGCGATGGGGACGGGCGGGAAGTGTGGTGGTGAGTGAGGTGAGGTGAGGTGGAGGAGTTGTGGCTGTGGCTGTGTCGGTTGTGGCGCATGAAGCACGAACGTCTCGAATTTTCGTACAAATCGCCGCCCATCCTACCCAAAATTCACATTTTCATTGCGTATAAATCTCAGATAGAATGGAAAAGTCTCCTACTCATAGTATCCAGTTGCTTACTCTCGACTATCTACTGTAGATAAGGCATCTGTGATGCACACATGTTCATGTCCGTGCGCCCGTCACGTGGCGTCGCGTCTGACTGCCTACGGAATCAAGTCATGGCTGCATACGCCGAAGCCACAACCACCCTCCTCCTCCCTCCATCTGCCATGTTCCGCCGTCCAGGTACCGGCCCTTCGAGGGCATCGGCTGACACGCTGTGCCAAAAGTGCCTCCAGCGCGGCCACTACAGCTACGAGTGCAAGGCCTCGGCCCAGGAACGCCCTTACAAGTCCCGCCCGTCGCGCACCCAGCAGCTGCTCAACCCCCAGCTGCAGCCCAAACTCACCACCCATGTGCCCCATGCGCTTGTGCACCGCCGTGGACTCGCCGACGCCCTGCTCAGCCAGAAGGAGGCCACCCGCCGCCGCTCACGGTCACCGTCTTCCTCGGTCGACTCTGTGTCCACCATTTCTACCACCCGCTCGCCCTCTCGCTCGCCTGCGCCGCCACGCCACACACGCAGTGTGCGAATTCCTTCCAGTCGCCACGGAAGATCACCAGCCAAGCGGCACAGGCGATCCGGTTCCATGGAGGAGCGCGAGTCCAATGCCGAGCGCCCCCGTGACCGCCACACACGGCGACGCATATCCTCGTTCAGCCCAGGCGAACGTGGTAGGCCGACTTCTAGATCAAGGTCGTCACGCATACGGCTGTCCATCGAGCAAGGAGCTAGGCGAGCTTCTCGGGAGACAAATCCAAGCGCATCATGCACGCACATGGGCGGCGAGCGCCCGGCCTCTCCAGACAGCCGAGACCGGAGTCCAAGTCCCTACGCAAAGAGGGTAGCTGCCATGTCGTCCCCGGACCCATCATCGACGAGAAAGGGTGTTCGAGACCGCGAAGGACGTGGTGACCCTGTGAGGAATCGCTTCGTCGATGAGCCTGTAGCACCAGCTCCACCTCAAGTGCAGCGAGAACGCAGCCTCAGCCCCTTCAGCAAGCGAGTGGCCCTGACACGAGCCATGCAAGCTGGTTGAATCAATACACTAGGCACCTTTGGTGGCCACTAATGGCTGAGCCACCATTGCAAGACTTGCTCCTGTAATCGTACCTTCTCGCTGCAGATGAGTATCACCACTATGGTTGGTAATCACCCAATACCTCATACCAGCTGTAAAGGCTCTGAGATATTTGTATTGGAATATTTGTACTTTCCATCTCTAGATAGCAAGTTGGCCTTGTGTTGTCATGCTGGACACCTTTTTTGCTGTAACGGGTCGTACCATTCGATACCCGCCTTTTTGTGGCAGCCTTCACAGCTAAGGTACAAGTATTCGCTGGTTAGTGGATTGTACTATTGTTGCCCTGTTACAGCATGGAACCCTCGCCTGCTAATCGACAAGCTTTCTTTGTAGAAGAGAAAGAATTGCCTTCTGTGGGGGAGAGAAAGCCCGGGATGAACCGACCGGAGTTTTCCAGTAAAGAAAAAACAGGTTACCCTATTGGGGCTTCGGCTTGGCACGGAAGGGATGACTTCACCACTCATTCTGCCGTCCCACACCCTCACACACACACGGCAAACCATCTACAAGCCAACCAGGACTAGCTATAGCCACTGCGCTTACGTCTTATTGATCCTCGCAGACGTACAACACCTTCTGCATTTTCTTCCTCTTCTCTGCTACGCCGATTGTTGCTCGATTGTAGGATGGCGATTGTGCAGGATTGGCTGCCGCCATCACGCGAGAACTGGGAGGCATTGTGCCATGTGTGGCAGTTCTTCCCCGTGGTATGTCTTGGGAACGAACATGGTCATGAATGCGCACACGACTAACACGTGTCGGGGTTTTCTACGTAGATCACGGCGGCGCAATGGATGGTGGAGTGGTACCCACAGGGCAAGACGTCGGTTGAGTCGCGGTTCAACATTCCCGGGGCGATTGGGTGGGCGACGATGGAGTCTGTGGGCTTCATCACGCTGTTGTATATCATGGTGGCGTTGCCGCGGGAGCTGAGCATTGGTGCGCTGCCCATGGGGAACTGGACCATGGCGGGATGCTTCGTACGTTTTCTTCCCTTTCTCTCCTTTCTTTTCTTTGCCATGGCCGTTGCGGATGGTGGGCAAGGGAAGCGTGGACATGCTAACCGGTATGCTAGGTGATACACTATATTTACCGGGCGGTGCTCTCGCCGCTCTTCCTGAATCCCAGCATGGCGCCCATGCATCCACTCGTGTGGCTCATGGCGTTTACCTTTCAGTTGTTCAACGCCATCTCGATTGGCGGCTACCTGGCCGGGTATGGACCGACGAGGCCGACGGAATGGGCGGGGCGGGCAGAATATATGTTTGTTGGCCTTGTCATCTGGTGCTGGGGCCTCATGGGCAACATCTTCCACGACGATGACTTGCGCGAGATTCGACGTAGCGCCGATCGCAAGCAACGCAAGCTGGCGCAGGAACAAGGCACCGAGGTGCAGCGGGTGGACAAGGTGTACATGGTGCCGAAGAACGGACTCTTTCGCTATGTGCTGCATGCACACTATCTCTGCGAATGGGTAGAGTGGGCAGGGTGGTGGGTGATTGGGGGGTGGGGGTGTGTGCCTGCGCGGACATTTCTGGTGAATGAGATTGCGACGATGCTGCCGCGGGCCCTGCAGGGAAAGCGGTGGTATGAGCGTAAGTTTGGCAAGGACAAGCTGGGGGGTCGCAAGGCCGTGATTCCGGGGTTGATCTAAATAACGGTACTGCTGGAAGGGTCTGCAAGCATATTGGTTGGAGTGGGTCGTCGTGGTGGTGCGGTGTCCCTCGGGCTGCATGCAGTGATAGTACCAGTACCAGCACGACAGAGTATGGTATCGTGTGGTATGGTATCGTGTGGTATAGTGCGGTATCGTGTGGTATAGTGCGGTATAGTGCGGTATCGTGTGGTATCGTGTGGTATCGTGTGGTCTAGCATGGCGTAACAAAGGAAACAAGCAGCGAGGGAGGCCATCTGTACGATTCTTGGGCAATACGTACATAGTAGATGTCTTTGTAGTATACAGCGTCACCATCCATCCTGTCGGTCTGCATAGCACACCTCCGTTGCTGTTTCACGTCCTCGAGTCGTGTCCAACGCCGTCGAGTAAGGCATCGACCCGTCTTTGTTGTGTCTCCACGCCGCGCCGTCGCGCCGGCTAACTCCCTCTAAGCACCTGCTACCTGCTACCTACCCATCTACCTACACCTATCTAAGCAACGAGACACCATTACGACGACTCCACCCGCCGCATTCCTGTCTGCCGCATTCCGGCCACGCCCTTGGCCCCCGCCGTCCCTCCCCTCGCCTGCGCCGCGCCTCTTGGCGGTCTTCGCCTGCCTACCCGCCTTCTTCTGTCTGCGCGCTCTGCTGCCGGCCTGGGTTGACGCCCAATTGCCGCCATGTCGAGCAATGCCACTGCCAGTACGTTGCCGGCCGGCGCACCTTCGCCCGCTGCGTCGTCGCCACCGCTGCCGCCATCGTTGCCGTCGTCGCCGCCGTCGACCGCTGCTGCTGCTCCCGCGCCCTCGTCTAACGCTGCCTCAGCCACGCCCCCGGCTGCCTCGAGCCCGCCGCCCGCTACGTCCGCCGCTCCTGCAGCCTCGTCGGTTGCCCCTGCCCCCGTCTCGAGCGCTCCGTTGCCCGCTGGCTCGTCGTCCGAGCCTGCTCCCGCCGCCTCCTCACCGCCAGCCGCCTCGCCCTCGGCCCGGCCTGATACGACCAGCGTCGTTACCGCGTCCGCCCCGCCGCCGACCACAGACGTCTCCACCCTGCTCGTCACCTCGACCCCGACCGGCGCTGGCCAGCAGCCTACCGTCGTCGTCATCACCTCGACCGTTGCCGCTTCGGCCGCCGACTCTTCTACCACGGACGCTGCCTCGGTCACGGCGCATCCATCCTCCACTAGCAGCCCTACGCAACTGCAGAACGCGCAAAATGAGAGCGCGGGCCTGTCCACGGGCGGAAAGACGGCCATTGCCGTTGTCATACCCGTCGTCGCCGTCGCCCTGCTCGTCCTCGCCGGTCTCTTTGTGTGGCGCAAGCGCAAGGCCCGCAAGAGCGCCGAGGATGAGCGCCGCAAAGAGGTCGAGGAGTACGGCTTCAACCCCAACCACGACCCCACTCTACCCGCCGTCGGCGGCCTCGCCATGGCCGAAGACGACAGCGGCTACCGTGGCTGGGGCAACACCGCCACCAGCTCCAACCGCAAGGCTTCGACCACGTTGACCTCGGGCATGGCCTATTCGGACAGCACCAGCAACCCGGGTGGCTACAATCACCCGGCTGCCAACTCCCCGACCCACGGCACCTACTCGGACGCCCACTCCAATGACCCCCTCGTTAACGGCCGCCGCGAAACCCTCGACGCTGACGCCATGGGCTCCCTAGTCACTACCAGTGCCGCTGGCGCCTCCCACCCTGCTTACAACGACACAGGCGTCCAACGCGGCACATCCAACGCTTCTTCCTCATACTCGGCCGCCAACCACTCGGACAACTCGGGCGAATACCAGGACATGCCTCCTGGCAACAATCCACAAGAGTACTACAACGATCAGGGCTATTATCAGACGGGACCCTATGGCAATGCTGATGCATACCCCGGCGGCGCCTACCAGCAGCCCATAATAAGAGATGTCAGCGCAAGGCGGAATACTCGCATTGAGAATCCAACCGTGTTTCCCCAACAGGGAAACTCTGGCATTGCCCAGAACTTTTAACATCTCTCCACAGTCTTGGGGTTGGGCTGATGACCGATTAAGGTTCATCTTCAGCGCAACTTATCGATCCATGCATACTAAGACCTGTAATTTGTATATCGTCGACTGTGCATTTATACGTCACCATTGTTTATTCGTTCACTTGTTTTTTTTCTGGGGGTGGAAGGGGGGAAGGGGAGTTTTTTCAGCTCAACGTATTTCCCCTTCTGGATTCTTCTGTCGTTCCCGTTTCTATTTCCGCAGTGAGTGGTCGAAACCCCTTCTTTTCATATGCACACACGGACACACAGACACACATATAAATATATATACCGTACTAGTGGTAGAGATTTTAAGGTTATGTCCCTAATTTTGTTATCTTTCGTCCCGATCCTGATTCTTTTGGGGGCTATCTGGGCATGTACAAGTGTGAAAGAAGGAGTGAGGGTGGCAAGTCTACACGAAGGGATGTAACCAGGACCCTGGAAAAGGATGGAAAAGTGACATGATAGAACTTGTGTCCTCAGAGAGAGAGAGAGAGAGTGAGAGAATGGATGTCACCCAAACATGCAGAACTCTAGAGAAGATTTCTTGTCTAGTACTTTGACGGTAATACCTGTTATCCACCATGAGATTTGACCACAATCGGAAAAACCCCCTCACCCCATCACCGCCTCCCCCTGCGGTAAAATAAACTGCTGTCCCACTTCCCGCACCTGCTCTTCCACCTCCCAGAGTACTTCGTCCCGATCCATGACCGCCTCGTCGTCAAAATCATAAAACTCTGGGACAGACCACCGCTTGGCACGCTCCTCGGCTTCCCTCGCTACCGCTTCTTGGCGAGCTGCCTCTTTTGCCAAGCGTGATTGCTCCAGCGTCGAAATCATCCTGTCGCGGTCCAAGACACGCGACAAAAGGGCCAGGAGTTGTGGGTCCAGCTCGTGCTCGGCGTCGAGGTACTGCATCGTTTCGCCAATGCGGTCAATGAGTTGGGCCCGCGCGTAGCCGCGCAGCAACACTGAGTAGGAGAATTGATCAGGCTCCACGTTTCGGCTACGCATGATTTCGTAGGCGCGTTCGCCGGCGTGTAACTGGCCCGCCTTGAAGAAGGATTGCATGAAGATGTTCCAGCTATAGACGTTTGGTTGTGGGGAATGGTCCATCATCATCCTGATGACATGGCTTGCGGCGGCGTACTGTTCCAGTTTGCAAAAAGCGAGAAGGAAGGCGTTCCAGATGATGGGTTGCGCGGCAAGTTGCGTCAGCGTGGCATGCCTGCGCTGGAAAGCAAACACCTGGAACTCGTGGTAGAGATTGAGAACCTGTTGATAGCCGCCCATAGACATTGCGTACTTAATTTCTACCTGCAGCATGAGGTATAGTGCCATGGGGTTTGGCTCCATCAACCTGCCTCCTGCTTCAACCTGTGACTCGATTCGGTCTCGCACCAGGCGGCGTTGGAAGCCCACAAAAGGCTTCAATGCGGACGCATCAAATATGCTGAGATAGGCAAACCAAATCTCAGTCGAAAATACCTCTGCATCAGCTTCCTCCTGGAGGCAAACATAGACGTAATGCAGGTATTCTGCGGCCAGCCACACATCTTGTCTGTCTATTGCAATGCTTTTGCAGTGCTTCGCGAAATCGTGAAATCGGGCAGGATGGTCCTGGGAAATGCAACCGACTAGCAGGATGCCATGAGAATACACATCTGGTTCGAGACCGTGTTCTTCCAGCGAATTGTACAGCTTAAATGCCGTCGCGTAGTCCCCTGCATCCATAGCATTGTGCATAACCACATTGTAGAGCCCAATGTCCATTTTAATACCCATGCTGATAAACTTTTCTACAAGTCGTAGTGTGGTGCGATAACCAGTGTCCATGCTTACAGACTTTCGAAGAATCAATGCGCAGGTCCAGCGGAATCTTTGGCGATTGACAACCACAGTCCGCGTTTCCTCGAGGTTGTGGTTGGCCTTGAGCATACAATCTCCCTTGCCACTCCATCCTGATTTGAGCACGTCTAGACATCGCAAAGCATAGTCCACCTCTCCTGCTTCTGCAAAAATATTGGCATAGTGCAGCAGTGTGTCGAATCCGAAACGAGTCTGCATTTCGACAAGGAAATCGAAGATCTTCTTCAAGTCTTTTGTTTCGGCAGTTTGTGCAATGTTGTATAAGAGGTCCTGCGAGCAAACACCCGGGTGCGGCGCAAGCATACACTTGTAAATATGGAAGAAGCCAGGCCCAAATTCTACCTGGTTGGCGACAGGATCGGTTGACCAGTCCGGATCTCCAGCATACTGTTCATTAAGATGCAGACTAGAAAGGTGCCCCAATGCATCTGCAAGAACACACGGGTCGAGTAGCTTCTTCAATAGCGGGTCATTGACAAGTATCAGCATGAAGGCCAATGCACGGCTGGGCTTGCGATCAAGTAGGTATATCAGCAGTTCTTTCCATAACGAACTCCGGAGGCCATGTTCAATATGGAACCAATTCTTCGACATGCGTAGCGGGTCTTGCAACTCGACGCCTTCAAGCAGCATTGAGGCCAACTGGACACATTGTGCACGGTGGATGATGCAGATCTCACGTGTGTACTGCGCAACACGAGGAAATACTGATCTATCAAGTGCAGCGAAAGCTTGTATTAGCCAGTCTGGATTGCCTCGTTTATTTTCCTGGCCCAGATCGATCTCACGCATGTCCCATTGTTGGATGTTGGCAATGCGACGACGTAATGAGCGGTAGCGACCACAGTTCGCCAGCTGCTGCCCCTGCAGAAGGGAATTGTGTTCGAGGTAGCTTTTAAGACGCCGCGTCTCCACTATGAGTGCCTTGGAGCGCTGGATCGACATGAGCTCTTCATTAGGCGCCTCCACCGGGGGCATGGAGGCTGGCTGCGATGGACGTAGTTCGGGCACAGACTCGCGGGCCGTCGCGTAGCTCCGTGCCTGCCGACGGGCGATGCTGAAGATGTCGGCGTAGAGGTGGCATACGCTGGCTGAGTCGTAGGGAGCTCGGGGTCGCGTGGCCAGGGCCTGGTGTAAGCACGGGTCGGAGGAGCGGTTCCTGTGACTGCAGGAGGCTCTAGTGGCGAACGCTTTTCTTTCTAGGGTATATTTCGTGCCATCCGCTTCGCCAGCCTCTTTCTGCACTGCATTACTCTTTCCATGTCGAGATCCACGCTTTTTCCCGCGGCTGGACGCAGCGAAGATGCTCGGCGCAAGGAACGACAAGATGGGTGCTTCGGCGCTGGCGATGAAGGCGGCGTTGGGGGCATGGAGGAGGCGGACGCAGGGCATGGAGAGATAGCGGCGCCGTGGTGTTTCATCGAGCCATGGCAAGAGTTTGTGGGCGTGGCTGGCACGCTGGTGGTGAAAAGCTGGAGTTGGGCCTCTTGGCTCGAACCGCTAGCCGGGACATTTCGTACTATGCCTTTCCTGGTCTAGTAGATGTGTAAAGAGACAGGAAAGGTAGATGGCGAAGTACTATGGTACACATTCTATGCGCTCAAGCCCTGCAAGATAACAACCCTCGGCACTCACTCGAACAACATTCCTTCACACTCACGACATTTCTTTACCCCGATATTCGAACCACAAATTCATGGCCTCACACGAAAAGCTGTCGGCGGCAGCCAACGACCGCAAGGCGCGCCTTGCACAGCTCAAGTCCCTTAAGCGGAAACAAGCGCCCTCTGCAGACGATCCAGAGGCCGCCGATGCGCCATCACTGCCATTACAAGCAGAATTCTCCGGTGCCATCGCCCGCACAGAAGAGACGCCCTCCGTCACAGCCACCTATCTTTCCGGCCGCAACTATGACCCGACCACGCGCAACGTCAAACTCGGCTTCGACAACCTCCCCATTTCCGACCCCACCAAGACTCTCGAATACCAAGCACAGAAACTAGCCCTTGAGACCAAGGCGCAGCAAGAAGCAGACAAGGTCGAGGACAAGGGTCTTGATCTGTTCAAGCTGCAACCCAAGAAGCCGAATTGGGACTTGAAGCGCGATCTAGAGCAGAAAACGAAGAGCCTGGACGTCCAAACAGAGAATGCGATTGCCAAGCTGGTCAGGGCACGGGTTGAGGCTCAGAAGGCGATACAGGAGAAGAAGTCTGTAGACGGCGATGGCGAGGAGGTGGGCATGGAGGGAAGTGAGTTGGTCGAGGCGATGCACTTAAAAGAGCAGGATGAGGCGCGGGATCGGAGACGGGATAAGGAGGATGAGGATGTGAGCTGAGCGGCTTGAGCTTGACACAGAACGAACGTTTCCTCTCAGCCAAACGGGTAAATCCCAGTGGATGCGACATCTGCTGCAGGCAATGTACCTGTCATGCCTCTAGCAACGGGTAATCGGGGCTGATTTGTGGAGATGGGCGAAGTGAATGGAATGTGCTTGAGTCCATCTGTTGCAGGAAACGGGTAGGTAACACAGGCGCTCCAGCCCAAGATGTAGCCCACGGTAACCCTGTACATGTGAAGAGCAAGTTCTTCCTGCCAGTCTGACTGGATTTTGCCATATCAGCGTGTGCGCCCGCGGACTCTCTCTCTCTCTCTCTCTCTCTCTCTCTAATCTAACTTCTGTATGCAGCAGTTCTATCATGCATACAAGCGAACGGAATCAAGACAAGACAGCTATCTATGCCTATTACCATCAGCGGTAAGTAATTCTCCGTCTCATGTTACCAGCAATGGTCCGAAGTCGTGGCAGAGTAGATAGGTCAGCTGTTGAACTGAATGCCTAGGTATTTGCGACCTCGGCTTCTCCACAACCGACCGTTGTGGAGATTGCGGAGGTGGGCGGGGATCACTAGACCTTGTCATGCCAGGCAGTGCTCTTTGACGAGGCTACGTATCCTTTGGATGATAATAAGCATACCTACCTACTGGACAGGAACCCCGTTTAAGCACAAACCGGGTTTCCACATCACCCCCCCGCAACCGCCTCCATGATTTCCCCAAGACAGCCCGTCTACGTCCTCGGCGTGGGTATGACCAAGTTTATCAAGCCTCGCGGAAAGGTCGATTACCCGGAACTTGGCTTTGAAGCCGGTGTCAAGGCAATGCTGGATGCACATATCAACTACGATGACGTCGACCAAGGTGTTGCATGCTACTGCTACGGTGATTCAACGTGCGGTCAGCGCGTCTTCTACCAATTTGGAATGACGGGCATTCCCATCTACAATGTGAACAACAACTGCTCTACAGGCTCCACCGGGCTCTATATGGGCCGGAATATGATCGCACACGGCGCTGCTGACTGCGTCTTGGTAGTCGGCTTCGAGAAGATGTTTCCAGGAAGTCTACAGACTTTTTTCCAGGACCGCTCAAATCCCACGGCAACCACCAACCTGGTTTTGAAGGAGACGAAGGGCATCACCAAGGCACCTGGCGCAGCCCAGCTCTTCGGCAACGCAGGCCGTGAGCACATGGAGAAGTATGCCCTGCGTCTACCATCTGCCACATCGCATACTGACAGCCGCGAAAGATACGGCTCGGAACTCAAGGACTTTGCTGAGATCGCCCGCATTAATCACGCCCACAGCAAGAACAATCCCTACTCCCAGTTTCAGGAAGAGTACACGCTCGAGCAAATCATGGCCTCTCCCATGATCCACGAACCTCTGACCAAACTGCAATGCTGTCCAACATCGGACGGTGCCGCCGCCGCCGTGCTGGTTTCCCAAGCTTTCCTCGACGCCCGCCCCGCGCTCCAAGCCCAAGCTGTTCTCATCGCCGGTCAGCGCCTTGCGACCGACACCCCTGCTCTCTTCAACCGCAGTGCCATCAACCTCATCGGCTACGAAATGAGCGCCCTTGCTGCTCGCGACGCCCTTGCTGAAGCGAACGTCAAACCACAAGACGTCTCGGTCTGCGAACTTCACGATTGCTTCTCCGCAAACGAAATGGTCACCATTGAAGCCCTGGGCCTTACGCCCAAGGGTGGCGCGCATAAACTCATCCGGGCTGGCGGCATCACCTACGGCGCGAACCTCGTCGTTAACCCCTCTGGTGGCCTCATTTCAAAGGGCCACCCACTCGGTGCAACGGGCCTAGCGCAGTGCGCCGAACTCGTCTGGCACATGCGCGGCTGGGCGAACAACCGCTCCGTGGCCAACACTACAGTCGCCCTGCAGCACAACCTGGGTCTGGGCGGCGCGGCCGTGGTCACGGTGTATAAGCGTGCGGATGGGCGTCAGGCAGCGGATTTGAGCGATGACGAGGTCGGCAAGAGGAATGGAATGGGGTACAATCCTGCGACGATGGCCAAGGGTTTCACGAAGCAGCAAGTGGGTGCGGTTCGGAGTAAGAAGGCGAGAAGCGAGTGGGCGTTGCAGGACGTGGCGGACAGGGTGGAGGCGAGATTTTAGTTGAGTACATACATACATAGTAGTATATGTGGGTATCATTACGTAATCTGGCATTTTGTGCGCACTCCAGGTTTGCCCCGTACCGTATCGACCCCGAAGAGTCTAGGCAAATATTAAACGACATACCGGCAATAGGTAAATGTCATACCGCCAATAGTTCTAGCCACTCAGCGCGCGTCAGTGCGCGCGCCATCGTCGCACTAATAAATTAGTACTACGCACTATATTTCTAGCACTATATAGTACTAATAAGGTATTATATCTATATTTTTTAGTTACCTA
>Ga0182211_1000505_pt1 | contig 12291 bp, 7 predicted proteins | sample G5R1MG_20_FD_129660 | JGI IMG/M metagenome (GOLD analysis project Ga0182211, IMG submission 129660) | Switchgrass phyllosphere microbial communities from Michigan, USA - G5R2_MAIN_03OCT2016_LD1 MG | ecosystem: Host-associated > Plants > Phyllosphere > Phylloplane/Leaf | place: USA: Michigan... | reverse complement strand
CTGATTCCAGACCCTCTCTACCTACCTAGTCTCCCTAGGTACATACTAGAGTTGTTGATGCCAATGTGCACGCTGCATGAACCCCCTGTTGATCAGACGATGCTACGCGGGCAGAAGGAGATGAGTCTGCATCACCGTGCATATGCTGTCTATCCCATGGCATGGCCCGAAGTCGTGGCTGCGAGAAGGACGCCATAGGTAGTACCTAGCATGCACTGTGTACACAGTATGTACATAGTACTCAGGAGTATGGGTTCCGAATGTAGGTACATAGTACTGAGGAGTATCGGTTCCGAGTCATGATGTAGTGAAGTCATGACCACATTCTTGGAAAGGGGATCCGTGCGGGAATGCTGTCTCTGGCTCTCGCACTGCCGGCTGGATGCTCATCCGCAATGCATGCGGTGCCTCTGCAGGTAAAACGGGCAACATGCGATGGCGTAGCGCCCGGCTCATTGGCGGAAACGGCGTGGGCGCATCGCAGCTTGGGCCTGGCGAGGAATTTTACGTGAGCATGGAGGCGGTTGGTGATAGCAGCCAATAGCGGTCTAGTGCCAGACGCTAGGCTCGGATGAGAATTCTGCATGCTAAACGTGGATACCAAAGCACTTTGTCAATGTAACTCACTTCCTGCTGCTTCCCATCCATCGGTTGCAAAGCACGCTGCTTCTTCTCCGTCTTTGTCTTTTTATTTTTGCTCTCACCTGGTCCTTTGCACTGCGCACGCATTCAAGTGCCTGCTCTCTCTCTCTCTCTCTTTCTCTCTCTCTCTCTCTCTCTCTCTCTTCCTCCCTCTCACCCATGGTGAATGGGCGCAATTGCATCGCGCATCATTCGTTAGCGCCCGGACAAGACGACGCTTGCTCACGACTCGGCCCGTTTTCTTGCGCCGCATACACACATGCCTAGGGAGTATCCCAGCACGCTACCGAAGACTGCTACGTAGAGTGTGGTGTGCTGCTGTTAGTAGCGATTTAGGACAGGCCCAGATCTGGAACTCGTCCCTCGTACACTGTCCATGGCCTTGGACAATGCGCGTGCCGGCGAATCAAGGACTCCCAAGGCTGTTGAGCACAAAGCAGAAACGTCTGTTCCCGGTCCGCTCCACAATCGCTCGACCCAAGGCTATTGTCGAAACTGCGGCAGCCGTCTGGGCGACTTCTACAATTCCTGGCACAAAATCACCGGTAGCGTACGTGGGTGTGCAGTTGGTTTGGCCCATGGGACACGGGCTAATGGAGTGCGTTTGACACGCATAGTACTACCTCCCGGCGCTGCCTGAATCCTATACAAGTCTGCTGAAAAGCACGGGCAAGCTGAAGGCCGCTTCCACGGGTACCAGCCTGGAAGGATGGTGAGTAAGCTCACCTTTTACGTTTCACGCCGTCGCACAATTTCTCCTTGCAGGCAAGTTGGCAATATCTGCCTATATGACCTTATCCCGGTACCAATCGGACGCACTTGATTTAATTTTTCGTTAAGCGCACGCGCGCTAGTCTGGCCTAATCATTTCCACCCTATACCTTATCATCTTATTAAACCCGTCCCCCGCATCTTTTATGGCTCGGATCGCTGACACGGTAGCAAGCACAATACAACCTGTCTCGTGTCCAGCCTCTTGCACCGACTTGCCCCTCGGCTTCCTGGTGGTGGAGGCGCCGCCCGATAAGAAACAGTTTCGGTAGGTCACGTTGGTTCTTCCTATTCTGGCGGACGCTGGCGTGCTTGTGGCGCTAGCCCTTACCAGGTCTCATCATCCATCACCACACCCACTTCTCGCCCTCTGCGTAGACGTTAGTGTACCCTTTCTCTCGCCGGATGCTAATCGTCATGCAGTGGCCGGGATTTCTTCAAGCTTCAACGCATCGAGCTGCGATGCGAGCCGTCGTCGTCCGAATCTTTGGTTGTGGCGCCCCTAGAGGAAACAGCAAAGCATCGGTTGGAAGCCGAGGACTCTGCCAGCCCGTCGCTTACGCCCAATTCTTCGGTAATAGCACCATCCATGGCAGACGTCAAAATGGACGCGCTCCCAGCCAGTGCTGGGCTGGGGCACCCATATACCCGCCATAATTTGCTCCGTCAGAATCCAGCCGCTCCCTACTCTCCTCCGCCGCCAATGGCTCGGCCCAAAAGCACCACCCGAGCTGAAAGTCAGCCGAGTCCTACCCCGAAACAGGTAACACAGGCGGGTTCTGAAAGCGAGTCCCATACCAAAGTACCCTTCAGCACACCTGCAAGTCTTTCCACAACGGTTGCGCCGGTTCCGTCTCAGCCCCGCCTCTCAAACGAGTCGCACAATGCGAGAAGTCACCAGCCCTTTCTCTCCCCCCCAGCGGTCAGTCTGGACGCCGTTCAGCGTCTACAAACTCAAATCTCTCAAAATAGCGGTGCTCTCGCTGCCCACACCCGCGATATCAGACGCGCCGAGGAATCATGTACACTGCTCGAAGAGACGCTACGTCGCGAGTTCAATACCCTGTTGACATATCAGAGTGGAGAAATTCAAAGGGTGGATGGCGCAGTGGCGAGGCTGCATCATGAGATGTTAGCCATGCGTCAATCGATAGATAATATCAGACACGAATTACACATGACTAAAGTAGAGGGACGACAGTCGCAGCAACATCCTGTTGCCCCGCCGCCTCAGCCATCCCGTGGGAATGACTCAGCCCTGGAACTCCTGGCACAGCAGATGGCACTCACCGCGCAAAAGGCAAACGAGATTGATGTTCTCAAAATCACCGTTGAGATAATGAAGAAGAAAATCTATCGACTCGAAGAAGGAAGCCATCAGCTACCAGCTGCCGGGCTCATCGCGTCCTCCACAGTTCCTCAAACTGTCCCCTCGACGCAGTCTTCTACCATCCCCCATGCAGCCCCCCCAGCGCAATCCTTCACAGCTCCTCACGCTGTTCCTTCAGCGCAGCAATCTCCGCAGCTGCAATTGTACCACTCCTCCAGCATCCCCACAACGACAGGGCTATCGGACTTGGTTAAAAATCATGACCATACACCCAGTCACCCAACGACCGGATGGGCGACGGTGAACTCTGGTGTGAAGCGCAATCATGGAACCGATCAAGACTCCTTGGATAATGAACACGCACAAGCACCAAGCTCCACAAAACGAACAAAACTGGCCAGTGAACCCTCGCAAACACTGATCAACCCTACCCCGCAATCTTCTCCGAACGCTCAAGTCCCTCAGCCTCAATTCCTACCACAGGCACGACCCCTACCTTCTCAACCACCACCAAGCGGGTCGACTGTGGACACGCAATCACAATCCTCATCACATGTACCTTTTGTGATGCAGAATGATCACCCGGTTGATAGCTGGCACTCCCTATCCCAGCGTGATATGGAACATCGCCCTCGCGGCAGAGGACGAGGGGGAGGGCCAGGCAGTCGCGGCGGAAAAGTCCGGAAGACCATGCCAGTGCATATACAACCTTTAGAATGGGATCGAGAGGACTGGCAAGGCGGTCCGGACTATCAAAATCGCCCAGATACATACGTCAATCAACCTATGCGCTCTGCTACGGGTATTGCTCGTCGTGGCACCGGAGGTGGAGGTGGAGGCACTCGTCACGGCTATACACCTACCGATCGTCCCGTGAGCCTGAACGCGACTCCTAGCGTTTGCTACGAGTCTCCCGGCGAAGTGTACGAGAATGGGAAGAAGACACGCACCAAGCCCGTCCGCAACGCGGAGGGCATACTGATCCGCAAAGACGGCCGTCCAGACATGCGCTCTCAATCGTCAGCAGCGAATCTGCGCAAAATCCATGCGCAGAAAGAAGGCGAAGGCGAAAATTCGCCTTCGGAAACACCCTCGCAGCTTCACGATGGCACGGCTACCCATGTTCCTGCGACACCGAGCCCCCATGGCCGTGGGACACAGGACGTCACCGCGCGCACGCACTCGAAACACACCGCCATCATGGACAAGATGTTCCCGCGCGGCGTCGAAGAATCACGAAAGGAAAATGACTATACGCGTGAACTTTTCGACCGAGATCATGATCACACGGTTCACACACGCGCTCGCGATTCTCGCGCCCATGCTACGTCTCCTCCTCCTCCTCCTCCTCCTCCTCCTCCGTTGCTGGTTAAGCAGGAGCCAGGCGAGCAACACGCGCTGGCCGAGATACAGAGTCCAGGTGCGGCAAATGCCAATGTGCACACAAACGGAGGTGGCACTCGTGTGCGTGGTGCCGCAGCGAACGGTCCGGTGGCGAACGAGGCCCAGGCGGACCCGTCGAGCGGGTAAGTAAGCTGCCTCGGCCTATTCCGGAGACTCGGACAATGGACACGTCCTAGGTCGTTGGATAGTTCTTGTTCTCTTAATTTGTGTGGCTTTCTACCCCAGCATACTATCTATATAGCGCAGGTAAACTGTCCCATGATGGCGGGACAGAGGCGGTACGGCACCTAGATCATCGAATACCACCACGTATATCGGGTTAAATCTAGTAGGCTAAGTGGCACTACGGACACACGATCCCGGAATCTTTGAACAAGTGTTTTGTGGTAGCGCCAATTTTCCTCAAAAAAAAACGCCCTCCATGCACTCACCCCCAACGCAAGTCCGTCCCATGCCAAGTTCAACCCCGTCCGCAATCGGCATGGTAAACGAGTCTTGAACTCTGCGTTCGAGAAGGCAGCCTTGGATTTCCCACGGGGGCCCGTAGGCGGTTTCGCTTCAGGCTCAAAATTCAAATTGACCGCGAAAACGGTCGACATCCATGCCGGGCCCTACCATGTCAGACAAGTCTCGTCGGCCCATTTGGCCAAAGACGCGCCGCAGGGTATCGTAGAGGTTGGTACTCTGGTTCTGGTGGATCATGTTGTCAAGCTGGCTCTCGGACACGGCCTCGCCCACGACCTTTCTCGCTTTTTCCTTGCCTTGCTGCTCCACCACCTTGTGCATGGCCAGCGCGCCGAGCAAGTGCTGTGCCGCTTCGGTGAAGCAGCCAATGTTGATGCAAGAGACGCCCAAATTATAACGGGCGCGTACAAAGTTGGGTCGAAGCGCGAGTGCACGCGAATAGGCGTCGATGGCTTCTTCGCTTCGGCCGGAGTTGGCGAGCGTAGCACCGAGCCGATTCCAGAGCAGGTGGAGTTGCGACGAGGAGTTGGATACGCCCGATTCAGTGGACGCAAGGGCGGCACCGAAGCAATCGACAGCCTTGCTGTATTCTTCCACGCCGTAAAAGAGGACTCCGAGTCCGACTTGGACGTCAGGGTCCATCTGCTCGCCCGTCGGGGACAGTTGTGCCGCTTGAATGAATAGGGTTGTGACTTTCTCGTGAAGCAGGTGGCGATCGGTGAAGCCCATTTCGGCGTCTGCCGACAGCGGTTCCTTGATAAGGGAAGGGTATTTCGTGGCAAGCCACCGTTCGAGAGTCCGGTATGCGGTGCTCTCGTAACCCTCGTTTGTGTAAGAAACGGCGAGGCCCATCAACGCCTCCAAGTTGGAGGGATCATGCTTCAAGGCGTGCTCCAGAGCCCGGATTGCCGGCGTTTCCTTTTCGTTTTGTGCCTGGGCCTCTCCCAGGCGTACCCAAGCTGCAATGTGGTTCGGATCTTTTTGCACGGCTGCCTCAAATGCGAGCGCGGCAAGAGACAGATTTCCGCCTTCTTCCATGATCTTGATGCCTTCCTCAAAAGGATTTGTGATGTTGGTGAAAAGGTTTTCCTGCTCGAAGAGATAGTCGCCCATGGCAGGATCGCGGACCGAGTGGGTGTTGAGGCTGTCGAAGCCCTCCCACTGATCCAGGTCACCCAGGTGTCCTTCGGCGAAGTGATCCTCGTTGGCTAGTTGCCTAGCGCGTTCAGTCTCAGCTTGGATGCCCTTCCAGATGGACTCGAAATCGCCAAAGTCGGCGGCCTCGCGATCTACTGACCTGTCCAGCTCATTTAGCTCTGCCTCGATGTCCTTGTTCGCCTGGGCGTCCAGCGCCTCGGCGTCAGCGTGGTCCGTTTGCTCCAGCTGGGCAAATTGCGCCTCCCAATCCTGATCGTCCAGCTCGACCATGCGGCCTTTGCCTTTGCCCGAGTCTTGCACGGGCTGCTGGATATTCTGAGGCGCGATCGCGTTCATGCCCATTCCTATTCCCATGCCACCCATGCCCATGCCCATGCCCATTCCCATGCCCATGCCCATGCCCATGCCGTACATAGGCGGCCGCTGGTAGTCGGCATTCGAAGGCTGGGCGGCGGCTATGGGGCTCGCGGTGCGTGCGGCGGGGCCCATGTGCTGAAACTTGGCAAAGTCGGCGGGACTGAAGCCTGCTGGGTGCTCCTGCACCGCGGGACCCATCTGGGGCGCCTGTATGCCTGGGTCGAACTCGGCTGCCCAGGCGGACGAGGCGCTGTGCTGTGCGCGCTCCAGCTCCCGCCGCATCTGTTCCATGGCAAAGGGCGAGGCGGTACCGGGACCCTGTGGCAACTGGGCATTCTGCTGCATGAATTCATTCATCATGCCGTCGGCGCCGCCGCCCATCTGCTGACTGCGCATGCCCTCTTGCAGTCCACCGGGCCCCCGCCCGACCAGGCGGTCTCTTTGCAACGACTTGTCATCCTGGACATGCTTGGCGAACTGGCTGAGGGGATTGGCGCCCGTAGAGCACTCTGCGCCGCCGAGGAAAGACATGGCAGCAACCTCAGGTCGAATGTTGGGATGTTGACTTGGCTTCGTCCGCGGTCCCCTCATGCCCCCAGATGGGAGTGGCGGCCTCGGCATCTCGGCATTGGCGGGGCTAGCACTCCAGGTGACCAAGACAGGCAGGGCACGGTCATCAAGGTGGCCACCATGGATGGTCAAGTCAGTCCAAGCAGTGAAGAAGTTTTCTATTGTACAAGTAACACTACCCCCGTGCGTCCGCCCCGTATCCTAGACCGTGTGCTGCCGACGAGAGCAGCGTCAAACGCCAAACACACCCTCTGTAGTTTTCATCGCATACAGTCCGAGCCATCGATACCGCGTGCATACATACGCCGCTCCCGGCCCTGCATGCGCTGCACACCAAATGCCAAGTCCCGCTGTAGCCGTTGGCCCCAAGTCTTCCACCACATCCTCACTCACCATTTACACGCCCATGGCGGAGTCGGAGCGCGAGTCACGGTCCTTGTTCTTAGAGCTGACTGACGCACTGAAGTCGATGCGAAGCCGCCTTCCGTATGTCGACTTTTCACTCAATATCTCCTTGGCGTGCGTCGCACTAGCAACGTCGACAAACTCGGCATGCGCAAAGCCTCTGGGCTGGCCAGTCCTCCTGTCAACGGCAACACGGACATCAATAACGTTGCGGATATCGCGGAAAAGTTCGTTGAGGTCCTTGTCGGACATCTCGTAGGACATGTTGCCGATGAAGAGAGTGTCCGAAGGAGGGTTGACTCGCTTCTCTCCGCCAACGGCAGCGACTTTCTCGCGGTGAAATTGTACGATGAGGTTGCGGCCTTCAAAGACCTGCATGTTGAGACTGTCGATGGCGGACTGCGCCTCTTCAATGGTGCTGAAGTCGATATAGGCGAAGCTACATGTGCGGTCAATACCATCTCGGGGACACTAATACCGTGGGACCAACCTACCCTCTGCTATAGCCTCTGTTGTCGTAGACCAACCGTACACCGGTTACCTCACCGAACCTCGAGAAGACGCGTTTGAGCTGCTCCTCCTTGACCTCGTAAAAGAGGTTGCCCACGTACAGTCGGGTTCCGGGAGGACCAGGTGATTGCTGACGGCCAGACGACGGGGGCTTCTCGGAGTCCTGGTGGACACCGTCCTGACCCGTGAAGGCATCCGAATCCGCGTTTTTCTCAACGGGAGCCTCGGTCTCCTGCTGCGCGGGCGTCACGTTTTCCTCAACAGGAGCCTCGGCGGCTGTCTGCGCAAAGTCTTCGGTCTCGGTGACAGCAGGCTCGGCAGTGTCAATCTTGGTAGCATCGTCGCTGGCGAAGCGACGCTGGAACAAAGCAAGGGAGCCCTGCTGCTGTTGACGACGAAAAGCGGCGGGCGCGATAGATGTGATGGAACGTGGGTGGGCGAGGAAGGCCTTGGAGGGCGCGGCCCAGATGGCACGCGCAGCGGTACGACGAAGGAGGAACCTATAGCTGGGCATGAGCCGACTACATGTGCACGCCCGCAGACGACAGCGCAACTTACATTATGGGCGAACGATGGGCGTGGAGAGGCGAGTAGTGAAGACGAGGAAGATTTTGGGTGAGAAACTAAGACTTTTGATTTTTGGGCGCTCGGGGCACGTGCCGACGCGCTAGCATGGTCGGCACGTGACACTACGCAGGCCCCGACGACAACCGCCGGCCTGGGGCGCATGGCGGGCGGGCTGCTGTAACGGCGCGCATGGCGCGCGTGCTGGTGACGGTGACGGTGACGGTGACGATGCGTGGCAGGGCCCGGCAGCACTGGCTCTGGAGTAGTTATGAGTATGCGTTGGATGGTTATTCTTTATCGAGGAATGAACGCTGCTAGACGAAGCGACATGCACTGCCATTGCCATTGCCACTGCCACCACGCCTACGCCTACCACGACCCTCACCAACACACGAGAGCACCATGCTACACGGGGCCTTTCCTGCCGACGCCGACGGCTCGCCTGAACTCCGCCCGCTAGACGATCCAATGCCCAGCTCCGAGGACGGCTTCAGTGATGCTTCGTACGAGCCTGAGCCCGAGCCAGGTGGCCACAGCATGGCACAAGCAGCTCATGGCACGACGGCAATCGTCCCGGAAACTTCCGGACCCAGTGTGCCAGATGACGGCGACAGCGACGGCATGCTCCCCCGCGACAAGCAGCGGCGCACCGCCTTCTACGACTACACGGCCGAGAAGCAAATGAGCCACACCGAGGCCAAACAGTTCTACCAGCGCCACCAGCTCGAGACGCAGCATGGCGGCTCGCAGGCTGGTGACATGTACAGCCCAGCCCAGCGGGCCAAGACCTTCCCCCTCAGCATGGGCACCGACGGGGGCGACGTGCTGAGCCGAGCCGACAGCATGCGCTCACGCCAAAGCAACACCAGCTTCGTCGCCCATGGCCACCGCGCGGTGCTACCTGCTGGCCTTTCGCATGCGGAAGCAGTACAGGAGCCGCATTCGCGCGCAGCCCACGTACATGGAAGCTACGACTCCATCGACCCCGTGCTGCACGCCGACATTCACGCTCGCTCTCACGCCCTGCACCATGATCCATCCCACGACTCGAAGCCCTTGCTTGCCGAAGAAGGCCTACACGGTGCGGGGGCAGGCATCGGCGTCGGTTCCGGCGCCGGAGGCTTTGCCATGTCGGACGCGAGCGTCACTGCTGAGCTTAGTGCCATTTACACAAACGTACAAAAGGTGTTGGATCTACGCCACAAGTACATTCGCTTGTCGTTGCAGCGCAACTTTGACAATCCCAAGGACGAGCCAGGATGGCGCATATATCCACCCCACCCCGAGCCTGTCTGGAACGACACCTCCAAAGAGCGCCGCAATGCGCCCAATAGTACGCAGAGCGACATAGCTCCAGAGCCTGCCAGCCCACCAAAGCCACCACGCAAGATGGGCACCAATATCGGGGAAGATTTCCACCTAGACGATGTCCTGCCCGTACCAGGTCCTGGAGAGATGTCGTTTCGTCTGGACGGTGGCGGTGTATTCCAAGTGTACGAGACGGCAAAGTCCGCAGAACTCGACCAGCCCATTGTTGCCATTCCGACACTGCGTGAATTTTACATGGACCTCGATGCTATCCTCGAAATTTCTTCCGATGGTCCTAGCAAGAGCTTTGCTTTCCGCCGCCTGCAATACCTAGAGGGCAAATACAATTTGTACTATCTCCTGAATGAGTATCAGGAGACGGCCGACAGCAAGAAAGTGCCGCACAGGGACTTCTACAACGTAAGAAAGGTCGACACTCACGTACACCACTCCGCCTGCATGAACCAGAAACATCTGCTGCGCTTCATCAAATCGAAGATGAAAAAGTCTCCTGATGAGGTGGTTCTATTTCGTGACGGCAAAAATCTTACGCTCAAGGAGGTATTTGAGTCCATCAACTTGACCGCGTACGATCTTAGTATTGATACCCTGGACATGCATGTATGTTGACCTGCCCCATTCTCCAAAGTGCTGCTCACATTCCCAGGCACACACCGATTCGTTCCATCGCTTTGACAAATTCAATCTGAAGTACAACCCCGTAGGCGAATCCCGTCTTCGCACCATCTTCCTCAAGACGGACAACTTCATCAAGGGGCGATATCTTGCCGAGATCACCAAAGAGGTCATTTCCGATCTGGAATCGAGCAAGTATCAATTTGTAGAATGGCGCATCTCTATCTACGGCCGTGACATTGACGAGTGGGACAAGCTTGCTGCTTGGGTCATTGATAACAAGCTTTTCTCGCCCAACGTTAGATGGCTCGTCCAAGTGCCCCGTCTGTTTGATGTGTATAAAGCAACCGGTCTGATGGACAACTTCCAGCAGGTAGTTGTCAACATATTCCAACCCCTGTTCGAGGTCACCAAAGACCCAACCAGCCACCCTAAACTCCACATTTTCCTGCAGCGGGTCATCGGTTTCGACAGTGTTGACGACGAAAGTAAGATTGAGCGGCGTGTGTATAAGAAATTTCCTTTTCCAAAAGAGTGGTGCACCAAACAGAACCCCCCTTATAGCTACTGGATGTACTACCTCTTTGCCAACATGGCATCTCTGAATGTTTGGAGGAAACAGCGCGGCTTCAACACATTTCTCCTTCGGCCGCATTGCGGTGAGGCTGGGGATACAGATCACTTGGCTGCTGCTGTTCTTTGTTGCCACAGCATCAGTCACGGTCTGCTACTTCGCAAAGTCCCACTCCTGCAGTACATCTTCTACCTCGAACAAATTGGGGTTGCCATGTCGCCACTGAGCAACAACGCCCTGTTTCTGGCCTATGAGCGCAACCCCTTTTTGAGCTACTTCCGCCGGGGTCTCAACGTCTCGTTGTCGACCGACGATCCTCTCCAGTTCGCCTTTACCAAGGAGCCTCTGATCGAAGAGTACTCCGTTGCCGCACAGATTTACAAACTAAGCGGCGTAGACATGTGCGAACTTGCTAAACACTCGGTGGAACAGAGTGGATTCGAGCACATTGTCAAGCAAAAGTGGCTGGGCGCCAATTACCACCTCCCAGGCGTATTAGGCAACGACATGGCAAGGTCCAACGTACCCAGCGTACGCGAGGCATTCCGACACGAGACACTCAACCAAGAGCTTGCCATGTGCGTCATCTTTGCTGTGTGAAGTAACTAACTACTGGCTCCTTGCCTACTGACCAACATCGCCCAGGATCGACCGCTACACCCGCGCCGCCCAATCCAGCCGCAACAGCCTCACACGGTCCAACCTACAGCCCTCGGAAGGCATCCCGCAACCTCCCCAATCCCTCACCGCTCTCCCCGACTCATCCGACCACTCGTTGCAGGCACACCCCGCTTCAAGCACAATAGACCACCACCACCACCATCATCATCATCATCACCACCACCACCACACAGCAACCTTGCCCCCTTTACCCCCAGGCGCCCTTCCAGGCCCCGTCTTCCCCGCCCAACAAGCCCGCCTCAACCCTTCGGCTCCCAGCGCAACAAGTCTACACGCCCAACCCACGGCCCCCACCAGCACCATCAACGCTGGCAATGACGAGGCGTCGCTCTCGCTGGAGCGCACAACGAGCGCCGTCACGCTGGATGGCGGCGAGCCCCGCATTTTTCCGGGCGTTGTGAGTCGTGGGGCACGGAGGAGTGGGGTCGAGGAGGAGGAGGAGGAGGAGGGGGAGGGGGAGGGGGAGGGGGAGTAGGTACTAAGTAGTTATGATTGCTCTTGTTGCGCTTGCCATCCGAGAGGGAGAAGTGTTTTTGCCGACGATTTGCTTGTTCTGCTTGCTATTCTTCTTCTTCTTCTTCTTCTTCTTCTTCTTCTTCTTCTTCTTCTTCTTCTTCTTCTTCTTCTTCTTCTTCTTCTTCTTCTTCTTCTTTTCCTTCTTCTTTTCCTTCTTCTTTTCCGGTATGGAACTGACTATCTAGCTTGTATATTGTAGAAAAGAGAACATGGAAAAACATCATCTCATCTCCACCTCTCCACGTGCATATACACACGCCTTTTTTTTAGCCGGGCAGAATCCATTGGGGTTATTTTTGGTAGAGCACAATGTCTGTACAGTCTTTTTTTGCTCCCTTCTCTCGACGCTAGTATAGTGTATAGTGTACATGTACATGTACAGCGTACAGGATGGGAT
>Ga0182211_1000504_pt1 | contig 12303 bp, 7 predicted proteins | sample G5R1MG_20_FD_129660 | JGI IMG/M metagenome (GOLD analysis project Ga0182211, IMG submission 129660) | Switchgrass phyllosphere microbial communities from Michigan, USA - G5R2_MAIN_03OCT2016_LD1 MG | ecosystem: Host-associated > Plants > Phyllosphere > Phylloplane/Leaf | place: USA: Michigan... | reverse complement strand
TGTAGTGGGCGATGTTCATAACTCCAATACAACTTCCGCAGGCATGGGGAGAAGTAAGTATGCGCCTGCAGCAGCAACTGATCGGCTGTACCCCAGGAACATTGTGGAAGATGGAAAAGTCAAGGCTCTCGTCGCATCACCTGCGAATGCTGGACCTACGGTAGTTTCTCAATCCCCCGCGGCACCTAGCTCATTTACAACTGATGCACAGCCTTTTGTGCCCACGGCTTCTGTTTTCAAACGTGAACCTCTGTCGTGGGATCCTCCTCCAAAGCCAGAGAACTTCAACACGACTGACTTCAAAGTCTGCCGCTATTGCAGTGTTTCATTCAACATCAAGGATAAGGATTCCCGGGCTCAATTCCACAAACATATTCCGCTTTGTCAACAGCAATATAGGACGTGTGGAAATGAAGGCTGTGGTAAAATCATGACGAGTGATCATTTTTACAATGCCCATTTGGAACAATGTAAAAAGGTCACGGCTGAAAAAGGATTGGCATTATACGATGCGAAGAGTATGCGAGAGAAAAAGGAGGCACGGGATGGAGAGAATCGAAAGAATGAAGAGACCAAGCAAAGCAACAAGCAAACCGCGCAGACCAACCATCCAGACATGCCGACTACATCCAAGTCAATGGCGTCAACTGAGCCCGTGAGCAACAGCTCCGGACGTGCGACCGGGCCCCCAGCAAAGTCACCAGATGCCCCATCATTACCCTCAACAGCGAAATCGTCGCCGAATCTTCCCAGCGCACCACCAACGCCATCTTTGCCTAATCCGACCTCCGGCATAGGCGCATCAAGATGGTCGCACGACCGCTCGCCGCGACCCAGTGCAACACGGCCTCCGCCAGGACCAGGACCACAAATCGTACGAGCCCCCAGCGAACTCAGCCATTCCGCAGCTTCACAAAGCAGTCTTTTATCAACGCCACCATCGTCCTCCAGACCCGCGACCAGTGTGCCCACGCCTCCTGCACCGCAACAAGCTCCCGCCACGACCTCCACAGCACCAGCCCCGTCACCAGGGGAGAATCCCGTCATCGACGATCCTGCCTGGAAAGCCGACCCCATCGCCTATTTCAACCCCGACATGTCCCCCATGTACAGAATCGACGAGAAGTACATCACCGCGCAAGCGGCCTTGCGCAAGACGATCCAGTACTGCTGCACGTTATGCCACGAGCGCGCGGAGATTCCCTGGAGGATTTCGCCGAATGGCGAATTCTACATTCTGGAGTGGGAGGTGCATAAGCGCACGTGTACTGCGACTAAGGGAGATGCAGGCGTGGCGGGGATCGAGAAGAGTAAGTAAAGTGGGAAAATGTAGAGAGCGGGGGGGAGGGTGTTAAGACTGATGCGTGTTATGTTGATTGCGTTGGGAGCGCGGAGGTGGGAGGAGAGGAATGAGTGGATAGGTAGTAATTTGGCCGGCGGGAGTTTTGCGTAAATATTGGCGGTATTGATGGTTCACACTAAGTGTACAACTGGAACAATTAGTGGTGAGAAACAAACGTACCAGCATGAAGAATTGAATTTTTCTCATGAGAAACAGATGAAGTACGCATTCGAGTGAGTATAATTTTCTCCTTAGAGTATATATATACATCCTGCGACCTGCTAACTACGCCTCACAAGCTCACGTCCTCTTCTCCATCTCAGCCCTCCTCTTACTCCACTGATGCCCTCCCTTCGAATTCGCGGTCCTAGCCTTCTCTTCGAACAATTTTCTACTCAACTGCCTGTACAAAAACTTGGTGTTGTTGTGGAAACTGATGCCATGATCGCTGTCGGTGAAGAAAGTGTTCTGCATCTTCTCCGGCGTAACGTGGTTCACCATGAGCAGATCCACTAGCGCAGCCGAGTTCTGGAAATGCACATTGTCGTCTCCGGTACCGTGTTGAATGACAACACCACCGGCAATGTTCTTGAAGCCGGTAGCGTCGTGCACGCGCGAGCGGTCGTAGCCGTCGGGGTTGATGGCAGGGGTCTTCATGTAGCGTTCGGTATAGATAGAGTCGTAGAAACGCCAGTCAGAAACGGGGGCAGTAATGCATGCAAAGGAGATGATGGGGTCACCGACTTCAACGACCTTGGACGAGAGGTAGCCTCCATAGGACCAGCCCCAGATACCAATGTGGTCGGCATCAACCCATGAGTTCTTTGCAAGTTCCTTGGCAGCCCAGATCTGATCTTCTGCTTCAAGCTGACCCAAATTAGAGGCAACCGAGGAGCGAAAGGCGCGGCCTTTGCGGCCAGTGCCACGACCATCCACGGTCAGGGTGATGTATTCGAGTTCGGGGTCTGATGCAATGTATGCTTTCCAGTTGAGCGGGTTGAAGTCCTTGTGAACTTCTTTGGCATTGGGTCCACTGTATGGGACGAGCAAAAGAGGATATTTCTTGCTAGGGTCAAAGTTCGGGGGCAGGCGGAGCATTGTATCAAGTGTATAGCCTGAAGGGTGTGCCAAGTCGAGGTAGGTTATGTTGGGCAGGTTGTACTCCTGTAGGCAATTGTAGAGCGCAGTGTTATTGACGATAGTACGGACTGGCTCCGAGGAGTTGACAGAGTAGAGTTCTTGATATGGGACATCAGGGCCGGCGTAGCGAAGGACGTAATAAGAGCCACCCGAGGAAAAGGAGCCGGTCCAGAAGGCGGTCACGCTATCATCAATGAGCGCTTTCTTCTTGCCGGAGAAGGTGACAGAGTAGATATGCGACTCTGCACTATGATGCTCGGTAGAGGTATAGTAGACAAGCTCCCGTTTGTAATCGATTTTGGGAATGGTGATAACCTCCCATTCGCCAGAGGTCAGCGCAATCTTCTCGCCACCCTTCACTGGGAAAAGGTAGATGTGGGTCCAGCCACTCTCATCGGAGATGTCCAAGTAGTACTCGGCGCTTGCATGACCGTAGGTTGAGTTTGAACTGGAGATGACGCCGATATACCTAATCTGGATCAGATTCTCCAGCCAGCCATCTGAGCCATTCCGCTCTCGAGTCACTAATGATGATTCATCTTCTACATCAACTAGTACAATCTTCTCTTGGTCTTGAACACGGTTATAGGCGCGGTATGCAACCTTGCTGTGCGCCTCGGTAAGCCAAACAACCTCTCCAATGACGAGATCATCTTCCTCGAACGCATCGACAGGTACATGAGAGACGTTTCCAGAAGCGACATCCACAAGATTGAAGCCGACCGTAGGATTCCTGGTACCTACCTTGGGATAGCGCAATTCTAGCTCGCGGGGGTAAACTGGCACATACTCCGCATCATCGTTGATATAGTGTGAAATCCTGAATGTGCCCACCCCAGTTTCATTGAAGCTCAAGAACGCAATCTTGGCTCCGTCAGGCGAGAACCATAGAGTATAACGATCACCGAAGATTTCCTCTTCGTAGACCCAATCTGGGATGGCATTAAAATAATCCGGACTACCAGTCTCAGTAATTCGCATAATGGTACCGTTTGTGGATATATACAAGTCGTTGCCCTTGACAAAGGCTATTTGCGAAGATGAAACAGGACTCCATTCAGCATACTGGATGTCACCGGCCGATTCCGGGTCGAGAGGCGCGGTTTCGCCAGTTGCAACTTCCTGGATTAGGTAGTCGGCAAAGTATGAGTGACGGTATTGCTTGGTGTAGTTAACAGCCCACAGAACGTGACTTGCATCAGGGGAGATGAAGAAATCATGGAATTCTTCAGGGACCTTATCAGCTGGGATGAAGGTCGATGATTTGCCAGTCGCTACGTTCTCCAAGAGAAAGTCGCCCGAGGCGCCGGTGTAAATGTAGTCGCCATCTTTTCCCGTACCAACCCAGCTGAAGGTTCTTGTCTCGGGCGTCAGTTGTCCTGGGGAATCGGTGGTTATGTTGTAGTCGAGACGCCGGTTGCCCTTCCCGAGAGGTTGGTGCGGTACACGAGGTGGCTCGATGGCTTGAATGAGCGAAAGCGCAAGGGCGAAAATAGCGAGTAAACGCATGGTTGCATGAAGCTGTCAGATTCAGCTTGTGTATCTCGTTCACCGGCAGTAAACCCTCGGGTGTGGTTCCGTTCTCTCACCACACCCTCCTAATCTCATTCGCTATTTATACGGCCCATGAATTGGGGTCGCACAAGGCGCCCTAAACCATACGCGCATCTGAGCTGCCTCATTGAGCAGGTGACAAGCACGCAGCAGATTGCCAAGTTGCACCAAGACACCAACTACCCGGCTAGATAAGCTCTCTGCTAGATGCCTTGCAATCGATGCAGCGTTGTAGAGGAGCCGTGAAATGAGACAGGAAGGCCGAAGATGCTGTGGTGGAAATACATGGTGTTGAGGTGTGAATGAAGCCCAAAGCACCATCGCTGAAGGTCACGTGACTGACAGTCGCGTGCTGAGGGTCATGTGACAAAAAAATAAAGTGGTGCAACTCATCGAAGCTCCGTCGGCAGACGGACGGCCGCACGCAAATAGACAATACAATCCATCTCAACTCATTCAAAACAACAATAACTCGTCGGGCAGCTGCTGAAGCTAACTGTGCCTGAGGGAAAACACCTCTACAATGCGATTCGCATTGTGCGTTGAGTTCAGGGGTTGATGAGTCCAAGTATGGCAGGTTTTAGGGTAGGGACACTTGCCCTGATTCGGCAAGGCGCCCGCAATGCGCGTGTAGCTAAACCGGGTTTGTCATCCCCCCAAATTCACCAACATACCTACTATGGTACATACATTATTCCTCTACACGCAATTTGTTTTTGGGTGACTGAAACCTGGTCTTACGACTTACAATCTTGTTTTGTTCTTGTCTCAGAGCAGATGCCTCCTATACACTAGAGGTGTTATTCCCCAGGCACAGTTAGCTTCAGTAGCTGCTCGACAAGTTATCGTTGTTTTAAATGAGTTGAGATGGATTGTATTGTCTATTTGCGTGCGGCCGTCCGTCTGCCGACGGAGCTTCGATGAGTTGCACCACTTTATTTTTTGTCACATGACCCTCAGCACGTGACCCCAGCGATTGTGCTTCGGGCTTCATTCAAGCCTCAACACCATGTATTTCCACCACAATACATAGCAAGGCATCAGCAGTATGCTGCTCCTGGTCACAATGAGCCTCGTTATGCCATCCAGTTGGTTCAAAGGTATCTTCAGATCAATTGCGACAAAATCGTCTCTCTCGGGAACGATAGCATCAGCTAAACAGGATCATGAGATGCTTCAGAAATGGAGATGCATTGACAGGTTCTATATATAATCTGTTATGCAGGATAAAAAGAAGAGGTCAGCTGATCCCAGCTGCATAACTTGCACAATGATTCAACTACCTATAATAAATTGCCAAGACGACCTTGGGAATTCCCGGTACAAAACCTACTTTATCCTATCTCCAGGCCTCAACAAATCTTCTCTTTGAAGAAAAAATGCCTCATTTTCGCTGTCGTCGGATCCGCAATGTACAAAAGCGGGTCAAGTTTAAATGCCTCCGTACGTGTACAACGTTTTCACAAAAGTAATGGTTTGGACATGATCTCTAAATAGACTATATTTACAGAAAGCATCTTATTTGGATATATTATACCTATACTCTTGTATCCTGAACAGCAGGGGCAGCTACATGTCTAATAGTCTGTCTCTTGAATACAAATACCAGTCAATAGCAGGAGGATCATCTCAGGTCGTAGACAAAAGGACAATCGTCTGAATAGCACCTGCTATATCCAGACCAGAATTCAGTAACACGGCCAAAGCCAATCGGAATTGTCAGCCCAGTGGCAAGAAAGAGTTATCCAAGTTGGCTACGTGTTCACAATCCAGACAGACCGTGATTGGGATCAAGACTTTATGGCGGCATCCTAGCATTCTACAAGGAATGATGGTACTATTATGGTATCCATATAGGACGTTGGCCTCGATTGCTCGTGTAGTGGTGGAAGCGTTGTACGCAGTGACGTCATGTGTCCTTTAAGCATACGTAATAAGATATAGAGGTACTTGATATCCTGTGGACAATGCAAGCTCCAGTTAGATATCACGGAGATGGCGTGAGGCAAGAGGATGCACCGCATACCAGGCATTCGCAGATGTGCAAGGAAGGTTTGCCGAGCAGCCAACCAAAGCCTCGGTAGTGAAGTAACCAAAAGATGAAAGGCACCAATGCGGCAATCCGAATGACGACACGCTCTAGCATGCTACCCGTCACTAGAAACCATAAAGCACAACCATTTCCAAGGTCAACGCTCCAGGCTATTGTCCCGCTCCACATCATATGCTCATTCTGTCCTCCCCGTGGTTGTGAAAAATGGGTGCTGGCGATCCGTCTATTCCGTCTAGCGAGCGTCCCGAGACGGGCTCTATCAACATAGCCCTTGGCGAGTGCCCGGCAACATCAACCAACAGCAGTGTCGATGCAGCCAACGTCGCTGACGAGATCATTGCGCGCTTCAATGACGCGCTGCCCAAGCGAGATGCAGCAGCCATTGCACACCTGTTCCTCGAAGAGAAGAGCTACTGGCGCGATCACCTGGCCTTGACATGGGCCCTCCGAACAGTCCAGGGACGCGGCAAGATTGAACGGTACCTGGCCTCGGCCAAAGTCCCTCTGACGCAGTTGACCGTCGACAAGAGTTCCCAGGTGCGAGCGCCCCAGTTTCGGCCGATTGATGGATGGGGCCATGTCAACGGCATCGTCTTCGTTGTCAACCTTGAGACTGAAATTGGCCGTGGTGACGGTGTGGTGACGCTGGCTGAAGACCAAGGAACCTGGAAGATCTTCACGCTGTACACGCTGTTGAAGGAGCTCAAGGGCCATGAAGAGCCGGTCGGTCACCGCAGGCCGAGAGGGGTGAAGCATGGAGGTGACCCCGACCGGAAGAACTGGGCGGAGCGCCGGGAGGAGGAAAAGCAAAACATGGACCCAAAGGTCCTGGTGCTCGGCGCCGGACAAGGCGGACTCACCGTCGCAGCCCGTCTGAAGATGCTCAACGTGCCTACGCTGATCATCGACTCCAACAACCGGGTCGGGGACAACTGGCGCAAGCGTTATCGACAACTCGTTCTCCACGATCCAGTATGGTATGACCACATGCCGTACGTGCCCTTCCCGGCGCACTGGCCCGTCTTCACACCCAAGGACAAGCTCGCCGACTTCTTCGAGGCCTACGTCAGCCTGCTCGAGCTCAACGTCTGGACATGCACCGACCTCGCATCATCCACCTGGGACGCCACCACTAACCAATGGACCGTCCACCTCGCACGCCGCCTCCCCGACGGCACCACCGAGTCCCGGACGCTGCACCCAAGCCACATTGTCCAAGCCACAGGCCACTCGGGCAAGCCCAATATGCCCGGCATCCCCGGCATCAGCGACTTCGCCGGCGACCGCCTCTGCCACAGCTCCGCGCACCCCGGTGCCAACCCAGCATCCAAAGGCAAAAAAGCCATTGTCATAGGCAGCTGCAACTCAGGCCACGACATTGCCCAGGACTTCTTCGAAAAGGGCTACCACACCACCATGATCCAGCGCAGCTCCACTTGCGTCATCTCCTCGGAAGCCATCATCGAAATCGGCCTCAAAGATGCCTACAGCGAGACATCGCCGGCCGTCGACGACGCCGACCTATTCGCATGGAGCATGCCCAGCGCCCTCTTCAAAGCCCAGCAAATCAAGCTCACGCAGAAACAGCACGAGCACGACCGAGCTCTGCTCGCCGGCCTCGCCCAAGCCGGTTTCGCCGTCGACAGCGGGCCCATGAACGCAGGGCTCACCATCAAATATTTCCAGCGCGGCGGCGGCTACTACATCGACGTCGGGTGCGCCCAGCTCATCATCGACGGCCACATCGCCGTCAAGCAGGGCCACGAGATAGCCCGGATCCTGCCGCACGGCATCGCGCTCGCCGACGGCACGCAGCTGCCCGCCGACGAGATTGTCTTCGCGACTGGCTACCAGAACATGCGGACGCAGGCGCGCCAGATTTTCGGCCCCGCCGTCGCCGACCGCGTCGCCGAGGTGTGGGGGTTCAACGAGGAGGGAGAGTTTCGCACCATGTGGCAGCGTTCGGGCCACCCTGGGCTGTGGTTTATGGGCGGCAATCTTGCCATGGCCAGGTTTTTTAGTCGAATTTTGGCGCTGCAGATCAAAGGGGTGGAGGAGGGGCTGGTTCCGGTGGAAGGGTGAAGGTAGGACTTGCAGTATATAGTTATCTATGTGCTCCCGCGAGAGAGAATGCAAGAATAGCAGTCGAATCCCAGGCTTTTTTTTTTCTGCGTCTCATTCCTTCACGTTTGCACACGGGAGATCCACAATTATGAATTAACTGGATAGTAAAAAAAAAAAAGGTATCAGTGCGTGGTAGTTTTGACGGAGGTCGTAGGAAAAAACAGCAAGAAAAAAAAATGTGGCGGATCTAGCCGTCCTTGCGCACCCAGGCGTTGAACTTTTGCCAAATCAGTGCAACTTCGTCGTCGATCCCGTCCTCTCTTCTCTGACTCTCCACGCTATCGATACTATTCCTCGCCTCTTTTGTACCCACTGTGCCCTTTGCCTTCTCTGCGTTCAGCCCCCGACAGTCCGCGTCCAACGCCTTGCTATCCCGATACGCGGCCAGGATCCTAAACTCGGATGGGCGACGCATGACTCTGATGAAGGGGTTGGGCTCATTTCTGACAATCACCTCCCTGGTGGTCTTGATCTGCTTACCAGTGGGTGGGAAGCTGACGACGCTGTTGATGGTCATGTCCTGGGTCCTTGCATTGCTGTCACCATAGTTGGATTCTGGGCTGCACACAGAGTGGGGTCCGCAGATGTTTCGTAAGCGTTCTGTGATTCGTAGGCAGGAATGTAGTGCTGCGTTCGAGGGAGGCTTGAACTCCTCGGCGATGGAAGCCTGTCCTGTCTTGCAAGACGTGGAAATGGCGATACGCTTGATGAGGTTGGCCATGGTCATTTCTATATTAAGCTTGACGAGGTAGGCGAGTGGGTGGAATTGCATGTAGCTGTTTGATGTTAATTCAAGGTTCCTGATGTAGGAGATCGCTTGGCTTACACAAACGAATTCGGTATCGACATGGCCGCAATGATCATGATGTCCATGAGGATGGAGAAAACAACAATCTTTCGGTTGAAGCAAACCAGTCGGTCGTATTTGGTGAGCCCGTTGGCAATGAGGTTGAGTCTGACGGTACGCAAAAAGAACCAGTTGAGTCCAAGGTCGACAATCAAGTAGAGGGTCTTTTCGATTCGATCCCAATACGCGTTAATATCGCAGTACCTTCACCATGGTCAGGAAAAAGTTGCGAAAAAGTAACATGCACAAACTCGGAGGATCTCATTCATCCAACCTGTATGGGGCGGTCAAGCGGGACATCGTACTTTTGACTAATTTGCAAACGCGCTGGAATCCAAATATTAAAAACGGAAATGTTGATGACTGTAACGAAAACAGCCGTACTGATCATGATGGCACGGGATCGTCTTCTGTCGGGTATGATGACGCGAATTCGGTTGATGACGATCTGAAGCAACAGCTGAACCTGGATGCACCAAAAGAAGACTACACAATGTCAGACTATTGGAACCCAGGCAACCTTTGGTCTGGGAGCAGTGCAATGCGACTCACGGATTGAGAAGTAAAATGCGAAACCTAGGCTGTATCAGTGCGTGTGCGAGAGGGGCGAAGGTGTGTAACTCACTTGGTCGGATGAGCTTCAAAAGATGGAAATAACACTCCATTCCCATGGCAAACGACACAACCAGTTCCACCCAAATCATCCAAATGTAAACACTGCGCCATGGTGCCCGGGAACTTCTTGTTTGATTGACAGCCATGCAAAGGGCGATGCAGGCATTCAAGATGGTGAGCCCCCAGACTACCGATGCGATTGTGATGTCGGAGTTGGTAATGGGCTCCTGCTTATACTGTGGCGAAATGAATGGGCCCCATGGTGTGAAGTTCGGATCGATCATGTACTCCTCCTCTGCTCTCGTCATACTGGGGGAGTTCTGCGTGAGACTGGCGTGGAGCAAAGGGTACAGTCAAATTGACTGGAAACACTGTGAGCGGTACTACATGCGTCGTGAGTGGATGATGAGCATTCTACAAAGGAAGGAGGACTTCATAACGCTTCCATGTGCCAGCAGACCCCGTTGCGGCAGCTAGTAAGCATGTGGGAAATGAGGTCCCAAAGTGACAGACCCCGAGTCGCCCTCCATGGTAGGAGCCCTGCAGGGCAAGACGGAGTAGACTTCCGGTAATTCGTCAGCCCTGAATTTACAGAGGGGATCCATCGCAAAGGCCGATCGGTCAGTCAGCTGATTGTGTGATGCTTGACTTGGCCCTAAGTCTATTGCGGTGAAGATAAGATCAAGATCTGCGAACGGAACCGGAAGGGGAATGATAGCGATTGTGTCAGAAGCAGTCGAAACGGTATAAAGCGCAACGGCCTGCGAGAATTGGGTAGAACTGCACGGCAAAGAGTTGGAAATTATGAGTGCTACAGGTTCTGTCAATGTCTTTGCAGCGGTCAAGGCGCTATTTTGCTACTAGTTGAATAAATCAACAAATTCGTCTTGACTGAGATCTTACTGGGCAGACGTATGCCCAGTGATCAGATGTGATAACCATGCAAGTGTGATCTTACTTCGTTGTCGGCAGTCAGCGTTTCAGTTGGGATGTTAGACAGTGGTATGTACGTACCTACATAGTAGGTAGATACTATGTACATAGTAGTTACTAGTAAGTAGTCATGTCCTCTTGTCAAAACGGGCTGTGCCAGCGAACTAGCTTGTTGGTCATCCAAGGATGAATAGGTAGATAGTGGGCAATAGGTGCAACGACGATGAACTTTCGCCTACAGTCGCATGGCACATCAATACAGCGACAAGTATTGCGTCAAGATGCTAGACCTTTGTAGCTTGTGGGTTTGCACATGGCAAGGTACTCGTCGCTGGCATCAACACCTCAACATCAGTCCTGTCCGACGGAAGTTTCCAGTGCTAGTGCGCGCGTGCCATGTGGTGCAAAAAGTTGATGTGATGGTGACCCAAGGGCAGATCGTGGCGGCGCATTATGTTGCTCAGGAGATGGGCGGTTGATCATTACTGCAAGGGTGATGCCCCGCGATCTTCCCTGTATTCTCAATTGCAATCCATGACTCGCGTTCAACGAGATCCAAGCCTCTGCTGCGCGTCTCTGGGTGGGTAGGGCTGACCAGATGGCGCCCTTCGAACGTGCCATCCGAGCGGCATTCCGCGGTCGATCTGTGATGGGAGCTTGCGCAAAGGAAAGTAAGCTCGCCGGAAAGTTGCGCGTCGAGGGCTGGCTAAAGGTTGTAGCGGAATGCCCGTTCCTAGTGATGGTAGCCCACGGCTCAATAGATTCACGGTGGGACCGACGGCGCGGTCTCAAGCTAGCCCTCGGCCGTCAGAAACGTACGACACCATTGAGCCCTGTCCTTGTCCAAAAAAAGCACCTGCTCGGCCTCAGAGTCCACAAACTGCCTGGTGCGTGCCCGTGACGTCGAGGACCGTATCTGTTTGTGGCGCTGTCTGTCCACCGTCCGTGGATCGTATCATCCGCCCAATGTTGTGACGACCGAGGCGGTGAACAGGCCAAAGCAACGTCGACTCGGCCCCAGGTGAATGTTGCGTCGCTCGCCGGAAAAAGAGCATGAAAATGCCATGTCCCACGCCGTTGACAACGGCGCTGCCTGTGACACGCGGCACGCCTGTCAGATCGGCATCGTAACGGCCCCCAAACCGACAAGATCAGTGCTCGAGCTGTTCATGGGATGTGCGTGGGCGCTGTGATTGCTGCTGTCATCTGCAGCTCGGCGCCCATTTCAGCGGCTTGACGGACAGGTGCGTTCTGACGGGCACGGCGACTCTTTCACAGCATGGATGTCCATTTTTTTGTTCTTACGTGCCTCGCAGACAGGTGCCGTCGGCTGTCTCACCCTCTGCCAGCAAAGGATGCGGGGCGAGGAGTGAAGGTGCTGGGCGGAGCGGCGGCGGAATGCTTGGCGGCATCGTCATAGGCGGCGCGGGTGGTGACCAAGCCACACGTAATGCTACCACCTGCTGCCTACCTAAGTATTCCTTCCAACCTGTACTACCACGGCATTCTTACGACCAACGACTCCACACTCGCACCAGCCTCCACTCTTCATGGCCGCCATGCCTGAAAAGCCCAGTGCCAGTGCAGAGAAGGCACGATTTCTCCATGACTGTCTGCATCCAACCCCACTAACCGCTGCAGCCCCCCGAGAGCCCAACGACAGCCCGTGAGCTCGACTTTGACGATGACGATGCC
>Ga0182211_1000502_pt1 | contig 12312 bp, 19 predicted proteins | sample G5R1MG_20_FD_129660 | JGI IMG/M metagenome (GOLD analysis project Ga0182211, IMG submission 129660) | Switchgrass phyllosphere microbial communities from Michigan, USA - G5R2_MAIN_03OCT2016_LD1 MG | ecosystem: Host-associated > Plants > Phyllosphere > Phylloplane/Leaf | place: USA: Michigan... | reverse complement strand
GGGGCCCGCTGAAGGCAGGAGGGGCCCTTCGCCAACACCCCCCCCTTGCCCCCCCCCCCCCCCCCAAGCGCTGGCCTAGCTTTTGGTTATAAACACTCGCCTGTCCCTCGAGCTGCCTCCTTTCTGTCCCACCTCCGTTCATTACCCCACTGCCCACTGGCCACCTCCTTCTCACGTCCTCCCCTCGACCCTCGGCTCACTCCACGACACGCTGCTCTGCCCTACATCATGAAGATCATAACTACTCTCCTCACCCTCGCGGCTGCCATGGCGGTAGCAGCCCCCACCCACGAGATCAGGCTGCGTGATCTCGTCAACGACGACGCCCCTCACCAGGACGATGCCAACTTCATCAGTGCCGTCATGCGCGCCCACTGGTACTGGCGCCGTCTTCACTGCGCCCAGGACCTCGTCTGGGATCCCAAGCTGGCCGATGCGGCTCGCAAAGACATCGAGGAGTGCACCCAGGAGCCTGAACATGTAAGCTCGTCCTGTGCGCCGTGTGAAAGCCAATGCATACGGCTACGACGTCGTAGTAACCACTTCCAGAAACGCCCTGGCAGCAACCTGTCTTCGGTCACACCCGCCCCGCCCGACTACGACGCCTGGATCGAGTTTGCCCGCACCGCCTCGCACGGCTGGCACGAGGAAGAGACCAAGTACCCCTACGACAACCCCCACTACGATGCCGCCTGGGGCCACTTCTCGCAGATGGTGTGGCGCAACTCTAGCACCATCGGCTGTGCTGTTGGACACTGTGACGGCAATGTCGTGAAGTGGCCCGGTCGCTTCTACTGCTGTAAGTGATGCGTGGTGTGCTGTGCAATGCATTTCAGTGCTGACACCCGATGAGACTATGAATTCTTTGGCAATAATGTTGCCGCCGGACAGTTCAAGGCGCAGGTCTGGGGCCCCGTCTGCAATGACCCGTCCGTCAAGGAAGTAGCTGCGCGCGAGAGCATTGAATTCGACTGGTCTGTTTCCCAGTAGATGGTCGTTGGTTCTCTTACTGCACAACGGCTCCTGCACTTTCGTCGGGTCCGCCAGTCGGGTGGCTGAGTCGCTCTGGGATATGCATTGTTTTGACCCTCGGTTTTAGCTGCCTAGGCTTCTTTCTAGTCAGCTGGATACAGCACCCTTTCTGGTATCAGGTTGGAAAGTTTCAAGGGTCTTTGTGTATAGAAAATTGATATTCCTTCAAGGTAGCAACGATGGCTGTCATTCCTCTGCTTTCCAGCGCGTGTGGAACTTGACCTCCGTCTCTTCATGTGGGATGTAGATCAGCGTGACCTTGAATCCTGTATTTACCTAGTATACATGGTGCTGTGTCGCGAGCTGCATGCTTGTGCACGGTTTCATTCCTCATTGATCCTACATCACCTGCGCTGCCCCGCTTTCCCGCGAACCCAGCCTGAGTTACCTAGTCACGTCGATCATGAGGTCAGGAGTCCAAGTCTATGCGGGAGTAGGGGCGATGGCAGTTGTGAAGGTCGACGGCAGCGCAGCGGCCTTGGGTGAGGTTGGACTGGATTTCGCTACCAACGCGGCAGCGGAGGGCCACGATGCCCCTGCTGCGGCGTATTTCGTGTTAACGCGGCCTGTTAGTTCCCAATGGACGGGGTTGATCACAGTGTTCTTGTTCCCGTTTGGGTTGCCATGTAGGGCGGTGAAGGGAGAAAGCATGATGTCGAGCGATTCTGGGTACTGGTCATGGTTAGGCTGATGGTGCTTGGAGCCGGCGCGATGATTATTGCACTTACGCCCTTGGGTATCCAGTTGTCGTCGAAGGCGTCGCCAATGTACATGAGCATGGTTTTGCCGGTAGTGGGATCAGTGACCTTGGCCTCGAGGCCACAGTGCTTCTGAGTGTCTTCCTTCCACCCTGAAGGATCGCTGCTGTAGGTATGTCCACCCATAGCCTTCAATGACTTGCGTATGCCGTTAGCACACGTTCCCCCTTTCTGATTGTTTGCTATACATGCATACCACGGCGAAGATAGGATCACTGTCGTAGTAGGTGTACGCACACCAGCTCTTTCCATTTGTGGCGTCTGCGCTGTTGGAAGCACGGAACCATGAGCCAATACCGCTTTGAGGCCCGGGGAAGAAGCCGGACGGCACATTGACCGGGAAGATATCAGCCACAACAGAAGCAGTGAGGAAGAAGAAGGTGATGAAGCGTGAGAAGGAAGCCATCCTGAGAGAGTACGGTGGTGTTTGCAACGACCTAGGATGATTGATTGACAATTTATAGTTGTAATTCTCCGACTGGGATTTGCAACATTCCCACCTATAGGGTGGTTGCTGCCCTCTGAGACTGGAGTCCAGAGGGCTCAGAAGACCAAGTTGGCTGCGCAGCAGTGATAGCGATCGACATCAAACTCATGTCTCCCGCAGGCTACGGTTTGTCCAGATATTTTCGCGCCAGTCACGGCCTGAAGATGCCAAGGTGAAGCGTCGCACTGTTTGATCTTGAGTGAATTGTTCCTCACTTGCTGGCGATTCTATGCAGCCCACAAGAAACACACATCCCATCCCACCAATAACCTGTCACCGCCATGGCATGCAATTATGTCTGTCCAATAGTGTGACCTTCGCGCCCGGGACGGCGAGGTAGTGTAACCGTTAAGAACCACGGGATCGGCTCCGGTACGTACCTAGGCTGCTGGTGTCTGTTCATTGAAACCTGGAATTGCGTGTCATTATCACCGGTAGTTGACAGCCAGATTTCTTGGAGCAAGAGATGGACACGGCCAAGGGCCAAGTCTGACTCGCCAGAGGAGTTGTAGCCGATCATCTTGGGTCCCGATCGAAGAAACAATGCGGGGAGGGAATAGGAAGAGAAGACCCCGGAAGTCGGGTGCGATGTGATTGGCGCAAATCCCCCGGACCCACCACCATGGAGAACCCAATTGCGATTGCCGGCGCACCAGACTCATCACGTGCAGAGTCTGCACGTGCCGACTGGCCGGTGGACGGCGACAACACGGGTTGACGTCGCCTTTGTTCCAGACCCGGCAGATCAAATGAGTTGGGATCCCAGCTGACGGTGCCAGGCCTCTCTCCTTTCGTCACAAGCCCCTCCCGCGGTGCATCATGGAGCGATCCAGTCGCTCGCGGCCGTCACATGGCGGATTGGTAGCTAATCACTTTGGCGTCCTCGTAGCGTTCTGACGCCATCGGTTGGCGGGGACGGCTGGCGGCTCTACGAACCTTGATCAAACGAGGCTGGCTGCGTGCTTCGACTTCTTACAACCCGCCAAGACTCGACGACGATGACCGCCATGGAAACCGTGTCGCTGCCGGCCGAGATCAACGCCGCGACGCGCAGCCTTCACACAACCCTCAACCACCTCATCACAAGCCGCCTACCCCTCGCCCTGCCCCCGTATGCGCCCGTCTCGTCCCACTATGCTGCCGGCCTGGCCCACTTTGCCCACATCTTCATCACCTTCGAGTCGCTGTGGGCAGAGCTGACGGCGCCAGCCGCCCAGGCCCCCGCAGACACAGACACAACCACGCCACCCTTCTCGCCCCTCCTCTCCTATCTGCTCGTCAACCCTTACGATGCGCCTGCCCTGTTCACCTCGACACTCGGCGCCCCTACCCCACCCTCGCCACAGCTCGCCGCCTTACTGCGTATGCTGCGCCCCCGTGGCTTGGCCCGCTCCCTCCGTCTGAAGCGCGACTTGGAATACCTGCTGGGCCTGCCCCCTGCCGAACTTGAGGGCCTGCTCGTCACAGCACCGGCCGCTGCTGTCGCTGCCTTCTGCACGCACATCCGCAAGAGCGTACACGAGAAGCCCTGGACGCTGGTGAGCTATGCCTGGTGCTTCTACATGGCCGTCTTCTCGGGCGGCCGCTGGATACGAGCCAGTCTACTCCGCGCACCCGCCGACTTTTGGCCCAGCAGTGACGACGGCGCGGCATTGTCCGAACGTGGCCTGTCCTTCTGGCACTTCCTCGGCGCCCACGACGGCGAGGATATCAAGACCGAATTCAAGACGCGCCTTGCCGCCGCAGAAGACCTCTTCACGCCTGACGAACGGATCGACATCATCGAGGAGGCCAAGCACATCTTCCGCCTATGCGCGACCCTCATCGACGAGCTGGATCTCCTGGTGGGCTCTCAGTCCATGCAACACCTGCAGTCACACACCGACGTCGCCGTGGACCAGCCGCCTCTCTCTCCAAATGGACTTGAGAAAATTCCTGCTGCACACCCTAGGGCCAAGTCCTCTCCCCTTGCGCCTGAGATCGAGCAAGGCGTTTCCGCGCAACACACAACCAAGCCGGCAACGTCAGCTACTGCATGGACGAGCTTTGTGCGGAGAATAGACGTCATAGGGACGTTGGTGGTCTTGGCGTGTCTTGTATTCGTTGCTTTGCATGTGGTCAAATTTCCAATCGTCACATGCCCCCATATTGGCGCTTTTTATTTTGTCAACTGCCGATAGTGATACCCCCTAGAGTCATAGATTCGTAGATTCCTTCTCCTTAGACCCTATCTAGCATACTGTTCCATCATCATCGTCATCATCATCATCATCATTATCACCAACCATCACCGTTATTCAAACATGCTGCTTCTATGCAGGTTCGATGTTCACCGTGCGAAATGCATGTTGATAGCAAACAGGACGTGGGTAAGTAAGTACATGCATCCAAATTCTTGGCGTGCCGAAGATTATACGTATTCCGAGAAGATGTATTTCTGTGCTAAGACCTATAAAGTAGATTTACAGCCAAGGCAACACCACCCTTATAATAATCTTTGACTGTCTGGATTGTAGAGACGAGACCTAGACATTGAATACTTCCAGTAAGCTGTTATTGCATGGTGTGGCTATAGCAATCACTCACACACAATATCATGTATATTCCAAGGAAAATGTCGTCTTACACTAGTAGCATGTCTTGTGAGAAAAACCGAGAATCAGTGACATGGAGCAACGGTGATGATTCAAGATGCAAAGAGTGAGACTTAATTGAGCAGAATCGGGCGTCCTAATCGCTACAAAATTTGCCCAACTTGATCTTCGTATGCAACAGCAACAATGAGTTGATAATGGAATAGCTAATGAAAATAATGCAATAGTCAATGAAAATAATGCAATAGCGTGAGCTGACGGCTCCAGAGAACCCAAGACTCCAATGCAGGTTTATATATAAAAGGATAGAAGAAACGGTGTGGCCAGGAACACTCACACAGAATCAAAGTTACCAAAGGTAGTCATGCCCGGAATATAGTCAGCCAAATTTCTTGATGACCATGAGCAGAAGGGCGGCAACAACGCCATAGATGCAAGTGTCAATCCAGGCAATGGAGCGGTCTGGACTGCGCTGTACCACGTGCTGTGTCTGTCGTGTTGGTGGAGGCACATTGACAACAGCGGGTGGGGTGCTCGGCGTGAAACTAGACGCGAATGGTGCTATCGATGGTGTCGAAGATGAGGCTTCTTGTGAGGGAGCATCATCTACCGCCCTCTCCTTACCCTTGTCCACCTTGGGCTCATCGCCAGGTCCCGTGCGGGCCAGTTCGTCCCGATACGCCAGCCTCAGCTCGGTGGGTACTTGGTCTTCATCGTGCGTTCCGTCCCTCTCCTCTTTCTCAGCCACGAGCGCCTCTCGCTCCCCCATGATGTCGGCGTTGCTCTTGCCACAAACAACGCATGCCCACGCGCCGCTGTCCTTGGCCATGCGTGCACGTGCATCTCTACTGCACTCTATACCTCCCAGCTGACCCTGGGCATCCGTGTCCATGAAACTCCGAATGGCAACCAAGGCTGTGCGCACACCCCAGGCCGGCTGCCACGTCTCCTCGTGGTGGCCCGAGATGCTGAGGCAGATCTCGCGGTTGACTTCGAAGCGGCCGGTGGGTGTGAGGAAGCGGAAGGATGGAGGGCGTAGAGGGTATTGTGGCGGCAGGATGATGCGGCCGTGGTAGAGACCGCCGGCATAGGGCGAGGGTGCCGGCGGACCGCGGACGGTGAAGTGCCATTCGAACAGGTTCTCTTCAATCGGCTCCGCGTGTAAGTCTGCCGATGGCGCCGTGGACAGTTCTGAAGCCTCTTTTACTGCTCTCGGCGTCAGGCGGGCCACGTTGTGTCCTAGTTCGCGGGATGCTTACATATGCGTTTGATGGTCGGGTTCTTGGTATTGAACTGCCCGCGTGTAGACATGGCCCACTATATGGAGATAGGTAGTATATACAACTGCACTGAGGAAAGTGAACGAGGCAGAGATCCAAGGAGATAAGCTACGGTTGAGACAGCTGAGGTGGACGTCGGCGAGTGATTGCGCCATGTGGGGGCCTCGAGACACAAGCGCGGGCCCCCACGCACCCCAGCCTCATCACTCCTCCCCACGATTCACCCGCGATCTCGAGAGCTAGGTAGCCCGCTTCAAAGCAGTCACTGAAATGTCTTCTGCTTCCGGTAAATCGCCGGCCGCTCTCTCGGTCGCTTCGCAAGATCCGTCGAATGCCCGTGCTTTGCCTACTGCGGAGGAGCTGTCGCAGGCGCTACAGGTGGGTGTGCTTGATCGCAAGGGCACAAAGATTCCCCTTGGCGAGATCGTCCAGGGGAAAAGGACTGCCATAGTATTTGTCCGTCATTTTTGTACGTACGGGTGGCAAGGCCGCCTTACGCTGCCGCCCCGTCCAGGATACGCAACACAGTCCATGCTGACATAGTAGGGTGCCTCAATTGCCAAGCATACCTTCGGTCGCTGAGCAGCTCTATACCGCCTGCGAACCTGCCTCCAAATACACAAAGTATGCACAGGGAGCACGTGAAATATCGTCTACTGATGAATCCTTCAGTCCTCGTTATCGGCTGTGGGTCATATCAGCCCATCGACACCTATGCCCAGAAGTCTTCGTCGCTCTATCCAATCTATACAGATCCTACCCGCCGGCTTCACTCCATCTTCAAGTTCAAGTCAAACTTGGCTGAAGGTCCGGGTGGAGACCAGCAAAAGGACTACATGCGTAATGCTGGGAGTACCGTGGCTAGATTATGGGGAGGTATTTGGGCTGCCCTAGGAAATGTTCAGCATGCGAACTATGTTGGGCCTAAAGCTCTGAATGGCGGCGAAGTCTTGCTGTCAGCTGGTAAGCGACATGCAGTTCTTCTTTACATCTTTTGCTAACTATCTGTCAGATGGACAATGTGAGTACATCTACCGGATGCAGAACACGACCGACCATACCAACATCTCCGAGCTTGCTATCTTGATCGGAGCACGATATGTTCCAAGCGATAGTACTAGTGACCATGTACAATGTTCAAGCTAGATTCACTCGGTTGTGGGGGCGACACTGGATGTTTACGCACTTAATATGCTATTGCTCTTGATACCAAGTAATATATTGTAGATTTCAACGTTTGACCAGCCAGACTTTGCAATGGCTTAGCTACTTATAAAGCACCGTTTCTCTAACCGCTTGGTGAACTCTACGACCGGCATGTCTATCAACCTCTGAAATGAATCTGCTGCACATAGTGTTTGGAGTCGTAAACAAGCCCTGTAGCGAAGGTGAACGGGATACTGCGTGTACAAGTACCGTGCTAGTAATACAGAGCATATTGTCGCTCGTGTCGGCAACTACATGATTGGGAGTGCGGATGGCGGATGTTAGACGTCGAATCTTCTTTGCGTCTTTGGGACGAGTGCCTTGGTGCATCGACTCTTACGGACGAAACAACTCCGTTTGATCCGATCGACGACCGAACAAGAAACGCCTCCACCCCCCTTGCCGACAGCAGGTACGGCGACCACCAACAGCACGCATGCAGCGGAACACGAGCTTTTCCAACCACCTATCCCTTGACGAGACTGAGCTGTCGCATGCCAGCCACTGGACTCTGTCAGGCCGGCGCTTCTTTTTGTTGAGCAGGTGACCAGCTCGCTCTGGGCCACCCGCTAGGGCTTGTGTTTCAAATCACGGTATGGGGTGTAGGTACATGGAACTTGGCACACAAGGTGTGGGGAGCGGCGGCCTTGTTATGGAGTCACTGCCACGTCGAGGTCTTATGCTTCTAGGATGCGCCGAGCCTGTTGAGGGCTTTGATTACTTTTGACTTGCCATTTCGTATTGGCAGTGGCTGCTGCTGACTGCTGAGAAGAGTTCTTGGGCACTGATTATTATGTACATAGTAAATTCGTTACTTCGGCTCAACCTCGGTCGTGGGAATGCGACATCGGCCGAAGTATGCATGGAAGGTATCCAAGATGTGGGGATCGTACATACTGTATGTACCTACAAGGGCTTCCGGGTCCGGGGTATAGGGCCGATAGAAGGCTATGTATGCAGGTAGAAAGATGTCTTGCCAGGTACTAGGTAACCGACTGGCGATAAAAGCATGCGAGGCCATTTCGTCAACGAGGTATTTGCGTCTGGTCAGGGGAGTAGGCTATCATCAGCGGTGCAGAGAACAGTGAAGTCATGAAGATTCGTAAATTGATATGCGCGGGTCCAATCAACCATTCGCCCTCGCTAATGCTGAGTCTAATGCTGAATCTAAAGCAAATGTTCGTACATGGGGTTTCGTTTTACTCCCTTCGTTCCCAAGAAACATACTCGCTCCCTCGTCCCAAAGCACAGCGCAAAAAAATTGTAATCTATGCATACGACTTGGCGCTGCAAGTAAATGGACTCCTGACCGAACCGGAGTTGTACTGGGTCAGGATATCCTCGACGGATGAGTAGGTGCCGGCACCTAGGACCACAATTCCAATGATGAAGACGAGGGCGTTGAGGGCGCTAAGGGACAGGTTGTGCCAACCGTCATTCCATTTGCCAACCTTGACGAGCTGAAACCAGAAGAGCGCAGGCCAGTAGAAGGTGAATCCGGAGATGAAGAGCGAGGAGATCAAGCCGAGAAGCGCGTTGAAGAAGGGGATGGCCTCGGCGATGATGAAGCCAATCACGGAAACGCCGGTGATGAGGGCAATCCAGACGCCCCAGCCCTTCTTGTCCTTGATGAAGCGAATGGGCGACTCGGGGAACACACGGTCCATGATGTAGCGTCCGACAACGGTACCGTTGATACTACCGGAAATGAAGATGACGGGCATGGCGATGCCAAAAGCGATGCGCGACACTCTGCCACCGGCGGACAACAGGGCGGGAGACTTGACGTCGTGACCGACAAAAGCGTAGACGAGGGCACCGGTCATGGTGTAGATGAAGATCTCGATCAGACCCAGCGCCCAGATGGACTTGACATAGTCTTTGGGTGTGTGCATTTCCGACATGAAGGAGAACTGGCACACGGCGAACGAGTAGGCAAAAATGATGTTGGTAGTAGCCTGGAATGCCTCGTAGAAGGTCGTCTCGGGAGGAGGTAATGCCGACCAGTTGACCGCGCTCAAACCACCTGGGGCGTTGGATGCCTGTACGCCGGTGGCGATGATGGTCACAAGGATGGCCGAGATGATGCTGACGAAATCGATGTAGCCCAAGATGGCAAACTCGGCAAATGTAGGCGGAAGCGCGAGCAGCAAGAGGATGATCAGCGAAACGACACCCCAGATAAGCGCACACGTATTGTAGTCGCCGACGATGTTGATGAAGGCGATGGTTCCCGTAAGCGCGTGAGAGCCGATCAGCAAGATCAGGAACAGGGCAAACATGACACCGGTGACTTCCTTTCCGAATCGGCCCCAAATGAGCTCCACGGCGTCCGAGTAGTGGGCAATCTCAGGATACTTGAGCTTGACTTGGCCAATGACGTAACTTGTGTAGATGGCGACGAGACCAAGTCCAAGGCACATGATGACACCAGCGACCATGCCGAGCTTTGCGAAAGCGCTCGGGATACTGAGAGAACCGAGGGCAATGGCTTCGACGATCAAGCAGATGGTCAGGCGCTTCCAGCCAAGACGGTGAAACTTTTGCGAGCCCTCCTGGACCGTAGCCGTCTTGTCGACCATCATGAGTTCTGGGTCGCTCTTTTTGGCCTCGGAAGAGTGGTCGTCGCCGAAGCGGTAGGTGTTGGGTGTGGTGGCGTAGTGGCGAGGGGCATTGGCGCGAGACACCTCCTGCATGTTGAAGAGAGAGAGAAGGAGAGAGAGAGAGAGAGAGGAGGGTCGAGTAAGAAGGGTGGGGTCGTGGGATAGAGGAGTGAGAGAGCAGCAGGTTTTTTTTTTTTTGCAGTCCGGCTAGCGATGACGCGCTGACAAGAGATGGCGGTCCAAATGCAGAAGCCGGCGTGGGCTGGACCGTGGAACGGATGCGGGCAGGAGTATCGATTTGGCGACGTACCGCGGGACTGACAATGACGGCCTGGAGGGATATGCCTCCCGCTTTAAATCAAGGCCCTTATCTCTCCGCACTGGGGAGTTGAGTAATAGAATGGTCAACGGGTCCTCCCCCGCGCCCGTGCAGCTCGTGGGCGAAGGAGACTGCAGTGTTATCTCTGATCCCGGAACGAGGATTCCATGGCGCAGGCTTGCCCTGGCAGCAGACGAACGCGGCGTTATCGAGGTCCACATGGTGTCGCGCGTTTGACGTAAAGGCGTGAAAATTCTGCGTGTCGGTGGTGAGTTGGGGGGACGTGCATACTGTGCCCTCGATTGTCTGTGCAGTGTGAGACGACCAGCAAAGTGGACTGTGTACTTCCTAAGTATGTACTACCTAGCAAAGTCCATCCAAGCGCAGCGACGGGCATGAGGCATTTACCATCCACGGTACGCTGACGGACAGGATGACGAGATGCATGGCTTAGAGAGGTTCGAGAAGCGCGGGTAGGGCTGCAGCGGGATTCGGTCGGCAGGACTGGCTACCTGCCGAGGTCCGTAGGCAGGTAGGTCGATCCAGGACAGTTACTATGGTAGGTATGCCAGTACCAGACAGCACAGTACCATCGGCTGGGCGAAACCGGGCGGGCGCCGTAGATGTGGAGACAAGCCTTTTGGAGGTGCGCTACCCGGCTCTCGGCGGGTCTTAGTGTTTCATCCAGGCAGAGGCCACCGCGCGATTTATTTTCAGCAAGAATCGGCAACCCAACACGTCGCGTGATATAGCCGGTCGTCTTACCGCTGCCTCCTCGAGCTGGATCGGGGGGTACTTTGCCGAGAGTCGGGCCATGAGGAAACCAGTTGCTGGCGAGCATCTGTCAGCAACTCGACAAACACAAGGTAGGGAGCCGTAGGAGCGGTGGCTAGCCATCTGCCGGCACCGCCTGGGTTGCCTGCTCGAGAGCGCCATTTATGGGGTTTCTATTATGCCATAGGTAGTAGTGCTTTCATTGGCGGCCATACGTCGACCTACCTCCTCCTCACATGGTATCCTCGTGGCCTGCTGTCTCCAGTTCTTCTAGAACGTGTGCGCCGGCATACAGAGCGTCATCAGGCACGACAGCGCATAGGTATACCTAACATGGGTACTACGAAACCATCGCCATTTCCTTGTGCTCAGCCTACGAGACCTATACTTTGACGCCCACGACGATGCTTCCAAAATACCCACTGCTGATCCGCCTCTTCCAACGTGAACGCCACATCGATGACAGGGTGACTGTTCTTCTCGTCGAAGGACTCCAACATTGTATCAAGCACGTCTCGAGGTCCACTGACGATACCCTTGAGCGTAGCGTTTCGCTTCCAACACGGTCGGTTCGCGTTCGTCCTGCCGCCAGCATCGTCTTGCTTGCCACCCAGATACCCAATGCACGACATCAGTCCGCCAAAGCGTTGTCTTTTGTATACACGGCACAGCCTGAGCTCACAGACTGCATTTTCAACGAGCACCTCAGCCTCGCCCATGGTCCGCAGAGGGAGCCTGTCCTAGCCCGCCAGCCATTGCTGCACGGTTCGTGGGGCCGTCATCTCTTGAGAGGGTGGAGGTCGAATCGAAAGCCTTTGGCATGTCGTAGCTGAGGTTGCGATTCAGGGTACTTGCATTCTTGGCTTTGCGTGCCGAGAAGAGTCCGGAAATCTCACTGAGCCAATCACGGCGATCTTGAGAGAAGGGTGGCGTGGGCATATTGGGCGGTTTGTTCCTGTGGTCTTTGTTTCGGCCGTGATGGAGTGACTGGGTAGAGTATGCGATCGAGGGCCCTGATGGTCGTGGTGACAGGAAATAAGGAGGCAGTAGGCAGTACTTGTGGATAATCCATCATGGTGTCGGCGTGCGACGCCACTGCCGGTTTCGCCCGAACAACGAGCCGAGGTGGGCGGTGAGAGGCCAGACGCACGCTTCCACGGCCGGTACACATGATCATGGCCGCTCTGGGCACCCCATCAGAGGGAACGAGGCTCGCTGACGTGGGTACCAAGTCCTAGGGACGCCTGGATGAGATGGGG
>Ga0182211_1000500_pt1 | contig 12351 bp, 9 predicted proteins | sample G5R1MG_20_FD_129660 | JGI IMG/M metagenome (GOLD analysis project Ga0182211, IMG submission 129660) | Switchgrass phyllosphere microbial communities from Michigan, USA - G5R2_MAIN_03OCT2016_LD1 MG | ecosystem: Host-associated > Plants > Phyllosphere > Phylloplane/Leaf | place: USA: Michigan... | reverse complement strand
CGAGGCAAGAAAAAAAAATCACGGTGCGCTCGGATAGAGCGTGTCCCGAGTGTCATGTGTGTATTCTGGGGTTTCAAGGCACGTATCATCTGATGGGTTAGGCGGCGGGGTGTTACATGGCGTGCCTAGGTAGTTACTTACTCAATGCATAATACAAGGCAGTGTGTGCTTTGGTCGCACCAAAGTCGAAAAAAAAATACCCCCACACATGCGACAGTAACGGCACCGTTTTCTCGTGTCCCACACCGCCGGCGCTGCTGCTGATGGGGGATCGTCCGCTAAGGCTGCACGGCGGGGCGATCCAAGTTGGGAGCAGATGTAGGTAGCAGCCAACTGTATTGGGATTGCAAAAGGTCTGCGGTACCAGTACACGCGTTGGGGTGTATTGAATGGTGGCCAACCTGTACAGGAGCTGATCGACTATGGTTCATGTGCGTACTCTGCCTGGTTCAAAGCCGTGTTCACTGTATCTGGCGCAATGGTAGAGTCGACTGCATACAATCCAGAGCCAAAAAAAAAAGTACACTGCACAAGTACTCCATGTCACACAAACGTGTCTGGCAAGTCGCTCGGCCAATCGGGTTAAAGAGTGCAAGGAGTGCATCAATACAGTTGATATCATTTCGTCCACTCCTCCGCGTTCCATGTTTCTCAACGCAGGGCATTGCCACTTACGCTTCTCTTCCATCCATACACCACTCCATCATCCCATCCGTCGCTCTCACGATGCAACCTCAAACCGGGGACTATACTTTGCTGCCGCCCTCGCGAACTCTTCCTTCTTCTCCTTCCAATCTACCAACGCACTATGATCTGCCTTTACCTCCTGTAGTGTTTGCTTCAAGGCCAGTGTCTCTTCTCTCTTGCCTAGCAGTGTATTCAGAACAATAAGATTTGCTATCGTATCGGCAGAATTTGCATCGATGGCGAGCGCTTGCTGCAAAGCGGCTTCGGCCTCGGGGAGGCGACCGAGATGCAGCTCCGAAACTGCTTGGGCGACGAGCGAGTGAGGGGATTGCGATTGCGAGGATGTGGCTAATTCCTCAAAAACGTAGAATGCAGACTGGTATTTTTCGCCGCCCTGTGGGTTCGGTTAGCGTTTCGGCAGGAGAGTGGAATATAGGTGGGACTTCATGTACCTCGCGCATGCCGATCCAGCTCTCGGCGATATTGACAAGTAGGCTGTCTTGTGCCCACTTTCTTGCGCGCTGCGCCTCTTTGATGGCGAGATCTGTGCGGTTTTGGCGAAGGTAGATTTGTACGATGAGTGCCACGCTGCCGAGTGGTTAGCCAACGTTCACACATACCCAATCGCAACGCCCAATCGTCATGGTCTTTCTGAGAGAGGACTTACGCATCTAAACTCCCCTGGTGATTCCCCAGCACCTTCAGCGCACTCTCTGTTTCTCCCGCCCTCTCCAACACCATAGCCGTGCACAACAGCACGCCTAGATTCTCCTGGCCCGGCGACTCTGCCAGTTGCTTCGCCTGTGCTAGCACATCCTTGCCCTGCTCGTAGTCTGCCAGCAACTTGACCGCAACGAGATCTGGCGTTTTTTCGCCGGTGAGTTCGGCCGACACGGCTTTTGCTTGGCCCAGGGCAATTTGGGAGCGCAGCTTGAGGACGCGGACGGGAAGACTGTTGGCGGGAGAAAATGATGAGGTGTCGAAGTTGAGGACAGATTCATAGGCACCGGCGTGGAAGGCAGAGTGGATATTGATGAGCTCTGGGTGGGTATGTCAGCGAGGCTTTTCGGCTTGGACGGCAGAAGGGCGGCGCACCGCCTTCGGGAGAATAAGGATCCATATTGAGGAGAGTCCAAGGGAGCAATGGAGACGTGACAGAAGTGTGTTCGGGGGCAATTGCACTTGGAAATGGTGCTGGAGGAGCCGCAGCATGTTGATGCCACGAATGTGTTTGGCTCGTTTGTTTGGACCCTGATTGGTTCCCCAAAGATGTCCTGGCGCCCTCGCTATCCTTCACGTCATACCGTCAATCATCACATGCATACCGGGCTGGTCTGTGTAATAATAATACAACACGACGAGGGTTGATTCCATTGCTGTCTTGTCAAGAGCTCCTGGAATCCGATCATACTCTACGGACGGTGAATTTCATATAACCCAGCTTAGGAGGAACAACTTTGGTCTGAATCCTCTGTGACCAATCTTCTCCATGCTTGATAGAAGCCTCCACCTTCCACACTGTCCCCGTTTCCTCGCCCACTTGCTTCCACATTCTTTCCCAAGACTCCAAGTTGTGCCACCAGAGCTCATGGTTTTTGATCATGTAGAAATGCTTGGCCTCTTCTTGCCAGCCTTGCTGTCCAATAATCATACTCCCAGCCACCGGCTTGAGAAGCTGAACAACTCGCTTCGCTGCCTTGACTTGATCCTCCCACAAGAAAAGATGGAAGAAAGACGATGCACTGACAACGTCGATCTTGCCATCTAGCTGCTTCAACTCAGAGTCGGTGTTGAAGATGTCAGCCTCGATGAATTTTGCCTTCAAGGAGGATTTGTCGAGGAACATATCGTAGCCATAGTCCCAGAAATCGACCCGGAGATCCGAGGCATATATGTGCTCCGAGGGTGCGCCATCGTAGACAAGCCTGCGAATGTCCTGGCCAAAGCAGCAGCCAAGATCGAGAAGTCGTCCCCCATTCTTGACGCGTTGCAGGGCTTCGTTGTAAGTCGGTAGTTCTCGGATGCTGAAGTTCAGGAATGTCCAATTGCCAATACATGGGTAAGGATACTGAATCAGGGTCAGAGACGCTGCTATGTAATGATAGGGTTGAGAGTCGTAAACATACAACGCTGAAGGCGTCGTCCCGCACTTTCTTAATATGTTGGGTGATTTCAGATGGCGGGATCTTGCTGTACTCCTGAAACAGCTCGCTATTGTCAGGCGCGAGTGTCTGGATCTCCGGCTCGTACCACGGTAGGGCTTCAGGGTTATCAAGGAAAGCTTTGGTTTCGATTATCTGCTCGATCTTCACCCGTTCTTCTTCCATGGTTTGGGACATGTTGAGATTTGAAAAGAAGTCAGTTGGAGAGAGGAAGGTCACAAAATAATTTCTTTCCACTTCAGAATTTTTTACGGCTGGGCTGGGCTTCTTGAGTTTGGGACTGGATCCATTCGGTCCGAACTCTAGCATTTAAGTGTACCGGTACGTCCGTAATACACCGATGAAGTCTTGAGCCTCAAATCACCGACTGGTTGGTTTTGGTGTCTGGACCGGGTCTCCAGGAGCCGGATGTGGATAGCATCAGCGCTATCCTATCCACATCGTCGCTAGTATCGCCGCAAGATTGGTTATGGAGTTGATTCATAAGAGCAGTGGGCGTACGCGGCCTGCCTGATTGTGCACAGGGCCTACATAGTCGGTACGTAGGTTCGAGGCCTAGTCTGTGTGAGTTTTCACAACTTTATACACAGTAGAGTCCAGTGTCTTGCACCGCGGTCCACATGCTTGGCTGCTACCAGCAAACAGCAGCCCTACCCTTTGCTGAGATTGGGAAGATGGCCTAAGATTTCTTCGTGCATGCCGGGCCTCGGACCGCGGGTACTGAAAGCCGGATGCCGTTGAAAACTGCCGGCATGTCTGCGGCGCTCACATGTATTGAGAGGGCCATTCCTGGTTAAGCAGGGTGTAAGAGTATGGGGTTCGGCAAGGACAGTCAGTATACCAAGCAAAGCCGGGCAAAAGTGGTTCCAAGTTTGCTGCCGGCACATTCTGAGCACGGACTTGACTGGCCATCAACCTAGCCAAATCGTTAATTCCCATATGCACAGTGGCCTTTTCGAGGAGTAGGTACTTGACGAGCGTGGTGTACGTTTCCCATTTATGCGCATGTAGCCTCCATGATCGGTTTCTGGGTTGGCAAGTAAGCACACATGGATGCCATGTCTTTGCACGGGACCGTTGAAGAAGAACATCTCCGTGTACGAAGAGAAAACAGACGTCTTCGCATAGGAGAGGGGAATGGCAGTGCACGTGGCCTATGCGTGGCGGGGCGAAGGTACCGGTGGTGTGGTGGGGGGGGGAGGGGGGCGGTGGCTGTTGCGGGACGGCAAATGACGCGCGGGTTTGGCGCGGAAAAAAAGACTTGGGAGCCCGACAGACAGGCGGCGCATGTTGGATGAAAAACTTCATTGGCCTTGCACACCCGAAAAGCCGTCCTATCCTCAACCTACCCGGGCTCCGTCCTTCCTCTTGCAGAATATCCCGCTCCGCCCCTCGTTATTCACATTTGTCCCAGACGCACCGACCCATCAGGATGCCTTCCATCGAGCACCCCACCATCAAGGGTAAGAACACCACCATCAGCCACGCCAGCGTCAATCCATGGCGCGGCACGGCACGGCACGGCACGGCACGACAAGCCTGGCCCAGTAATTGACAGTGATCCGCACAGATGGCTGGTTCCGCGAGATCTCCAACATGTGGCCTGGCCAGGCCATGACCCTCAAGGTCAAGGAGGTTCTTCATCACGAGAAGAGCAAGTACCAAGACGTGCTCATCTTTGAGTCGACCGACTACGGCATGGTTCTCGTCCTCGACAACGTCATCCAATGCACCGAGCGCGATGAGTTCTCGTACGCTCCCTGCGCTGCGCGAAAGACCGAGGCTACTCGCTGACGAGGTTGGGCAGCTACCAGGAGATGATTACCCACCTTGCCATGAACGCCCACCCCAACCCAGAGAAGGTCCTGGTCATCGGTGGCGGGGACGGCGGTGTCCTTCGCGAGGTCGTCAAGCACGACTGCGTCAAGGAGGCGGTGCTCTGCGACATTGACGAGGCCGTCATCCGTCTCTCCAAGCAGTACCTCCCCGGCATGTCGGTCGGCTTCAACCACCCCAAGACCAAGACGATTGTCGGCGACGGCTTCAAGTTCCTCGAAGACAAGAAGGGCGAGTTTGACGTCATCATCACCGACTCGAGTGACCCAGAGGGACCCGCCGAGGCACTCTTCCAGAAGGCATACTTTGAGCTCTTGAATGGCGCTCTCCGCGAGGGTGGTGTCATTAGCACGCAAGGTTGTAAGCCCCATCCTACTCCCCAGGCCCTGCATTCCACGAGCAGGGGCCATTGGTGCGCCAGAAAGGTGCCTGTGAGAATCACCGCTAACAAGCTGTTCTGCAGCCGAGAACCAATGGCTCCATATGCCCCTGATCGCCAACCTCAAGAAGGCGTGCAAGGAGGTCTTTCCCAGCGTCGAGTACGGCTACACGACCATCCCCACATACCCCTCGGGCCAGATTGGCTTCATGGTGTGCAGCAAGGACGGCGAGCGCAACCTCAAGAAGCCTCTTCGTAGCTGGTCTACCGAGGAGGAGGAGCAGCTTTGCAGGTACTACAGCAAGGAGATTCATGAGGCAGCCTTTGTGCTCCCCACCTTTGCCCGCAAGGCGCTGCAATAGGAATTCGACGTCCAAAGTTTCCCAGCGGTACGACAAACGATACCACGACGGGGCAAGGAGCATTGATTGAGGCTGACACTGCGGTCGCTTGGACTTTGCGACGCACTATGGCGGACAGATGCATCCATCAATGTAGCCAAATTCCCACTCCCTCTGCCTCTTATTCCCCACCATCTTGGTTGGATGTGAAGGGCCATGCCAACACACAGCCAACACGTCACTGGCCACGAAGTTGGCGCACAGAGATGCCGATGACACGAATAGGGCCGTGTCGACGAAGGCCGCCCGTACGTTCCCGTGCCCATGACGGGTGTTGCGGCTGGTGCACCCCGTTCCGTGTCGTGTCGTGTCGTGTCGTGTCAGGTCGGCCTCGAGAGTGTCAGACGCATCCCAGGCCAGCCACAGTGACATTGGCGCGAGTGCCAGCCTCTTACGGAAGGGAGCTGGCGTCTGACTCCCCCCGCTTGTATGCGTGCCGTGCCGTGATCCGTCGTGGTGGGCGTGGTTTTGCGACACCATGGGTATTGCTCTGTTGGCCGCGGGGCTAGCAGCCGTGGGTGTAGTGAGTATAGATAGACGGGCTTGCTGGCCTGGAAGGGCAGCCTCTCATCACAACGCTGGACAACCGCTTGCCTCTGTCGCTTTACGCCTTGTCGCGCCTTGTTTGTGCAGCGCGCCTCTGTCGCCATCTTGGTGGGCAATCGGGTGTGCCCACGTCCACACGACCACGCCCTGGACTCGGCATTCCCGACGTCGACACTCCACGACGACGATTGTTCTGATCCTTTTGCGTACGGCTGGCCACCGAGCAGGGCGACGTTCGAGTGAGTGCACGGCGAGCGTCATGTTCGGGGCGTGGGATGGAGAGCCGACTAGCCCGGCCGCGGTCTTTGCCGGCGTCACGGCCGCCTCAGCCGCCTCCCCCCCAACCCATTGCACGCCGCCCCACCCCGAGCGCCCGCCGTCTCCGTCTCCGCCCCCGTCTCAGCCGCTTGTGCCGACGGCCATCGACAGTGCCCAGGACGCCTTCGATCATGCATATCATGTGCCGTCGGTAGCATCCACCGCCCCGGGCGATGCGCCGCCATCCTCCTCTCGCCCCGACGAAGCCGCCCACGTCTTTCTGACGGCCGACGCGACCCCCGCGAGACTGCCGCGTGGCACGTCGTTTGGAGAGCACCGCGTCCGCGTCTGCAAGCACCGCAGGCAGGCGTGCTCGATCGACTCGGCCAGCATCCCGCGCCAGACACTGTTGAAGGCTCTGCAGTCGCGGCCGCCGCCGCCGCCGCCGGGCTCCATGGACGCCGTTGCAGACACGCCGCCTACAACGACAACGACAACGACGCCGCCCAGTGCCACAGCCGCCACCGTGACCACCCTGCCGGCCGCCCACCGGCACCTGGCCATCGAAGACGCCTCCATGGCCAAGATGGCCGCGCTGGCGTCCCCCTGCTTCGTCCACAGGAAGTTCGACGGCGCCGTCAACCTCGCCAAGGTGCTCGACGAGCTGCACCCCGGCAGCGATGGCGACGACCACGACGCCGCCTCCTTTTCGCACTCGCGCCTTGTGCAGACGGCCTGTAGCGTGCGCGAGGTCTCGAAGCAGCTGCAGCGCCGCCCCATCAACATGACGGTGCGCAACGTCATGATCGTCACCAAGGCCCGTGATAACAGCCTTGTCCATCTCACCCGCGACCTCGCCGAGTGGCTGCTGACCACGCCCCGCTATGGCTCCGACGCTGGCGTCAACGTGTACGTTGACCATAAGCTGCGCACCTCAACGCGCTTCGATGCGCCCTCACTGCTTGCACAGGACCCGCGCTTCGCTACCATGCTCAGGTGGTGGACGCCGGATCTCTGCTGGGAGACGCCTGAGCTTTTTGATCTTGTCCTCACCCTGGGCGGTGACGGCACCGTCCTCTTCACCTCGTGGCTCTTTCAGCGCATCGTGCCCCCCATCCTATCCTTCTCCCTCGGCAGTCTGGGCTTCCTCACAAACTTTGACTTTGCCCACCACCAGTCGGCCCTCAACAAAGTCATGTCGGAGACGGGCATGCGCGTCAATCTGCGCATGCGCTTTACCTGCACCGTCTACCGCTACCAGAAGAACGCCGCCCACGGCTCCCCCCACCACATGGAAGCCGAGCAGTTTGAGGTCCTCAACGAGCTTGTTATCGACCGCGGCCCATCGCCCTATGTCTCCAACCTTGAGCTTTACGGGGACAACAACTTGCTCACCGTTGTCCAAGCCGACGGCGTCATCTTCTCCACACCTACCGGCTCCACCGCCTACTCGCTCTCCGCCGGCGGCTCCCTCGTCCACCCCGACATCCCCGCTATTCTCCTCACGCCCATCTGCCCCCACACCCTCTCCTTCCGCCCCATGCTACTCAACGACAGCATGCTCCTACGCATCGCCGTGCCCACCCGCTCTCGCGCCACCGCCTACTGCGCCTTTGACGGCAAAGGCCGTGTCGAGCTGCGCCAAGGCGACCACGTCACAATTGCTGCATCGCAGTACCCCTTCCCCACAGTGCTATCTCAGCCTACAGAATGGTTCGACAGCATTAGCCGCACACTTCGCTGGAACTCCCGCGGCGCAACGCAACAGGCCTGGGTCGGCGACGACACCGTTGATGACGACAACCAAGAACCGCAGTTCGATATTGACTTTGACCACGAGGACATCGACCGTGATTCGGGATATAGTGCCGAGGGTTCGACGCTAGATGGACGGGCGAGTCCGCAGCGCAAGGGCAAATTATTACCGTTTTTGTAGCAAGGTGGCAGCCCGTTGTGGCCGAGCGGTTATTATTTCGGGTCATCATGGTTGGGTATACCTTGATCTTGATGGGTATACATAGCAGGCCTGGCCTTGTTGCATATTTTCACAACAGTGGAGGGATATACATACATGCATTACGGTAGTAATGGGCCGAAGGGATCCAAAGCTCCAGGATAGATATTCTTGACGTAGATGGCAAGATCCAAGTCGTTCACGCTAAGACGTGCAGTATTGTACATGCATGAAGCATTTATTTCGCAGGTTGGATAAACGAAAAGAGTGTACCTCCTACTCCCCTCCCACTGGGTAATCGTGTCTTGTACAGTAATGCTGACCCATACACAAAACAGCGGGGATTCGCCAGTGGTCACCCACCTGACTACTAAGCCGCTGGTACAGCGAACGAGAAGCTCTGTTGTCTTTTGGTCGCTCGCCACATTCACCGTTAAAATCTCTGTTTCTGGTATCGCTTATCATGGGCCTGACTAAACTTGAGGCCGAGGTAAGGCTAGGCGCGCAGAGAAAAAGTTGGCTATATCGCATCGATGGGGCTGCATCGCAGGAAGTGAGTGGCTGTCGCTGTCTTTCCTCCCCCCTCAAGTCTGACCTGTCCACAGGGTCGTGTACTGATCATGACCACAAACCATCCCGAGGCTCTGGTCTCCGCTTTGATCCAGCCGGGCCGTATAGACCTCCAAGTTCAGTTATGTACAGCAACAATTCCCATCCAGGGGTTGTGGATGACAAGTCCAAAATGCATGAGTTAATTACTGATTGGGAGACCTCAGCTTTGGTCCCCAGCCTTTTATCGCGGATATAATCCCAGTGCAGCCTCAAGAACTGGACAACATGGCGGAGATTTTTGCTAGTACACTGCCCGAGGACGCGTTCTCACCTGTAGATATTCAAGGGTTTTTGTTGGAGAGAAAGAAAGACCCAGAGCGTACACTACAAGACATGGAGGGGTGGAGAGACGAGCAGACTAAGGCGAAGAAAAGAAGAGAAGAAACAGCCATATAGCAATAGAAGCCAATAGATTACAAAAGAAATTACAGGATAGTCCTGTAAAAAAAGGTCGATTATTGTGCCCCAATGCTCGAGCGATTGGTCGCCTCGTCACTCGTCAACCGCCGCCGGTCATCAGTCACTTGCCACCTGTGAAGCTCTCGCCGCTCTCCCCTCTGGCACTGGCTCCACAAGATGCATCATCGGTAGTGGGCTAGGCGTTTGCGTCGTCTGCATCCACGCGAGGGAAAATCAAGACTTTGGTCTTCCAAAGCTAGACGAAGACCACTCTACGGCGAGGTTGGGTGCTTCGCGGAGTACCACATCCGGAGAGCGTCAGTGATCATATGTATCGTATGGCGATCATGTGCTTCATGGCGACTGGGGTACGCACCCCTATCTTTCGACTTTGTTCAGGCTGAAATCGTTTAGATTGATGATAAAACACGAATGAAGGCTGCCTACATGGCCTTGATTCACGACATGGGGGAAGCATTGATCGGAGATATTACTCCATCCGATGGAATCAGTTCAAGTTCAGTGAACCACTCTTTTTGCTTGGCGTCTCCTAAAATAGACCAGAACAAAAGTTTGATCAGGAAGAGATGGCTCTAAAGTTCCTCGCGTGCACCATTCGCTCCTCGAATTCAGACTTCGCAGATTCAATACTGGACTTGTGGCGTGAGTATGAGGAGGGAAAATCAGAGGCGGCAATTTTGGTGCGAGAAATCGATAAGCTGGAGTGCATTCATCAAGCCGTCGTTTACGAACAACGTAGCGGAGCAGATCTTAGTGAGTTCATGGAACTGAAAGAGAAAGTGACATTGTCAGGATGGCAACCTTTGCTGAACGACTGCTTGTACAAGCACGAAGAAACGAGGATGCGAAAAGCAAACAATCCTATCGTGATCTTTGTATCTGGTAAGCTTTGTTGTTTCATCCTGTATGGTTTTGCTAATTGTCTTAGGGGGTCCTGGTGTTGGGAAAGGAACGCAGAGCACACTTCTCACAAAAGAATTCGGCTTCCACCACATTTCTGTTGGCGACTTGTTGCGGGAGGAGGCAGCACGTCCAGCATCTCCATATCGAGATTTCATACCTGAAAGTATCAAACGGTCGATTCTACTTCCAGCTCAACTTACCACGCAGCTTTTGAGCCAAGCTATAGGCCGTGTACAAGGACAAGGCAGAAACATGTTCCTTCTTGACGGCTTTCCAAGAAATGTTGCGCAGGCTGTTGATTTTGAGTCAAAAGTTCGTTCTTTAATGGATTTAGAGTTTACACGTTGACTCGCTTGACAGATGTTAGCAATGCCGGTAGGGATACGCAGAGGAGGCACGTGAGTTAGATAGATAGGGAACGACGATAGTGGATAATATTGCAGTATCCTATAGTAGATAGATAGATAGACGAATCGCTGTCCTCCTAGTATATAATCTAAGCCCTAATATATATATATAGGCAGAGTCGGCCTAAATATAGCCTATATAAAGCTATATAGGGCTATTACCTAATATTATTCCCCCTCTAGGGACTAATTATCCTAATTAGGCGTATTATAAAGCTATTTAGGCTATTCTAGGCTACCTTATAGTATTTTTAAAAAACAGCTATTTATATAGGGGTTAGGTAAGCTACTACCTAGCTTAGTATATTACTTCTCTTACCTTCTCCCTTACCTAGCCTAATAATACGCCTATTATAGCCTAGTATATTTACTTAGTAATAGTAAGTATATATTATCTACTTATTTCTATTACTTCTATCTCTCTATCCCTACTACCTATTGTGGTGGAAATATATGGTGTTGAGGCTTGAATGTAGCCCGAAGCACAATCGCTGGAGGACACGTGACCGAAGGTTACGTGCTGGTGGTTATGTGACCCAATATATATAGTTGAAAGCTTGCCGAAGCTCAATCGGTAGACAGATAGGCAGAAAGTTAACGCCTGTACGCGCGCGCAAATGGACAATACACTATCTATCTCAATCCACCTAACTACAACGATAACCCGACAAGCCGAAGGCTCGTCGGGCAGCTGCTGAAGCTAACTGAGCCTGAGGATACACCTCTACACTACCTAGTATAATCAACTTTGGGCCGCGCAAGCATTCGCGGTTTCCACACCTGTGAGTACAGAGTTCGAAAGACAAAACACGCTTTCAATAACAAAACACTACCTAGGGGTAGTGTCCCCAAGAAAGACAATAGCCACACAGCAATCATGGTACGGATCATTCAGTCCAAGGGGGAATAACTGCTTGACGCTTTCTCTGCACAAAGACTGAAGCTGATGGAGAGATTTTCGATAGGTGCATGCTGATTCTTCCGCATTTGCAGCTGGCTTGAGCAAGACCGAAGTATATGCTCAAGTACTTGAGCAAGCACGTTTATTGTTTGATGGTCAGAGAAACTGGGTATGTCAAAGGCCCAAAACAAAACAACACTGTCAAACCTATCTCACCTTATTTCTTCGCCATGCCGCGCCATGCATTTGCTAACGTCATATAATCTAGGTCTGGTACATCACCTACCTTTCTACATCGCCTAAAGATGTCTTGTCATGTATGACTACAGCTGACCAACTCACTACCGCCGCAGTAATTTGTCAAACACGGCATCTCTCCTCTGGCACGCGTACCACGCTCTGCCATCCCCCTCCTGCGCCGTGAACTGGACAGGCTTCTACTTCACCGACCCGTGCAATCCTTCGCAGCTCCTCCTTGGCCCCTTCCAGGGCCAAGTCGCGTGCCAGAGCATCGCGTTTGGGAGAGGCGTGTGCGGAACCGCAGCGCGGGAGGCGACGACGCAGGTGGTGCGGGATGTGGAACAGTTTCCGGGCCATATTGCGTGTGACGGCTTGAGTCGGAGCGAGATTGTTGTGCCTGTTATTCAGGCGGGAAAGGTAGGGAAGCTCCTGGTTCAAGTTATCTTTCCTTGGATAAGTGACTTCCTTGCTTGATTGGAGGGAGGTGCGGTGCTGACGGTGGGGTGCAGGTCGTAGCTATCATTGATGTGGATTGTGCAGAGCTTGAGGGGTTTGATGAGGTAGATCGGGCCGCTTTAGAAGAGTTGGCTGAGTTGCTGGCGCAGGCGTGTGACTTTTGATGAGGGGGGGGGGCTCGGTGTATTG
>Ga0182211_1000499_pt1 | contig 12367 bp, 7 predicted proteins | sample G5R1MG_20_FD_129660 | JGI IMG/M metagenome (GOLD analysis project Ga0182211, IMG submission 129660) | Switchgrass phyllosphere microbial communities from Michigan, USA - G5R2_MAIN_03OCT2016_LD1 MG | ecosystem: Host-associated > Plants > Phyllosphere > Phylloplane/Leaf | place: USA: Michigan... | reverse complement strand
TGCTGATTGTGTTGCAGGACTCGCCCCATTCCGCGGCTTTATTCAGGAGAGGGCCGCCCAGCTTGCGGCCGGTCGCTCTCTCGCACCAGCCATTCTCTTCTACGGCTGCCGTTCCCCCGAGAGTGACTGTCTCTACGCCGACCTTTTCAAGCGCTGGGAACAGCTGGGCGCTGTTTCCCTTCGCTATGCCTTTTCCCGTGATGTAGAGAAGTCGGAAGGCTGCAAGTACGTCCAAGACCGACTTTATCACGACCGCGCCGATGTCATCGAGCAGTTTGATGCTGGCGCGAAGCTGTTTGTTTGCGGCAGTCGAGCCGTCGGTGACGGTGTGCAAGAGTGCCTTATCAAAATTGCAAAAGAGCGACAGTTGGCTCTCAAGGGAGTGGAGTGGGATGATGTGCAGGCGCGAGAGTGGTTTGATGGCTTGAGGAATGAAAGATTCGCCACAGATGTGTTTGCTTGAGCGCACGCTGCCCCTGCCGGTAAGATCGCGCACTTGGTTGCACACACCATCGTACTACGGTACACATTTATAGTAGTAGTCGGTAGATTCAAAGTACAAGTCTCATGCATCATCTTTCGAAACGACGTCATGCTATGCTCATCGCTCCGACGTCGCGGCTCTCCAGCATGACCCAGTTGAGGTGTAAGCGGTTTTGTTCACTGGCGAGAGGTTAATTTGTATTATCCATGGTATTGATGACTACCCTGCATAGACACGGCAGAACAAATAAGCCACGCGTCGTCAAATTTCCTGAAGAGAACTGCGTTTCGTTGTCCATCGTTCTAGAAGCTCAAGCAAAGCACCAAGCCCCAGAGAAACCGAGTGGCGCCGCATGTTCCTCCGCGGGAGGACGGCTTGTCTCCCCTTCCACTCCGGCTTGCCACACTGACATGTTTGTTTGTTGGTGTGTGTGGACCGGTAATTAGCAAGGTGGAGCCCAAACCAGGGGCGATGCAAGGGCAAATCTGAAAATAGCACAACACGAGTCAGGCTGTTCACAGAAAAGGAAGTTCGCTGCCAATGATACAAGAGTCCCGGTACTTGGATCGACATTCATCAACGCTTGGCTCACGGGCAGAACGAGCCTCATCCACGTCATCGCAGGGTTGGCATGCACTGCCATGCGGTACTGTATGCAAGACGCAAGGATGTCCAGGGGCAACCATTTCTCATTCTTAATGTGGGACCAAACCCACCGCTGTCTCCCAACATTCATCGTCTATCATTACTTTTCCATTGTCACCTTTCGTTGCCTTCGTACTACTAATTATCCTTATAATGTGGTCCAAAACTGTCTCTCTCCTCGCCTTGGCGTCCACTGCCTTTGCGCAAAGCAAAGGCTTCAACTACGGCGCGACAAACGCTGATGGCTCATGCCGCGGGTACGACGACTTTGTACGCTTCTTCAACGAGGCGAAGAGCCTGCCTGGAGCATCCGGCTTCAACACGGCCCGACTCTACACTTCCATCCAATGCGGTACAGCTGCCGACCCTACTTCAGCCTTCCGCGCGGCCATCGACACGAACACCAACCTGCTCGTCGGACTCTGGGCCAGTGCCGGACGCGATGCCTACCAGAACGAGCTGAATGCGCTGCTCCGCGGTGCCCGAGAGCTCGGCACGTCTTTTACCGACAAGATCATTGGCATCAGCGTTGGCTCGGAAGACCTGTACCGCAGCAGCGAGCAGGGCAAAAAGTTCAAAGCCGGTGTGGGCGCCACGGGTGCCGAGATCGAGGGCTACATTGGCTGGATGCGCGACTGGATCAAGGGCACTGCGCTCGAGAGCAAGCCCATAGGCCACGTCGACACCTGGACCGCGTGGGTCTTGCCAGAGAACCGCGGTGTTGTCAACACCGTGAACTGGCTCGGCCACAACTCCTTCCCTTACTTCGAGACGAGCCGCCCCAATTCCATCGACAAGGCTCGCGAGAACTTCTACGCCGGCCTCGGCCAAACCGAGAGCGTGTCAGGCGGAAAGCCCGTCTTGATCACCGAGACGGGCTGGCCACGCAGTAAGCTACCCAACCCCCTCCACCTCACTCCCTCTCACCTCCGACCTGAGCTAACGTATCCTCTTTCAGTTGGCCCCAAATCCGGCGCTGCAGAAGCCTCGCTCGACAACGCCAAGCGCTACTGGAAGGATGTCGGATGCTCCCTGTTCGGTCACCGCACCACCTTTTGGTACACGCTCAAGGACGCAAACACCGCCCAGACCGATTTGTCCTTTGCCATTACGCCCCTTGGCAGCAAAACGCCCTACTTCGATCTCACTTGTTAGAATGTATGCCGCGAGAACGATGCACCTTCAGCAATGCTCTGGGTGTAAGCCAAATGACACCTTATTTCGTGTTAATAGGAGAATTTTGGTGGGTGCTCGTTCGTACAACATATATATACTAGAATGAGAGTCCTATTCAAATAATACGCATCGTTATTGTAGATGGCTATTTGACATAGCGTAATAGATACTTATCGTTGATCGTATGGGTATTGGGCAGACAAAGCACAATAGTTCTACCGGGTACTTGCCGCATTTTCTTCTACTATTACTAATAATTGCCCTTCAACACACACAGCTGCGAAGCATAGCTAACAAATGCCAAAACAACACTCTTAAGTTATTGCTTCTGCGAGATCATCATCTCCTCATTCTTCGCCGTGTCTGGTGTGTCGTTCGTAGTTGCATTGGTGGAGTTGGCGCGCACGACGTTCTTCGTGCCCTCCATTTCCAAGTGGTAGTCGGTAGAATTCTCGTCCTGCATGACATACTCTTCCTTATCAATGTGGCGGAACAGAAAGTAGAAGACAATGGTCAGGACTCCGCCGGTGATGGCTGGCCCGCCGAAGGACCAAGTCAGGTACGGATCACGAACAACGGATGAACAGGCAAGACCGATGGCGTATGCCACGCCTGTGCTCAAGAGGTTGATAGCGGAGACAAGACCTCTCATGTTGACAGGAGCACGCGAGTACGCAATGCCGTAGGCAGGGACGTTGACGAAAATCTCCGAAATGCCCCCCAAGGCATAGGGGATGGCCATGAACCAGATGGAGATGGGTGCGACCCCGGTACCGGTAGTGCAGTCACTAGAACCATATTCACCGCACGGAGATTGCTGATAGGCGTAGTAATTGAGGACCGCATAGGCTGCGCCACCGACAGCCGAGATGCCGAGACCGGTGGTTATCCGAGCCACGGGACCATAGTGAATGCGCGCTTTTCGGAGGAACGGATAGAGGACATGATTGAAGATGGGTACAGAACAGATGATGCTTAGGGTGTTGAAGTTCTGGATGACGTCGTTGGGTACACCATTCGTTGTGAGCATTGTTGACAAATAACTGGCGGAGCTGGCGATACCGTTGTCGTTAATGTATTGGATTGGGAAGAAGCAGAAGATACCGGTGGCTTGGAAGGCTCGCCTAACATCCTCTACAAACTGATCGTTCCATGGGGTGTTGAAGCTCAAGCCTGCAGCAGCGATGTTGGAGGGCTTTCCCAGGGCCCAGAAACCACCGCGCCCGATCCTGAACAGTCCGCCGCGGCGAAAGATGACACCCAAAAGTTGGAAGACTTTACCGAGCTCGCTGCCAGCAGGTGGATGAAGTACCAAGCGCTTCTTGAGGAACCAGAGCAGGAATGGAAGTGGCAGGTATAGGATCAGTGGAAGCAGAAATGCTAGCCACCATCCAACGTACTTCTCGCTGTACGTAGTCGCAACGCCCATGAAGCCACCAATGTTGATGAGCAGGTAGAACCACAACATGACTCGTTCCGTGGTCGCCTCGGGATCCTCGATCACTCTCTCACCCTTCTTCGTCGTAACCACTTTGGGCACTCGGGTCGTCATTTGATCGAGCAGCAGAGGTGAAACATTTGGCTTGAACATGGCTTTGGTCGCGTGAGCGTGGGATGCTCAACGAAGGTTCTCCCATGGGACAAACTTACCGGCACCAACAGCAAGAATATATAGCGACAGCAGGTAGGGGATTTTGGCGCTGCCGTCTGCCAGCAGTGGCTTGGACGCAGAAACCACCATTAAGACATGAGCGACGCCGAAGACGAGAACACCGTAACAGATGACTTTGAAGCGACCCGTCCGGGTGTCGGCCAGCCACCCGAAGAAGATGGGCAAGACGTAGACCATCATGGAGAAAGACTGGGAGACGGCATTAGCCTTGACGGCTCCCAGGCCGAGTGCCCCGGCAGTCTCCTGGGTTCCCTTTGGCGGAGCGCCCCAGCCATTTCCTCCTGCTGGCATGGGTCGATTGACAAAATTGCCGATAAGCTGTTGGACGCCGTAGTAGGACGCACGCTCGGCGAATTCGACAAAGCAGATGACATAGGCGACGAGAGGCATGGGGCCGGGGACGCGACGCAGCGTCTTGAGCTCCTCATCGGTGGGCTTTCCCTCATAGTCGCGGTCCAGAAGCGCAACGTCGTGGGTGGCATTGGCGTACTCGGGCGCCTTTTCGTTGCCGAGGGAGTCGCCATAATTCACCTGCTTGACATCTGAGGGCGCGGTTAGCGGCGAGTCGTCGGCGCGAGCACATGGTTGCTTACCCATTGTTGTGAAGGATTGCGATCGGACCGAGCGGGGCAGGCATGCGACAGCCACATTCTTATAGCGAAGAGCTTGTTGAAGATAAGCATCTTTTTACTCGGCAGTTGGGTAGCCAGGGCCATGAAGCCTCGAAGACCGGGGTAGAGATTTGCAATAACAGTTACCTGCTATCCCTAGTGAGTCTCGGGGACCGGAGGTGATGCTGAGTTAGGAAGGTGTCGGGTCCGCTTATCAAGGGGACTGTCACTGACGCCATCGCCACCATGGCCGGCCTTACTCTCTCTCCCTTACTCGCGTAGTATACGCCTCCATCGCCGGCCCAGGCCTTTGCTCTTCACGGGTGAAGATAAATACGTCTACGATCTAAGCTCGAGAGGGAACATTAACCATGATTCAAGCCATTTACGATAATCGAATAAGATTTCCTACGGATGCTATCGAGTAGTCTAGATAACGTCCCCTTTACGATACGAAAGTCCAATAAGAAGATCCCCGTTCTTACTAAACACCGGGCTCTTCATATCAAACGTACCACCACCTGGAAAGACAAATCGTTTCTGGCCGCTAAGTGCGGCCTCTAGCTCACTAGAGGTCGCTGCAATGCCTCGGATGCTGGACTCCATGGTGTCTGTAATGAATTTCTTCATTGCATTTACTTCATCCGCATTTCCGAACATCGATCCGACAAGAGGAATCGCTTCCAGAACTTTGACTGCGAGGCCGCCAAAATTGGCGTCGACCTGGATCGTGGGCTGTGATTCAGAATCGGTGGCCTTGATGGACAGGCCACCACTACTATCGACAGCCGTCAGATTGATGGTTAGAGTACCAGAATAGGAGCAATCTGTCGACACGGTGAAGTTCGATAGGTCCTTAGGGATCCCATAGATGCCAAGCTTGAGAGTCGTCTTCAGACTGATGTCGTATTTGAGGAGGATCTTGCCAGTCCCAACCTCAGGAACGAGTGAATGATCAACTGACGTTCCGATCCAGTACTCGTACATGTGATTTACCCCGGGTACCTCGTGCTCAACATCGAAATATTTGCCGGCCTTCCATGTATATCTCTCGCTAAGACCATCTGTAGACGACCATTCTCCCAGTCGGACATCATTACTCGAGTCGGACAAACACCAATCGATGTGGCTGGCGAGCTCTGGGGTTGCCAATTTTTTCGCCACCTTGTTGAGGTCGAATATGGCGTCTCTATTCACGGCCTGCAGCTTTTCTTTAATGAAGCTGTCCCAGAAGATGCGACGTGACATAACCAAGGTCCCTCCGATACTATCGTAGAAGAAATCACCGCTCCAGGCCAAGTCGTTGGCCTCCTTGAGTCGATCAGGTCCGCCCGGTCCAGTCATCTCCGTGAAAAGAAACGCGTTTCTGCCATTTTTTGAAGAAGCCTTATCCTTATCACCCTCAGGTAAAACGTTAATGGTCTGTAGGCGCACCGCTGTCGGAGGAAATGAAGGATCTGTTTTCAGGACGCTCTGGCTCTCATCATGGATGCCTTTGACAGCGTAACCAAGCACATTATGATTTCCTTCTGTGCTCTTCACTTTGGACAGCCATCGAGAAACGAACTGCGAAATCACGTCGCGAGCAGCCACTTCCATCTCTTTGTCGGAGAATCCCTTGACCACAGAAAGATCCCAGTTGAATGACATGGAATCGGCAGTACCAAAGTCGATGAGAAGCTGGTCGACCCCATAGTTTCCTGGAATGTTGATCTGACTCTTAATTTTTTCTGGAATCACCTCCATTTTCTTCATTGCGAAGTCGACATAGAAGGCTAATTTCCATCCTTTTACGGGTATCTTATTCTGAACCCATGGTGCCGATCCGGGGGGCGCATCAGGGTCCACGGGTGCATTGGCATCTGTTGCTTCTTGATTCCACCAGCTATAGAATCCCTCGGTAAATTCTAAGCAGTAGAAAGCCTGATCTGCGCCCTCTTTGTCAATGAGTTCGATTGTCGGTGCAGCAATCTTTCCACGAATGGCCTCCTTTGTAGCTGTTGACAGCTTGACCTCGAAGCTTTTCAATTCTTCGTGGTTGTCGTAGTGATATTCTAGTGTCTCGTTGATGTCATCTTGCGAAAATGCAATAACTTGGTCATACACTCCAATGTCTAGTCCCAGGCGAGAAGGTGATGTTGCCGACATTTTAATACCAGGGGCAGAAGAAAATAAGCTTTGGTGGCAACTCTTAGCATCGCGTATGGTAGCTACCGGTTCTTAAATAAATCGTGTGCATAGGCTTGTAACGATCCGGTACGGAAACGAATTCTTCTCACGGCAGTCATAAGCGCTGGTGCCAAACTCGTGCTATGGCTCGGCTCCTTCGTGAGTGTTGCGAAGTACACGTCGGACGACATTAAGAATGGAAGATGGGACATGAATAATCGAGCGCCCGATCCAGAATTCTCGCAACGAAGGTGGATATGGGGAATGGGAATTTTCCCCATCATCGGGGCTCTGGGTGGAAAATACCTTGGTTGTGTAGTCTCTCTTATTACCTCTGTCGTTCAATGCGGTATGCTGCTTGTATTACAGATCGAGGGTTGGACTAAGAGAGCAGGATACAGCGTCTACCTAGCCGTAGAGGAATGGGCAAAAGCAGTTGGAAAGCTAAGCAGTGCCATCTCCGGTCTTACATTAGGCGGAGCTGGCTATGGAGCTGGCATTGCTATGTTCTTTACGCAGATTGGTTGTCTTATGCAGATAACCCGAATCGGTCTTGAGGCTAACGGTAACAGAGAAGTACTACTTACTGGTATAGATAACATTGATTAAGAATGCGAAAACACAGGCCTCATGGCCTAAGAACTTGTTCCTCTGGCGCATTTCTAATAGTATTCTAAATATCAAACGATTATTATATAATACGAGTAATGGATGAGCCTTGCCCAAGAAGAACGTACGACAACTCTACGCCATACTAGGGGAGCAGTACTACGGTCCATTCCACGTCTGAGACGTGAGGGGTACTATGGGCGCCTGAGACCGTAACATGGGTATATTCCGCACCAACTGTAAACATTCTTTTGCACAGAACACCTCTTTTACCCATTAGATATTATGCGAATAGAAGCAGGTGCTACAACATGATGCATGTTATGCCAAACCAACAGAAATCTACATGCAATGCAAGAAGCTTGATTCGCTAGACACATGCAAATGTGGATAGAGGCGGGCGGCTGGGCGTCGCCGTCTAGACTACTACCACCACAGTGCAGAAAAGGAATGCATGTCAGAAGTGGAATATGACCTCGGGAGACTATATACAAACACCGTGCTTTCTAGATGATATAGGAAACAGGTTCCCGTGCAAACAGCGGGTGATAAAGATCAGACCGTGACTGTCTCACCTCTATCGATCCGGGTGCTTGAAGGAAATGGGGGCAGGCGGTACTAATGGGCCCTTGACACCATCGTCGCCTTTGGGTTCCATAAGACCAGGTGCCCTGCCATATTCGCCGGAGAAGTACTTATGGAATTCTGCCGAGTCCTCAAATGGTCTTGGGCCAAGCAAGCGAATCATGTCCTCACGGCCCAGCATCTCTTTCTTCAGCAACTCCTCTGCGACAAGGCCGACTTCGTGCTGCTTCTCGGTGAGAAGGTCCCTGCATTGCTTGTATGCCTCATCAACGATACGCTTGACTTCGCTATCGATGTTCTTTGCGGTGTCCTCGGAGAAAGGCTTTGTGAGTTGCTGGCCCTCCCCATCTTCAAAGTAGATGTAACCTATCTTCTTGCTCATGCCCCACTTACTGACCATAGCGGTGGCCATTTGCGTGACTTTACGGAAGTCATCCGAAGCTCCAGAGGTGACAGTCTCGAAGTGAAGTTCCTCAGAGACACGACCGCCGAGCGTCATGGCCATGCGGTCCATGAGCTGTTTGACGTTCATGAGATAGGTGTCTCCGTTAGGGAGGTACTGTGCATAGCCCAGGGCGCCTTGACCACGGGGAATGATGGAGACCTTGAGGAGTGGATCGGCGTATTTGAAGTACCATCCGCAGATGGCGTGGCCCGCCTCATGGTAGGCGACGATCTTCTTTTCTTCGGGTTTGAGAACAAGAGATTTCTTCTCAAGACCACCAATGACACGCTCGATTGCTTGTTCGAAGTGTACCATTGTAACACTCTCGGCACTGTGACGGGCGGCTGAGGTAAATTAGCTTCGATGAAACCCTCCGTATTTCGTAGGAAAATACATACCTATTAGAGCAGCTTCATTCACACAGTTCGCAATGTCGGCACCAGAGAAGCCTGGCGTCAACGCTGCTAAGCGACCCTTGAGGAACTCCAAGTCTTCATTGGTGATGATCTTGTTGAGATGGACTGCGAAGATTTGCGCTCGACCGTCCATGGTAGGCTTGTCGATGTTGATATGCCTGTCAAATCGTCCTGGTCGCATGAGAGCCTTGTCCAAAACATCGGGCCGATTTGTGCCAGCGAGTACAACGATTTGCTCCGTCGTGTTGAAGCCATCCATCTCCGTCAAAATCTGGTTGAGCGTTGCCTCGCGTTCGTCGTTGCCACCGAAGTTCTGCTTAGAGCGTGCGCGACCTATGGCATCGATTTCGTCGATGAAGATGATGCAGGGCGTACTCTTTCGAGCGTTGGCGAACAAGTCTCGAACACGCGATGCGCCGACACCGACAAACATCTCAACAAATTCGGAGCCGCTGACACTGAAAAAGGGGACACCCGATTCTCCTGCAGTAGCCTTGGCCAAAAGTGTCTTACCAGTACCCGGGGAGCCAGACAAGATGGCTCCGCGAGGTATCTTGGCACCCAGTTTTTGGAACCGGCTCGGGTCTTTGAGAAAGGAGACAAACTCCATGATCTCTTGCTTCGCCTCGTCCATGCCAGCAACATCGGAAAACTTGACCTTGACATCTGTCTCGTGGTTGAACTTCTTCGCACGGCTCTTCCCCATGCTGAAGATGCCGCCACCGCCGCCCGCGCCGCCGCCTCCGGCACGCCGGGTGAAGTAAAAGAGGGTGCCAAGTACCATGAGGGTAGGCGCGAAGCCCATAAGTGTGCCAAACCAGGAGATTTCGGTCGAGTAAGCGACAGGGATGCGTTCTGCGCTGCGGATGCCCAGCTCATATTGGGCATCGTCCATTTTCCTCTCAAAAGCCTCAACAGACCCAATGGTGAAGTAGTAGTAAAAATTTGGGTGGACCGAGGGCGATTCGGGGTACATGGAGGCAACGGCTTCACGGTGGAGATAGACCTTGGCCCTGGTGCCATTGAGGATGACAATTTTCTCGACCAGGCCTTTGTCGAGGAAAGTTGTGCGGAACTCCTGCCACGTGATCTCCTTTGTATTTTCGCTGGGGTTGAAGTTCTGGTAGAGGAGATACAAGACAACGGCAGCGATGACGAGCGAGTTGGTTTCCATGCCAAGTGGCCCAGGAGCACTGCCAGCACCTTTGGGGCCGTAGTTGGATCCTTGGTTGTATGCGCCGCCCTTTTGGCGGGGCTGCTCACCATCTGTCTTGTGATGCTGCTGCTCAGCGGCGCGGTGGGCCATGTTGCCGATCAGGCGGGAGACCTTGATGAATGTGGCCATATCTAACTTCTCGCCGCGTGCCATGCGGTCCAGCTCCGCACGTAGTTCGGGGGGGATGCCCGTCTTCTTGATGTGGTCTAGGGTGTCCCGAAAGACCTTCTGCTGCGCCTTAGGTATGCCCATGGACAACATCCGTTCGAGCAGGGCCTCCTCTTCGGCCGTCAGCTTGGCAATGGGGGGGTCTTGCTTCGGCTTTTCGCCCGATTCGGCTGGGCCGTCGTGCACGGGGGGGTCATTGCTGCTGGCATTGGTGTCGTTCTTGGGTTTCTGAGGCGCCTCCGGTTTTGCGGGCTTCGCGGAGTTCTCGGGTTTCTCGGGAGGCTCCGTCGCCAGTCTCCGCACCCACTTCTGGGCGTAGAGGCAATGTGGGACGGCGGCCCGTCTCGGCAGGGCAAATGATGGGGGACATGTGCTGGGCCAGGGTCTCGAGGTGCGTGCTAGGTGACCCGATCGGCGGAGCAGCGTCGACATGACGGGGGAGGCGTGTGCGCGGCAGGAAGACGACCATGCGCCTTACGGTCGTCGTCGTGACCGGAGTCGTGGGCGTGTTGAGCGGCGTGTGGCGGGGAGTAGAGGGTGCGGCGACGGGGCGAAGGTGCATCATCGATTTCGACGGCCCGAGAAAGAGCCGGCAAATCGTGTCATTACAGGAATACGCTAACGACACTTACACCAATCAACGTCTGCGTAGACGATTATGTCACCGGAGTTTCTTTCGAAACCAATACTCGAGCTTACATACATCGGATCAATGGTCGCGCCGATACACTAGTGCCGATTGCGGCATACACTGTACCATGTACAGTTGCCGTCTACGGAGTCCTTCGGATACTGCTACACGAGTTGGCTAGTCGGCGACGTTGTTCAACCCACATTATACTGCATACAGTACATACAAAGCACTCGTGAATCCTAGCCGGCCCCTTCTCTTGATGGCCTCACGCTGGCTCTCCCTCTTCTTCCGGCTCCTTGCGCTTGCACCTGCGCTCGCCCATGACACCCACCTTATCGCCCCAGCCCTGGTCACCACCGCCCACAACACGACACAATTGCAGTGCTGGAATCTCACGCTACCCTTTGTCACATCGTCGGTCCCGGGCACCATCGGCTCCCAGTCGCTGTCGTTCCTCACTCGAAATCTGACCTACACCGTCATCCCCCCGCGCTTCGATGCCGGCCTGCACAATGCGCCTGTGCCGCAGCTCGTGCATTTCATCAGTGGAGTGGCACACGTGACATTACCCCAGCAGCCGGATGGCACGGGCTTGTGGCTGGTGGGTGGCAAGGCAGGACTGTTGTTTGCCGTCGACACGACGGGCCAGGGGCATGTGACGCAGTATCCGAGTGACGAGGTCACCGTGGGCATTGTCGCGCCGTTTGAGGGGGGCGTGGTGCCCCAGCACACGGTGATCAAGGAGGGAGCATGTCAGGGCATGCAGACGTTCGTCTAGAGCCCACGCCATATCATGGAGAACACACATTTCAACAAGCAAATCAAGGACGTGCATGCGTGCGTGCATCATGGTGGCACAGTCTATTCGCCGACTAACCCTGCCGCCTTAATCTTCTTGTTCTTCTTCCTCTTCTTCTTCTTCCTCTCGACTTGATTCATCCTCGCCAATCTACTCCTCTGATTCGCCATAGAGCGCACGCCCCTGCTTCGAATTGAGAAACTCGTTCCTACACCGCGATTAGCCAATGCCACTTGTAGCGCCCCCATGAGGCCCACGACCCACGCCACTCACCTCTCAATAGCCCACTGCATCGTGCCATAGGCAATTAGGAGCGGGGGAGCGAAGTACAGGATCTGGTTTCGCGAGCGGCGCACAACGTTCCAGAAGCCCTTGGAGATGAAGCCAGCCATGGGACGCTGTCGGTTGGGGCTCAGAGCATAGCTAACGACGCCCTTGCCGGGGCGGCCGCCGCCTTCGTAGGGGTTACCCCATGAGCCGATGTGCCATCTGCGCAGTGCGTGTCAGCCCAAGGCCCGCCGCCAAGGTTTGGCATCGGCATCCTACGTGGTCTTCACTTTCGAGTCAGGAGAGGATCCGCCAGCCATGGTCGCGTAGAGGTGAAGGATGCGGGGGGGGAGGTGCGGTTGGAGACGTGGGCTGCGTGGTGCGAAAGTGACGATTTGATGTTGACGAGGAGAGAGCTCAGGCCGGTGCCAAGCCGTTAGACCCAGCCGAAAATACCCGTCTACTGATTGG
>Ga0182211_1000498_pt1 | contig 12376 bp, 11 predicted proteins | sample G5R1MG_20_FD_129660 | JGI IMG/M metagenome (GOLD analysis project Ga0182211, IMG submission 129660) | Switchgrass phyllosphere microbial communities from Michigan, USA - G5R2_MAIN_03OCT2016_LD1 MG | ecosystem: Host-associated > Plants > Phyllosphere > Phylloplane/Leaf | place: USA: Michigan... | reverse complement strand
CTCAAAGACACCTTCCTCGATAGCGAGAATGGACACATCGAAGGTACCACCACCAAGATCGTAGACAAGAACTTGGCGTTCCTTCTCATCAGTCTTGTCAAGGCCGTAAGCCAAAGCGGCAGCGGTGGGCTCGTTGACAACACGCAGGACGTTAAGACCGGCAATTGTTCCGGCGTCCTTAGTGGCAGCGCGCTGAGCGTCGTTGAAGTAGGCGGGGACCGTAACAACCGCGTTCTTCACAGGTTCACCAAGGTAGCTCTCTGCAACATCCTTCATCTTGCCAAGAACCATAGCCGAGATCTCCTCAGGCGTAAATGTGGTCTCCTTGTTGTGTACATCAACGCTAACGCGGGGCTGGCCATTCTTGTTGACCACCTTGAAGGGGAAGTGGTTGATATCCGATTGAACCGACTTTTCCTGGAATCGCTGACCAATGAGACGTTTCTGATCCATGATGTGAGTACTCTGGTTTTTTTAGCAGCAGAATTGAGGCAGCCTTACAATATCGAAGATGGTCCGGTGAGGGTTGCCGGCAAACTGATTCTTCGCCGCATCTCCAACAAGACGCTCGTCGTCGGTGAAGGCGACCCACGAAGGTGTGATACGGTTACCTAGAGAGGACACCTGTCAGAATGCGGGCATCAGGCAGGAGGCGCGGCTGGACTCACCCTGGTCGTTGGTGATGATTTCAACCTTTCCATTCTTCATGATTCCGACACAGGAGTAGGTCGTTCCTAAATCAATACCAATGACCGGGCCAGAGACAGCATTGCTGTCTTCCTTGGCCGGCTCGTCTTGTGCCTGTGCTGTCTTCGCCAGCATCAGACCACCAACCAGGACAAAGAGAAGGTAGAAGGCAATGGACCATGTTGAGCGCTTGCCGGCGCCTTGCGAGCTTCGGGCCATTGTGGATGTGCTGGTGTCGAGTCCTTCAAAGACGGGACTGGCCTCGAGTGGCAGGAGCAAGTGCAGGCGTAACTCGCTTGGAGTTCGCAGTGCGTAGGAGTGGAGGGTGGACAAGCTCCGGTTACCTCAAGGAGAAGTAAAGGAGAAGGAGAAGAGGAGCAGTGAGGGCAGCGGTTATATGGCGGTTGGTCCTGGAACTTTCGAAATCGCCATCTGTTCACTTCGAATTCCAGGCCACAACCGGACTAGCGGCGTTTGCCATTGGCGCCACCGTGGTCCCTCCCCCATCCGCGCATGCATCAGCCTCAGCTTGGGGCGGCGGTGATACAGGACACGTGTGGTTTTACGCGGGTTTGTGCCCGAACATTCTACCGCGTTTATTTGCTACACCCATATGACTCGGTATTTGCAACTGTAGTACTACCACCTACTGTGTACTAGGTAGGAATTAAGTAGGCATTAGCCCCTCACTTAGCCATCGCCGCCTAGCACACGTCGACCCCGCGCTAGCAACCCCATGTCAGCCTTGTTGTGTTCCATGTCCCGTCACTTCAGTCCGCTTCAGTCCACTACGGTCCAACCGCTGCAATGTGTCTTCTGCCATCCAGATCGTCTACCCACCCAAATGCCCCTTCAGCCCCTCCTTGCCCACCTTCAACGCGCGTTCGATTTCCTCCTCCTCCTCTTTTAGCCTACCCTTTCCATACGCCAAGTCACGCTCTTGCTTCCTCTTTTCCTCCCGAACCCTGCGCTCACGATCGGCAAGCGCTTTCTCCCGCCTCGCCCTCTCGGCCCGCTGCCTAGCGCGTTCAGCTTCCTCTTCGGCAGAATAGACAACGCCTTCGGGTGCTGGGGGCAATGTGGATAGGTAGGTTGTGATCATGGAGTCGCGCGTGGACGGAGGCAGGGAAATGAATCGGACATCTGTCAAGACGTTCGAGGGCAGAGTATCGAGCGTGGTATCGCGGTTGAGTAACGCGAGGGGTTGTGCGCGTAAGAGTGACGAGAGATCCGACTTAAGATCCGACGAACGCATCCCGAGGCGTTTGACGTGTTCACGATACAGCTTCTCCTTTTCTTTGTCAGGCAGTTTTCCGTCTTTGATCTCAGGCTCTTTTCTGAATTTGCGGCGGAATTCGGGCCAGTAGAGTTTGGGCGTGGCGTGGCGATCGAGGAGGGCGAGATAGGGGATACGGGGGTCGCTCTTTGCTTGCTTGGCTCGTTCTTCCTTGAGGAAAATGGACTTGTCGCGCGCCCACTCGTTGAAGCACTCTTTACGGGCCGCCATGTTGGCTAGCGCCTTATAGCGCGAGTCGTTAAACAAGATGCCGTCCTCGAGGATCCTATCCCAGGGTGTGAATGGGCTAATCCGAGCGTCGTCTAGCAACTCTCTGAACAGAGCCTTGCAGTCTTCTTCTGTTAGTGGTGGCCCTTCTTCGTCGAAATATTCATCTGCGTGGTCTCCGCCCATTTCCATCTCCTCCATCTGTGCAATTTGCCACGCTAGATCGTCGTCGTCGCCCGTGTCCGGTGGTTGCTCTCCACTTGGCTCCTTTGTCCGTTGCCGTTTCGGCGCAGTTCCTGAGCCCTCACCTTCGTCGTCCGTGACCTCAACCTCCTCATATTCCTCGTCGTTCTCCATACCCTCCTCTCCGTCCACCTCGACAATTTCGACCTCCTCTTCCGCCTGGGCAAGGTCAGCTTCGATTTTGGCCATGGCATCGTCCTCGACCTCATCGTCGCTGGGATCTCCCCGTGCTCGTCGATCCTTTTTCTCGCGCTCTTTCCTATCGTACTCGACAACAGCCCTCATGACGTCCGGGGGGAACCTCCAGAAACTCTCATTAGTCTTCTTGTTCCATACGAAGCGCCGGCCAAACTTGGTATAGACCAGTACCCATGGCGCACAATTTGGAATGTCCTGACGATGTTTCGGTCGGTCGTCTTGTGTCCTCCGTCTGTCAATGGAGGTATCCCGACCTCCACGGATGCCTCCTTGGTGTCCGCCCCTTCCCTGGCGCGGCTCCGCCGGCTTCACGAACTGCGTGGGTGCACTAGCAAAGATGAGCTCCTGTAATGAGCGCTGTGGGTCAAAGGAATGCTGCGGGGGTTGAGTGTGCTGTACCGACGATGCATCGTAGGAAGGTGGCTTCTGGGATAACGAATTGTGGATCTGTGACGCTGGACTTGTCGCAATCGTTGGTCGAGCGTATGTGGATTTTCTTGTTTCTTTGTGGTAGAAGTACGTGTGCCCTACGATAAGTCAGCCATTACCTCTGGCGCAGTGTGCAGCTCAGAGGCACGAACCGGTGGGCGCCATGTGTTCGGTCCAGCCTGCCGGTAGCGGGGGCGCCGGTGCGGGTGGTCGGATGGGTATGTCGGACATGACAGGGACGCTCTAAGCCCCGGCGAGGCTACTCTGCAGTGCGTATTGCACAATACATGGCACGGTGATGCTGCCTCACAGCAGGAGTGCGCGCCGACGTGCACTTTTGGTCGGGGCTTGGCAGCGCGAACCGCCGACGCGTGTGAGCTTGGGGCCTGGGAGCTTCACCAGCCCACCAAGTAACGAACGCCCACACGACACCTTGCCTCCTCGTCTTACCGTTTCCGCTTCTTCAAGACTGGCCTCTAGCTGCACGTTGCACGCTGCAGACTACAGATCACAGACCGTAGACCGCAACCATGTCGCGGAGATATGACTCCCGGGTGTGTGAGATAGGCAGTCCTGTTCCACACGACACTAACGGTGCATAGACGACCATCTTCTCGCCCGAAGGCCGTCTTTACCAGGTCGAGTACGCACTTGAGGCCATCTCGCACGCAGGGACAGCCCTTGGAATATTGGCCAAAGATGGCATTGTACTTGCCGCCGAGAGGAAGGTTACGAGCAAGCTGTTAGAGCAGGACACATCGGCCGAGAAGCTGTACATTCTCAACGAGTGCGTTGCGGACCCGACGCAAGCCGCCCCGCCATCCCACTACTAATAAATCACCAGCAATATGATCTGTGCCGTAGCAGGGATGACGGCCGACGCCAACATCCTCATCAACTACGCCCGTCAAGCCGCCCAGCGTTACCTCCTGACCTACAATGAAGACATCCCCTGCGAGCAGCTCGTCCGCCGCCTGTGCGACCTCAAGCAGGGCTACACGCAGCACGGCGGTCTCAGGCCGTTTGGTGTCTCCTTCATCTACGCTGGTTGGGATCCCCAGCGCCAGTTCCAACTGTACCAAAGCAATCCCAGTGGTAACTACGGCGGTTGGAAGGCGACTAGCGTCGGTGCGAACAATGCATCTGCACAGAGCCTGTTGAAGCAAGACTACAGGGAGGAGTGCGACTTGAAGGAGGCGTGCGGGCTCGCCGTCAAAGTGCTCAGTAAAACCATGGACTCGACCAAACTGAGCAGTGAGAAGAGTATGTGGACCATGCTATCATTTATTTGCCATCGCTAAACGAGTGTAGTTGAGTTTGCCACCGTAGGAAAGACCAAGACAGGCAAGATCTATCACCACCTTTGGGGCGCAGATGAAATCGATGCTCTGCTCAAGGAGCATGGCCTAGCCAAGGCCGAGGACACGGAAATGTCGGAGTCATGAAGGTCACGATACACATTATTATGTGCTGGCGTAATGAAGCAGCCTCCACCTGAAAAAACAAGGCTTGTAGTATATCATATCAGCTGAGAGCTATGTGGCATCTCGTAGTTGAAGTTCACCCCATCATGACCATCCTCTGGCCAATTTCCACCTTTCATTCCAATAGCTGAAGTGCTCCTTCCCTCCCGCGCCCTGTTGGCTCTAAGCCTCTTCGCTCTTTCCATTCTTACCGCACTAAGCCATGCTGTCAACAGACACAGCTTCCGCTTCCTTCCTCCCTGCCTCCCCAAACCTCACCTATCCTCCCACCTCATCTCCCACCTCATCTCCCAAGCGCAGTATCTCAGGGCCCGCACTTCTCATTTGCATCGATTACCCTGCATCACTTACATCGATCCGCATGAGCAGCACATACCACCATGTCTACCCCATCCCCACGCCCCCGTGATACCCCCCTGGATAACTCAGGACCCCCATGCTCGTTTCTCAGGCAGCTTCTCGAAGAAATCAATGGCGACGATGGTCTGGTAGCGTCGCGAAGGAGGGCCTCGTCACAAAGTACCCTAGCATCATGGACGACGATGGATACTTCTCAAAAACGGCGATCTTCTGTTTGGGTGGGCGGCGAACCTATTGCCCAAGATGCTCGTAACAAGTTGCGGGCGGCCGATGAGACACGCCTTCGCAGAGCTTCCATTCAAGGAACTGATGGTACACCAGCCCTCAGATCGACTCCTCAATTGGCCAGCCCGCAACGCATCAACGGTTCTTCGGCGCCTCAAAGGAAATCGACCGGCCCCGCACATATCGACCTGAACCTAAATGAGCTCGGCGACAAGTCTACCCCTAGAACCATCCTGCGCACAACGAACAATGCTGCATCACCGTGTCAAAAGCTTGATTCTAGTGGTTCTTACATGTCTTGTGCCCAACCTTTAATACTCCCAGGCGATACTGCTGACAGAGCCATTTCACCGCTCATATTCTGCGACATCGACTCGGATGTATCACTGACATCATCGGATTCAGAACCCCCCACATCGGCGACTACCGAAGGATCAACTCAAGCGTCAACTTGGTCAAATGGCAATCGTGCCACTCGGCAGAGCATAAGTCGTAAGTGGTGGACTATTCCTCTTCAAGTCAGTACTGATTGAAATATAGCTGGGAAAAGGGAATGCGATGCGCTTGATCAACCAATGATGCTGAATAAGAAGTTGCGCACCAATACGTTACCAGAAACTCAAAGTAGCCTTGCTGGCCCGAGAACATTCAGAGCGCTTGGCGGTGACAATCGACGTCTGATCCGTAACGCAGAGTTCATTGAGCGAGCGCCAGCTCTGCCAGAGTCGATCAGCCCTGGCGCACACGCCATACTACCCGAATTATCATCCTTTAGACCTGACACTAATCCAACTACCACTCCCATTCGCCCCGCAGCACGCAGATCCTCCGCGCCTCCCAACAGTCCTAGTGTTAGTCCGGAGACGCCCAGCTGGGCCCGTTCGCTCCACCTCGTTGACACCGATATCTCAATATACAAAGGCCCTATTGATGAACAGAGAGAAAATTCGCTGTGTTTGTACTGTTTCAGCAGTCATGGCAACTTCAGCAAGATGCTTCCACACGGATACGAGACGTGTGGACGCGAGGAAATGTTAGATAGTCATTATTGGGAATCCCTTGACTGAGGAATGGGTGCGTTAATGCTAGATCAATGAAACTAGGCAATCGATTGGTGGAAGATGCGCAATTTCACGTCAGCTCTCACCCCTTGAAAGACATGGTTGGTGATGGTCGGGGTAGTGGTTGGATAGGCGTCCCTCTGAGTTGAGACTGCAACCTTTAAGTATTCAGTCCATGTGAATTACACATCTTTTACAGAAACTCCTCTCATCTAATTTCTTTTCTGTCTTACTCAAGTAAGTAGTAGTGGGCCGAAAATCTCCAGAAGTTGAACTCGACGCCTCTACGCTGGCAATGATTTCTAAATCCAATCGCTTTAAACATAGACCTCTTAAAGGTCACGGAATACTTTTTTCCTATCTTCGCGCACATATACGGTGATAGAAAGACTCTTTTGGTACCGCCGTTGGGTATGCAGTACTTACCAGCTAGTACCTTCCAAAGCGGACCAAGGGGTACTAAAATCGAAATCACATTTGCACAACATGTACCCATGTACTGTGGTAATTGGTTACATTTATCCTACAGGAACTCCACTAAGAAGCGAAGGAGGGAAAGAAAAAGGCGTGTAGAATTCATCACATCGCTGCCCTACGTCACGCTCTTTTTACAGCAATAACAACAGTAATGATCCAAGCCCGAGCATGGAAGCAGCAGTGAAACCACCGCCCACCCTGGTACTGGGTGCTGCGCCCGTGAATTGCGGTGCTGAATACCCCGTCTGCGAAGCTGTGGGGCTAGCAGCACCCGTGCTGTAGCGCACGGTGCCGTTGGATGCTGGGTAAGCGTAGCCAGCGGACGGCTTGCCAGAGGCGACGGCGGGGCTGCTGGGCTGCGCGGGGCTTGTAACGCCCGAGAGGGGCGAGGAGGGTTGCTGGGCTGGGTACGCGCTGGCGGGGATCGGCATCTTGCTGAGCGTGGTGATTTTTGGGTTGGAGGTTGGGGAAAGCGGGGAGTTGTTATCTGGGTGGATGGGCTGTGTGGAGGGGTACTGGCTATACTTAGTCACAGGGATAGTCACAGTGACGGTGACGGGGCCTGTGCCACAGCCCTGGTTGCAGATTTTAGTGGTGACTTCGAAGCCAAGAGGCGGGTAGATGGAGTATTCGCCGCCAGAAGTTGGGTTGGCGGCGGCGGGAGTTGATGGGCCTGGGACATAGGTGATGATGTGGGTGGCGGTAACGGTCGTGTAGCCTGTCTCGCAGACATCCACGTAGGTCACGGTGGCTGTGGAAGTGGTCTTTGAGCCTCCAGGGCGATTCTCGTAGTCTGGAACGTCCGATGCCTTAGTGGCGGTAGCCTCAGGATAAGATGACAGCAAAGTGGGTGCAGAAAGTCCTGTATAATCTTTGACCTTGGCTGGATTGCTGGGCTTAACACTATATTCTTCAACGTAGACCGGGGTGTAAGGAACATTGTATCCACTGGCGTATTCGGGAGTCTTTTTGGCAGGGAAATCTTCGAGAACGGTGGTGCTGCTAGAGGCAGCAACGTAATCAGGATGATGCTCATAATTGTATTTGTTGTAGGTGGCGGCTTGGTATGAAGTAGCGCTGGAAACAGTTGTTTGACTAATGCGCGAGGAGGCATTTGTAGGGCGAACCGTCATCGGAATCGAGGATGTAGGGTAGCTGCTGTTACAGTCTGCTTCATTATAGTGAGAAATTGAACTTGATAGAATCCTGTTGGGAACGCTGCTGGGCAGAACGACGCTGGCGCTAGAAAGTATCTCGCTAACTTTGCTGCTAAGCTGAGGCGCAGCGCTGGGAAGCACTAGAGATGGTTCAGGGACTGTGCTCAAGTCGCTGTTGTCAAGACCCGCTTCGCCATTTCGGACAATGCTTGGAAGAATGGTTTCCTTTTGGATAATAGAGGATGCCACCATGTTTTTGGCGCTGACAGAGGCGGCGCTACTCGTGCTGCAAAGTGTGGAAGGACTGGGGATAGTAGAATGAGCAGCTGACAGATATGAGCCGGGAGTCCCAGCAACAGAGAAGGTAGTGCTGGCGGAATGAACAACCGATGAAGTGGAGCTGGTGGAACGAGCAACTGTCGGACTAGAACTGGAAGAACGAGCGATCGGAGAACTAGCGCTGGAAGAACGAGCGGTCGAAGAATTAGCGCTGGAAGAGCGAACAACTGATGAACTAAAGCTTGAGATAGCAGGACGAGGAACAGAAGAACTGGAGCTTGAGACCCTAATAACAGAAGAGCTGATGCTAGGAGTCTTAGCAGCAGAAGAGCTTAAGCTAGAAGAACGAGCAACTGAAGGGCTGGAGCTGGAGCTGGAGCTGGAAGAACGAGCAACTGAAGAGCTGGGACTAGGGGTTCTAGTAACCGAAGAGCTGGAGCTGGAAGACCTAGCGACTGGAGAGCTGGAGCTGGAGCTGGAGCTGGAAGAACGAGCAACGGACGAACTGAAGCTGGAGCTAGAACTAGAAGGCCTAGCGACTGAAGAGCTGGAGCTAGAGCTAGAGCTGGAAGAACGAGCAATCGAAGAACTGGAGTGGGAGCTGGAGCTGGTAGAACGCGCAGCCGACGAACTAGAACTCAAAGTCCTCGCAACCGATGAAGTACCGGTAGAGCTAGAACTCCTAGCAATCGAAGAAGAACTATGAGCCACGCTCGACGAGCTACGCATCGACGAAGAGCTCACGACAGCCCTCTTACTATACGTCTTGAACGAGGCAATCGTCCAAAAGGCCTTTGCAAAGGCCGCTGGATTCTCGGCAACGTATTTCTTGCACATGTCCATGCTGCTGAGGGGCTTACCCTGCGCATCGTTGTACTTGGGGCAGCTGGACTGGCTGTAGACGTTGCCGGCCCATTCACCACAGAAGTTATTGGCTAAGGAGAAGGGAGAGGTCAGCAGTGCGCTTGGCATAATTTGGTTATGAACTTTTCGGTTGGTATGGAATGCGTGGTGTATGGGCGTGGTGACTTACTGAAGATGAAGCGCTGGTCTTTGAAACGCTCCTTGACGTTGCAGGAACCCTTGAAGTTGGCGGCTGGGGTGCCGAAATCATCCGTGTTGGGTGCGCCGGCTAGCAAGCTGGCGGGTAATGCGGTGTTGCGGGGAAAGAACCATGTGCGGATGGCGTCGTCGGTCCATTCCATAGCGTAGACGCCGCCGTTGCCGTTGTTGAAGCCTTTTCCGTAAGACCTTGTACTCGCATCGGTCACATCGCAGCCACTGGCTTTGGAGGGGCCGTCGAGGGCGCAGTCGGTCAGACCTTGTTGGCCGGACTGACCTTGCCCGCTGACCTTGCAATTCGTGTTGGTGTGGAGTATGTACTTGTTGGCAGCCTGGTCATTGACTCCTTCGATAATGTCGATCTCGCCCTTGACCTACAATGAGATGGGGATATTAGTCGTAGTTCGCGAGACTGGCAGGGAGTGGACGACTTACGGGCCAAGGCTCCTGCCCGAGAGACCAGAAGGATGGCCACATGCCACACATAGCTGGCATGGTCTTGATATCAATGATGAACAGTCCTTGGTTGTAGTTCTTCCTCCCTTCCAGACGGACGCTCTTGCGGCCAACATCCGTCTGGTAGTTGAGCGTTTCTGAAGAGTCTACCCCAAACATGATATCGCCGGCAGTATTTTTGTAGTACATGTTGTTCTGCTTCGCAGTAGTCTCGTTGACATAGTTGACAAAGCCAAAGTTATAGTCAACTTGCTTGAATTGGAAAGCTTGAAGCCAGTTGTCAGCAGTATAGGTCTCATCGAGCTGGTAGGGTGCTGCGAAAGCAGTAGAGGAAAAAGCAGACAGCACTGTGCTGACGCCCAGCAGGAATGAGGGAGAGGGCATCTTGGGCACTAGTGTCTATAAAGAGCGACTTGGAGTAAACAAGGGTGTGAAAAGCGAATGTCTGTAGAGGAAGCTCTACGAGTCCATGAACAAACCGCAGAAAGTTGTTAAAAGCCCTCGAAATCTGGACGTGTCCCAGCAGACTTCTTATGACTACGAGAACACGCCCCTGGCTACCCTACTGAAGCTGCCGATGCTCGTTAAAGATAGCTGCAGAAGGCTTTCTAGGCGTATAGCCTAGCCGTCAACGATACAAGCCATGGACTGCTTGGAAACGAGTCCCTGAGCTGTCCATTGCCAAATCTAGACGAGCCCCCAGGCCCTGCGGCCACAGGAGGTTAAGCTCATGGCCACTTCTGCAGGTACGCATTACTTGACTGCCACCAAGCTCATCTCATCTTGCCAATCAACGTTCGTGCGAGTCGCACTTTAGTCTATGGCGCAGGCTTCCCACACGCCGTGGTCGGGAATACACGATTGCTCAGCTCGTGGTCAAATGCGCTATTGGGCTTGCGTGGTGTCATGGCAAGCCAACGCTACGTTAGGGGACCATGGCTGGTCGGCTAGGAGGGAGGTAGCGTGGTCTAGACCAAGGACAATGGACGGCGAGCCGAAGAATCCCCAGTCGAGCCGCTGGTTATCGCATTCGCGCAAGGGTCGGCGTCCGCGAGGTGGAGATGATGTGGATAAAAGAATCGCCCCTGGGCATGTTCCTACTAGAACAGCTCGGGCCGGGCTAGGGACGGGCAACGTCGATGGCCACAATTGCAGATGCTTTGGACAGCCGAGGACAAAGCTGGAAGGATTGGTAGGGGTCGCTTGTGCAAAGCAAGTGTGCTGTCTGGAGAGGTCCACGGTGCAGGCAGGCAGCTGGGACACGAGGAGAAAGTAGTGGGCAAGGGTCACGTGTGTCACGAGGGTAGGAAATGCGCGCATGTTCGTGGATAGGTAGAGACATAGAGTTTGCCGTAGGCGCGGCACGGCATGATCCATGATTACAGCCGCAATAGTAACCTACTACCTAGCTATGTACAGTGCACATGGTCTTGATTGGCACCGAGTACTGAGTACCGGGTCTGTACGTATGTACATACACGAAGCCACTCTACCCAACCAATCCCATCAAAATGCCGCCATTCGCCGCGGCACTCCGCAAGTCAAAACGGCCTACTCCCAGACATTTGAGAACAAATCATCGCTTGCACCTCCAAATCCACTTGCCGGTTTACCAGGTCCCTGTACCGGTGCACTTGCTCGCGACGACGCCGGCGCCGCACTACTCCACCCACCAAAGTCATCGTCCGCCGTGACCTGCGCCGGTGCACCCCATCTCGGGCTCTTGGGTACTATGGCTGTAGTAGCCGGTTGACTTGGCGCACTGGAAGCCCAAACATCGTTACCGCCCCAAGCATCCATGTTAGCGAGGCCACCGCCGTAGTTGACAGCTGCGGGTGCGGGGGTCGCTGCAGCTGCAGCAGCACCTGATGACACGGCGGGTGATGTGAGGTTGAACGCCGAGTTCGTGTGCGGCGATGCAATGGGTTGGCTGGTGACGCGGGGCGCGGGTGCGGAGGGCATGGACAGGTCAAGGAGGTCGTTCATACCGCTCGTTGCAGGTGCTGAATGCTTGGGTGGGGCAGCAGAGGATGCGAATGCTTCGAAGTCGCCAATCCTGCTGGCGGGGTTGGTGGTACGTAGTTGGGAGGGCACAGGCGTTGACGAGGACTTGGCGTTGAAGAAGTTGCCGCCGCCACCAAACAGGTTGGACGAGGATGTCGTCGGGGGAGCCTTGGTGCTGGAGAAACTGTCAAGGCCGGAAAAGGGCGAGGGTTTTGGGGCGGGGGCCGCAGCGAAGGAGAGGGTGCTGAAGGCATCGTTGAGGCCGCCAAAAGAGGACGGTTGCGAAGACGGCTGAGCGCGTGGCGAGGCCAGACCACCGAACGAGTCCTGTCGGGCATGCTGGGGCTGGGGCTGGGCGGCAGCAGGGGGCTTGGAGGCATAGAGCGATAAGATGGACTGCTTCAGGTCGGGCCTCGATGCGGCGGCAGCAGCAGGGCCTGTGCTCGAGGGCCGGGCAGGTTGTGCAGTGGCAGTGGTTCCTCCTGCTCCCCCCCCTCCTAAGAAGTCGAGCCCCAGCAGCGAGTCGCCAGCCCTGTTCTGTTTTGGCGGGACGGTCTCCTGTCTAGGCGGGGTGGCTGTGGCAGCGGGCGGACCTGTGCTCGGTCGGGGCGGGGCGGGCTCGTCGCCGAAGAGATCGATGGCGGGCGGTGGGCGCTGACGGGCGCTAGTAGCGGAGGTAGCGGAGGCAGCGGGGCCCGCCAGACGCTGCGAGGCGGAGCGCTCGACCTGGACTTTTTCCTGGACCTGGCT
>Ga0182211_1000497_pt1 | contig 12380 bp, 14 predicted proteins | sample G5R1MG_20_FD_129660 | JGI IMG/M metagenome (GOLD analysis project Ga0182211, IMG submission 129660) | Switchgrass phyllosphere microbial communities from Michigan, USA - G5R2_MAIN_03OCT2016_LD1 MG | ecosystem: Host-associated > Plants > Phyllosphere > Phylloplane/Leaf | place: USA: Michigan... | reverse complement strand
TTTGGTAAAAGGATCGTGAAAGTCAAAAGATGAGTATAAGTTCCTGATTGTAACAGACTGAACGGAATCGTCCTATTCTTATAATTCCGTCAGGCAGATACATACGGTATCATGAACTAAAGATCAAGTCTGCATTTGCTACCAATCGTGCCAATTCACAACTCCATGCACTCATGGCGGGTTGCTTACCAGCATGGTTATCCATGCACATATTGCAGAATATCATGGCCTGCTCCAATTGGCTCAACTTTTGATCACTCAACTACTGCGCCTCTCCACTGTTGCGCCTGTCTTAACTGTCTCCTCTCAACTGTCGCACCCTTCGTTTGTCTTGCCTCCATCATTTTTACCGCGCTTGACACAACGACTTCCGATATACGCCCAGACACCTTTCTAGTTGACTTGATGGACAGGAGGGGAATTGCCCGTTCAGTGAGGGCAGCAGAGTCAAATCCTGTCTTACACTCGGGGGTTGACATCTTCGTGTCCGTTTGGCAGCTTATCCAGGCCGAGAAGCGGTCCAGTACATCTCGCGGAAACTCAATTGTGAAGAAAGGCCTCGATAGCACATACAACCTTATTCAATCTAGCGTAACTTCTGAGAACGCTGAAATGAGATGGGAGCAGTGGCTCGAGAAGCGGGATGGTCTACTAGCCGATACAGAGAAGGAACGCATAGCAGCACGTGCCAACAGAGGTAGCAAGAAGGTCAATACCGAAGTCAGGCTTCAGGAGCAGTGGCACATTGAAGATGTGGCTAGATTCGAGGCGGCGTTTGGCGTTGAGGACGCTGTGCTTCTTGCGAATCTGCTAGATGTCAAGACATGGTACGCTTGGCCAAAACCTCGTAAAGTCATACTATACTACCTCAACCCGGAGTACAACAAACCCCGTTAAAATAATATTTCCTTGGGAGCCAAGCGTTCAGCAGATTGTTCAGGAGATGACTTGGAGGAAAGTGTAAAGAGGCAAACCCGTCCAGAAACAGAACCTTCGATTGAACGACAATTTACCTCCATCGCCGAGCATGAACCTACTCCGAGCGGTACTGATCTCAGTCATCCCGTTCTACGACCTGTCTGGACTGGATCCGGCGAACCTTTTCTGCCGATATACGAAGGGCAATTCAGCATCGTAGGGTCAGCAGATCGATGGATACAGTATCGATGGAGCGCAGTTTCAGCGATAGACGAAACGTCGTTGAAAGATTTAGCTCCGGCGGGGCACAGGTAAGCTTGGCGATGACGCATAGTTGACCGGCTAACCCGAGCTGCTACCCCGACTAGGGCATTTCCTTCGGTCGTGACAGTACCTGGTCAAAGAAAAAATATAGGCTAGAAAGTCTGGCAAACGCCAAGTGGCCCTGCAATGGCCTTCACGAATTGACTTCAATCGCTACCGCTCCACCTATCCTTGACTGCAACTATGCCGCCAAGGAAGAAGGATGTGCTCAAGCCCAAGCCAAAAGGAAAGCTCAAAGCGCCCGAGCCGCAGTCGGAGAACGACTTCCTTGAAGCCGCTGATGAGCACGAACAAGCGGCTGGGAAATGGCGAGCCGGAGACGCCGCCAAGGCTACTAGATTCTTCAACCGCGCCATTGATGCGTATACCGAAGGCTTGAAACGACACCCGCAGTCCTTTGATCTTGCATACAACAAGTTCGTACGAAGAACTGCGCGCTCTTGTGACCGAGACTAACGACCGTGCAGGGCGAATCTGGAGTTCCATCTTACCGAAGACGAGCGCATAGTACGCCATCTGGGCAACAGAGTATCGCTCTTGGAACGAACCCTCCAGTCGCATCGTTTCGCCCTCTCGCTGAATCCAGCAAACACAGACATCCTCTTCAACACCGCCCAAGTTCTCACGTCGCTAGCCGAAGCTCAACTCGAAGCCGGCACCACAGCGTCTGGCAAGTACGAAGCCCGGCCGCTTCTCGAGGAAGCTGTCCAGCTCTTCACCCAATGTTTGGAGAGCCAACAGCAAGAGTATGCACAGACACAGGCCGAAATTGCCAAGGCTCAAGCGTCGGGTGAGTATCAGGAGGCCTGGGAGGGCGAGCGTCAGCAACCGAAGGATGCTCAAGACGACAGCATGGACATAGCGTCATCTGCCTCTGAAGTACCAGGTGACTGGGCTACTGTCGAAGAGCCCCTGACTCCCGAGAGCATACTCGAAACATGTATTGCGCAACTGGGCGCCGTTACCACACTCCTCGGCTTATACGACCCCAACGCTCATCTCTCCAGCATGGAAAAAATAGCCCGAGACGGCCTAGAAACAGCAAACAACCATATCCCCGCCCTCCTGGACCTTGTCGCTACCACACCCGCTCCTTCTGCACCATCACAAGAGCCAAAATCCGGCCCCACATTGTCAATCGGCTCGACAGCCGCCGCAGAAGAAGCCTCCGCCACACCCAGAGACGACGCCATACTCGCCGCAGCCAACTTCCAAGCCAGCCTGGAAGAAATGACCTACCGCAGCGGCCGCAACACCTCAGCCGCGTACGCACAAGCCATAGAACGCATCTTCTCCGCCCTCGACACCACCATCAACGCTCCCGCCCCAGTCCCAGCCTCCACACCACCCAGCGCGGCCCTCGCCGCACTCAACATCCACTCCGCATACGCAGACGCACTCATCGACCTCGCCTCCGCACTATCAGACAGCCTGCACCACAGCACCGCCTCACCAACCACCACAGCTGCAGCCACCGACGTCGACATCCAATGGACGGCACTAACCCAGGCGCAGCTAAGTCTCGCCTACATGGGGACCGCGCCGTACGTTTCCCTGCTGTCGCCCGCACGCCTGGCCGATGTATTTCTCGCGCGCGGCGACGTGGAGCTGTTCCGCTTCCGGCTGTCGTATGCTGGCGCAGCGAGGCCGGCATGGGTCAAGAGTCGGGCTGTCTTGGTGGGCAACGCGGGTGCGTATTAGCGTGGGGCGAGGGGTTACGCGGAGAGGGGCAGCGCGGGGGAGATACGGAGCACGGCGGATGCGAAGGCAGTGGTTGCGGAGGTGTTGAAGGTGGGGTTAGAGGGCGGGGGAGGTGCGGTGCGGGAGGAGTGGAGGGGGAGGAGCGAGGCCGTGGCGAGGGTTTTGGAGCAGATGGTTCAGGAGGGGGTCGTTGGGCGGGAGGAGGCGGAGGGGGTGTTGAGTGCGGTACAGTAGGTTGTGTAATGAATGGAGTGTCTTCGCATGTGTGTACATGAATATGAATGAGTGATGGGTAAATTTCCATCAAACACGAGTCCATCGCGCAGCACACCACGTTGGCTCTCAGCAAGAGCGCAGTCAAAGGCGGCGGAGCAAACGTCCGTACGTTAGACGGTGTGTTATGTATACAGTTTCGATGCCTGGAGTAATTGATCTGTTCCCAGTCTTGGGGTCACCTCGCTTTTGGTTCGCTCGCGCCCGAGGCCATGCTTTTACTCACTCTTCGCTTTTTACATATATGGAACGTGGATGCGCGCCACCAGCGCCTTTGTTCCCAAATGAAAATAAATTTTAGGGGGCCTTCAACACTCGTCTCATCTCAGTCCAGCAAGTCTGCGCTCTTGGACTTCAGTAAGCGCCCTGCTTCCGCTTAAGAAAGCCACGATTCCCACCACGCCAGCAGCAGGTAGAGTCTGGAATAGAGTCCAGCTAGTGTAGTACAGAAAGAAGATGCCCTCCATGCCAAATATTGAGGCCAGAAACAGCCCATGTGACACTGGCGCGTTGCTTAAGGCCTTGCTCAAGTGATTGGCATTTGCGCCCAGTGTGGCCCAGATACCGAGCAACACTGGCAGGGCGCCCACAACAGCGGCAGCGAATACGAGGGTGATAAGTTTGGGGGGGGATTTCGGGTCGTTGCGGAAGATGTGGTGGATCTCAGGTTCAGCGGCGAAACGGAGAGGGGCCTTGGGGATGCTCAGAGGGACAGCGGGGTCGCGGGTGACGCGCAAGTCGAAGGCCTTGCTCTTATAGGAGACAGAGGTACCGAACGAGCCGATGACGATGGAGGCGGTGATTGGCTTCTCAGCTGTGAGGAACTGATGGGGGAGATGCTTGTGGGACTGAAATAGTCAGCACTGCCAGTCTATCCATTGACTGTAATACCCACCAGATCGACTTTTCCCTTGCCGCTCTCCTTGACGCTAATCACGAAAGATTCCTCTAGACCCGTAGTGGGCTCGGCCAATGTGAGAAATGCCTGGTGTGGGCGCTTCGGCGCGCTGCCATCGAGGATTGTGAGAGTGAGCTTCAGCGAATCGGTCGCGCTTAGCGATACGGGCCTGGCTAATGGCTGGCTTGGGCTCAAACTATGGATTGTCAGTGCCATGGTGGTCGCCATGGAGTTTTGATTACCACGCACTTGTCCTTGGACACTCCGCCTGCTTCAGCACCTCTGCTTGAAACAGACACAGTAGCTGCCTCAAAGCTCCAAGACGATTCTGCAGACGCAATTGAAGCTACCGAAAGCAGGAGCGAAGAAAAACCCCCAGGCAGAACCCTCATGTTGGCTGATTGAAAGGACAGTGACGCGGAGCTGTTTGATGCCGGACTGGTGGCAGACGTAAGCGTGTCCTTTGCCAAGCATCGGCGTTGTCGGCCCGCGATGCCAACCAACTACCTACCATCATCCTGGTCGAACTGATGCATCCATCCATCAGAATGGGTCGCAGCGATTACCTATACACAAGTAACTGGCTAGGCTGCACACCAAGCAAATTCTTAGCTGACGTTATACTATGGCCAGTCAGCGATGGGCCGAATTGTGCCAGTTGTTACGGCACGCGAACACTGCGCCTGGCTGCGCCTTGTTGTACCAGTAAGACAGGGCTGTGATGCCAAGCGTGGTTACAGCATTAAAAAGAAGGCATTCGAAGACACAATTGCAACGGCGTTGTAGTACATTCTATCCTCACGCATTTTGAACCTGCGCACATCGGTTTAGCCTGCAGTTTGCGGCGATGCGCCAGCTCAACACTACCACTTTTGAGCTCCATTTCGGCGATTATGAATTCTTTAAAGCCCAAGGCTACGCCATCTTGTCGCATCGTTGGATCGGTGCCGAAGTCAACTTTGAACAAATCCAGAAGTACGGCCCTGAGATGCGCGAGGCGACCGAGACATCGTTCCAACAAGACAAAATTCGGGGCGCATGCGCGACTGCGCGCGAACTGGGCTACCAATGGATATGGATTGATAACTGCTGCATCAACAAGGCGTCTGCTACAGAAGAGTCGGAGTCAATCAACTCCATGTTCAAATGGTATCGCAATGCGCAGGTCTGCATAACGTACCTATCTGACGTAAGATTGGACGCAACGTCCGGTCCGGCACCGTATGAAGCCGCCGATGCCAGCCTCAGCATGAGTGTAACCCGAAAACACATAAAAAATGCTCCTGCAATCTTTCAAAGCATCGATGGCCTCGGCTCTTCAAAGTGGTTTTCCCGCGGCTGGACGCTGCAAGAGTTGCTCGCGCCCCGCGAGATGCGCTTCTACGACTCCGTCTGGAAACTCATGGGGACTAAAGTCTCACTTGCGTCCGAGATCGAAAGCATCACTGGCATCGCTGTCCCGTATCTGATTGGGACCCAAGATTTCCGCAAAGCCTGCGTAGCCACAAAGATGAGCTGGATGGCTGGGCGTACAACTGGACGCGAAGAGGATATTGCCTACAGCATGCTCGGCTTGTTCAAGATAATGATGGTGCCTCGTTACGGAGAGGGTCAACGGGCCTTCCTGCGTCTTCAACAGGAACTGCTTTCGACGTCAACTGACGAATCGATATTCGCGTGGAAGATGCCGCAACACACCTCTGGCAAGCAATACGAACTCGAACCTAGCCGAGATACGGTTTGGGCCGCGGACGAATGGGGTCTACTGGCTCCAACTCCTGACTGGTTTAAAGACTGTGGACAGTTTTCGATCGAGGAAGGCAATACCATCCAGCGCCCCATTAACGCTATGCAGGCGATGCAACTAGGCGTTGGAATCAAGTTGATACCGCTTGGCTTCAAGGGAAAATATATAGCTCTCAACATACTGGGAACCCTCACGATTTTAGGCGGACTTCCGACATTCCTATATACCGCGAAAAGGCACATGAAAAAGGCCATGGAGGGCTTGCCGTATCCGCTGAATTGCTGGACCCGGGATGAAGCGGGATCCCTAGTAAAAGTGTCCATCTTTTTGAAGCCTGCTGCCCAACTCACCTTTGGCATGGAGCAGCCGTTCAAGATGAAGAGAATGAAGTGTTCAGAGCTACTCTTCAGTCACGACCAGACTGGCAAGGCCACCCACCAGCCTCAGGACGCGATTGTGCTACAGCCCCATCTTCGGTATGACGACTGAAATTCGATTGTTTACATCACGCATCCACTCACGCCACGTATATCGCAACTTCCAATCACCGTCAATGGAAACAGAGTCGAATTGATAGAGCCAATGGCAAAATGACTACGCTACATCTGTTTGAGTATCCATGCAAAGTATCTTGTCTTGTCGACATAGCTCGAGTCGGAACTGCTTCAAGGCGGCCGCACACCCGCTCTTAAGACGACCCTTGATCTTACGTGCCAAGCACGGCATAGATATTCCCGTTTTGTCCTTGCATTTGCTGACACAAACCTGCCTCTTGCGCTTGCTCTTGGAACCCGGGTTCGGAAAAGGCACGTCCTGTGCTCTTGCTATCAGGGCGCCTAGGCGAGCCTGTCCTCTCCTCCCCTATACGACTAGCAAATGAAATACTAGACATGAGACCTGAAGCCCCGCAGAAAATTCCTGCGAGAGCTAGATTTGTTGTAGAGTCACAGCCGCATGCGTGAAGAGTGGTGGATACTGATTTTGGCGCTGAGAGGACACGATATACCACTGTATTGGTACCTCATTGCCATCCTACCGAGTACTCTCATATTGAAACAGCATCTCCATTCATCTCTCCCTCGTTCCCTCCGCCAGTCAAACTCGACATGAACTCCTGATATCTGAAAACCTCTCCCCGTCCGAGGCTCTTTCCACCTTTGCCGAATGCTCTCCTGCCGCTAAAGCCATCGATAACCATGTCAATCTCACGTTCGGTCAGCTTATGTTCCCCGGGCTCCGGCGCGGTGTGCAGCAGCGCATCCTTTAGCTCAGCCAGGTCAATTTGTCCATCGTCTGCATCGTCAAACGCCTCAAACGCTGCGCTCAGCTCGTTCGCATGGGACAGTCTTCCCAGCAAGTCGGACAAGGTGTTGAGATAGGTCGCCAGATTGATGGACTGAGCGCCATTGAAGTAGGTTGCGAGCTGCGACGGAGTCGCAGAGAGACCGAGCTGAGATAGCATGTCGGCAACATCGGCTGCGTTGACGTGGCCGTCGTTATCCCTGTCCATGACACTGAACGACTCGCGCATGCTGTGCAACATGGGCGGTGGGATCCTCGACAGCCCATCGCTTGAGGTGCCGCGCGTAAGTGTGGCCGGGCGAGATGCTGGGCGTGGTGCAGGGCTGGCGGCCGACTTCTCCGTGGAACGCTCGACTGGCTTCTCGACTGGCCTCTCGCTCAATGCGAGTCTCTCTACAGAGGCGATTCTCTCGAAAGAAGTTGCTTTTTTGAAGGAGAGAGGTGGCGGAGTGTCTGAATGTGATTGGTCGAACTTGGCTGCAATGGACGCGGTGCTCAACGGTCGTACGGTGGCCTGGGTCGACGAAGAACCATTACGCGTGGGCGAGGGTACGGGCGAGGGAATGTTCCGGCTGGGCGATGCGGGCGCATCTAGGGCAGTGGCTGTGGCTCGCGTGTTCAGCCACGAGGGTGGGTTTTGCGATGCATTGCCGGCGGCGGGGTGGCGCAGGTTCAGCTGCGAGGGCGTGGTGGGGGTGTCTTTTGGCTTAAGGGGGGAGCTGGTGGGGGTGGTAGGCTTCGCTGTCGACGGCGATGCCTCTCGGATGGAGCCGGGTCGGCGAAAGGGAGACTGGCGCGGGCTGTTGAAGGACAGCGGCGAGGGCTTGTATGGGGTAGGGGTGGTTGACTGGATGGGTGGATGAGTATGCTGCGTAGGTAGGCTGGAGGGAACGACAGACCATGATGGCGCTGGCGTATCGTTTCTGCTTGCGTGTCTGCTGCTCTTTCTGCTGCTATGTCTGCCGGTATAGAGGATGGCGGTAGTGATGTGCCCGTGGTGTCGCGTCCGGGGCGCGTGTTGTTGCGAGTTGGTACGCCCCGGCAACGACCGAGGCCCTGACTCTGGTCGCAATGGCAATCGTAGATTCGTAATCGATAAGCTTCACTAGCGTCGCCAGGGTCCACACATGCTCCATGGCATTCACTCGCCCCCCCCTGGCCGGCAGGCGGGGCGTCTAGCGCTGGCGCCCGCCGCCCGATACTGATTCTACTGTACATCGTGGTGCATCTATTGGCACTGCGAGCACCGAGGCCCCCATTGCGGTCATGGATACTCTCATGGCTCAAGCCATGGCCCAGCGGCCCTCCGGCCCGCCCACCGCCACGCACACACCCACCCCGAGCCTGACAGCGAGTGGCCTGCAGCGCCAGCCGTCCTTCTCGTCATTCCCACCGTCGCGCTCGCCCTCGTCCATTTCGCTGCGTGCCGACAAGAGGCCTTCGCGCCCATCTCAGCCGCCCCAGCCGCCCCAGTTGCCGGGGGGCGAAGGCGAAGGCGACGGCGACGACTCAGGCCACTCATCGCTCGCATCGTCACACCCGGGCGCCGGCTTTTCCCAGAAACCGCAATCCTATGGCCGGCTGCGCTCGCAGTACCCCGCCGATGCCGTCGAGAAGCATGTCGAGTACATTCTCGTCGCCTCGTTCGACATTGACCGCGGCTCCGTCATGGAGCACCAGTACCCCACCGCTATCAGCGGCGACGAGACCATGCTGGCCGAGCTGATGCTGCCCGACCAGGCCCATGTGCGCAGCCAAGACTGGACCATCTTCTTCTTGCACAAGGATACCACCGCTGACGAGGAGGAGCGGGCCGCGCGGAGGGAGCGCCGGCGGAGGCGGCGGCGGCGGCGGAAAGCGGGGCAGGAAGAGGGCAGTGCCTCGACTGGTGCTGAAGAACAAGACGACAACACCAACAACAACGACGACGACGACGATGATAATGATGGTGCCAACGAGGACGACGAAGATGAAGACGATGGTCTCGACCACGAATCAGAGATGGACGAGGAGCAGGATCCCGAGGGCCCGCCACTGGTTTACGTCCTGAATCTGGTCAACACCAAGCAGGATAACAGCGTCAAAAGGTGCGTCTGCTATCGAACCAAGAATGCGACCACGCTGGTTATTAACAGTCAACAGAGGCGCAATCGTCAAGTCCATGGCCATTTGCACCCGACACTCTTTCCTCCACATATACAAGCCCCTCCTGCTACTCGCGCTCGAGGAATACTTCCGAGAACCCGTGCTGGAGACGCTGGCCTCGCTCTATGACGCACTGAATGCCATGGACCTCTCCTTGCTCCCCAAACTCTCTGATTATGAGAGTTTTGTGCTGGGGGCTAGCGATGCCAAGGACATGTTTGTCGAGAAGTTTGAGCTCATGATCCGACACCGCAAAAAGCTGGATGCCGCCAAAGAGGGCGCCGAAAGCTCGGCGGATTCCCAGTCGAAGCGGCAACAAACCTACGCGCTGCCACGAGACACGCATGAATTCGAGTCCAAGATCAACTACAATGGCATCCCTGTTCCCGTCAAGGTGCCCACTGCCCTCAGCCCAGAGACGGTAGGCGACTTCTCCCTCATCAAACTCATACAGACCTTCTCCTTGCCGCATACCACGCAGCCCCAGCCCTTTGCGCTCCATCCGCATCTCACGACCAGTGGCGCCTTCACGCACCCGATCATTGTCCTCGTGAATGCGCTGCTCACGCAGAAGCGCATCATCTTCATCGGACACAATCAGCCGTCCAGCTCGGTGGCCGAGGCTGTCCTGGCGGCATGCGCTCTTGCATCGGGCGGTCTGCTCCGCGGCTTCGTTCGGCACGCGTTTCCGTACACCGATCTCACCAAGGTGGAAGACTTGCTCAAAGTGCCTGGCTTCATTGCCGGTGTGACGAATCCGGCGTTCGCATACAAACCTGAGTGGTGGGATCTGTTATGCGACCTCCCTTCGGGCCGTATGAAGATCAGTAACCGGATTGAAGCGGCCTCGCCCACCGAAGGCTCTCTGTTCTTCCAACAGCTAGGCCTGCCCCTCCACGGAATGGGAGGCTATTCGGGCGCGGACACGAAAGGTGACGCGACGGGCGATAGTGTCTTCATGGACGGTCTGCTGCAGAGCATCCACAACCGACATGGCGAAAACGCAATTCGGGCGAAGTGGCGGTCCTGGGTGCTGAAATTCACGCGAATTGCGGCGGCGTTTGAAGAAACCGTGTACGGGGCGTCGGCGCTCTACATTGGCTCGCACGAGGCCGACACGAGCGGTGCGTACGGCGTGTCAGGGCACGGGTACGTATGGCCGGACGAAGGGTCACGGCTGCGGGAGCTGGCAGCGAATGTGCAGCGGATCGAGGGCTGGCGCAACACACGCAGCTACTACAGCTACGTGCAAGACCTGGCCAGGTACTGGAGCAGGCGGCCCGTGCGAGACCTCGACCTGCACCACCAACACGACAAGCTGCGGTGCCTGAAGCTGTCGCACGACCACTCGGCGGCGATTTATCTCGCGCTGGCGCGGTGCGTGGAAGAGGCCGGCGGCGGGCCGAGCGAAAGCGCAAACGCATCGTCGACGGACCTAGCGTCGTCGTCGATGATGGCGCCGTCGCCCGCCGTGGCGACGGACGGCGAGCGCAAGCGTGGCGCGCAGCTCCAGTACGACACGGTGCTGCAGCTCTTGTGCGTGATTCCCGAGAGCAACTCGGGCTTGTTCTACCTCAGCCTGGGGCTGTTCCATCCGCGAGCGGATGTGCGCGTGGCCGTGGTCAAGCTCCTGGAAAGGATCATGGAGCATCCCGCGGGACGCATCTTCTGGGCCGGCCTGGGCCGCTTCGCAAAGCTGGCGTATTTTCGGGTCAAGCGGGAGGAAGGGGCGGCAAAGTACCTCGTCGGTAGCTAGGCAGGTCGACAGGTAGGTAGGATGGAGGCAGTGCCGCCAGGCAAGGGGGTGTTTTGGTTGGGTACGGCAGCAGCGAGCTGCGTGGCAGGATGACGGACGACGCCTTTCGATGAGCGTGGTCCTTTCGAATGGCCGAATGACACGATGATGCGCGTTGTTTTGCCATCTGTGGACGAGACTAGGTTGACATGTGAAGACGTTGCTACGCCCGCGCCAGCCGTGCGTCCCTTGTTGGTCGGTGGAGTCGAGTAGGCCAGGTGTCGTGGGACGGACGAATGGAGGCGCTGGGCGCGGTGGATCACGTAAGCGGTAATCAAACGCGGGCGTAATATATACGCCGACCTACGTCATCTATGCCCACCAGCACATCGACTGCCTACCACCCACCCCCCTACGGGCACGCCCACGGGGATCGACGGATCCAGCAGTCTTGCTCACCCCAGCCGCCAAACGACCACCCGCTCGTCAGCCCTGCCCCCCCTCTCCTCGCACGGGGGGGCATGTACATGGCCTCGTGCGCATCGAGGGACCCTGCAAAGCTCCACGAGACGAGTTGGGGAGCTGGGACTCAGCCGGGCGTCTGGGGTTCGATCGATCGGGGCATCTGGGGCATGTGTAGGGGAGAGAGGATCGTGGGGAGGGAGCATGTGATGGGGGCGCATGGTCGTACCTACACCTCCCTACTACATACATACTATATACATAGTAGTAGTACTCCTGGTGTGCTCCCGTGTCGCGAACGACGGATTGGAATGTGGTCGGTATGGATTCAAGGACGGCAGGGACTCGAGGGGGCGCTGTAGGGCCTCTTGAAACCGTCGGCACCATGCATGACCGGCGCGGCGGCGGTAGGGTACCAGCGTCTTGCTGCAGGTCCGGTCGCCGAGTCGGATCTTAGAGCCTCTCCTGGCCGCGCTTTGTTTCGCTGTCCATGACCCCATGACCGTCTTCACACGTGGGCACACCCAACTCCGCCAGCCGTGTACCACGTCCACGCATACGTCAAAGTGTCCACGACGCCCGACCGACGGCATGACCCAGAACAAGCCACCGGAACCGCTCCCGTGCTGCCCCTTCCGCCCGGTGCGCCATCGCCTTCTAGAGGACACCCGCATGACCTCGCGCACCGCTACCGACGACCCGTCCTCGACCCTTCTCCCACTACGCTACACCGCGTCGTCGAGACGGCATCCCTTACTACGTGATAGGGAGTAGTATTCCTACCTGCCTGGCTACGCTAAACACCCTTGAGCACGCGACACCTCTCTCTTTCTCTCTCTCTTTCTCTCTCTCTTTCTCTCTCTCTCTCTCTCTCT
>Ga0182211_1000496_pt1 | contig 12383 bp, 6 predicted proteins | sample G5R1MG_20_FD_129660 | JGI IMG/M metagenome (GOLD analysis project Ga0182211, IMG submission 129660) | Switchgrass phyllosphere microbial communities from Michigan, USA - G5R2_MAIN_03OCT2016_LD1 MG | ecosystem: Host-associated > Plants > Phyllosphere > Phylloplane/Leaf | place: USA: Michigan... | reverse complement strand
TCGGATAGAGCCATTGAACGTCGTGCCATCCATGGTCTCCGTCTCGGAGCTGGTCTTGGACCAGAACACACTCTTCGCCTTACTTGACATGCTTGAGCTCCAGGACCTTGCTGCGATGAAGCTTGATGGTGTAGCCGAGCCGCTGTCCATGGTGTACAAGCTTGGAAACCACTTGCCTAGACCGACGGAGAGCAGCATTCTTTTGTACAAGTTGTGCGCATCCATGCCCGTGCCGTAGACGAAGAAAATGACATAGCCCGTGGCGACCTGGATCCATTTTTCCATGCTGACTTTGCCATATACTGGGATCCGCAGGATGTTATTGAAGGATGGGCCATGAACGCGGTCCCAATCGTAGGGGTCTTTGAGGGTGATGGCGCACATGTGGACGAGAAGATAGAGGGTATATGGGAGGTAAGCAATGACGGTGATGATGCAAAGGATGAATAATCTGATAAAACGAGATTTGGTTGTATTGCGAGCGGAGATGAGGCGGTGGAACTCGCGACGGTATATGTAGAGGCGATATATGAGGAGGACTGGGAAGGGGGTGAGTTGTGTCACTGTGCTCATGATGAAGGAAGAAATGCTCACCTGCATAGTATGCAGCGACCAACATGGTGATAGGTGCCCACATGATGATGAGAACAATGCTGGGCCAGCTAGTGTCGTACGCCGATATGCAACCCATGATACCGAAGATGAAGTAGCGGATGGGTTGAACAATGTAGAACAAGAGGATCATAAGCATCGGAAAGCCCCAGCACCAAACCACTTCCCAGATCTTCTCTTTCACCTTGCTGTTTCTGCTTGAGGAGACGATGATATTGCGCGTGTCCATGACCCTAGCAAGCTTCCGTATAATCATCACTGTCGAGGCGGCGATTCCGACATTTGTACCGACTTGGATACGAATCCCGATGTCACACCAGAGATTCCCGTCCCACCACTCCGTAAGGTTGTCACGGGGCCAAATAAGCGGGTTGATGGCGTTGTAAAAGTTGTTGAGTACAACCCAGGTCACCACAGAACCAGCTGCAATGTTTCCTTGGCTGAAGTGCCATACTAGTGAGGGCACACATAGTAGCCATGAGGGAAATGCGAACAAGGGGAAGAGAATGGCTTGTGGATAGAGAGGCGCGGTTGAAGAGCTAGCAAAGTTGGCTGTGATATTGTAGGCGGCCATGACATCGTTCCTGGATCCCATGGTGGAGAAAGGGTCTGTAGCCAGCTAAGTAGCGGCCAGAGAAGTTATCGTCTCACGCTCTGGTAGTGCCGAGAAATAGGGTCTAGAAGCGGGTGGCGAGTGGGCGTGAGCTGAAGATGCGCGGAAGTAGACTTGTGGGTCTTTGTCTTTCGGTAGGTCGTTGAAGCTGTTCCCAAAGTGACCAATGTCAAATGAAGTTGGAGGAATAGAATTGAAGTGACGAAAAAAAAAGGAAAGATAGACGGGAAAGAAGGGCGAAGGGTAAAGAATCTGTAGCTCTATAGAATCCAGGATTTTCAATTGAGAGTTCGTCCGTCAATAGGTCTCACGCATTGCTCGCTCTCAATAAGTTTGAATAGGAAGTCCGTATTGACAGTGCAGCAACATGGGTGGTGGAAGCTGGCCCAGCACCTTGATGATGGTCCAGCACATCCAGTCGCCAAAGATTTCAGCAACAGCCTGAATCAACTTGGCTTATTCAGACCTTGGGCTTGCTACTTCTCTGGCGTTCGTTTGCGGTGGTCGAGCGGGTGGTGATGGTGGTGAGACCTCACCAGGCCCAATCGGGGTCTGAATAGAAGAGTTCGCGGCAGCAATAAAAGTTGCGCACCAACCTGAGGAAAAATGTAAAGACATTGTTGCTATGGGGAGTAGATGATGCCAAATGCGCTCTTGTCGGCGTGGCGAGACGGGCTTGGCTACGATTACGATCGGTGCTGCTAGATGAACACCTACATGGGAATGGTTTGCCGGAACACATGATACTGCAGACCAAGGACAATGCATGATCGACGGTAAGGATTCAAACTGTAAACGAACCCCACAGGCCATGGATGCAGATTGAACATGGCTATTCGTCTCGACAGCTTCATGCAGTTGTATGGGGCTGCGCATGGCGTCCCGTTGCACACACACCCGGGCTGTGGAAAGACCGACTTCGCAGATGGTGTAGATAGAGTGCCGAGAAATGGCTAGACCTTCCTCTCCAAGATGTAGGCAAGGCGTGGTGATGAGACATTGGCGAGAGAGGCGAGGGAGGGTGGTGAGAAGCGAGAAGTTCGGGGGGAGGGGAGGAGGGGGCGTCTTGGCTCTACCCGTTCCCCAACACAGGATGACGCAATAGGATTAACTAGTGACTACTCTCAGTGGCGGCACACGACTCCGTGGCACGCAACTCGAGCGTGGCTAGACTCTAGAGCGCCCAAGACGCAGACGATGCCAAAAGGCGCGCCAAAGCAACGCTTGCCACGAGCACGGTTATGCACTGTCGCGCTTTCCAGGCTGCCATCAAACCTGGTGGAGTAGGGCGCTCGGCTGGCTACATCGCCTCCAGACCAGAGCAACACCCTAACCAACTACACAGTCATCGTTGCAGTCTCACACAGTCACATACCCTCGCTGTCGCCGCGCCATGTTGAATCGTGCAGCAACGTCTGCAGAGGCCGCCGGCCCATGCTCTTCCCCAACGTTCGCCCGACGCCGTGGCTCTCTGCTCTCCAACTATTCGGATGCGCGTCTCTCGTCCAAGTCATCCACGGACACCCTGGGACGAGCCAACGGGAAGCAGGCCATGGCCAATGCCCTGGCCACCGATGAGCCCACATACTGGATTTCGGTTCCTGTGGTGGCTGCGATTGTTCCCGCAGTGGTTGGACTGACGTACGAGAACGGCGCCGCCATTGCGACAGACCTGCTGATCCTGGGCATGGCGGCCTGGTTCTTGCACTGGTGTGTGTCGGTTCCGTGGTGAGTAGCAGCACAGCAACCGAGTCGTCAACGCTTACACGGCCCAAAGGCATTGGTACCATGCGGCCCAAGAACGCACCTATCATTGCAGTGACGTGGTGCCTGCGCAATTCGATGATGATATACCAGAGGAAGACGAGCAGGTCATGGAGAGTGCCGAAGAGCGCCCACAGTCTTCAGGCGAGGGAAATGGGAGCGCTTCGCAGACGGAGGGACAGCTCGACAGCAGTGACGCATCGCTTACCATCGACGCCCAGGAGAACGCCCGCAAGGCCCTGAGGCAAGAGGAGCTCACAGCACTGGTGGCCTGCTTCGTCGGACCTCTGCTCGGGGCAGCGTTGCTTCACAAACTACGGGCGCAGCTCACCCGTACCGAAGGCATCGTATCCGATTTCAATCTGGTCATTTTCGTCATGTTCGCCGAATTTCGGCCATTCAAGCAACTTATCAAGCTTCGTAATGACAAGATCATGCACCTGCAGCGCATAGTTAAGACGGACCCCGAGGACCATGTGACGACTCAGTATCTCGCAAACCGTGTGTTTGAGCTAGAGGCCCGTTTGGAAGGGCCTCTTCCCGGCGACATCGACATCACACAGATAAGTGAAAAAGTTACCAAAAGCACGCAGCTGCAAATCGATGGGCTCACGCGTGCAGTCCGCCGCTATGAGAAGCGAGCAATGGCACAAACACTGCAAACAGAAGCGCGCTTCGATGAACTAGAGACGCGTATGAGGGATGCGCTATCGCTGGCAGCAGCGGCTGCGAGGACAGGACAACAGCCCGGAATCCTGGCTCTGGCCATGCGCTGGGTCATCAATACAATCAGGTACACCTGCCAAACTGCCTGGCACGTTGTTTTGTATCCTTTCAGGGTCACCGCATCCACATGCGCATATCTCGAATCATATTTTATCGAGGATGGGCGGCAGTCGCGCAAGAAGATGAAGGTCAACGCAAAGGCGTATCCCCCCATGTCCACATCTCGGATCTATTCGAAGACCCGGTCATAATGGCTACCTATTATCTATCATTTTCATTTACCCAGTCCTGGCACTCTCACGCGCTCTTCTTGATACTTTCCACACGTAGTTACCATAAAACAGATGTCGATAGGGATCTTGACAGCAACCAACAGCCGGGAAACGCGTGGTCATGCACGTTCTAATTAGAGAATCTATCAAGATCGCCCCAAGGATGCCCACCTAGCTAAGACGAGTGTGGTATCCCGCTCGTCCTGTTCACTCCGAACATGCCATCCGGAGATACTGCAGTCGTCAACCCCGCTTCCCCACCATTGAGACGAAGCATTGTCTTTGCAACGGCATCTCCGTGGATCAACAACTCATTTTACAGTTCGTCTGTTGCCTTGACAGAGCAGAAATACGCTGCAGATTGACGTTTCCCTTAACAATGCCTCTAACATCCGACCTCAACATCGCATCTTCACACTTTGACGACTCACAGATTGATGAGCAGACGCGTGCATTTAACGCCAAGCTCATTAGGATTTGGGCCGAGGGTCCGCGATGGTATGAGGTGAGATAACAGTCCAGCAGCATGCTCGAAGACGCTCGCTCTGGTGGTGACTGAGATGCGCTGACATGTGGGATTGTTCAAGGTTGGCGCACCCATGTACCGCCAACACCGCTGGGAGGGCAAAACACCGCTGCCGAAGCCCATTGTGTTACCTGAAGGACGCAATGCTGCGTTGCCGTCGCGAGAGGCAGGGAGAAAGATACCGTACCGTGTTTTTGAGCCAGCAGGTGGGAGGGATAAGAGCAGGGGGGTGTATATGCATATTCACGGTGGGGGATGGGTGCTGATGAGCGAAGCCTAGTAAGTCCTTGATGAGGGGTTTCTTCGTTGGGCATGGGGGAGGCGAGGCGAGGAATAATAGGGAGAAGAGATTTATACTGACCTAGGTACAGCCAAGATCCCTATCTCAAGTATATGGCGGTAACCACCTGCTACTAATGAAGTGGGATGTTAGTGGATGGCATGGCTCTACACCGCATGTCTGTAATTCCCGCTTCTAGGCAAGCTTTCTTGATGTAGGTGGGTGCGAATGTATTATTGTCTTGCGCATTTTTGAATAGATCCGTCGCAGGGTTGGATTGTGAAACCTGGGGTATCGCGATTATTTCCGCGGGAAGTGCTTATATATCTTAACGAATAGCCTCCTCGCGGGCTTTATTATCCAGAACTTAAAGGATATTCTTATTTTCTTTCGCCTCTTCTTTAACAGCGCCACTGATTAAGCCAGCGGCTTTCTTCTGTTGGCGCCAGAGGTTCTTCATCTCTTGACGGATCGGATTTGTCATCTTATTCGGTCTGTTGATATTCTAGATCAAGCCTATATAGTGCGTGCTAGTGTAGTATAGCAAGCTCAGATCGCGGAGATAGGAGGCAAATTTGCTGGTGTCTTTTTAGAGAGTCTTTATATGCTTATAGAGAGACTGTACAGCTCTACGCCTTTTGTCCTGTATATAAGGCGTGTTTTTAGACTTGATGTATATGCTCGATATCTGTTTTTTAAAGGCCTTAATAACCTTATCTTACGTAAGACTCTGAATATAAATAGAGTCTATCTGGGGCAGCTAGTCGGGGTCGGAATCGCTATCAGGTTTGATAGTATCCTTATTATTATTATATATATTCTTTAGTTGAATATAATAAGGCTCCTGTCTGCGTCGCTTGTGCGTGGTGCGACTCTTTCGAAGTATACGAAGTGACTCCTTAGTGATACGGATCGAGCCAGGGGAGCGTGGATCTGGGCACCTATTGCAAATGTATGGGTGCTTGCATTGATCGTGTATGAGCTAAGCTGTGTTGCCAGTGCGGCAATGACTACTTATATGTAGTTGCCAAGCCTCCTCCCAGTGGGAAGCCTGGTTGCCAAGCCCCTCCCGGTGGAAACCATATCACTTAGTATCAAACTTCTTTGCGGAAGGTTCTGTGAGTTCGTCAACAGTCGATTTATCCGCTAGGGCCTATATCTTAGCAATTATAGACTGGTTATCTTAGGCTTTAAGTATTTTCTTTAACCGCTTATAGTCTTTAGGGCGGTTCTTGCGTAAGATAATCTTAGAAAGGACCTATAGAGTGGCCTATACGGAATTAGGAGATATAATACGCGCTAGAGCTAATATAGATGCTATTCCTGTTACTAACAGGACCTTTATGTGTACTAGCAGGAGAGCCTAGTGCCTTGCGGGCTCCTATATAGTAAGCACTGTCTCCTTAACGCTAATTAGTGCAGCTTTGCTAGTGGGATTGATAATAGAGATAATACTGGCCAGGAGGACGGAGCGAGTGGTTGTGGTGGCGTGCTTGGTTAGACAAGAAAACATTTCCTGTATGTCGTCGTCGTTCACGGCCAGGTTATCCAGGCGGTCCTTGGAAACATGCAGAACGTCAGAGGCAAACTCAGCCATATATTTTGAAGCCTAGTCTGAGAACGACCGCCCACTTAATGTTTGAAGGACACGTACAACATGACGGTTGTGTCCATTGGATACCGTCTTGCGCCCGAGGACCCGTGGCCAAAAGGCTTAGAGGACTGCTATGATGCTGTGGAGTGGCTTGTGGCAAATAGTAAGAAGGAGTTTGGCGGCGACCTTCTCTTCACTGGCGGCGAGGTAGGCCCCATGTTGGATTGCTGTTCAGCCCACGGTGTACTCATGCATGGAGCAGTCGGCAGGCGGCCATCTCGCTCTGCTCACGGCGCTGCACCTGCTCAGCACACGCCCCGACTTCTCCTTTGCCGGGCTACTCCTGCACTTTGGCTGCTACGACCTCTCAGCGTTCCTCCCACACGTGCACCACCACGCCGCCGCCCTCGTAATCGACCACGACGTCATGTCCTCCTATATCACAGCCCTGCTACCCAACACGACCGAAGCCCAGCGCCGCGACCCGAGCATCAGCCCGTTTTGGGCAGATCTACGGCAGTACCGGGGCAGGCTGCCCAAGGCGCTGTTTACGTGCGGCAGCGAGGACCCGCTGCTGGACGACAGTGTGATGATGGGAGCGAAGTGGGCGATGCATGGCGGCGAGAGCGTGGTGAAGATTTACCGGGGCGCTCCGCATGGGTTCATTGGGTTTCCGCCAGGGACGATTCCGAGCGTGCAGCGGGTGTTGGATGACATGGGGCAGTTCATTGCGGAGGCGATGGAGCGGGTGGTAATGTAGGTGTGCTGTGATTGGTCGATGGAGTGTGGCTCGGTGTGGCTCATGTAGTGTGGCTGTGGTCGGTCGACTTCCGTCATACGCTAATCAACCGTCTACCGCCGCGACATAATGCCATCGCAACACCATGTCCTGAGTGCGCGACGACAGCCTCGGCGCATCCCACCATGGCCGACCACGGCAGCCCAGAACGGCGTCGTCCCCGCCGGACGAGCGCCATGTACCGGCGCGGCTCCCACCTCAGCGAGTATGTGTGAACGTGTGACACGGTGAACCAGCGCGGCGCAAAGGCGAACTGACGTGTGGCGTAGGGCCAGCTTCCTAGAAGACGTCGAAATGGCCCACGACGAGGTATTCGCGCTAGGCCCCATGCCTGTCCCCCGCCGCAGCCATCGCCGCCGCCGCCGCCGCCGCCACACGAGGCTCGTCCAGCCGCTGACGAGCACATCACAGGTCTTCTCGGGCCCCATGAGCGAAAGCGTGCCCACGAGCGTCTCGGCCTTTTCCCACCGCCGTCGCCGCGCAGACTCAACGGCCAGTCGTGCGAGCTTTGTCTACTACGACGAGGCAGAGGACTCGGAGTCGGGCTCGGGGGACGACGATGAAGATAGTGCCATCTTGGACGACGGCGAGAGCGCGTGCCATGGCTGCACAGCCGAGGAGCTCGAGGCCGGCTTGTCGTCGCTGTCGTCGCAGACTGCCTCGCCTTCACCTTCACCCTCGCCCTCGCCCTCGCCCGTGCGGCGCCGGTCGAACAGCAGCAGGAAATCGAGCGGCAGCCGCAAGTCGGCCGACCGCCCGCTGCTACGGCGGCACGCGTCCGCAGGCAGTACCACATCGGGCATGGACGGGCGCGGGCGGCGGTCCAGCCAGAAAATCTACCTGCTCACCGAGGACCTGACTATTGTCGTCGCGGGCTTCCGCACGTCGCTTGTGGGATTCGCCGTCTACGCCACCATCTGCGTGGCCTCGTTGGGCATCGCCTGGCTGCTGTTTCGCTGGCTACCCAGATGGCGGGTCGCCCTGGTCGGGACCTCGACGCCCCTCCATGCGTGCGACTGGATTGTCGTCGAGAACCAGTGGGGCGAGTTCGCCGTGCAGCGTGTGCGCCGCCAGACGTATGGCCGCTCGCTGTCCACCGTCTTTGGCGACCCGGAAAAGGGCCGTCGTGGCGACTGGGACGAGGAAACGGATCCGCTCATCCAGGAACTGTGCTGCCTGGACTATCGCTACATCCGCTTCGTCTACCACCCGCTCAAGGATAAGTTCGTCCTGGCCAACACCTGGAAGGACCCTACGTGGACCGACGTGTCGGCGCTGCGTCAAGGTCTCGACCACGATGAGCGTGACTACCGCGAGCTGGTATTTGGGAAGAACCTGATTGACATTGCCGAAAAGACCATTGGCCAGCTTCTGGTCGACGAGGTCTTCCACCCGTTCTACGTCTTCCAAATCGCCAGTCTGATTCTCTGGTCCGTAGACGAGTACTACTACTACGCCTGCGCCATCTTCATCATCTCGGCTGTCAGCATCATCACCACGCTGCTCGAGACCAAGGCCTCGATGAAGAGGCTGCGAGACGTGTCCAAGTTCGAATGCGAAGTCCGTGTCCTGCGCAGTGGCTTTTGGACCCACATTAATTCTGCCGTGCTGGTTCCTGGAGACGTCTATGAAGTTACCGACCCTGCACTGACCGTACTGCCCTGTGACAGTCTGCTACTTTCTGGCGACTGCATCGTCAATGAGAGCATGCTCACAGGCGAGTCGATCCCCGTCTCCAAGATCCCCATGTCAAATCAAGCACTAGACCTGCTCGATCTCAGCGCTTCTGCAGTACACCCCGAAGTAGCACGACACATGCTCTTCAGCGGGACCAAGATCATACGCGCTCGCAGACCGCACGAAGATCACGAGGATGATGAAGCGGCAGCTCTGGCCATGGCCGTTCGTACTGGCTTCAACACTACCAAGGGCGCTCTGGTGCGGTCGATGCTCTTCCCCAAGCCATCTGGATTCAAATTCTACCGCGACTCCTTCCGGTACATTTCCGTCATGGCTGTCATCGCTATGATTGGATTTGTCGCGTCTTTTATCAACTTCGTTCATCTCGGTCTCGCGTGGCATCTGATCGTTGTGCGCGCACTGGACCTCATCACCATTGTCGTCCCTCCTGCGCTACCAGCCACTCTCACCATTGGAACAAGCTTCGCCCTGTCTCGCCTCAAACAAAAGCAGATTTTCTGCATCAGCCCACAGCGCGTCAACGTGGGTGGCAAGCTTGACGTTGTCTGCTTCGATAAAACCGGCACACTGACAGAAGAGGGCCTGGATGTCCTGGGCGTTCGCGTAGTCGAGAGGCCCAGGAATAGGTTTAGCGAACTTCTTGCGGACTCATATGATATTCTCCCTTCGTCCCACCACGATCGCGACCCTACTGTTGAGTATCTGGCACACAAGACTATCCTATATACCATGGCCACCTGCCACGCGTTGCGCAAGATCGATGACGAGCTACTCGGCGACCCTCTAGATGTCAAGATGTTTGACTTCACCGGTTGGAACTACGAAGAGGGCGAGCAAAAGTCTGGCAACGCCAACGAAGACGACCCCGAGCAGAAGCTTTCGCCATCGGTCGCCCGACCTCCCGCAGGTCGGGAATACGATGTAGATAACGAAGACGATCCGAACCGAAAGCCAATCGAGCTTGGCGTCCTTAAATCTTTCGAATTCGTATCACAGCTCAGGCGGGCAAGTGTCATTGTCCGCCAGTTCGGTTCAAAGCGTGGTGAGATTTATGTCAAGGGAGCGCCCGAGGTGATGAAGGAGATTTGCCGACCTGAGACATTTCCATCCGACTACGAGGAGCTCCTCGCATTCTACACCCATCGCGGTTTCCGTGTCATCGCCTGCGCAAGCAAGTCAATTGCCAAGCTCAATTGGCTCAAGGTCCAGAAAATGAGGCGAGACGAAGCCGAGTGCGAGCTCGACTTTGTTGGCTTCATCATCTTCGAGAACAAGCTCAAAGACAGCACAGCGCCCGTCATCGAAGAGCTGGAGCGCGGCAACATCCGGAAGATAATGTGCACGGGTGACAACATCCTTACTGCCATCAGTGTAGCACGCGAGTGTGGTCTCATCAACAAAACCGCCCACTGCTTCGTCCCACATTTTGTGGAAGGCGACTCGCGGACTGCCCTGTCAAGGCTGGCGTGGGAATCTGTCGACGATGCCATGTTTACGCTTGACGAAAACACGCTCAAACCCCTTCCACCACCGCCCGAGGCAGATGTTTCCCTACCGTATGATATAGCCAACCTTCGAAACTACAGCCTGGCCGTTAGTGGCGATGTTTTCCGCTGGGTTGTTGACTTTGCCTCGGAGAATGTCCTGCGCGAGATGCTTGTCTGCGGCCAAGTCTTCGCGCGTATGTCGCCGGACGAAAAGCACGAGTTGGTGGAGAAGCTGCAGTCCATTGACTACTGCGTTGGATTCTGCGGTGACGGCGCCAACGACTGCGGCGCTCTGAAGGCCGCTGACGTTGGTATCTCCCTGTCCGAAGCAGAAGCTTCCGTTGCTGCGCCTTTCACGTCCCGACGATTCGACATCAGCTGTGTTCCTCAAGTCATCAAAGAAGGCCGTGCCGCTCTCGTGACCAGCTTCAGTTGTTTCAAGTACATGAGTCTCTATAGCGCCATCCAGTTCTGCTCAGTCTCCTTCCTCTACGCCAGCGCTTCCAACCTTGGCGACTTCCAGTTTCTCTTCATCGACCTGCTACTCATTCTGCCCATTGCCATTTTCATGGGCTGGTCCGGCGCATACCCGGTGCTCTCGCGCAAACGCCCGACCGCTAGCCTCGTCAGCCGAAAAGTCCTGACCCCGCTGCTCGGCCAAATGGTCTTTTGCATCCTAACCCAGTGGCTCGCATTCCATTTCGTTCAGCTGCAAGACTGGTACCAACAGCCCATCATCGACCCAAACCATAGCAACTCGCTCAACAGCCAAAACACCGCACTCTTCCTCGTCAGCTGCTTCCAGTACATTCTCTCCGCCGTCGTACTGTCGATTGGCAAACCGTACCGCGAGCCTATGTCTCGCAATCTTCCCTTCATCACCACCATTTTCCTCACTCTGGCCATCACCGTGTATATGCTGTTTGACCCCTCGCAGCGGGTCATGGAATGGATGGAGCTTACCTTTATGGACAATGGCTTCAAGGCTTTCATCATGCTGCTCGGCTTGAGTAACTTTGCGGCCGCCTATGCCAGCGAGCACTACCTGTTCCCGGGGCTCGCCAAGTGGATTGGCGTGCTGATGGTTCGGCTTGGAGGGGAGCGGTGGCGCAAGAAGAGGAAGGAGTATAAGGTGATTGCGCAGAGTATGCGTATGTGAGTGGGTGAATTTCATCCTTTTTTTCCGGCCATGTCTCATTGTTTCTTGTTTTCAGAAGCTGTTGTGCGTGGTGGGGCATGGATATGGAGTTTGGAGCATGCTAGATATGTGTACAAGTTACAAGGATGTGGCATCATTTTCCAGGTGGAATTTGGCTGATGGCTTATTTGTACATTTTTTTGTTTTTCTTTTGAAGTGTTTCCCCGATGGGCTGTCGAGAGGCGTGTTGTACATGTGTCAAGACAAGTTCCAAAACGCAGTTTGCTACCATGACCAGTAGCAAATTCCCAAGCCTCCCTTCCGGCCACATGCGCAAGGTGTGAGCAGCCACTTACGAAAAGTCAACAGTGATTAATTCATCACCGCACAGAGCAAGCACAAGCGTGTAGAGAGCGAGAGAGAAAGAATCATCTTCACCCAAGCATTCACACTCACCCTCCTTCGCGTCTCTCACTCTCACCACTGCCACATGCGCCCACCCCATCCACCACCCAGGGCCATAAAAGACCGACACTGAGTCCGCCCCTCCCCTTTTTATGAGGACCAACTCCCCTCCGCTCTCGACACTCACACCATAGAAACGCTCACCCAGAAGCACAAAACTTTCAGCACGCATCCCACCCCAGAACAACAGCAACCACCACGCAGCTGATCCCAAACATGCCGCCCAAGAAATCTGCTGCTGCATCTGCAAACGCCACCGCGGCCGCGACTCCCGATGCTGACGGCAGCACCGTACGTTATTTTCCCTCAAGCCTATGCCCATGTCCAGCTCCCCTCCTCCCCCCCCTCCACAACCATCGCCCCCCATCCCCCCCCCCCCCCCCCCCCCCCCCCCCACCCACCACCC
>Ga0182211_1000494_pt1 | contig 12397 bp, 14 predicted proteins | sample G5R1MG_20_FD_129660 | JGI IMG/M metagenome (GOLD analysis project Ga0182211, IMG submission 129660) | Switchgrass phyllosphere microbial communities from Michigan, USA - G5R2_MAIN_03OCT2016_LD1 MG | ecosystem: Host-associated > Plants > Phyllosphere > Phylloplane/Leaf | place: USA: Michigan... | reverse complement strand
GCGCTTTCCCATGATCTGCAAACTTGTTGAACCGACCGAGGGAGCAACATGACTAGGCCGTGGTTCACTCATGATGTCTCGAAGTCCATGAAACTGCGGAATAGTTGACACCAGAGAAGAGCGTGTTTCCTTGGTAACATTATCTTCACGTTCTCCTTTACTTACTTCGCTCTGGTGATTAGGGTGCCCGTCGAAGCTGTGTTTTGTCAGCGTATATCTGGCTCACCCAACCAGCTCTGCCATACCTATGCCTGAGCATGTTAAAATCCGAGGTTGATTTTGCTAGCAAACCCAGTAGGCCTGACCCGCGGTTATTGCCATCCGTGCGATGGCGTTTAAGAGGCGGCGGGGATATTTCCCGAGATGTCTGATGTCGAGATGTTTGCTGTAGCGAGCCACTTAATCGGATGGACTGAGCTTTTGTGGTATCATCCTCTCTGGCATGTAGCCCGACAGATCTCGAGCTACTGCTGTTCACGGACTCATGGCTAACAAGCCGTCCTTCTTTGGGTTCTCCCATCCGAAAATTCGGACCTGGAAAAGAAAGAAAAAACTAGTATTTATTCGAAAAGTTAGTCAAGTGTGCTGAGCCAAAAGTTGCGTGTAATGGAACAACATCGAACACTTTTCAGCTCTTTTCAGTTTATACGTTGAGGCAGCATCTTGACACGCCGGAGGTTTGCTCATCAACACTGCTAAATAACCCCATTGCATACAGGCTATAGTTCCCGTGATGCCGAGAGCTGTTAGGCATCATTGTATGGCAAACCATCAGCAGCGCTCTACAATCTGACCTTTTACCAGTAGTCATCATGTGGGAGGCTTGTTCAATGCATGCAGGAAATATGTAGGGGTATAACTTACTCCCGAAGTCGCGGCAATCGCGATTTGCTGGGTGCCTCTGGGCAATCAAGTCGCATCAATGGCACCGAGCTGTGTTAGACGCTGTTTCAGGCAACATGCAGGTCAGGACGAGGATTCGATAGCATGCCACTAGCCATAAGAGCGATGGTGAGTTGGAGTTTGCGTCGTTCGTGGTATAGAATGGCTGTGCTGTGGATAGCTTTATGCGTGATTCTGTGTTTACTGTACTCGAACCTCGATGCGCTATCACGTGCACGGGCACATCAATGAGTGGGGCAGCCGCATCTGTCCTCAGAGTCCAGACAAGCTGTCTACATGTGAACGTCAGGACTTGAAGCTGTTCTTGGAGCTGCTGACCTACAGTCGCTTTGTATATATGGACTTCCTCAAGTCAGCAGTAGCATCGGCTATTTCGAAAGGCCCAGCTTTCGGATATACTTTCGGAGATCGCGTAGACCTCAACGACTCTATCTGGACGTTGCACAACGGCACAAAGCGAGTATGGCCCAGATCGCCGTATTTGCTGAGACCTATGCTGATATCGAATCCCTAGGAAGATGGCTCCAAGTGCAGCATATTCTCCTTCGACATCACGGCTAACAGATCCCGGCTACCCCTCGCCCGCAATGCACTCCGCAAGTTACGAACTCTACGACATCCAGGCGTTGTAAAGGTGCTCGACACAGTAGAGACAGAGACATATATATACATTGCGACAGAGAGGCTAAGTCCACTCAGCTGGCATGTGAAGAGGAAAAGTCTAACGGAAGAAACGACTAAATGGGGGCTACACAATGTAGCAAATACCTTAAGGTTTATAAATGCAGATGCAGCGTCTATACACGGCTACATTCGCCCGGCTTCGATATTCTTTAGTGAGAGTGGCGAGTGGAAGCTAGGTGGCTTTGATGCTCTGAGCTCTGTCAAAGAAGAAGATTCCATACTACCAATGTATGGTGGGCTAATACCCGATGCCGGACGCTACATGCCACCTGAGATTGTAAAAGCAGGATGGGAAGTGGTCAAACAGAATCCCACATCTGCAGTTGACGGGTACAACTTTGGGGTCCTTATATTCGAAGTCTTCAACGGCGGCTATAACAGCAGTGATCAGCTTGGGCAGCTAAAAAGTATACCGTCCGGCATGCACCAATCGTATAAGCGTCTCTTAAACCCGAACCCAAAATCTCGAATGAGCGTTGGTCAGTTCTTAGATCAAGGAAAGCGGATAGGAGGTTTCTTCCAAACGCCATTGATTCAAGTTACCGACGATATCGATAACCTTGGTCTGAAAGCAGAGGATGAGAGGAATGAGCTACTGAGGTGAGTCACCAAGAATCATAGCCCGATTCCAATGCTTACCATACTCTAGGAAACTTGACAAAGTCTCCGATGACTTTCCGGCTGATTTCTTCAAAATGAAAGTACTACCTGAGTTGCTCAAGTCGGTCGAATTCGGGGGCGGAGGCGCGAAAGTATTTGGAACTGTTATGCAGATCGGACAAAAGCTATCTGATGATGAGTACGAGACACAAATAACTCCTGTTGTGGTTCGACTCTTCGCCAATCCTGACCGAGGAATACGAGTTTGCTTACTAGACAATTTGCCGCTAATGATTGATCACCTGTCACAGAAACTCGTGAACGAAAAGATATTCCCACAGATGGTAAGCCGTTCCTCTTGTCTCTCAATTCTCACTGACTTCCTTCCGGGTCACCGGCTTTACAGACCTTGCACCAGTCGTCCGAGAACAGACCGTGAAGGCAGTACTGACCGTGGTTCCCAAACTGTCAGATCGGACTATTAATGGCGAGCTTCTGCGCCATCTAGCAAAAACGGCAAACGATGAACAGCCTGGAATTCGTACTAACACAACAATCTGCCTGGGCAAGATTGCACGGAACCTCGGCTCAAGCGTATGCTTACTTGCTTATCCAGTGGCAGAGAATTCACTGACTTGTTTGACAGAGCCGAGCAAAAGTTCTCGCTGCAGCCTTCTCACGATCTCTACGCGACCCTTTCGTACATGCACGCAATGCTGCCCTTCTAGCTCTTGCTGCAACGGCCGACCTATTTAGCGAGGATGATTGTGCCTGCAAACTACTCCCAATCATGTGCCCCTCTTTAGTCGACAAGGAGAAGATCATACGGGATCAGGCCCAGAAGAGTGTAGACATCTACATCACCCGAATTCGTAATTTTGCCGCCACAATGCCTGATACTGTACTTCCACCGCCTGGCTTGACCGCCAGCAGTGATGGCCCGCGTATAGGCACTCCAGCCAATGATACCTCCTGGGCGGGGTGGGCCATATCAAGTTTCACGAATAAATTAGCTACAACAAGCGGGGAGATACAGGTTGGGTCATCGGATACTGGAATAGTAGATCAACGATCGGCTTCAGTTCCACCCTCCACATCCAATAAGCCTCCTGTACCACTGGCGTCAAAACCTGGGATGACGTTACACGGTACGAAGAGCTCGTCAGTCGTTCCTACAATTGCATCGTCAGATCCTGATGCATCGTTCAATGAAGAGGCAGACGACTTTAATAACGAATGGGGTGGCTTCGGCGATGACGACGGTGTCGGTGATGGTCGAGATGAAGAGGATCCCTGGGGCACACCGCCCATCTCCAAACAAACGGCTGCTATGTCATATGACGATCAGGGTGAGCCTGATTTCGCTGGTTGGCTCGCTGCACAAGCTACTGCAAAGAAAACTACTAAAAGTCCACTGCCCAAGGGTCTTTCCAAGCCCTCAGCACCGGTTGCCAAGTCTACGCGGCCTGTCAATGGGAACAGATCGAGCACAATCGGGTCAGCAGTAGCAAGGAAAGTGCCACCAAAGAAGGAGGTAAAAGAGACGATGAAGGCCAAAGAAGAAGAGGAGGAAGGTTGGGGTGACGCATGGTGAAATCCGACTGAAGCGCATCGAAATCACTCGAAAATTTGTACTTGAAGATGAACAAGGGTTTCCTTGATAGGAGTGCACCCATGTTCACAACACTCCAAGAAATTTTCATACAACATAACACAAGTCATTACGATTAGCAATTCATACCGTCTTCTCATCCGTCTCCCGCTTGCCAAAGGTATAAGCCAGCCCGCAACCCGCAACGTTAACCGCACACAACACCAACGATCCTCCTCTCACCACGCCCCGCGTAGTGAACTTGCTCTTAATACCCTGTCAATATGTAAGTTACAAATATATGCAGGACCCCCCCATCTCGAAATTGTGCTCAGCCAAAGACTTCCTGTGTAGATGGAAGATGAACATACCTGCTTCCTGCGCATAGCTAACAATGCATAAAGCGCACTCCATGAAGCAGTGAGCCCCGCCGCATCCTTCTTGTAGTTGTTCAGATTCAGGTAACTAGAAAAGAGAAGAACGGGCGGGAACATCATGGGTAATACTTGAAAAGGGCGGGCATGCTGGGCGGTGATCAGAGTTGCGAGGAGAGTTGGAGGAACCGAGTTTTCTGAAGGGACGAAGGTCAGTGGGGTATTTCCGAGGGATCGTATAATAACTGTATGAGTTTGATCTGGAGATGAAGATGAATTTTCGAGCAAGTGGGTAGAAATGGGAGTGGAGATGGAGTGAACGTACCGCCCCAGCTGCGCAGGGATTGCAGGGTGGACTTTTGAACAGGTTTGTCGGTCATGTTAGCTTGTGCAATGCTGCAGCGAGATATAGCAAAAAGCTGGGTTGTAGAGAACGGCAATGTTTGCAAAACGAGATCCAGCGAGATCTACATGGACTCCCACTGGAGAAAGTTTAATGACGTTGGGGTCGATTTTAGAACACGAGATATCGCGCGACGTTGGGTCCGTGCACCGCGAACTGTCCTCCAGGCTGAAGGCTCCACGGACTTGAACATTGCGAAGGTGCCGACCGACCATATCTCCACTAAGATCTCCTCACCACAAGGCCTTTTCCCGATTTCTAGCATTAGTTTCTATTGTAGCCTCTACCTATAGAGGCTTGTATATGCCATCGCGCGACGCCCAAAGACATCACTGCCCGCTTTGGGCTCTTGGACATCAACAAGACCCCAAACATCACACCTCCTCCACCGCCGCCATTCACCATGTCCGGCAAAGCGCCCGGCGACACCAAGGAACGCGTTCATCACGACGGTAGTGCCGGCCGCACCTACACAGCCGAGCAGAAAGCTGCCGTAATACGCATAAAGCGGTGCGCCCCTACAGCCTACTACGAGATTCTGGGTCTAGAAGCCGTCAAAACCACGTGCTCAGACAGCGATATAAAAAAAGCGTACCGCAAATTATCCCTGCTGACGCACCCGGACAAAAATGGCTATGATGGTGCAGACGATGCGTTCAAGTTGATCAGCAAGGCATTCCAAGTGCTGAGTGATCCGGATAAGAAGAAGAAGTTTGACCAGTTTGGCGGGGATCCAGATGCGAGGTTCAATCCGGCGGCGGCAGGGGGTGGCGCGGGTGGAAGTCCGTTTGGAAATGGGTTCGGAGGTCGACGTGGGGGGCCCATGTTTGGGGAGGAGGAGATGACACCGGAAGAGTTATTCAGGCAATTCTTTGGCGGAGGATTTGGAGGGGGGCCGTTTGGTACGCAGACTTTCTCCACGCAAGCGATTGGGGAGTCAAGGGTATCATTTGCTAACAATATTGCACCAGGCGGCTTCGACACTGGCCCCGGTTTTGTCTTCAACCTCGGCGGTGGTCCTGGTGTCCGAGTTCACCAGTTCGGCGGCGGCCGTCCACGCCGTCGCCCGGGTACCGCGCAACCCGCCAACTCAGAAGCACAAGGCGCCTCCTCCGCCTTCGCCAATCTCCTTCCCCTCCTCTTCCTCTTCGTGCTGCCCCTACTCTCCTCTCTCTTCTCTGGCTCCACCACGCCCGCCGGCCCTTCGGTCGTCTTTGAGTCCCCGCGTCCACCACACACGCTCGAACGCGTCTCATCACGGATAAAGCTCCACTATTTTGTCAACCCAAATGACGTGCAAGACTACAATCCCAAAAAGTGGCGGAAACTAGACGAGACTTCGGAGAACCAATATGTGCATGCTATCAATTCGCGATGTCAAAACGAAAAGTTCGCGCAGAGAAAGGCCATGGAGGACGCGCAGGGTTGGTTTGGCGTTGATGCTGTAGCCATGGATAGTGCGCGCAAGATGGAGTTGAGGAACTGTCAAAAGCTAAGAAAGTTGGGGCTGGAGCCTTGATCGTGGCGGCGCGTCCTGTGTTCTTGTGGAGGGAGTAGGGTGATGGAATAGGGCCATGTCGATGATCTAGGCTACATGAGGTGTACATGTCACGCATGGCGTACTGGCGTTGAGTGTATCCAGGCCATTCTCGAATGGTGTTTTCGACGTCGAGCGAAAGTACTGTTACTTTTTTTTTTTTGCTTGCATATATAGAGAACCAGTTCATGGCATGTTTCCCTTTTTTTTCTACACTGTAATGGTACGCCAAAATATCGTACAAGAAGCTCGTCTCTTATTCACCTATATACAAGGTATGTATCGTATACCAACGTCCCTCTCACAACGCTTCCCTTACGAGCCCCCAAACCCCCAAAACCTCTGTATTCTCATCTTCCACCCCTCAAAGCTATTCAACTTGGGCCTGACATCGAGGTAAAAATTAAGGGCCTTGCCTCTATTCCCCTCATCTCTCCCGGCGTAGAAGTCAATGACATAGTCCACCTTTGTCCCACAGCGATCCACAACCCAGTCGTGCCTGTCAAAGGGCGCCTGATAGCCCATCCACGTCCTCCATCTTGCCCTCGGTGTCAGATTGGTGCTTAGGCCATTGAAACTCGCCAGTTTAGGTCCACCACAGGACTCGGCGCCGCGACCAGCCTCCCATGCTTTGATCTCGTGCCAGGCGCGCTCGTTGACGGCGTTGTGGATGGGCACAATGACCTTCATGTCGGCGGTTTGCGGGTCGTACGACTTCCTCCGCATGGCATCAAAGAACATTTGCTCCGAGGGGTAGATCCAATTTCCCGTAGATTTGTCGGGGGCGGTATCGCGCTCGCCATTTGCAGGGTGTGTGGACGGGGTGGAGGTGGACGTTGTGGGGAGTGCGCGGGGGATGGTGCTAACTTCGCGGTCGGTGCCCAGGCGGGTGTGGGAGAGGAGGCTCGAGGTTGTTGGAGCAGTGGGGGCGATCGTCTGGTCTAGATTGGAGGAATCGCATGATTGTTGGATGGGAGATGGGGGTTGTGGATGTTGTGGTGGTGTTGATGCGGCTGGCGCAGCGGCGGGTGTGGGTTGATGTGGGTTGGGATTGGAATGCTGAGCGCCACTTGCGCGGGCTTGGGCGAGCCATGCTTCGCGGGTCTTGTGGTCGACTGGACAGGCGGCTGGTGGGTCGTCTTGGGAGGACATGGTGGCGGAGGGGAGCATGTGCAGTAGTGAGCCCGGGGGATGGTGACGGCGTATGGACTGGGCGGGCCATTCTTCTCGGAAAACCGCTGCATGCTGATTGGCTGTCTGCGGACTACCCTTGCGTTCACCGCTTTGGAGGGGCATTCAGTGCTCATGCTAGCTTTCACAGGCATTATGTACGTATATGCAGTATACCTACTAGTATCCGTATAGTTGTCGTGCATAAGAGGCTTGTTGTTAGTGCCCAGGAGGCTCTTGGTGAGATTGACCGTCGCCTCCTAAATATCGCTCTGCTTCCCTTTGGACGCCTTCCTCGGCCAGACTCTGCATACAGGCAACTCCCCTCCCCCACCAGAACCCCTGTTCCACCCACACGCTCACCTGCACCCCTCGCCAAACGTCAACATGTCGGATGTCCACCGCGCCAGCACCACCGCCCCGGTCAATATCGCCGTCATCAAATACTGGGGGAAGCGCGACCCCAAGCTCAACCTACCCACCAACTCGTCCCTCAGCGTGACCCTTGCGCAGTCGGACCTCCGCACGCATACTACCGCCTCCTGCTCGTCTTCCTATCCCTCTGGAGACAGTCTTCTTCTGAATGGCCAGTCTCAGGACGTCTCTGGTGCCAGGACTCAAGCCTGCTTGAGGGAACTCCGAGCCCTGCGCAAGAAATTGGAGGAGCACGACTCGTCCCTCCCCAAGCTGGCCGAGCAGCCCCTGCGTATTGTCTCCGAGAACAACTTCCCCACAGCCGCTGGCCTGGCTAGCTCTGCCGCTGGTTTTGCCGCCCTTGTTAGGGCGATTGCGAACCTCTATGAATTGCCTTCCTCGCCCACCGAACTCTCCCGCATCGCGCGACAGGGGTCCGGCTCAGCATGCCGATCCCTCTTCGGCGGTTACGTAGGCTGGGAACAAGGCTCAGCTTCTGATGGCAGCGACAGTCTGGCATTTCAGGTTGCGCCGGCAAGTCACTGGCCCAACATGCGTGCCGTGATCCTCGTGGTCAGCGCAGCAAAGAAGGGCGTATCGAGTACCACCGGCATGCAGACCACTGTTGCGACATCTTCGCTGTTCCAGTCAAGAGCCTCAGAGACTGTCCCGCGACGCATGAAGGAGATGCAGGAGGCCATCCAGAACAAAGACTTTGAGGCATTCGGCAAGGTCACCATGATGGATAGCAATTCGTTCCACGCTACTTGCCTGGACACATTCCCACCTATCTTCTACCTTAATGATGTTTCCAGAGCCGCTATCATGGTTGTCAATGCGATCAATGCGGCTGCTGGGAAGATCATCGCGGCATACACATTTGATGCAGGCCCAAATGCTGTTGTGTATTATCTCGAGGAAAATGAGAAGGATGTTGCTGGTCTCTTCAAGCTTATCCTCGAAGACAAGGATGGCTGGCAGGGAGAGAGAGGAAGTAAAGTGCAGGCCAATGCTTCCGAGTTGGAAAAGGTCAAGAGTGGCTGCGGCCCGGCCATTGCAGCCCTCGAGGACGGTGTCAGCAGAGTAATCCTGACCGGTGTTGGTGAGGGCCCCGTGAAGACGGATGAGATGTTGATTGATGAGAAGGGTGAGCCTGTCGCAAGCGGTTAGATTGAAGGGTGCTATCACGATTTACACAAAGCGGGTCTTGCGGTATCGACCTTCTACGTAGGAGTAATACGGGCCGCAACGTCATCTATTGCTGCGGCGCCTAGCCATGAAGGACCAAGCACTTTGAAACCAGAAACCAACGGCCTTCAAACAGCTCATCAATCTGGTCTGGTCCATGACCGGCACAGACCCGTTGACAAAAGAAAATGAATTCCGTAATAGTAACAAACAACCACGCCCAAGTTAGCGCCGTGGCGTAGTACAACCGCCTCCAACCCTCTGTACCACGGACACTCTCCCACCAACAACAACACTTCTGGCGTCGCGACCAGGCCCCACGTCGGAAACCCGACTTGACAATGGTGGCTCTCCTCGCGACCCGCCTTGCCGCCTGCAAGAGCCGCCAATCGTGCTGTTTGCCGGATCTGAAACACCCACTCCCATGCTAGCTCCCGAGGCGTCGTTTCGACTCCTCTGACCCAATCACTACGCGACCGGTACGTGACGGCCAAACAGCGCTTCAGCATATGAGTGCGTGGGGTATCGTCGCTCCAGCTCTGCACTGTACTAGACTGCTTCGAGGAGCGTGTGTCCCGGGTTAGACGTGCAACTTGGTGGTACAGGCGTCAGGTATCGACTGGCGAGCAGTTTTGGCCACTCGATGGGCATTACAGTAGGCTTGATAGGAGATGCGGGCGCGAAAACCGGTCGCTATTGGGGATGGCATGGTGAAGGTTCGTAAAGGCGACAGGTGGGGCCAGCGGTGACTTTTGACCATCAGGTTTCCTTCCTTCACCTACCTCGCTATTGTTTCTATTCTTCGTTCTTCGTTCACTATTGTCCGTTCTTGTTGCTATTGTCGAGCGTGCCTCGCGGGCGTGGGTCTCCCTCTTCTCTCTGTACTCTACTTCTTGCGTCTGTTTTCTCTCTGCAATCTCCACGGCCACCCTTTGGCTCGACGCGTCCACGACTTCGACTGCTAGCCAGTCCAATAGCCCCACGAGCAACAGCTTCTCCGGCAAATCAAACCTATCTGTCCCCCATAATGGCACTTCTCTCGGCCGAACACCTGGCTGGTCCAGGCTACATCATCCTCAACACCATGCGGGGCCTCAACATCATTGCACTGGCTTCTGTTGTAGCGAGCAGTATCGTCATGCTCGTCAAGACGTTCATCGTCTCCAAGGTACTTTTCAAAGCCACAATTTCATCGCCCAAAGCTAATCTCCTCCAGTTCTTCTTCTTTGATGCCACCAGCCACGTCATCACTGCCATTGCTGGCTTATTTCTCATCGTGTCCGAGTGCTCGCTGTTCCACAACTTCTTTGCCCGCAACTGGCCGCTTCTCAGCCCTGCCCATGGCTTCGTCACCTTGGGCTGTGCCATGATGGTTATCGGACTGAACATGCTCGGAAACATGAACAAGCAAGCCACAAGCCAGCAATCCCTAGGCCTGCCATTCTGGCGGCTTTTGCTAGCTTCTGGTATCCTCGCCATTGTCATTGGCTTCTTCAACGTTGTTTCTGTGCGTAAAAACTCTTTTGTTCCACAGAGATTGATTGACTGACCGGCGAAAGAGCTTCATATTCCGTGACAAAGCCCGCAACATCACCGCCCGCCGTGTCCGCTCCCGCGGCGCCATGACGCTCCACGAAGACCTTGAAACGGCCTCAGCCTATGACCCCAAACACAAACCCTTCACGATCAGTACGCACCACACAGGCAGCAGCTCTAGCCGTACAAACATGCACAAGAGCCCGCCCTCTCTTCGCCTAGGAACTCCCCCCGTCGACTGCAGCTCCCCCCAGCTTACCTCTCCCCCAAATAACGATGAGCACAACAATCAAAAAGACAGCGACCGCCAAAACCACCTCAACGATTTCAGCTTCAGTCCCCTCCGCGCCTTCCGATCCGCCCGCCAATCCTTCCTACCCTCCTACCACAGCACCTCGCCTACCCACGCCAAACCCTCCTTCTTCTCGCACCGCCCATGCTCGTCAATCTACAGCCGCACGACGTCGGGTGAGCCGCAGAAGAAGCGCTTCTGGCAGCGGCAGCGCGAAGAGCAAGAGCAAGAGGCTGCGCGCATGCCCGAGATCAGCTACCCGCTTAATGTGAACCCCCAGTTTGCGCATCTAGTCAAGCCAAACTTGGCCCACCATCCTAGCGTGCGGAGGCCCGACGTTACCGAGTGGAATAAGATTTGAGCGGCATGAATCGCGACTTTACTCATGATACCACTTGAACTTTTCTCTCCTTTCCCATTTTTTTCTTCTCTCTTTGTTCTTACCGGCAGGCTGAGCCGCGTTGGGGGTGAAAAGACGGTATGGCACGACATGAAACCTGTGTTACTGGTTTGCTATGAGTATATACGAGAATGATGGTGATCTCTATTAGCATTAGCATTCTTCGCAGTATATGTGGTGTCCTCTGCCGTGATGCACGATCTTAATGAGAGACGTCACTTATATATATATATATATATATATATAAATTCTATAAACAACTATACGCCGAGCTCTCTCCTTCCTCGGATGCTTTTTTTTCGCTCTCAATCCATGCTCTCGGTGGGAATTCTCTGCTTTGGAGTCCCAGGTACGGCCCCTCGTAATCGCCAGTACAGCGCCACATTACTCCTTTGATCGCTTACTCATCCTCCGCTGAATCCTGGAATGGATCAATAGCATTCCCATTGGGGTCATACAACTCCATGCGCTCCCCATCTTCCAGGGTCAAACTCCACTCCTGGGTATAGTAGAGCCCGCCCCTGCCTTTCCTCCTACACCTCAGTTTTGCCTGGCCCATCCGCCTGGTCCCCTTGACCCAAAAACTTATGTCAATGCGGCCATGCACCTGATTGATTTCACCCATGATCCACGGGTACTTGCTGGCAAAGTATATTTCGTCGCCGAGGACGTCGCGCACTGCGGGATTGGTGCGCAGCGCGTAGAGCGACGAGGTTACGACGGAGGATTCTTGCTTTTGGTAGTTGAAGAAGGCGGCGAGGCAGAGGGCCATGGAGATGACGAAGACGGGGAGCGTGCGCAGGACTTGGCGAGGTATTAGAGGCGGCACACTGGGGAGGAGTGGGGAGACGAGTTAGCACGTCGCGACGTGGAACGGTGGGAGACGTACGGTGGGAGCGCGCGATTGGGTCGCCGCTCATACAGTATTTCGCCATCTTTGGGTGGAGGAATGAGGTTTTCGGGCGACCAAACGCTGGTGGGTGTTTTCCAGGGCACGACGGGTTTTATGTCGCTTTGCGGTGTGGTGGAGGCGTGACGGAGGAGGGGCAGTCGCCGGTAGAGACATTGGCAGGTTGATTGGGGTCGCGCACGCAGAAGTGCGGATGTGAGCCGGGGAGGAGGCATTGCTCGTGGGTCGACGCGCAATGCGTGTGACATGAGGAAAGTTGGGTGCATACATGTGAGATCATTTGGTGCTTAGCGGGCCGGGTTTTGTTTGCATGGTTTGCATTGGTTAGCCCGCGTGGGGCGTCGCTGCTTATGTCATCGGTTTTATAGAAAGCATGGCTGTGTATTCTATTGCTT
>Ga0182211_1000493_pt1 | contig 12404 bp, 15 predicted proteins | sample G5R1MG_20_FD_129660 | JGI IMG/M metagenome (GOLD analysis project Ga0182211, IMG submission 129660) | Switchgrass phyllosphere microbial communities from Michigan, USA - G5R2_MAIN_03OCT2016_LD1 MG | ecosystem: Host-associated > Plants > Phyllosphere > Phylloplane/Leaf | place: USA: Michigan... | reverse complement strand
TTTACCGGGACTGTGTTACAAGTTTGTTTGTCATGAGAAGGAGAGGCTGGGCTGGAACTGGCGTTTGCTAGAAGAGAAGGCCGGATGATGCATTCGATACAGTGAAGTGCGGGAGAGTATTGCCGTCTTTCCCAAAGAATAAGAGGATTTAAGGCTTAGATGAGTTGAAAAGAGTGTATCACGGATCATCGTTATGATTTCTCTTAGCCACGCCAGTAGCGAAGACGGCAGCGGTTTGCAGAGCACAAGGCGACGAAGCAAAGCGAGGTCGCTCCCAGTGGAGTAGGTCGAGGACAGGAGAAGGATTGCTTGGGTCGGTCGGGATAGCCTCCATTTGCGTAGATGAAGCCTGAACTGCATTCGTGCATGGATGGCCAAGCTATACGAGCCAGTTGGTTCTGGGAATGGGAAAATGGAATGCCAGTAGCTTAAGCGACATCAGATCGCCCTTTGACAGAGACTAGCGTGTATCCTTTCACCGCCATCCATCCTGGAACCATCAAATTTAGCCGCCTTTGCACCAATGGGAGTTGCCGCTGATGCCTGGACAATCGTTAGCTCATGTGTTCTTGCCATCGCGCTCGGTGCTCGCCCGCTACCGAAACGGTGCGTGGTGTGGATTTGTCGCTTTGGTCCTGGAGGCGGTGCACGTCGCTGCCATGGCTTCAACCGACTTTCCCAGCCTGGCCCTCTTTTCCACTGACGGCCTTGCTGACTGCCGCTGACATCTTGCTGGCAAGCACTCGCTTCTGCGATCCTTTTCCACGATACCACAGTATAGCGCGACCCCGCCACCCGGTACGACTTCAGCGTCATCACAAATTCGAGAACGCTTTCCGCGGATTCTCTGCTCTAGTCGCCCACGGCAAAGGGAAGCCGACAAGATGGCAACAACGCCTGTTGAACATCCTACCACTACGCACACCCTCCCCACGCGACAAAAGCCCCTTCCCTACGCCTTTGACAACGGACGGCGCACCCAGCTCTCTTCGGTCCTCCCACCCCTCATCTTTGGCACTGCTACCTTCAACGTCCAATACAATAGCGACCCGTTCGCCCTCGACACCACCGGCTTAGTCACATCGGCTCTCACACATGGCATTCGCGCCTTTGACACATCGCCCTACTACGGCCCGTCAGAACAGCTACTTGGCAATGCGCTTGCGACGCCATTCGTCCGGGAGACCTTTCCAAGGAACTCATACATGATCTTGACCAAGGTTGGGCGAATAGCGAGTGAAGAATTCGACTACAGCAAGGAGTGGGTGCGGCAGAGTGTCGCAAACAGTTTGGAAAAATTGCACACAGACTATCTTGATTTGGTGTATTGTCACGACGTCGAGTTTGTGAGCCCCGCAGAGGTTCTAGAGGCTGTTAAGGAGCTCCGAAGGATACGAGACGAGCATAGAACAGTCCGATACATTGGTATTTCAGGGTATCCCCTAGATGTGCTAGGCGATATGGCTGAGATGATCCTCCGCGAAACTGGCGAACCCTTGGACGCGGTGCAGTCATATGCCAATTTCACATTACAGAACCAGACCCTCGCTGGCCCTCGCGGGATCCAGCGCCTCCGCGATGCAGGCGTCGACGTTGTTCCCAACGCGTCAATCCTGGGCATGGGTCTGTTGCGACGGGGAGGTGTGCCCGTTGGCGCACTCGGCGACTGGCACCCTGCGCCATCGAATGTGCGCGAAGCCGTACGCAACGCCAGTGATTTCTGCGATGCCTACGATGAGCGAATCGAAGTTATCGCCATTCGCTTCGCACTTGAGACCTGGATCACCGCCGGCGCCTTCTGTGGTTCGAAAGGCGATCCCGCATCCGGTGTTGCCTGGAAACACGAATCGAACGACGATGTTGGTGGAACTAAACTCGGTGTCAGCGTCATCGGTGTCTCTCGCGCGTCAGAGCTTGAGAAGACCATGCTTGTCTGGCGCTCCATCCTCGATGGATTAGAAGATGGCAAAGAGACTGCGGTGCAAGCCGGCAGATGGAACAGAGCTTGGGAATGGTCAAGGAATCGCAGGAAGGCTGTTCAGATCCTGGCAGAGGGCGTGCAGGAGGTGCTAGGTGATGGATTTGGATACGCCTGGTCGAGCCCGAGTCCTGGCTTTGTGAACAAGAGAGTCAGGAATACTATTGCTGCAGAAGAAAAGGAGATACCGTGGTTGACTCCAAGGGCGAGCCCAGTCACGGCTCCTGTTGTCGATATACCAGAGGTTGGCGAAGAGAAGAGCCTGGCAGTACGGTAGTTCACATGTTTCGAGTCAGCATGTACCGCAACATGGAAAAAAAATCATTCGATAATACGAGACAGGGGATTCAATGTAAATTTCATACTAGAAACTAACCCGTCGGCATATGTGATGACTGATAGTGGAAAGTCTACGAAATGAATTACTGTACTTGATTTGGAACCTCGATAGCCGTCTGCTGCCACTTCATTACATGTCTCTTGCCGCAAGAAAAAAAGTCCGTACCAACAAACTACTTTTTGCTAGCATTATTGGGTGTGCTTAGGTGCAGCAAACTATGGTGTATTTTACCTTGTGACACTTATCGCATCGCACTTCCTACTGACTATTGTCGCAATGGCTTACGATACATGTGTTTTCGTCCTTTGACGAAGAATAAAGCAAAAAGGCATGGTCTGGTTCCTTTCGAAAAAGGTCCGACTTGAATCCTATGGCGTTCCCGGCCGTCGTCTCTACGTCTAAACCCTGCAGCAGCGACTACTCATGAGAGCGACTGCGCTTGTGAGAAGTATAAATTCTGTCACTTGCGCCTCTTTCTTCCTCTACTTCCTTGTACACAAAATTCACGAAAAGCGTATTTCCAAAGCAGAAAACAATAACATGCGGGGGGAGCCTGTCGAAAACCAATTCGGGACAGATCATGTCTCGGACGTTTGCTCTTTGAGACGCTACCTAGCATCTCTTGTGGGTGTGTCCATCTTTGCATTCGTCACAGACGCTTGTACTGCTGATCAAAATGATCGCAAAGTACCACCACCCTGTGCTGTCCCGTCCCATGGTCAGAATGTAGTGTCAATCTCCACTACGCCAACATACCAACTTTGGGCACGTTGCATCCCGCTTTATATTTCTGGCAACCCCCAATACTTTGGAAAGATTGGTTGTCATGCTATGTCGCTCCTGCATCATTCACTGATGGAGCCTGCCAAGTACCTGTTTAGGCCTAGTGCCTCTGCTCTGCCTCACACTGTAATGAGTCCACCGACGGAGACCCTCTGAGGATCCTCAATCTCTCAATACACTCATTTTGTGACTACAACCTTCTTTCTGCGTCTTTGGGCCCATCGGCCATAGCATGTCACATGATCCACACCCACACCCACGCCACGCCACCGCCCTCGCGTACGCGCCATCTGCGCTGGGACAAGCAATTGATTGCAACAACTCTATCCTAGCCAAATGGGAGGTCCATGTCAGACATAGTGTCAATCCCCACAGCGCCAGAAGACCAAAAGGGTAGCAACTCTCTACCAAGTTAGAAGATTGTGGATTGAATAGTATCTATGCCCCTCAAGACCATACAGTTCAGGCCACGCTGGGCCATGTCGGCGCACGGCCTGACAGTCAACACCACACCCGCCCAACGCCATCGCTAACCAGTATCCCACAGTCCTCGAACAATGAAAACGCAAAACGAACTTCTGGGATGTCACAAGATACAATATACATCTCGTCACGAGAGAACGTTGAAACTGGGTGGACATGGTCAAGAATACCAGTCAGTCCTATAGTACAGAGACATGGCAACTGAAGCACTGGCGTTCCGCAGCCGTCGGCATGAAGATCAGTTATGACAAACACACACAGGCCACAATTTTTCAAGGAGGGATACTGGATCATGCTGAAGCTACACCATAGATATAGACCCAGACGCAACTAAACCGAAAACTGGACGTACAACGATCATCGCCACTGAAAATTGTGGAAAAAAAAATCCGAAAGAGTGGAAGTGGTTGAATGAAATGACACTGGGAACACTGCGATTCATGATTCCCGCAAAGTAGCCTAAGGTACATGTGTATGGAAGCGATCTCCAAATCCTCTCAAAATGTGCGTCTTGGTAGTAGTCAAGTGGTGGGCTTTCCACACTCGATAACTCGGAGAAGAAAGAATCGCGAATGCGGTCGCGAAATTAGTCAACATAGAGCAAAGAACGCAAAGCAGGCGCAATCTTTTCGAAATTAGTATACGATAGTTTCGTGTACGTTCTCTACTAAGAAATACACCCGGTGATGCGCAGGCTCGAATTCAATTTTCTGTAACCTCGTGTTATGCTCCTGCCACTTGGGATGTCACCAGCCACATCCTAGCGACCCCATCTTTGACAGCATTATTGCAAGCCATGACACCCATTTTTCGGCACCTACAAAGACCTGTATACATGACAGCGTCAAGGAAATTTCCCAAAAGAAAGTACAATTGAGTCGAAAAGACGGGAGGACATGCCCGCAAGTTTCTCACTTCCTTTCGTAGATCGGTGGGGTGACCTCTGGGTGAAATGGTGATTTGGCGGCTTGCGCCTTCTGCTTGTCAAACACCCATACACCGTTGGTTTGGTTGTCATTGATACTCTCGCCGATCTTCTTCGCCAGTTGCTCAAAAAGTGGAAACTCGGTTACGCGAGTGAAGAAGGCACGGTCCCATTCGGTGCTGGCATCCTTCTCCGCCTTCCGCATCTCGCGCTGACGATTCTCAATGATAGATTTCTCTGCAGAAGTGAGGTCCATGTCGCCTTTTACAATGGCGTCAGAAACCTTCTTCCAGGCGCGTCGTGTCTCAAAGTGATCTTGCTCTTCGATAGGAGCAACTATGAGTGGTGTTGTCTTAGCTGCCTTATGATCGAAAGTGTCGACAACCGTCTTGGTGTTTGCGTCCTTGATTTGGAAAGCATCATTCCATTGCCCGTCTGCCTTGTAGATTATCTCCTTCTCTTTGCCTTCGGGATACATGACCGCCGAGAAGGTGTTCTTCTTTCCCGACACCCAGCCCTTGCCACTGTAGTCTATGCGCGAGGTGAAGCCGGAGGAAGACTGAATGTAGGTGCTGCTGTTGAGTTCGACAAAGGGTGAGCCCGTAATAAGGCCTTCGATGTGGAGAGAGGGGAGGGTAATAAGGTAGGTTTCATCGAAGGCATCAATATGGAGGATTGCGTGGCCGATTTGCTTTGACATGTCAGCATTGCGCGGTAACATTGAGGCATGGTTAGCTAGTACCTTGACGTTGATGGTGGTTTTGAAGGACGCCTTCTGGGCGTTGTAGCCTTCCAACCGAATGCCGTGCTGGTCGTTCCAGATGGAGTACGCTGTGACAGGAGGATGATGACTAAAGGTAGTGAATTAGTTCATTTCTGGCAGCCTTGGTCTTTTTTTTCCGTCTTGCCTTACCTGACCTGTTCGCTGATGAGCTGTGTGGTACCTGCCTCGTCTTCCCACTTGCCTAGGAAGAGCTCACCGAGGAAAGGATTCAGAGGCTTCTTTTCGCTACCAAGCTTCTCGCTTCGACTCGCATACTGTTGTTTGAGGGTGCTCAGGAACCACTTCAGTACCAGCATAGAGCGCTTGGCGGGGTCCTTCTCTGCAGCCGGCGCGACGAATACTGAAGGATGCTCGGTCCAGTACGAGGAGAACTCGGTAAGCGATTTGGTGGAGAGGATGAATGCAGGCGCAGTCATGGTCGAGAGGTCGCCATTGAAGGAAGCTATAGACTAGGATACTGTCAGACATGTCGCGTGGTTGTGCAAGTCCTATCACACCTTGAGGAAGCTCGACCAGGAGCCCTTCGACTGCGGGGGCACTGCGGAGCCTTCCTGTTCGCCAGGCATACTTGCGATCTAGCGATTGGTTGTGGGAGTGCAAAGGAGATGAGTATCTAGGGTACGGATTCTGGTGTTGTTTGCGACGTCGGGATATGAGAAAGGCGGGGATGGCTGGCCATGCGCCGAACGCTGGTGTGGGACAGGCGCTTTCGGACCTCATGACGTCGCGAACTAGTGCTCAGCCACCACGCTCTCGAATCTCCACCAACTTAGCCATCCAACAAGCGTTCTTCGAGGAAGCTAATGCACAGCGCAATTATCTCCATTTGAGCTATGTACGCTAAATCATCACGAGAATCACAATTCCTCTCTATTCATGCTTGTCCCAGTATTGCCCCAGTAGTCAGTAGTCGGCGCACTCCGAGATTTTTCTTTATACACACCACTTAGGTCTTGACGTCAGGCTCAGTGCGGCCAATGTACTCCTGAAGCTTCAACAAGCCGGTTGCGAGCTGGACATTGTCCTTGAGGTAGTCTTGGGCGTCCAAGTCGTAGGCAGACTCATCGCTAGTGTGCTTCTCAATGTATAGACGAATGGTCGCGCCGCTGCTGCCTGTGCCAGAAAGACGTACAACGATACGGCTGCCGTCGTCGAACTTTACATATATACCTTGGTTCTTGCTGACGCTGCCATCAAGATCAGTGTATGAGAAGTCATCGGCCTCTACGACCTTGCGGCCAGCGACGGTGGAGCCGACGAATTGATCCTTCTTGGTAGTAATGAGCTCTTTCATGTGGGCAGTGACCTTGTTGGCGCCGTCGGTTTCGCAGCCCTCATAATCGTAACGAGTGAAGAAGGTGCGCCCGTAGGTCTTCCAAAAGTCCTTCTGGACGGAAGCGATGCTGGGAGTAGCACCAGTCTGCTGTCCAACACCAGCCAGAATGTTCAGCCATGCGACCACAGCCCAAAGACCATCCTTTTCACGGATGTGATTGCTGCCAGTTCCGAAACTCTCCTCACCACAGATGTTCATCTTGTTCGAGTCAAACAGACCACAGAAGAACTTCCAGCCAGTGGGAACTTCGTAGCACTCGACCCCCTTCTTTTTGGCGACAAGATCGATCGCTCCAGATGTGGGCATGCTTCGTGCAAGACCATAGATGCCCTGCTTCTTGAAGTATGGAATTAATTCGGCATGGTGTGCAATGATGGCCAAACTGTCACCCGGGGATACAAAGGTGTTCGCGCCGTAAATCATGTTTCTGTCACCGTCACCGTCACTGGCCGCACCGAAGTGAATGCCGTTCTTGTTGACGGCATCAACAAGTGACTTTGCGTAAACCAGGTTGGGGTCGGGGTGGTGGCCACCAAAGTCTGGCTTGGGAATGCAATTTTGTGTGCTGTTGGGGATACCAAGCTCCTTCTCGAAGATGTCTACACCGTATGATCCAGTCACACCGCTCAAGCCATCAAAGAGTACCTTGAAATCAGCGTGCTGCTTGAGGAACGACTTGATCAGGTCGAAGTCGAAGATGTCCTTGAGCATGGCCAGATAGTCCTTTGTTGAATGGATAATCTCAACCTCGAGGTCTCCGACCTTTTGTGTGCCAATTGTGCTCAGGTCAACATCAGGGATGTCGGCGATCTTGTAGGAAGTGATGGTCTTCGATGTCTCGTAGATCTTGTTGGTAACGCTCTCGGGTGCCGGTGCACCGTTGGCGAGGTTGTACTTGATGCCAAAGTCTTCCTCGGGACCTAAGCGTTGTTAGCCTACGGCTCTCGGTCGATTGATGCCCACAGTCGCCCACCCCCGGGGTTGTGACTAGCGGTCAACAAAATACCGCCAGTCGCCTTGCGTATGCGAATGATGTGGCTGGCAGCTGGGGTGCTGAGAATGCCATTTTGACCAATCAGGAGTTTCTTGACGCCGTATGCAGCACCAATCTTTGCGATGAGCTGGGTGACCTCGGGGTTCCAGTAGCGACCGTCGCCGCCAACGACAAGGAAGGATCCGTCAGCGCCCTCGGGGATCGATTGCAGAATGCTGGCGACGAAGGCCTCTGAGTAGTGCTCCTGCTGGAAGACCTTGACCTTCTTGCGAAGACCAGATCTGGTAGACGTCTTGTATTAGCCACGATTCCCAAGCTACGACCGTTGATTGTTCTGACCGCCCCTTCGCCAGCGTGTCCAGGTAAATGAGTATGACTGTGGTTGGTCACTTACGTGCCGGGCTTCTGGTCCTGGAAAGGCTTCAATTCCACGGTTCGGATGCCCATGGTGTGTCTGGTGCCGGATTTGAGGGTGGGAATAGCGAGTTGGGGCAATTGGAGTGCTTGCAGGGACGGTGGCTGCTGGCAATGCCGGCCACTTTTGAGCTCTGGCGAGGGGCAGGCTGGCTAGTGGGTTAGTCCCTTCCCCACCCCGCGGGATGACGCTACTCTGGGCTGGCTATCGCAGAAGCAGGAAGCGATCCGCAGAGACATGTCGACTTTTTTACTCGCCAGTCCCAACAAGTGGCGATGCCACTGTAGTAGGTACCTTGTACCATAGTATAACGTGGAGCAGGGTCATGGGTCGCGACTCACACGCCATCTCAACAAGACGCGCTTTGCCGGCGAAAGAGAGCCCCATTCATTTCCTAGTCCAGCGCGATGGGCATTCCTGGGCTAGCGAGGCGTCTCGAGCCCTATGCGGCTCAACACTCGCCCGGTGCCCTGGATGGATACTCTGCAATCATCGATGGCCCTGCGCTGGCATACTTTGGCCACAGACTCGCTCTTGCTGCTTCCACCGACGTGGCCAAGCTGCCGTCTTACAAGGACGTGATCAGGGAAACGATCCGCTGGCTCGACCATCTGGAGAGCATCAACATCAGAGTGTATGCACCGCCCTACATTCTTTTCAGTCAAGTCGGCCTCTCATCTTTCGAGACAACGCTGACATACAAACCCCAGATCGAACATTGTCTTTGACGGTGCTCTACCGGGCTCAAAACAGGTTGAAAGAATAGCAAGGCTCGAACAAAATAACAAACGTGTACAGCAACTCCGCGCAAGCTATCCCACGGAATCATGCCCCATACCAAGGACGCTCGGATCTATATCATACGCCTTTCTCGCTCCCGCGTTGCGCGAGGCTCTGAAAGCATCGCCATACGCAGCTAGGACCAGTACCGCCCCTGGCGAGGCCGACGATTGGTGTGCAATTTATGCAACCGATATAAATCGATCGGTGATCTTCACAAGCGACACAGATCTTGTACTATATGACTATCCAAAAGAAACCCTTGTTGTCTTTCTACATGAAGTCGATTTGTTACTATCTATTAGAACACACAGCCCCGAACAAATGCGGCAGAAGCTGCAGCTTGACAGTCTAGTACAATTTGCATACGCACTTTGTCAAAATCAACAGGACACCGCGACCGTTTTGATACAGAATGCGCGCAGCGTGAACATGAAGTCTGATAGATATCTCGACTTTAGTCGGCGCTATACTCTGAGTACCATGGAGTCCGCAAATCGTAGACAAAATAGTTGTAATACCCCATTTTTACAAGACTTGGATGTACGAGTATCCGAGTTCGTCGATCAAGCATTATGCTCTTCAACCCGTCCTCTCGTTTATCTACCTCTGCTTGTTGAGGATCCTGGTCATGCATCAGCGTGGAACATAGGACACGACGTGCGGAAACTCGCATACTCCCTCTTAGCCTCGGAGACATCTGTTGATGAATACAGGCGTAAAGCGCAAGGCGTGTTGGCCCACGAGATCAAGACAGACTCACAGGCGGACCAGTTGAGCGGTATTAGAACTATGGATCAGCAGGTCCGTGCATTGACACTGTGGGCTACTACAAGAGATATCGGTTCTGGCCTACTCTGGCCACTCTTTGGATTGAGTTTGGTCCTTGCAGATCTGAATACTGCGCCCGCAATCAGTCTGGCTTTACGGGTTTTGAACGCCGATTTCGATAATACATGGGCTTTCGTACAACTCACAGCTCGTTTACAGGCTGCACTCTATTCGCTACGCATGCTCAAACAAATTATCAGCGTAAGGCTCGCGCTCCAAGAAAAGAATGACACGGAACTCTGCGGTCATCTCTCTAGCATCAATAGTCAAATGGCATTGTTCCCATTGCTGGAGGACATGTTCACGGTTCCAGGGCAGACAACGAGGAATTTGGCAGAGCAGGATCGCCTCAAAGCCGTAGTTGAAGAAATTTACGCGTCAGTTGGTGCACAGGTGCCGTCAGAGCACGTATCGAACAAGAAGAAGAAAAGACAGGCTAGAGAGTTGGATCGGAAAAGAAGAAAGGCTGAGATGCGGCAGACACTGGTGGAGTCCTAGAAGTCAGGACCTTTTTGCATTTGGTCAAAGGTTCCCAGGCTGTGACGAAAATTTTATCGTAACACATTAAGCGGCAGGCATCCTGTTCATGTCCGTCTTGTCTCAAGAAATATTTCTTTCATCACACGCACTCTCTCTCTCTCTCTGGTCAAAGACGTAAAATTACTCTTCCTGTAAGTAATTATCTTGTATCCTACCCCGACTAGGGACGAACAAATGTTGAATGACCGGCTCGCAGTGTTTGCGAATGATTGCATCCTGGCCTTACATTGCTTTTAGTTCTCTTGACTTGCTCACTTTTTGTGGCACCATTCCGGGAGAATCCAAGAAAAATAGCAAAGCCATTTGAGATCTGCGAGGAAATCGGCCTCTTGCCCAATCATAACATGAACCCAATTTTTCCAGGCATGCAAGAACCTTAGAGTTGTTTTCTAAAAAGATTTGACATCCCAGACCATTGTGCTCATGTACAAAATGGTGTTTGGAATTACAGACATCTCATTCATGCACAAAGTATTCCATCCATCCCTTTCAACAACTCTGCCTGGAGTCTTTTCGTCATTTAGAGTTTTAGTAGTCCATGTACCTGACGCGTTTTCCGTCGGGATACATATAGAAGCCTCGGTTGGTGTTGACAGGATTCTCAGTTCTGCGAGTACCGTTCCTTGGTCGCGGAGGTGGCTCTTCTTCAGCATACGGGGCCCTCTTATTGGGATTCGACCTGGACGTAGATGCGTGTGTGCGTGCACTCGCGGGCGTTGCTGCAGCATCGGTTGCCGTAGAAGCTTGGGTGCTGTTAGTGACGTCTCCATCGTAGCCCGGTACGGCATATATACCTTGTCCACCAGGAACGGAAGGACCATGTCGCTGCGGTTGCATGATGACATCTTCCATCTTCACCTCAACTTGCTCTTCTGGCACGGCTCCTACTTCTGGTTCCTCAGTGATGATACCAAGCAAGCTGATCAACATTTGCTTAAGACCCTGTCTCGAAACTCCCTCATTGATTCCATGCTGGATGATGTCCTTAAGCTCTTCGCCAGAAAGACGAGTGATGATATCTTGGCGTGCACCAATGAACAGCGGACTTCCTGAAAGCGAGACCAGGGCGTCGAAGTAACCCTTTGCAATTGCAGACATGTCTAGGGAGAGACCTGAGTTTAGTTTGACCGAGACGTGAGTGAGAAACCAGATTCAAACTCGGTTACTGATAGTGCCGTGAGTTTGTATTGTCAAATGGACAGCGATATCGCAGATGAGGTGAGGGGATTGACGAGGTGATGGGGTTTACGTCAGGCGATAGGTCACTGAGGCTTGGGTATCACGTGGTAGGACCCTATGGGGCTCGCACGGGGCATATTCTGTTTGTCACAAACAAAAGGGCATCCTTATGGACACCCTTTTGCTTGTATTGTAAGGTGCTTGTAAATACAGCTATCAGTGGTATATTCTACCCTGCGACGTTGTTCAATACCTCCTTCTAGCAATCGCCGATTACTGCTCTACTTTTGGCCACGTTAGCGGAGTGGGGGTTGTCAAAATCCTCATCTATTTTGCTTGGTATACAATCACGAGACAGGTCATGATCGAAGTGGAGTAATTCCTGCTTATAAACAGAATTTTTCGTTCTCGAGGAAATGAATGCCTTGATAAGGGTGGCTAGGGAGCCACAGGAGGATTTAATATCTTATCTGGATTACTTCCGAGCTCCAAGTAGTGTCATTAACAGGGGAGTTAATAAAACCGTCACTCATTATTAGCCGTTGATGAGACCAGAAATATCACACATCAAGCTTTTATTTGATTTTGTATATCCTAAGTGTTCCATGTATCAGCCTCAGCATCACAAAATCCATATTCCGCCAAAAGCCAAATCCGTGGCAAAGTGACCGAAGCCCCCATCCAATAACAAGCCAATTTTGAATCTCATAACTTTGGCTACTGAAGTCATAAGCCTAGGCTCCAGCCTCTAGTCCTGAACCCAGAACTGCATGTCCTTCCAATTCCTGGCTTTGCGAAAAACTGCCGACAAGGGAAACAATGCTAACTTGTTCTTTCCGTCCACTTCGACAGGCCTCAGACATAGCTTATGACTCTCCGTACAGGAGTCGCAGGAACGATACGAATTACCGAGCGCCTTTTTGTAATCGCATAAGGGGTTTCCAGGAGGGCAAAAGTAGATCGCTTTGTTAGCACAAAGACCAATACTGAGATCTCGATCGCACTCGCGGAGAAATCTTTCAAATTTCGTCATTCG
>Ga0182211_1000492_pt1 | contig 12419 bp, 12 predicted proteins | sample G5R1MG_20_FD_129660 | JGI IMG/M metagenome (GOLD analysis project Ga0182211, IMG submission 129660) | Switchgrass phyllosphere microbial communities from Michigan, USA - G5R2_MAIN_03OCT2016_LD1 MG | ecosystem: Host-associated > Plants > Phyllosphere > Phylloplane/Leaf | place: USA: Michigan... | reverse complement strand
TCTCTACGCCCAGCGCTTCGGTATCCTCAAGCCCCAACTCAAATACGATGCTCAAGCCCCCGACGGCACCGCCCCTACCAGCATCGGCACCGGCACAATCATGAACGTCTCCATCAGCGCAGAATGCACGCTGCACGGCGAAACCATTGACCTCAAACCGCTCAAGCGTTGGAAAACACAATACAACTACCTCTCCCGCGCATTCTCGCACAGCGACAACGGAAACCCCGTACCTATCACCTGGGTTACAGAAACCAGTCTCAAGATCTGGGACTGGGTCTGCATCAACAGCGCCACGCAAGAGCCCATTGCCAAGATGTCTGTCAACCTGTGGGCGTTGAAGCAGGTGGGTAATTTCTACTTTGAGAAGACAAAGGAGGAGTTGGGCCAGTGGAAGCGGGACGAGGTTGTCGTGACGGGCTTGACGCTGTTGTATGTTATGATTTCGCGGATCAATAATCCGTTGAACCTGGTGGGGAGTATGGTGGCGAAACCGGGCAAGGCTGAAGGCGGTATTGAGACGAAAGGGGTGGCGTTGACGGTCGGCCAACATGACCAGGCCAAGGGTAAGAGCGTGTAAGTGGGCGGATACATGTCCGCTGGGCCGGAGGGAGCTGTCTAGCATACCAATTTGGTAATATTGCTCGTACCAATGCATGTGCTGATTTAATGGCGTTGGATTGTTAGTTCAGACAAATCATGTCGCTTCTGATTGTTTACTGTTCATTTGTCTATCAAATTCCACTAGACGTCTGTGTCATGAGAGTGGAGCTACGCTATCGAGTAATGTGAAGGACTATTCGCTAAGTAGGAACCTTCTGCTAAAGCCAGTAATAATGACTGCAATGCTCCCATCCATATCTGCATACTGTCGGTAAGCATCATTGACCGTGCCTATCCAAGTCGCTTCAATATCTTTGATGTCGATGGGGCGGGTAGAAAACGTAATCTTCGTTCTCTTCGTCGTCATCGATATCGTCGTAGCCGTAATAGTAATCGCTGTAGCCAGTGTAGTATCTTGGCATAGAGCAAGATCTGTATGTTGGTCGTGGGGCATGTGCAAAGGAACCACGCTTTCGGTATCGGGGGCCATGCTGTGCAAAAGTATTGCCTCCGAGCGGTTCGTCCAAATCATCGTAATAATAATCATCACCATCATCTTCGCACGGCTGCAATGAAGCGTAGCGTCTTCGTGGACCAGCTGATCTAGGGCGCCAGTGTGAAAATCGAGTATGTAGCGGAGAGTCGAAAGTGGAGCCGATGCCGAAGCGTAGAGGCGGTCGGGGTTGATGATATCCCAACAATGAGTGACCAGCAAGTGGTGACGAATTGGAAAAATACGAGGCTGGACCACGGTGCCTCATGGCAGAGTGCAGATATGAGTAGTCACTTGGTCTGATGCACGGACCTCGGAAGGGTGAAAGTTGACCGCCATAGGTGTGTGGATATTGGTGCCCATGGTGGCCCGAACATGCACTGTATGGGAGATATGGATACGGATGATAGCGCTCACTATTGCGGGACAAAGGCCGGTCGTAGTAGCCAGAGGGATTGAACAGGCCCGGACTTGAAACTCCAAGCGACGACGCCATCGAACCGTTATTGCGGAACCAAGAAAGATGGTATTGTTAGGACGAGAAGTGATGGTGTTCTGGTCAAGCTAAAGGCAAGCGTTGTTCTTTGCTGGATGCCGATAGGTTCGATGTGGACCTAGAGTAGTCAGGGTATGCTGCGATGCGATACACCCGAGGCGACCTATACTTGATCGCACGAGTGTCGAGTTGTATAGATCTAGTATTGGTGAGCAAGACTCTGGCCCCCCGAGGAGGTCCAAAGCATGTACAGACGCCACTCATCGTCTTTATAGCTATGCAGGCCTGGCATAAGGATAGACCGAGTGCTCCCCGGTCTGAACGTCGGAAACCAACCAACTAGTGGAAAAGTCGGCTGGTAGCACGGGTCGTTTCGTGAGACTTTTCAATTGCGGGAGTGTTGACTGTGATGCTACGCCAGTCTCATTGGATTACCCAGCAACGCACAAGGCGTGCCCCGGGGTGAAGAGCGGGTTCGGCGTCGCTAGCAGCGGGGCAAACACCACGGTCGTCCACATCGAGTGCGGTGTTCGCAACATGCCCATGGCCGTACTACCACGTACACGTAATGGCATGTATGAGAGTGTGAGTGAGGCTTCTGGGCGTGGTGTCGGGGAGGAGTGGGGACAAAGAAGTGAGGAGTGGGCCCCGGTACCAGAGTGTGTTTGCGCACGTGAACGACGCGTCGGGTGCGTGCACAGAAAGGAAATGTTTGGTGGCTTGTCACGTGACCCGACCTCTCGGCTGTGGAGGCCCACCTCAAATGTTCTTCGGGCATGGTAGCTGTTTTGTCGCCGCAAGCTAACACGACTGCATCACCCACCGTCCGTACAACTTTCTCCGTACCCGCTCTCTCCGCCCGATTACACAGCCTGCCCATAGGCCTGCCATCGTCCCCAACGCGCCCGCTCCATCCACCACTGCACCTTCCGCTCCCCACACGCACCACGCTTCACACGCACCACACGCACCCACTCTCTTGGCCTCAACACCACCATCGCGACCGCCACGTTTATCTCGACTCCTCCGCAATGGCTCCTGCTTCTTTTGCTTCGGCAGCTGCGGGGAACAGCGTCAACACAGCGCGCCCAGAATCTTCCGGCGGCGACTGGTGAGTGCATTTCCGCCGTCGAATTAATTTCACACCACATCACATGGCATGCATCCTTTCCCATACATAATCCCCCATTCTTTCACCCGACACGCTGTGCACGCCAGACAGCCTTCCCGCGCTACCAGCCACATTCATCTTCCTTGCCATTCGCTCGCTTTTGATCATGCCGCATACTCATGCCCCCAGGCCTCGACGCACGAATGGTGCTACGCAAACATTTCGGCGCCCTTCCCACGCGACCACACCCTCCGGCTCCGCCATCCACTCATCTTCACGAGACGCTGCCGCCGCCCAGAACCCGTCACATTCTGGTGTCTATGTCCCACCGCATGCACAGCCTGGGCGCAACGGCAGCGCGGTTGAGGGTCGCTACTCGCGCGACCAGCTCATCCAGCTCTTCCGGTCACAGCAAGATTCCACCAGCTTTGCCGATGGAATCTCAGATCTGTATACAGGCGGCTGGGAGCCTCACACCACCAATGGCGCCTCAGGTACTTCGTGGGGACGCAAGGACGATCATAGCAGGGAGGCCCCAAGCGGCGTTGATCAGTGCTGGGACCGTGACGGCAGCACACAGCCTCTCAGTCAGGCGAACATGACAGACGAAGAAAGAGATGTATGTGATTTGCGCCCGTTCCTTTTTCCCCGCACTGAGTTCTAACGTGCATCTTCGCGCTTAGCACTTCCTCTCTTCAGTCAATTCGCCACTCAAGCCGCCTACTCAGAATACCAACAAGGACGGCACTCCTAAGGAAGGCTCGGCGCTTCGCAAGACGTCCGTCTCCCAGGGTCAAGGCACACCGTATGGCTTGTCATCGCCCACCGCTGCGCGTCCTGGTCCTCGTCGTCGCGATACAGGAGATGCATATCCATTTCCCTCATCTCCTGCAACTTCTCGTTTTGCGCGTGAAGATTCGAGTGCTGTCACCCCACCACCCGCACTTGTGCGACGTCGGACTGACTATAAGGAGCCAACTAACGAGGAGCGCGAGAAAGAGAAAGCCGGGGCTGAAAATTCTGGCCCATCTGGGACCTCAAAGCGAGGGGTAACTGGACCGTTTAGTCCAGGTGGTACAGCCGCACCATGGTCTGCAACTCCCGGGGGAGGATTCGGCGCTTTTGGCAGTTTCGCCAATCCGCATAGTGAGAAAAAACCAGGCTATGGAAGCCTTCGTGGCGAAAGTAGGTTCAAGGGCCTGATGGGCAAGAGCAGTGTTGAGGACCTTGAAAAGGCGCCAAAGGACAGGGCTGCCACCAGTCAGCTGGGAAAGCTGAGTGAAGTAGAACCCTTACGATCTTCTGCATCATGGATGGAAGCCCGCTCCAATCGACCCATCAGCAACGATACGGACCCATTTCCTACTACCACCGTTCCAACCGGCAGTGCTGCACTTCGAGGAGAAGATGTCAGCCCGCCGCGTGCCCAAGGCCTGAACGCTTTTGGCACGCCTCACCGTCCAGACCCTCGTGATGATTCAGGCTTCTCTGTATTTGGGATGACCGCTGCACACGATACACCTTCTCGTGGCGGTGGTGGGGGTGACCATCGTCACGAGCCAATGAGTCCAACTGATACCAACCCCTATCAAAGCCCAGAACATGCGCGAGATGAACATGATGATGAATCCGAGGACTCGGAAACCCAACAATCCCATTATCCAGGAATGGGTAGCTTCCAGGTCGATCAATTCGCCCACTCCAGCATTCACAACGCATTTGGTGGTCTGGGGGGACTCGGAAGAGTATCTAGTGGACCATTTGAAGTTGCACCAAGCGACCGCAGTCAGACATCCAGTGTCGGGCCTGCAAGAGGCTTTCCCACGCTCCCTGGGCTCGGTGGTCTTCCTGGTCTGGGAGGTTCTGCAGTCTGGCCATCTGGCCAGCAGACCTTGGGCACGCCCATCCGGGAACGTGGTCTGGGAGCCTTTGATCATGGTTTCGGGAATGTTGGAGAAGCGCAATCACCTTCTCTTGCCGGTCTAGGTAACAGCTCATTATTCGGTGGTGGACATGGCACTGTCGGCCGCTCGAGCAGATTGGGTTCTCTGTTCCCAGCTTCGATGCAGAATGATTCAACCCGATCTCAACCGGACGAAAGCGCTTCACATGGTGATCGAACGTTCGGCAGGAACGCTTTTGGTCAGGTGCCCGGCAGCGCCATACCTACGCGTGACACCGACAGCCCTTTTCGCGCCAATCGAAACTTATTCGAGGACTTTTCAGCAACCGCAGATGATCACAATGGCCCAGGCTTTGGCCAAGGTTCGGGAGGCGGCCAGCCTCCCAGTCTAGCCACTACATCACTCTCCATGGCCGCCCTTAACCAGACAAGGACAGCGCAGCCTTCCACCCCAGGCACCAGTAACCCTACTTCCAGTCAGCCACCTGCACCGCAACAACGTACCATGGTCATGCCTGATAGAATGAGGTGGATTTACCGCGATCCTGCGGGCCATACTCAAGGGCCTTTCTCTGGTTTGGAGATGCACGATTGGTACAAGGCCGGCTTCTTCTCCCCCGAGTTGCTTGTCAAAAAGCAGGAGGAGCCCGATTACGAACCACTTGCTCAGCTGATCCGTCGAATTGGTAACTCGCGCGAACCTTTCTTAGTCCCTCAAATTGGCATCCCACATGGCCCACCCACTTCTCAGTCTGGCAATGCCTGGGCGGGCGCTGGCCCGGGTGGTGCAACACCTACACCTGGGACACAGCCACCATTTGCGAACAGTTTCCCAAGCTTTGGAACAACCTTGACTGCCGAGCAGCAGAATGCTCTTGAGCGTAGGAAGCAAGAAGAGCAGTATCTCATGGCCCGGCAAAAGGAACATTTGGCCGTACAACAGCAAGCTCTTGCTAGGCAGGCACACCTTGGAAGCATCTTACCGAACCAGCTTCAACATCACTCCAGCGCCCACAGTTTGCATAGCCAGCCAAGTTTTGGAAGCATCACATCACCAGGTGGATACCAGGCCTCGCCCACGCAAGCAGTCGCTCCCGGAGCCTCTGTACCCGGTCTCCTTGACAACGCCTTTAGATCCGGAGTCGGAGCTGGCCCCAATCTAGGCCCCATTGGTCCTGGGATGGATGCCATGAATATGCGGGACGAAGATGTATCTGGGATGATGGATCGCCTCAATATTGGGAGACCGGTACAGGCTGGATTTGGCACTGCACCGCCACCTTATAGTCAGCAGCCACTAGACTCAAGCACACACGCGCAACAGGTCGTAAGCATGCTTAACGACCGAGCTCGTCTCCAGCGTGAACAGGCTGAGCACGATAGTCAACAACGCCTTGGATCAGACGATCAACAAGCTCAAACTTTCAGTGATCGTCTTCATCAATTCAACGACCTTCGAGCCCAGACTGATTTGGAACAATCAAAAGGTGCACCTCCGCCAGAGGGTGTGATCGGCAAACCTCCAGCAAACCATTCAGCCAATTCGGGGTTGTCTGAACCTAAGGACCATCAAGCTGGGAGCGAGGATGCAATGAATGCGTCAGCTCATGATCGAGAGCCACTGTCTCTCACAGAGCAGGTTCAGAAAGCGGCTTCTGCCAAGCATACCCCTCAACCTGCATCAGCTTGGAATAAGGTTGAGCCAGCTCTCTTTCCATTCCCTCCGCCGCCGTCCCAGTCGCCCCTTCCAGCTCCAGCTGCCCAGAGAAAGCCCATCGTCGCAGAGAATCTGACAGCCGAATCGCATTCGGGTGACGCGACGCCCGCTGCGGACACTCCGAGTGCGTCAATTGCACCATGGGCAAAGGAACCTGTGGAGCCCTCTCGAGGCCCTTCTTTGAGGGAGATCCAGGAAGCCGAAGCAAAAAAGGCTGCAGAACGAGAGGCTATTGCAGCTGCAGCCCGTCGTGAAGCATTTGAGAGGGAGCTGCTAATCCAGTCTCAGACACCCAACGTCTTGCCTGGCCTTCCGTCTACTTCCAATTGGGCCAGCGGTGCATCCCCTGCTACCCCTGTATCCTCAGGAGCATCTGTGTGGACCAAGCCCATTGCGAGCAAAACCGCTCCGCAACCGACACCAAACTCAAAGAAGACTCTTCAGCAGATTCAAAAGGAGGAAGAAGCCCGAAAACAGCGTGCGGTTGCCCAAGCAGCCGCAGCAGTAAGCACTCTTGGTACCGCCGCTCCAGCTCCACCTGTAGGCAAGCGGTATGCGGATTTGGCTGGCAAAAGCATTCCGGCATCACCCAATAATATGCCTCTAGGCAATAGCGCCTGGACGACCGTAGGCGCGAGTGGCAAGGTCAAGGCTCCGGGGGGTACAACGACACCTACGCCCACCGCTGTGCGCTCTACTAGCTCCACCGTTGTGCCGTCAGCAGTCAAAAAGCCTATCATCACGCGCAGCACTACCTTGGGAGGTCCATCGGGTAAGGTTAATGCCGAAGAAGAGTTCCGGAAGTGGGCTATCAATGAGCTTCGTCATGACCTCAATAAGAATATCGTTGGTACGCAGGAAGGCTAACGGAAAACTGTCACTAGTTGCTAACATCTCAACAGCCGAAGATTTTGTCTCGTCTCTCCTTGCTTTCCCTGCGGATGCCGAGCTGATCACAGAGGTTGTGCACTCAGCCTCCAACACGCTCGACTCACGCCACTTCACCGAGGAATTCCTCCGTCGTCGCAAGCTAGCTGACAAGGGCATCATCGACGAACGCAACACGTCGTCTCCAGCCGAGAGCAAGGCTGTAGGGAGCGGGTGGTCTGAAGTCGCGAAAAAAGGTGGCGTGAGTGCCACACAACAGCCACAACAATCGCTCGACTCCAGTAACTTCAAGGTTGTGGCACCGAAGAAGAAGGCCAAGAGATAGAGTAGTTGCATTTCCTACCACGGCTCGACCTGGATAAGGTGCCGATGTCGATGAGGGGTGCGGGAGGCCAAAAGGATGAGGTATGATGATAGAACGGATCGTGTGTGTGATTCGCGTCTTGGCCGATGATTAGTATACCTGTAGTCTTTTGCAGACAACTGCAGCGCCATACGTTACCATCCGCCATAACCGCGTGTATCTGGTTTCCGTGCGTGATAACAGATTGTACCTGCGGTTTATGGGGGAGATGCAGAAGTGTGCATGCATATCAGGGGTATTTCTCTTTTATGCCGTATGGCTGGGCACCACGACTATGTTCAATAGACGCCCTGTCGTTTCCAACAGAATCCATGCAATACTAGGTGTTCAATCGGCCCCCTCCCAACGCCAGAAAAGTCAGAGGTATCATCCACCCCTATCATGTCCAAACAAAACGCACACAAACTCCAACCCGTCGTCATCCCCAAAACGCCAGCTAAATGCCCAATGTATCGCACCCCTGTCGCACCCCTGTCTCCAGCTTTGTTTGCCGACGGAGAAACGTTACAACCTACAAGGTGCGCCAGAAGTAATTTGTGTAGAAATGGCGTGAGAACTTGGGATCAATGTTGACAACGTGGACATCGCCTTTTACCGCATTGCGAATGACAGCCTTGTTGTACGCGCCAGTGGTGGGGTCGGCTTCGACGTCGATGCCCAGCGTCCGATATAGCTTGAGCTTTAACCTATAGACATGTATTGCGCGTTAGCGCAGGCAAAGAGAATGCTGGGTGTGTGCAAAAGACAAAGGGGAAGGGAAAGAGAAAACGTACACAGTTGCATCCTCACTCGGTGTCTGCGCGACGCCTCCGTCAACACCCTCTTCCTCGAGCTCCGTGACGGCAGCGCCGAGACGGGCAATTTCGCTGGTGAGGCGTTCACCTTCCATTTCGAGGTCGGAGGCTTGTTTTGCAATTTTGAATTTCTCGGTATCGAGGCGCAAGATGGCGGCGGCGTGGGTGGTGGGGTTGTGCTGGGCGAGGGTGTGCGAGTGGTTTGCGGCGAGGGTGTGGTGGGTGCGGGAGAGGTGGGAGAGGGTTGATTGCAGGGAGGAGAGGTTCTGGGTGCGGAAGGTGGAGAGCGTGGAGAGCGAGTCGGAGATGCGGGAGAGGGCGGCGGTGTCGTTTCCGATTTTGAAGTGCGAGGTGCATTGGGCGATTAACTAGGAGGCCAGGTTAGTTGCGGCATGTTGATAGGCGCGGGAGGAATACAGCGGCGGGATCTTCGTCGAGGAGCATGGTTGGCTTTGGTTGTGTGTTGGCTGCGTGTCTATGCGCGGTGTTCTGTGTGTCAGGCGGAATGGCCATGGCAGGCACGGTGTTGATGTTCCATGTTGACGGTCCGTGCGTAACGGGCGGGCGCATGGCAACGAACCATTGACAGTGCAGACTAGAGAGAAGCAAGTTAGGCGTGGCGGTGAAGTGGCGGTGGAGTGGCGCTGCCGTCTGTCAGCCACACGCACGAGGCCGCCCCCGGTACGTCACAAGCAAAAGATCGCCCGCAGCTGGCACGAGACAAATCTGGAACATTGCTCCGCGTTGCGCCACCAGCCTTTGCCTCTGGTGCCTACCTCTACGGCCCATCCTGCTTGTGCTGCTTCGCCCAACATACCTACCGCTGGCCAACATGTCGCCGTCATTACCCTGTAAGCAGCATGTCCCCACAGCAGAGGGGCACGCAGGGCTGATCCCATGGCACAGATGCTGCAGACGTCGAGTCGCCGCTGAAGCCGGACGAGCTCCAAGTTCTACGGGCGCAATATGAAAAAGAGGGCGAATACGTGGGACTCCAGACCAAATTCAACTACGCGTGGGTACGCCGCTCGCCCGCAACTCCAGCACAGCACCCTCGTACTCACTGTTCTCGCACAGGGCCTGATCAAATCCACCTCGCGCCCCGACCAGCAAGAAGGTGTGCGTCTCCTGTCAGAAATCTTTCGCAACAGTCGCGAACGGCGCCGCGAGTGCCTGTACTACCTCGCGCTGGGCAACTACAAGCTCGGCAACTACGCAGAGGCGCGGCGGTACAACGAGCTGCTCCTGGAACTGGAGCCGGCGAACCTGCAGGCAGGAAGCCTCAAGGGGCTGATTGACGACAAGGTGGCCAAGGAAGGCATGGTGGGCGCCGCGATTGTAGGGGGGGTCGTGGTGGCGGCGGGGGTGCTGGGCAGTTTGCTGTTGAGGGGCGCGGGCAGGAGGAATTGACGGGACCGGCGTTTTCGGACTATGTCTTGTTGGAAGGGCCATGTAGAGTATTTCACTTGATGCTGGCGCCATGCCACAATTTCTTCGTGAATGCGTTTTGGGTTGGTAGTCCCTGGCGTCCACCAGCACAGAAGGCCATGGAAGACGGCAGAAGCCGGGAGCCTCCGGGTCGAGCAAACGTCGAGTCAATCGTCCGTCACAGAGTCGCGAGACACCTGCACAGCACTGTGTACTAGGTCACAGTGCTCTATCGCTCAAGCCAGGATTGCACGACACGGTCGGCGGTGAGGCCGACAGCCTATCTGGACCCGGCCGTGCAAAGTTGGGTGCATGTGCCTGGGCCCTGGCTTGCCCTTTCCCAGCATAACGTCACCGGCCGGCCAACTCAGACACCAAGAAACAGCCCTTGTCACCTGCACCTGTCGCCGCCTTCTCTAGACTACTCGTCCGCAGGTACCTATACAACCCCTCGGCTATAACCCTCACGCTGGGCTCCCCTCCACCTCCTGACGCCTTTCTCGCCACATTGCCGTCGGCCAGCGCATCAACAGCAACAGCCGCCATGGAGCGACCCACCAACCCGACGGCGTCGTCGCAACCGCCGAGGCCGGGCCACCGCGACATGATGTTCTGCCATGAGTGCGCCGATGAGTGGTATCGAGACGAGCGCGGTCTCACATGTCCAGAGTGCGGCTCAGACTTTACCGAGATCGTGAGTGGACGCCGTCGCCGCATGGGCTCACGCCCTCGCTTTGGCTGGAGACGCTGGGCCATGACCAAGACGCGCTAATACAGCCCAGATCGAAGAGAACAACGATCCCCGAGACCTCCAGGCCGACGATGACGACGACTCTATGCCTGATCTCGCCGACCACCCACCACACCTGCACCCCATGCATAACCCCTGGCAGAGCGACGACCCGGCGGAGGCCGACATCAGCAACTACCACTTTACTCAGACGGCGCCAGGGAGATTCAACATACAAGCCACCATCACACGCTCAGTGTCGCCGCAGGGGCTTCAGGGTGGACCAGGCTCGATAGGCGGCTTCATGTCTCTGTTGACTGGGCTTATTGGCACGGCAGTCCGGCCGCCAGGATCCGATCAGGGCCAGGAACAGGGGGATATGAATGAAGCACACGGAGCAGATGATGACCAGGACCGAGGAGACCAGTCTGCCTTTCAAGAGCCGAGGGATGCGTCCGCAGACATGCCTCAGGTTCGAACGGGACGCTTTACATACCATGGTGGCGCACGGCTGTTTCCCCGCGATGCCAACAACCCACAAGGTCATGTAGAGCCTGTCGACGACATTGCAAAGTGAGTGAGACGGAACTCCCAGACCGTACTCAAGCTAACCCTCCTGCCCAGTGTGATGGCGGGTCTCATGGCGGCACTCGGCGCACCACCAGGGAGCATCCATCCGTATCCACACCCTCACGGTGGCACCCAAGCCACGTTCCACGGAGCCCACAGCCCCGGCGCCGCAGGCCTGCAGGCGCATCCCTTCCTCCAGCTTTTCAGCACCATGGGCTTCATGCACCCGGTGGGTGGCGGCGGCGGCGGCGGCGGCGGCCAAATGGGTGACTTCGTCTACTCGCAAGAAGGGCTCGACCGCATCATTTCGCAGCTCATGGAGCAAACGGCTACGTCCAACGCGCCTGGTCCGGCGGCGCAGTCGGACATTGACGCTCTCCCACGCCGCAGGGTGACAGAAGAAATGCTAGGGCCAGAACACAGGGCGGAATGTAGTATCTGCATGGATGATGTCAGCGTAGGCGAGGAAGTGACGGTATTGCCTTGCCGACACTGGTTCCACGATGGATGCATTACGGCGTGGTTGGTCGAACACGATACCTGTCCACATTGTCGCAAGGGAATCAGCAAGCATGCGGAAGGAGCAGGCGATGCACCCGCGGGCTCGGGCGCCGAAAGCGATGGCACCAGGCAGATGCCGGGCGCATTCGACTCGGCTGGCGTTGACGGTGGGAATCCCTCATCGTCTTCGAATCAAGAGGGTGGCACTTCCGAAGCGAATACCGGGAATGCGGGCGGGATTGGGGAACGAATTCGTAGGGGTTGGTTTGGTCCACCATGATGGCGCGCAGCTTTCCGCTTTTCCCTCTTCTCTCCCTCTCCCTCTCTCTCTCTCTCTCTCTCTTTCTCTCTCTCTCTTTCTCTCTCTCTCTCTTGCTCTCGCTCTCGCTCTCTCTCATGCCGTGGAGCTGATGATTACTTTTTTTTTTCTTCTCTGTGCTCGATTCGGACGGGTGCGAATTGGACAGCATGGACATGGATAGATAGGGACATGGTCATGACCGCCACTACCCACGTCATGGCCAAGATGGTCTCCACGCTGGTCTTGGTCGCCTATCCCGCACGCGGTCCCGTCCTATGGCGGGGTGGGTGTGGGTTCGGAGGTCATGTGCACAAGGTCCACCGCCGTCCCCAGTGCGCTGAGCACAAGCGATGTGCGTGGAGGAAGGAGACACATGGTTGGTTTGTGAGGGGGTTGCATTTGGATTTGTCTCCCCTCGCAAGGCGCGCGGGAAGAGGCGATGGATAGAGATGGAACTGTACATACTATGGTAGTAGGGTATTGTTACCAGACCCTGCCTACGTTATGCGGTGCTGGCTGC
>Ga0182211_1000490_pt1 | contig 12423 bp, 7 predicted proteins | sample G5R1MG_20_FD_129660 | JGI IMG/M metagenome (GOLD analysis project Ga0182211, IMG submission 129660) | Switchgrass phyllosphere microbial communities from Michigan, USA - G5R2_MAIN_03OCT2016_LD1 MG | ecosystem: Host-associated > Plants > Phyllosphere > Phylloplane/Leaf | place: USA: Michigan... | reverse complement strand
GTGGTGGTGTGTGTTTATATTTCCAAAAAAAAAAAAAAAAAAAAAAAACGTGCTCGGTTTTTTTTTAGATAACCCAATGGGGGGATTGAAAACCCCCCTCACCCCCCCCCCCCCCCCCAAATCTTGGTGGTGGGAAAGGGGAAGATCATCACATCCTCAATCCATGTCCCAACTCTAGTCCGCATGGTCGCGTGACGGTAACCGCGCAGTGCGCGTGTGATTTGATAACACAACTTTCAGCATCGCCCACCCGTTCGCGCAGTGGGTAATGATTGTCTTATCAATTGTCACATCCAGGATTAGCCTCTGCTCCAACGCCAATGCATCGTTCTGCGATCACGACCCCTTGGTTTCAGCACCGTGGCATGGATGTCAGGCTTGGGCGATCGCATGATTTCATCTTGTACCCTAGGTTGGGGGACGAAGACACGGTACATGAAACCGTCTTCTCACTACAAGGCAGAAAGTACTAAGGCGTTATCATCTCCTGCCCAACAGCCAAATCTGCAATAACCTCTTCACTTCCTCCCTCCTCCCACAACCATCCTCCTCAAATCACAACTCGTGACTCCTTCGCTGGGAGAAAAGGTGTTCTCCTTGGAGGCTTTGGGGGCCGTCGTAATGCGTGGGAGAGACGAGCAGCGTCGGTAAGCATGGCGAGGTGGTGTACCTAGGATAGACGTCATCAGGGCCGCGACTGTTGATTGCTGCCTTGCTGACTCGCGGTTGACACTGCGGGTTTCATTTTCACGCCTTTTACGGGCGAAGTGTCACAACCACGTATGCACAGGCATGGATGGATATGAACCGCAGCGAGTCGTTGTAAGAAGAGGGTACTTGGAACTTCAATTCATGTCCTAACGACACAGGCTATACCATCAAGTCATCTTGTCGTCATGCCAGTTCCCGTCTTTTCTTTACGCAGCCAACTTACTTTTACCTAACGGTATAACCGCCATCGATAAGGAGGTCAGAGCCCTGCGTGTGTTAGCGGCTGTCTTTCTCCAAGCCTACGCAAGGAACTTACGGTACAGTAAGAGGAAGCATCTGAAACAAAGTAAACGTAGGCGCCCTTCAGCTCGGTGGCCTTGGCATCACGGCCCATGGGAATCATGGAATGCCAGAGCTTCTGGATATCCTGGGGAACGAAGTCGGAGAGACCCGTGTCAATGTATCCCGGAGAGATGGAGTTGACGCGGGCAAAGTCCCTCCATTCGTTGGCGAGTGACTTGGCCATGTGAACGCATCCGGCTTTGGCGACATTGTACGAGGTCTGCTCTTGGGGAAAGTTGGCGACATGGCCAGACATGGAGGCCGTGATGACAAGCGAGCCCTGCTTCCTCTCGCGGAAGTGAAACCCTACCGCCCTCGCGCAGTTGAAGGTACCGGTCAAATCGGTCTCAATGACTTCGTTCCACTGCTCGACGGTGGCGTCCAGAATGCCATTGTCGGCCGTTTTTCCTGCGTTGGCGATGAAGGCATCAATCTTGCCAAAGTCCTGGATGACGTCTGCAACGAGTTTTTCGCACTCGGCGTAGACACCCACGGAGCATTTGTACGCCTTCGACCGGACCCCATATTTCTCCCTCAGCTCCTTGGCGTTCTTCTCTGCCCCCTCGGCTCTTGAGTTGTACGTGACGATGACATCGGCGCCAAACTCAGCACAGCCTCGTGCCGCCTCAGTGCCGATTCCCGTGGGGCCAGAAGCACCGGTCACGACGACGACCTTGCCCTTGAGGTTGAAGAGGTCTTTGAGCTCGGTTGCTTGCGGGACGGGGACCATTTTGGCTGCTGGGATTGAGGATGTATTCAACAAGGAGGAAGCTGTCAAGAGGATGGAGAGAAGAGAGGGCATGGAGGGGCATGGCGGGATTCAAGTGCCTACCCTACTGCACGCCAGGACTAAAAGTGACGTGTAGTTCGCCCAGTCCTATTCGCTGCTTGCACTTGGAGCTGTGGGCTTTCTGCTCTCTGTATGGCGGTAGTCTCCGCTCCCATGCTCGTTTGGGACGGGACGGGGCTTTGCGCAGCTTCGGTCCCCTCCGAACACTCTTTAGCCAGCATGTGAATCGAATGGGCTCGCCTTTCTTGACTGTCCCCACGCAGGGATAGGTGGAGGTAGGTATACGTACTATGTAGTGCGCCATTTTGGATGCGGTTAGTCAAAACTCGCCGAGAATCCTCGCGCGCATCGGGCATGTTCGAACTTTGTGCAAAACCAACATGCCCGCAACGCGTCGTTCGATTTGCTATAATGTAACCGTGAGCAATTGACCGTCGTCTGTAGAGAGCCCCCGGCACAGGAGTACCGAGGCATCGTTGACCGCTGCGGTCGGTAACGAGTTGCTTCAGCATTCAACGTGCAAGGCTGAACAGGCCCTCACGTGACCGGGCCAGCGACATCAGTTCCACCTCCCCATCCTTGGATCCATCTATCCATCCATGCAGACAGGCACAACACGCAGCAACCCATTCGCCAATTTCGCCAACATCAAACTCGCATCTGTGACCGTGAAAGCAGTCTGAGAGTCGCACGGGACTAGCCATGTCAGCCAAGCGCCTGCCATTGGGTCACATCGTCATATCCCGCCTTCCAAGGTTCTGATTCGTAGCCATGGGGGCAACGCCTCATCCTCTTACAAAACATTTGCTCATGTCTTACCTGGTCCTTGGCAGTTTTGGACCAGCGTCGACCGCATCGCTGGCCGCGTTGACAAAACTCCACCAACAAACCATCGATCGTAAGCCAACCAACCACGACAATGGTCCAATGCCTGCTTCCCAAGCCTCTGCCTGCCGACGCCCTCGTGGTAGGCCAGCTGCTCACCCACCCCCTTCGGCCCGAAAACAGCTGCTTCTACTCCGACCTGGCGCACGCCCACGTAGACGAGCTCAATGACTACCATATACAATTCCGCTACAAAGACCTCTTCTCCACCGACACCGAGGGGCGTTTCATGACCAACTATGGCGCCAAATTCGACCTGGGCCGAATATACCGACAGCCCAATCTGCTCACCGTGAGGGCTGAGCAGATGATCCAGCGCACCAGCCAACACCCCAGCCAAGCCTTCGAGGCCGTATGCAACGACCCCGATGCGCGAGCCTGGCTCATCGAGCAGATCCACGACAAGAAGCCACTGTACATTGTGCTCGGCCTGACCGAGCTCAAAAACGCAACGTTTAAGCGGGCCAGGCTGCAGGACGCGGGCGCGAGCAACCGACTGGCTGAAACGCCTATTGAGCGCGACACCAAGGTCCCCCCCTCGCTGCGCGGCCGCGCAGCACCTAGCCTCGGGGGCCTGGGCATCGAGCCCACCATCTCCGGCATCTTCGGCATCGATGTCCGCACCGTACGCGCACGCATCACGATGCCCGCCGAGCCGCATGCGCTGGAGGACATTGGCTACCGATGGTACTACTACGACGTCCCCGGCGGTGCAAACAAGAAGCAGTTGATGGTTGGCCTGGGCGAGCCACTCAAGGCGAATGAGTTGCGGCTCATGCTAAATTTGAGCGATGAGGAGGCGCAGGGCAATTTGGAGGCAATCAGCAAGCTTAGTCCTGATGCGCTGAGTGCGGCGGCGAGTCCCATGTTGAGGCCTAGTGAGCCGGCGCTGCGAGGCAGAAGTCCGTCGCCTCATCCGGCAATGCTGAGGCCTTTGACGTAGAGGGATGTCACATGCCGATCCGGGAGATGATCGAGTGGCGGCGGCATTGCTGTTTGCATTGGCCTCGTACTGGTGTAGCGTTTTTTCTTCATGGCGAGCACGGATCAGGTGCATGTAGGTCATAATAGCACATCGTCTCCAACACACCATGTCTAGTCTACAACAACCTCATTCCAACCACAATATCACCCACCGGCCTACTTCTTTACCCCTACAACAACCAAATTCCTCGGACTAAATTGATAGTCAAACACGGGCTCCACCCACGCCCTCTCCACTTCTTCCTGCTCCTTCAACCACAACCACCGATCCACTACAATCACCGCCTCGACCACGCCCGCGCTGAATGCCATGAGCGCCCACATGACACTCAGCTCCTTCTTCCTCTCTGCAAACGCGCTCTCATACGCTCGAATCTCTTCGTCCGTCAGCGCCCCCATCTTCGCGCGGATAAACTCCGCATCGACCTCGCAGAACGAGTTGGGTGCGTACAGCTTGCCCAGCGCGGCACGGACATATGAGACAAAGTCAGTGTAGGCGAATTTGCGCAGGGTGCCAATGGTAAGCGGGGTGAGGGTACCGTCGCTGGAGAGGCCTGGGCCGCGGCCGTTGGGGGGTGTCCAGGCTACGGTGGAGGTGTGGCCGTTTGCGCTGACGGCGCTGCCCGTGTGGTGGGCGAGGGGCGCGGAGACAACGCCGCGGTCGAGGAAGATGCGTTGGAGGAGGGAACGGTAGAAGTGGCGGGTGAAGAACAGGTCGCTGTCTGCACGTCCCCAGTTGAAGGGGGCTTGTACGGCCATCATGCGTGCTGTGATGTTGAGGCGGATGCCTTTTGGCGGTTCGGGGTTAGGTGCTGCTGATGGGGTTGTGGCGAGAGACTGGTAGGGGAGAGGGTAGGTCGCGAGTTTTTCGCTCATGGGGAAGCCGTTGGGGTCATGGGCGTTGGAGGTTTCGACGAGGCGGGGATGGTTGGGGCGTAGGGTGGGCAGTTTGTAAGTTGGGGGCCCGAGACGCTCGGTCAGGAGATTGTAGCAGCAGCCTACCATTGCAACGGCGGAAATATGGGGGTTGAGCAGTAGGGAGCGCAGGCCGTAGTGGACAAGATTACCGCAGGAGTGAAGGGAGATGACCATGGCGTTCACAGAGGATGACTTGGGGAGGGAGGTGAAATCGGTAACAGTGGTGGATGGGGAGGTGGCTGAGTCGTGGAGCATGGAAGAGGGGTCAAGCACTTGGTTGATTACGGGAGTGAGGTCGCCGTTACGAATGACGTGTCGAACGTATTGGACAGATCCCTGACCTTCATTGTATACCTGGAGAGTGGTAGTCGTCGTTGTGCCGGTGGTGTCGGTTAGGTGTGGAGTCTTGCTGTACTTTGGTACATACTTTGATACGTCTTTTTCCTGCGAATTCAATTCGGCAGTGTCTGATAGTGGGACTGGACGGCCACCATCGTCACATTTGACATCGTCCGGACATAGTGACAGGTTGGCACTTGATGGATTGATGAATTCAGCGTTGCCACCCTCGGGGTCGGGAGTACGGCTACTTTGTCTTAAAGGCTCTCCTGCCTCTGGTGCGTCCACATCACCATTGGCTTCACTCTTTTTTTTCTTCCCCTTTCCCGTCTTGGCTCGATACTCCTTCTTGTTCCTCATCACGACCGGTTTTTCGACGAGCTTGGCCATGACGTCCATGTTCTTTGCTCCATCGATGTTGTGCTGCGAACTTTCCACGGCGACGATATGCTTGGAGTACGGCGTCGCGGCAAGGGCACGCCCAAGGTAGTTCTGCCCTGATCCAAAGTCTACCAGATGGGTGATGGGATTCTTGCCCGAGGCGGCTATCTCTGAGCCTAGCCGATCAATGTAGCGCGCGAAATTGTCCACTTCATGTACTTTCTTGACCTTCATGCCGGTTGCAATGTGGCGCGGAATCGCCGATTCCTGGGGCTCCAGGCCCGAGTCACGGGGTGGGAATTCTCGACTGAGCAAGTGTTTTCGCACTTGGCGGATGTATTCCAGGAGGTCCTCGGGCGGGCGTGGACCGTCTCGCCAGGTGTTGCCGTGAGCGTGGGCCTGCCAGTCAAAATGGCCGAGGTCTTCTCGCATCAAGAGATCCAGAATGTCCATGATCTCGCGCGTCTGAAACCAGTCTCGCCAGGACTGGGGCAGGATGGAGGAGTACAGATCAGGCGATCTGGTGTAGAAGTCGAGAATGTGGACTCCGCCACACAGCGTTTGGAGCAGCCATGAGGACGTGGTGAAGCGTAACAGGGACTCGACATAGGCGTCGCAGTCGCTGAACTCGGCCGGGAGAGGGAGGGGAGTGTCGGGTCCCATGGTCGCTCTCACCCTTGGCCTCGCGCGGGGCGTCTCGCGCGGTCGCGTCTTGTCGGGGGTGGCCGCTCCATCGGGAAAGTGCGGGTATTGGTCGCTGCTACCTGTGGGAGAATTTTGGGAAGTCGCGGGTCCGTGCGCACTCCTGCCGCGGCAGTCGCACCCCAGTGCCAAGTGGACGGCACCGCCGAACGCTCCCCGCCACACGGCCCATGCAGCTTCCGTCCATGCGCATTGCGGCGCCAGGAGCATAGTCACGGCCTGCGCCGTCTCACATTCCCTAGCATCATGTCTTCGCACACCGACGAGGACCCCTTCCTCCACGTCCAGGCGTACGCGCACCCTCTCCTGCCATGCCCCGTCGTCGCTGACATTCACTCGCTGACACGTGATCCAGCGACGTCCTGGCTGCGCTCGACACCTCGCGACCTCTGTTCAAGTCGTATCTTCGCATCCGCTCGTCGGCGTCGTCAGCCGCCAGCCCCGAGCTCCGAGAGGCCCGCAGCGAGCTCGAGCAAACCCTTGCGGATCTCAGCCAAGACCTTGCTGATCTCGCCGAGAGCGTCAAGGCCGTCGAAGTCGACCCATATCGCTTCGGCCTGGAGATCGACGAGGTCGAACGCCGGCGGCGCCTGGTCCAGGATGTCGGCAGTGAGATCGACGATATGCGCGAGGCGCTGCAACAGACGGTCCAGCACACAAGCCACGCCAAGGGGACTGCCCACGGCGACGCACTGCCCGATCCCGACTCTTTCGAGGACGAGGACCACTATGCTGCCTTTGAGCAGGAGCGTCAGGTTGAGATGATGCACGAGCAGGACGAGGCCCTTGACGGTGTCTTCCGCACCGTCGGCAATTTGCGACAGCAAGCCGACGACATGGGCCGCGAACTCGAAGAGCAGGGCGAGCTGCTCAACGATGTCGACACCGTGGCAGACCGCGTCGGTGGCAAGCTGCAGACGGGCCTCAAGCAGGTCGGCTGGGTCATCAAGAAGAATGAAGGTGAACGAACAGCCCCGACCCACCCCAACGCAGCACACTCTGCTAACAGCTCCCCGTGCAGACTCATGGTCCAGTTGCTGCATCGCAGTCTTGATATTCGTCCTGATTGTCCTGCTCGTTCTTCTGCTCATTCTTTGAGATAGCAGGCGTGACCTTCGCCTACCACCCATCCTAAGACCCGAGTGCCTGAGTTGACTTGCGAAAGCCTCTTGGGCATCTGGGATTGATAGTCTTGTCTAATCCGTCCCCCACACGTACGACTGCCTGGCGATCATGGCAAGCACGCTCTGGGCATACGACTCAAGGCTGGCAGAATCCCAAGTTGAACAAGTCAGCCTTCATGCGTGGAGCGACTTCGTTATACACCGAATTATGGCTAAAAGATCAACAGCGGCCTAATCGATCCATTCAAACGTCTTCTTTGACCGGGCAGGGTACCTTTGGACCCCAGGATACGGCCGTTTTGGCTTGGTACACTTTCATCCCTGGCAACACTATCGTTGCACGTGTCGCGACCATCTACCACGCGGAAACGGCACAAAGCAGCAAAACCAAGCTCCTCGTGATCACACATTACGGTCCACGCAATCTAGTCGAAGAGCTCCCCAACCACCCAGCTCAACATGGTTAGGCTTCTTATTCATAGACACAATATATCTATCTTCTCGCCGCCAAGTCCACCCAACAACCACATTCCTCACGTCTCCACCTCGCACAACATCATGCATCTCCTTATTCCGTTGCAAAAGGACATGAACGAGAACATTGGAATGCCTCTAGCTCACGGTGGACCTATCAAATGCTGCGCGGCCAAAAACGATGGCCTTGAAGGCGCGAAGGTCTCCCCATGTCCAGAGTCAAGAGCAAATCCCCATGCCCTGTCCTCTACGACGTCCAAGATCACTCTGAAACCTAGCTGAGACTAAATACTTCGACGCGTACTGCAACCACGAATGCGCCAGTGCTCAACGATTTGGCTCAGATGCTCACTCCGGGATCGCATCGTCTACCCACTCCACACTTGCTACACCCCCGTGTACTTACCACGGCTCCTGTACCTTCTGGGCGAATAGTGAAACATAGGGCGACTGAATGGCTGGATCAGACAGTGGGAGCAGCGGAGCTGATCCCCCCTCCAGCAGGTCCCAAGACCGACCAACAATCTTTGACGACAATACGAGGCTGTCACGACGATTGTTCACGCTAGTCACGATTACCATTTTGCTAAACACTCTTCTCTGGAGCTCGGTGCTTTGTCTTGGTTCCTCTATCTACCAGGTTGCATCTGACTCACATGATGTTACCAATATTGCGCCTGTTGTGCTGACCTCAATATCGGTGAGTGTCTTCTACGAGGATGCTCAAGTATCAACTAATCAACATAGGCTCTCGCCACAATTCTTTACACCATTGTTCATACAATCTTCTCGTTCAAGCAAAGAAAATGGTCTCATGATGAGCGACACGCTTCTGCTATCAAGAACACGGACTATGCCGCTGTGCGCATGGTGGTGGCACTTTGTGCTTTCTGGCTTGTAACGTCGGGTTGGAATATGATCATCGTCGCGCGAAGGCCTGTATGTCTCGAGCCGGCATCGGGATTACAAGCTTGGGAGTATGGCCCGAGGTGTTACGTGGGCCGCATAGGAATTGCCTTCGCTACGGTAGCGTTGTAAGTCATCATTCAGGGTTTCTAGTAATTGGCGTTGCTGATTATCAAACCAGAGTTGCATCGTGCGCTCTCTTTGGAGTCTTGGCCACCGTCAGACGCCCTTTTGAAGCGCACTTGTTCCAGCATGGCTTTCAACGACCGCAGAATCTAATGCCAGCGCTGTGCGAGACACGGAAACCATCTTATACTAGGCGACCATCCTATGCCTCTGAGAAATATCCTTTGGGCCATCAACGATCAACTTCGTCATTCAGAACTGCTGAGACCAACGTCTCGGGCGCAGAGGCAGATACTTTGGATTGGAACTTCCGATTGCCGGCTTTGTCCAGTCGTGCCCCGTCTCCAGCCGAATCGCTCGGATTGGGAATCTTCACATCCAACTCGGTCCCGCCGCCCATTCCGTCCGCCTATGCTACTCCACCACGACTGCAGTCGCCGGGGGCTTTTGCACCTACGCTTCACCCCACCGTGTCTCAAAACCTACTGACGCGTCCTCCTCGTTTATCAGGCCAAGATCGAACCTTCAGTTCTGCACCATCAGCCGTGGTGGCAGCACAGTACTCGGCGTCCACATTGCGTGCTCTTCATCCACCGCAACCATCTAAGCCACGCACATCACGCTCTCACTCCCAATTGCCTAGTTTAAGTTACTCCTACCGAGACCAGTACTCACGATCAGCTGCATCGCTCACGCGCCCCCATCGCCTCAGTACTATGACGTCAGTTGGTAGCGCAGATTGGAGCCTCCGAAATGGATCTTCAGGGCATGCGAGGCTTTATAGTGTGTCTTCGGCAGAGGACAGTGTGGAACGCAAGCGGTCGGCTCGCGAGGTTGTAGCAATGTCCAAGTGCGGCTCATCCCACTCGGAGAGCAGCAGTACTACCAACGAGAAGGTATTTCACAGGCGTCCGAGCAGTGCGCCTGCCTCGGATGCTGTGCGTGGCATTGATGGACTCCAGCGATCCAGTCGAATGGCCATGGGCTGGAAACCCCATCTCGCAGGCCCAAGGACGCATCGGAGCCAAAACGCACTTCGTTTGAGCTCCCAACAAGCAAGCTTGGAGCGAAGACATGCACAAAAACTAGTTCACTCCTCATCAACCGGATTTCTTGGCAACTTCAGTCCCGACATCAGGCCGTACAACGACGGCACCACATTGGAGGACATGCACAGACAAGGCCTTCTGAGCAGGGGTATGGTAGGACGCAAGCCGCCACCAATCCAACGCTCGTTTTCGGCCAACGAGGTGATGAGCACCCCGGACACGATGAACGGGGCAGTCGACCCTGCACAAGCCACGGCGGTGATGATGAGGAAGATGCCCCAAGACATTCGACTGCATGGACGCAAATCGACTGGGGCGGGCGTGGAGCGGCCGAAGAAGGCGAGGTTTGATGACCCGAGGAATCCACCGTCGCCGAGGGTGGCGAGGCGCGGAGAGAAACGGGGGATGGGTGGGGGGAGGGGGGAGGGGGAAAGCGAGTTGGCCGTGCGCGGTGCCTTGGGTACCACGAACCGCTGCAAGGGGAACAAAACAGCCATCCAGGTCGTGTGTCTTTGCCATGGAATAGAAACAGAAAGCCTGCCTCTTTTCAACGTCAGCAGGGCGAAGAAAGATCCGGCTGCTTCGAAAGGGAGAAAGTCGACTGGGCACGATGGGAGTGAGATTCGCTCGTATGTACGTATGGAGGGAGGCACTGCTGGGGTTAAGCATTATCTCCGGCCGTGGTGAAGAGGGGAGGGGAGGGGTAGCTTCTTTTGGTAGGTGGGGCGGATGGTGGCGATGACAAATGCATTGCCGGCTCGTACCGTATGTCTGTGCATAGTACCATTGATGGAGACACGCATCACAGCGATGGCGTCACGCATTAGGGTCTGCATACAGCATCAGCATGTATTTAGCTGCCCGGACATGGCCTTCCTCTCACATGGCCACAATCCAATCAATCCATCCGCCACTCGACTCACCCCAAACACCACTCACTCGCAGCCATGGTCAAGACAGTCTTCGGCGGCTATGCTCTCTCGGACGAGGCTTACTTCAACAAGCATGAGGAGCGCACCCAGATCCTCAATGTCCTTTGGGAGAACGGTGTGACGACCATCGATACCGCACGCATCTACCCGGGCTCCGAAGTTGCCATTGGCAAGCTCGACAAACGGGTCGACTTCACCATCGACACCAAGCTCGCGGGCGGCTTTGGCCCCGGTTCGGCTCACAAGGAAGGCGTGCTCCAAGATGCCCAGGACTCACTGGAAAAAGTCGACATCAAGCAGTTCGACATTCTGTACCTTCACGCACCAGACACATCGATCCCCTGGGAAGACACCCTCGCCGGCATCGATGAAGCCCACAAAAAGGGCATCTTCAAGCGCTTCGGCCTCTCCAACTTCACGCCAGACCAAGTGCAGCAAGTCTACAACCTTGCCAAGGAAAAGGGCTATCCCCTCCCTAAAGTCTACCAGGGAAACTACAACCCCGTTGCTCGCCACCTGGAAACCGACCTCTTCCCCTTGCTACGCAAACTCGGCATCGCCTTCTACGCGTACTCGCCTCTTGCCGGCGGATTCCTCACCAAGACGGCCGCCGACTTGGACGCTGGCGCCGGACGCTTCAACCAGCAAGTCCTGGGCGGCATGTACTCGTCGCTCTATGACAAGCCTTCGCTGCGTCAGGCGCTCGTTGACTGGAACACGATTGCCGAGAAGGAAGGGGTGAGCAAGGCGGAGCTGGCATACCGGTGGGTTGCGCACCACAGTGCTCTTGGAAGCGATGAGGATGGCATCATCTTTGGGGCCAGTCGGCTGGAGCAGGTTGCGCAGACGGCGCAGAGCATCAAGAAGGGCAAGTTGAGCGGTGACGCCGTCCAGGGGATTCAGCAGATTTGGGAGAATGTGAAGCAGGATGCGCCGATTGACAACTTCAACACGAAGGCGTAGGAGAGCGTGAGTGATTGCCGTGCTTGGGCGTTTCGTCAGAAACCAAGCCCACGAAATGTAGGCATCAAAGAACCCTGAAACGATGCATGATGGCTGTTTTCGTGTACATGCTGTACTCAAAACCACCCGCTCCTCGCATTCCCTAGCACCTAGCACATGCCCGTCAACACCGCCATGCCCGCAACGTGATCCACCCCGGCAACCTCGTCGTCTTCCAGCAGCTTGTCAATCCTCTCCGTCTTCTTGATGCGCCAGAAAGCCTGCGCACCGTCTGCGCACCGCGTGCTGACTGCCTTGACCTCCTCTGCCGGACACGCGGCAAAGCACAGCCTGTAGCAATGGAAACTGTCCTCGTCCCGGATCTCCGGGGTAGCAGCGAACATGGTGCCAGGCGCGACGAGGCAGCGATAGGGCTTTTGTGTCCAAAACACCCACAACGCGCGTGCGAGCCGTGAAGCTGCGACGTGTCTGGCCAGAGGATGCGAGCCAAAGTCAAAACGTAACCAGACGAACATACCGCTGAGCGGCCTGACAAAGGAATAAATTTGCGTCTTCTCCACCACCGCCCAGTCGTGGTCGTGGTCGTGGTCGTGGTCGCCGTCGCCGTCGCCGTAGCCTTCGGCAACCTTGGCGAGAGATTTGCGACGGCCCGCCTTGACAACTTCTTTGCCGCCATCGAGCGCATCGCACATGGCCTGCATTCTGCGTTCGTAGTTGCCGCGCAGGCCTTCGAGCCAGCGCACCCAGCCATCGACTTTCCAGCCACTTCCATCGGCAGCACCGCCTCGTCCAGGGTC
>Ga0182211_1000489_pt1 | contig 12428 bp, 14 predicted proteins | sample G5R1MG_20_FD_129660 | JGI IMG/M metagenome (GOLD analysis project Ga0182211, IMG submission 129660) | Switchgrass phyllosphere microbial communities from Michigan, USA - G5R2_MAIN_03OCT2016_LD1 MG | ecosystem: Host-associated > Plants > Phyllosphere > Phylloplane/Leaf | place: USA: Michigan... | reverse complement strand
TCTAATTATTTCTAGACACCTCAATGAGCGAATATGTGGTGAGAGTCAATGACACAGCTACAAATGGTACCTTGAAGTACATCAACTGGGTATACAATGCGACTGAAGTCGACCTATACAATATGAACAACCCTCCTGACATACTCCCTGTCAACAGCAACAAGAATGGTACTGTTGCTGATGATGACCCCAATCGAGGACGCACAAGGTATGTTGCATTACGCATGGGAGGCTACAAGACACACGTTGGTACACTGCGCAAGCAACGCCTCTGGGATGCTGTTGCAGAGTGCATTCGGTGGACTGTCAAGCCTACCAAGGGAGGTGCAGTCCCAGACCACTGCCAAAACGGCGACGGAAAATGCCAGAGGTCCTGCACTATCAAGAATATCGTGCGCAATGACGGCCACAATGACAGGTACTCTTCGCTTGGTACCCTGACAGTATACGTGGATTGGTCCGAGTTCACTGAACAGTCACACCCGGGGCTTCGTGATGGGGTAGTAAGTGGAACTAAATTTTTATAAGTCTTCAATCGATGCTAATAGTTAGCAGGTCAAGCTTGCAGCGGAAATGTACATGGTGCAAGCCAATCTACCAGAGAACTGCTACTCCACCAATTTCCGAATGAGCAGGCGCACCACCATGTGCAATGTTCTCAGCCACGCTCTTATCGTCGTTGACCCTGATCGCAAGTCATCACCAGAAGCTGTTCTAGCTGTCCGAGTCGAATACAACGATTCGGGGCAGGTGCCGGTGGACTCCAAGGGCAAGCCTGATGTTAATGGTCGGCCTGACGGTGGCGCCCAGACAGGTAGTGTAAGCTGTGCCAATGCAAATGAACCGATAAGCAGGATGTTTCGGGAACACCAGAGAGAAGGAATTGCAGGAGCTCTGGGAGTGTCAGCGGACAATATGTTCCCAATCCCCTATTGCTGGAAAAATGACGACAATAAGCGCTGTGTGACTTCTCCTGCAGGTCGAAGAGTTGGCCAAGATCCATGGGTTGAGCAGTCTTCCTGCGATCTTACAAAGGGTCAATGATAACCACATCCTCGAGAGTATAGCAAGTCGACTACCAGGTGGTAGGTGAGAGTCTAAGAGTATATCATGCTACTTAGGCTTTTGAATACATCAAGCTTCTTCAACCGCTGTAATTTTCTTTCTGTGAGCCTCTTTTCTTTTAACACCTGATAGCCATGGGTACACACAGGGTAATGTTCTTATGCACTAAGCCCTCTTTCACGAGTGACTGGTGTATTGCTATCCCAATACTTTTATCTTTCTCCCGCGTCGATTGCCAGCAACTAACACATCCCTTTTATATAATTTGTAAGCCGTGGGCTCGCAGGGCTGCCTCACACCCATAGCAAGTGTACCTATTGTCACTATTCGGCTGCGTGCTTACAAATCCCTTTCCGCACACGTAGCCCACTCCTTGATCAGTTGCGATGCCGTTGTAGAAGCAATCTACGCAGTTTTTTGCGTTACAGCATTGTGACTGTGGCAGCTATGCTAGGACTGGCGAGTGGGTGGCCGCGAGAAACAAGAGGGATAAGCATATTTTGACCATTGTTTTGGGTTATGCGTCCGTCGTGACTTGACCATCGTTGGGATTATTGCCGGCTGGGTAGATCGTAAGGAGGGTCTTATTAGCAGTGCCAGTGTACAATACGGACGTGTGTGGTTGCGTTTCGGGAACGTGGTCGGTAACGCCGTGGTCTATCTTGGACTAGGTAGACCAGTCACTTCCTATGTACTTATGCGACTTGGCTTATATATATTCGTAAATTAGAGTGCTGGATACCAATGGTTTAAAGTCCATTTGGATGCGGCGACGGCAAAAGCCGTCGGACTGACTACTGAGTCCTAAGCTGAAAGCAGGCTGTATCTCATACGCAGGAACCCGAGCTACGCTTTGGAGAATATTTATTCATGCGATTTATGGTATGCCGCTTGCTTAATCTCGCTATAGCAGGGGCTTGGTAGTACGTGAAGATGCATCGATAATTAATTGTAGTATACCCAAGCCGCTGCTCTGGCACTTGATATGGTACTGCTGAGTCCCACACCTGCGAAGGAGCTGACCAAGCACCTACGGCAGCATCGGATTAATGCAAACCCTACTAAATGGCTTCTTATTGTATACGGTAGGTGAAAGAATTCGTCGTGTAATTTTGAAAGTCTTGGCGCAGATTGAAGGCCCTCGGAGGTGTCCCGCATCCGCGCAGGGGATTTTACAGAAAAGGTTTAGTGGGAATAGAAGCGCCGAACTCTCCTCATGATACATACCACCACGCAATGAAGATACGGGAGTTTCACTTATGGACTATGCTCATTATATTCACCAAATTTGCCTCATCCTCCATCAAGATTATGACCTGGTTCGATGGTGTAGTTGGTTATCACGTCAGTCTAACATTCACTCGAATGCTTACCACTGAAGGTCTCCGGTTCAAGTCCGGGTTGAATCACTTCTGGAAATGATTCCGTTCCGAGAGTTCAATTCTCTCCCTCATTTTTTTGTCTTCCGCTGCTCCAAGAACAAAATTTCTTTTTCCATTTTTACTCCAGCTTGCACTTAGAAGATGGATTTCGAAGTGGCTCATTTGCTACGTCTATGTCTGTCACCGGGCGAATGAAGCTGCGCAATCACTACATAAAATGGCGCAAGTGTAATTAGCACATAAATGTCAATTGTAATGGCATTTTTCCATATTGCCCACTTGGGAAAACCTGTACAAGCGCTTGTGTACACGACACGAACCAACCCAGACTGCAATTTTCGAAAGTCCTGGGATTTTGTTGTGCGATCAATGATTCAGCTCCACGAAATTCTGAACGGATTAGCACCTGAATCTAGCTTCCGAAACAGCTCGAACTTACGCAAGCATGATTCCCGCACCCGTAGTCATGGCTGCAAACTGCATGAGAGTCTTGCGCAGTTCCTGACCCTTGTTTGGGCCTACCTCAAGCAGCTCCGGAATAACTGCTACCGTGCCAACATACAGGAAGGTTCCCGCCGTAAATGGCAACAGCATGTCTCCCCACTGGAGACTCGTACCAAATAGCCCAGGGCCCAGAAAGTCTGATTGCGAGTTGCCCCCTAATTCTTGGACCGCAATTCCGATACATGTTCCCAAGAAGGCGCCTGCCGCTGTGACGAATTGTGCACCCATGGCCTGGCGCTTAGTGAAGCCCGATTGGATGAGGAGGGCAAAGTCACCGACCTCGTGGGGTATCTCGTGGAAGAATACGGCGACAGTGGTGGTTGCGCCGATTGTGGGAGAGGCGTAGAAAGAGGAGCTGAGAGCAAGACCATCGGTGATATTATGGGTGAAGTCGGCAATGAGGTTGAGATAGCCGCCGAGCCTGACACTTGGACTAACTTCCTTCTCTGTAGGCTCTGCGACGACAGCGGGTGTGGTAGCCACACCGTTGATGTTGGATTTGCGGGCGCGAGCAGCCTCCTTGGGCGTACTCACATCAGCTCCCGTCGTGTTTGCGGTAGCTTTGGGTATTTCGTGCGAGTGACTGTGAGAGTGATCGTGGCCGCCGGCGCCGCCCGTTGCAATACGGAGGCCCTTGTCCATGGCGACAAATGTGATAAAGCCGACCATGATGGCAACGCCAAGCAGCAGGTTCTTGTTGGGTTCCACCATGACAAACTTGACCTTGTCGTGCTCATCCTCGCCCAGAAAGATCTCGGGCAGCAAGTGGAACAGCGTATCACCGAGCAAGCCCCCAACGGCAAACGCCACCATGACGGAGAGCGAGGACGGGTCGATGTTGGGGGGGCATAGTGCAAGGAGGAAGTTTGGGGGGCCCGAGATGTAGAGGGTGGCGAGCAGGGCGTTCACGGCGGGGCTGCCAGGGAAGAAAAACGCAAAGATCTGAGAAGTAACAGATGACGTCGTAGGGGCCGCGCGGAGCTTGTGCTGGTTGAGGGCCTGGACCAGTGGGCAGTCCTGGACATGTGTGAGCACTGGACGGTATCAGGGTGCTGCCCTCACGCAGTTGACGGGACTGCCTCACCTGCAATTGTTCCTCAATGGCGTGCGGTGTCAAGCTGTCGACGGGCACGCCCGTCTCACCCTGGACAGCCGCAGCAACAACGTGCCATACCAGCACCCCAAGGAAGACGGACAAGGACAAGAGGGTCCTGTTTCGGGATGTGGCCATGGTGGAGCCGTCAAGGGCGATAGGTAGTGTACATGCGTATTACGCAGTATGGGCAGTCTCTCGATCTGTCCGCTTTGGTGGTCCGTCCGCGGCCTGGCATATCGATAACACTAGCGCAGGGTTCGAAATTTTGGGGAAGCCGCGACTGGACTGCGCGGACGTTCCTTCGACCCCCACACGCCCCTCCTCACTCCAATACCGTCAACATGGGCCGCGAACTCCAAAAGAAGAAGAATAAGTCTAGTATCCCGAAGAAGCGGCAGAAAGGCCCTTCCAAGAAGAAGATTCTGCAAAACCCAATCATCGCAAAGCACTGGTCAGCCAACACCACGTAAGATTGAAATGCCTTGGCTAACGCTCGTCGCACAGGAATCAAAAGGAAACCCTCTCCCAGAACTACCGCCGCCTCGGTCTCACCGCACGCCTTAATCACGCCACCGGCGGTACTGAGAAAACAATTGCACTGCTCGGTCTCAACGACCCAAAATCCTCGCGCGCTGACGCACCCGCTTCCTCTACTGCCAATGCGCTCAATATTGTCTCCAAGGCACCCACTGCCGTTGAACCCGAAGAAGTTGAAGTCGAGCGCGACCCCAAGACCGGCGCCATCCTGCGTGTGGTGGAGAAAGCGAGGAAAGCCAACCCGCTGAACGACCCGCTGAATGAGCTCGAGGAGGGCGACGGAGAGGCCGAGGAGTGGAACGGCTTTTCCATGGTACCAGGACGTCTTGGAGACGAAGAGGAGACGGTGAACCCAGTCGTCCGGCAGCTCGAAGAGGCGGCGAGGAATGGCGCGAGGAAGGCGCCAAGGGGGCAAAGTCAGAGAGAAATGGAGTGGTGCGAGAGGTTAGTGCACAAGTATGGCGAGGACTATGGCAAGATGAGCCGGGATAAGAAGCTCAACCCCATGCAGCAGACGGAAATGGATATCAGAAAGCGCGTCATCAAGTGGAAAAAGACGCAAGAAAATGGCGGTTCGAAGCCTTGGGTTGGCTGAGTTTCGTTCTGGTTCTGGTTGATTAGCCGTCTGGTAACAGCAGGCGTAGCAGCATCGCTCAGAACGAGCCTGGCGTTTATGGCGTCGACGCATTAGGTATTCACTGCATTATTCACTACCCCCTGGATCTACTAACAAACTGCAATCAAAGAAGGCGTGTAATTTCCAGACATCTTGTATTTCACGCAAGACCTTACTGTTAGCAGATGCCAAATGGCCTCAGTCGCTCGGTCCAGATGATCAGATAAGATAGATCTAATCTTTCTCCTAACCAATTGAACACTGCTAACACCACCGTCTACTCGCCCGATGCCCAAACGGGGCCCCGAAGCCGAAAACGCAACGAGGCCGTGACGTTAGCAGAGCGTGGCGGGGCTTGGCGGACCTCGGTTGTGCGGACGGGTGAGCATATGCGGCTAGCGCCATGCACGCTGCTTTCAGATCGAAGCATGGATAGCGTGGGCGTCGATCAGATAAAGTGCTCCGCTGACCCACTGGACCCGCCAGGATGGGGAAATCTCATTTACGATACGCAAGACACAGGGAATTCGTGACGGCCGTTTTCTGGTATTCGCCAACACAATGCAGAATCCCTCGTGGCGAGGCAATGACAGGCTCGATTCTCCGCCCCATACAACTGAGGATGGGCACGTTGGGAAAGAACACGACCCTGGCCGCGAATTATATTCCAGCGATGGCCTTGACAGTGCGAGTGAGAACGCTGAGATGCAGGCCGGGGTCAAGCGAATTGAGGCGGTGAGCAAGGCATGGACCAAGACATCGCTGATTGTATCCTATGTCACGTAAGTGGATTTCTCGCTCAAAGATCAAACTTCGAAGCTGATTTGCGACGCAAGGCTGCTCGTCATTGCTAATGTCACTTCCTTGGAAATTCAAGTCACAAGTGTCATGACTCCCATTGCTACGAGCGCTTTTCTATCACATTCGCTGCTTTCGACTATCTACACTGTCCAGGGTGTAGTTGCCGGTCAGTGTTCCCCGTGGAGATTCTTGCCGTAGTAACTAACCATGTGATAGCGGTTATCAAGCCGCCTATTGGAAAACTTGCGGATGTATTCGGGCGTCTGGAGTCCTTCAGTCTGGCCATTTTTCTCTACACCGTTGGCTATATTCAGCAAGCCGCCTCTCGGAACGTTCAGACTTTCGCTAGCGCACAGATCTTCTGGGCAGCCGGATTCAATGGATTGCAAGTGCTGCAGCAAATCTTCGTTGCTGACTCCACAGATCTACTCAATCGCGCTCTGTTCTCCACCCTCTTCGATGTGCCATTCTTGTGGACGACTTGGGCGGGCCCGGAAGTCGGCCAAGCCATTCTAAGGGTCGCAACGTGGAGATGGGGGTATGCCATATGGGCCATCATCTTGCCTGTGTGCTTTATCCCATTGGCTGTGAGTCTTTTCATGAATCAGCGACGCGCAAAACAGCTGGGGATCGAGGTTCCCAGTCCATTCCACGGCCGCACTATCGTTCAGAACCTGAAAAACTTGTGGGTCGATCTGGACACATTTGGTCTGCTACTGTTTGCTGCGGCCATCTCGCTCATATTGCTTCCACTCACCTTGGCTCCGAATGCGAACAAGAAGTGGAAAAATAGCAGCATGATCGCCATGTTTGTCACTGGGGGTGTCTGCCTGCTTGGGTTTCCCTTCTGGGAGAGGAGCAAAAGGCTAGCACCACACGCCTTCTTTCCGCCGAGCTTATTTAGAAACCGAACTATTATGGCTGGTACATTGATCGCCTTCTTCTACTTTAGTAAGTATCTTAGCCATCTCAATGTTTCTGTATACTGATCTTCTCTAGTGGCGTTCTATATGTCTGTATTCCCTTATTTCTTTTCTTACCTCCAGATTGTTCAAGGCCAGTCGATCGTGACCGCTGGTTACATTACCCGCGTCTTTACTTTCAGCTCCACCGTTGCCTCCATCGTCGTTTCCCTAATCATCAAATACACTGCACACTACAAATACTACATCTCCTTTGGTGCCATTATATACCTCATGGGTATGGGTATCATGCTTGTTTATCGCACCGAGAATGCCTCTACAGCTACGCTCGTTGGCACCCAGATTGCAATTGGCATTGGCGGCGGCTTCCTCAACGTCCCGGTTCAACTCGGTGTGCAAGCCTCCGCATCACATCAACACGTCGCAGCCGTCACAACAGTCTGGCTCACCATCCTCGAAGTTGGTGGTGCCGTTGGCTCTGCAATTTCTGGTGCCATCTGGTCGACATTCATTCCTCGAAAGTTACAACTTTATCTCCCACCAGAGAACGTCGCTGGTTATACTACAATTTACGGATCTATCCTGGTGTCCGGAAACTATACGCTATATCCCGCAGGCAGTCCAGCCAGGGTCGCAATCAACCGGGCGTATCAAGAAACGATGCGTTACTTGCTTATTGGAGCGCTTTGTTGTGCGGCGCCGATACTTCCGTTGTCATTCTGCATGAAGAATTACAGGCTGGATGCTATAGATCAACATGTGAAGGGCAGGGTTATCGGAAGCAGTGGGAATAGGGTTGGGGCGGTGCAAGTAACCGAGATACATTCTACCAGGAAGGGGTGGCAGTTCTGGAGGAACTAAGATGGTCAGGCCATGCTCAATTATTTTGCGCCACAAGTCGTACGCCACACAGCCTCCGCTGGTTCAACACGGAAGACCGCTCGGTCCCGGCTGAATAAGTTAAAACTAGGCAAGAGATTTTTCCATATAGATATCGATATGCGACAAGATCAAGGAAATTAGAGATTCCATGGAATATGGTCTCTACCCCAGTCAAGCCCAACAATTTCATTCCCGCTTGACATGTGACTTCTAAAATGAAATCCTTTGTAAATTTTTAGTGGGCCCATTTGGCTGGATGAGTTATTTTGGTGGCAGGTTGAATCGCGAAAAAAAAAGTGAACACCGTGCCGTGAAATCGTAAAAAATCTGAAAGAAATAGGGATACAGGATACAGCGGCAACATTTGGGTAAATTTTCAAACTTTGCTTTGTCCTTCTATGCGCAATCATAATCGAGAAACGATTGAATCTCTGGGCCCTATGTAGGTCCTAGTATTCTTTGTTCATTGCATTGTGAATAGGGCTTTGCCATGAACTTCAACCCAACATTACTTTGCTGCTTTTTTCAATTGCCAACAACCTCCGCAATATCATACCAATCGCACTCCTTCATAACTGTTATGGGAATTGGGAATATACTGTCATTTACATAACAGGTGGAGGTTGTGGTGGACCGTGGTGGTGCCAAGTCTTTTTGGATTAATTGTAAGGTCTTTGTTACCTAGTATAATGCACCGATGTGTCGGTTGCGGATAGCTGTAACGTTTGAAACAATGGAATTCGCTTTTATGCGATATACTATATTCAGACTTGATTCTTTGTTCAGACTCTGGAGTAATGTAGTCTTATCTTGCGCTCTGAATCCACATGCATCGCGTTCAATTCCCCATCTCTTCTTACATAATGCCGCCACCCTACCCAACCGATTACGGCTATTTCAATTGGCGAGCGAGGGACAATTTCACCAGAGATCGGCCAGGATGGACTGAATGTTAGTCACACTCGATCGCGGCTGACCGAATACCCTTTGACAAAGCGTGCAGCTCAAAAAAGGAACACAATTAGTGCGATATGGAGTGGTCACGAACGCGTTAGAAGACACTTCCACGGAGCCGCGCGTACGGATCCAGGCCCAGATTTTCCAGATTGGCTTATCATACCACAAAAGCCTTACACCAAAACTCAGGCTACTGCCGCCAAGAAGTCTAGCACATTCCCAGGATTGGAGGCGGATCGATATCCTGAGGATTCCCAGGGAAATAATGAGGACGGAATAGCTGTGGGAGAGACTGAAGCTGAAGTTGAAGGACCTGTAGTTGTCGATCCGGTTGTCGATCCAATAGCCCCCGAACTAAACGTGCGGCCTGATGAACTTCCATACCAATTCTGGCCAGAACTCCCATGGGAAGATGGACCTGACCCGCATGTGCCTGTGGACGACAGAAGTCCGCGGCAGCTCAAATTTTGGTTAGACAGCGGCGCTCCTGACGCGGTGCTATATGGACGCAGATGGCGTGGAGTTCGACGACTTGGAAAGGGCGGTTTTGGAATTGCTGGTCTCTGGGTTCAGGTTGACATGGCAGACCGTATTATTGATGTGGGTCACAAGGTAGCAAAAAATGAAATCAGTCGCGACCTGCTAACAATGACAGAATATGGTCATTAAAGATATGGAAAGAGCTCCATCGGGAAAGTGGCGAGATCCTCAACAGTGGCGAAACCGCCGGCCCCGCGAGGTTCGAATTCACGAACTCGTTGAGGAGCGTCGAAAGGCCGAACCAGCGATGTGTCGTAATCTCGTCATTTATCGTGGATCCCGTATCATGATGCGACAGAGGCGATATCGGTTATACACCGAATACTGCGAGGGCGGGGTATTTACATTGTACTTATTAGCCCGTAGTATCATGCTGCTAACGATATCGCTAGGACCTCTTACATAAACTTCCGGCGAGAAGGCGCCGGCCTCCTCCAGGTTCAGCTCCACCAGCACAGCCAGCTATTCCTCTACCAGAAGCTTTTGCCTGGCACGTGCTGAGAGCCCTAACTAGAGGCTGTATGATTCTGCAATATGGAACCCACAATATCAAAGATGTCGTCGATGGATGGAAGCCAATAACACATTTGGATTTACAGCCTGGAAATGTATTTCTACGGTTGGTTAGAAACATCGAGGTGGAAAACGAAGGTGAGGAAAAGAATAGATACGAGGAGTTTGAGAAAGAGCGTAGTAAGAAGAAAATTGATGCCGGGAGTGCAGAGCCGGGACTGGTAAGTACTTACACGTCGTTGGCGCACTGACGGTTCCTCTTCTAATCGCGGTGACCAAATAGGCGCAGAAGCTTTACACCATCGAACCTGTACTCGGAGACTTTGGTATGTCTTTTTTCAGTGTCTGCGAGGACCCGGAACTCATTTTAGATAATCCCGAAGATTATCTGCTTCGGACCAATTGCGCAAGATACGCTCCTGTAAGTTGTGCCGACAGAAGTATATAACCAGTCACTAAATGTATTCAGGAACATCAGGACCAGGAAGGCCCAGAGTTTATACCACTTGGTCGAGCGACAGATGTTTGGGGAATCGGCAACATTTTAGCGAATCTTATATGCAACCAAGTGCTTCCCAACGGAGCTATTAGAGAAGATAAATTGCTTTCCGAAGATCCCCCCCTGCCTCTGATGAATAGGGCAACTCACGAAAAGCTCTGGGTACCAGTTGGTAAACTGACCAGGGCCGAGCCATTCGAACCATCTAGACATAATATTTTCAGGGCGGGGTCGAGATTTTTTCCTAGCACCGCAAACTTCTCGGCAGGTCTGAAAGAAGTTGTGCGACGATGTCTATTCTACAACTCGGAAGAGAGAATCGATTTAAGAAACTTATACGACTATGTAGAGTCCGTTTTTGAAACTGCACCACCATCAGTAACGCAGTTGAAAAGAGAGCATATAGAGCAGCTGATGATGGGGGTCTCTCTGGAGGATTCAATAGGTAGGTATATTTCGAGTAGTAGGCTACAAGACCGCCCATGAATAGTAGTAACATAATCTGAGCTTGAGAGCAACTGCCTTTCCATTCGTAGATCTGCTCACTTGGTTCCTCAAGCACAGCATAAATCACCATTTACTCAAACGAGTCGAATCTTTCTTCATTCTCCATCAAGATTCACGATTCGATCAAGCAGGTAAGATAGAGGGGATGAGTAGTTCTGATGATGACATCATCACGTGATGACTGGGCCAGGCCTCATGGACCTCAGCTCTCTGCCGGGTATGACGTCGCTTAACATTGACGAGCATTGTATATGGATACTGTGCATACCGTTTTGTGTACATTCAGACTCGCATGTGTCTGTGACAAGACTATCTATGCACCCAGTATGGCTTCCCTAGAAACCCATGATATTGCACCCATACGCACTACTTCGAAGCCACAGACTGGCATCAAAATCATCATCGTTGGCGCAGGTATCTCGAGTCGCTCGCTCCCACTCCTTCTCACACACTTCACTCACCACCCCTAAAAGGTTTTGGCGGCCTCGCCGTAGCCATAGAATGTCTCCGCCAGGGTCACATCCCCGTAATTTACGAGTCCTTTCCGTCGCTCAAAATCCTCGGCGACATCATCAGCTTCGGACCCAATGCCGGCCGCATCTTGGCACGCTGGAATGATGGCGCAGTCGCGCGTGCTATGCTTAGCATATCCATCAAACTTTCTGACTATGGATTCAACATTCACAAGTATGACACTGGTGAGATAATGATAAATCAGAGGATGCCGCCGCGCGACGAAGCTGCACCGTATTTCAGCGGGCATCGAGGCGAGTTGCATGAGATCATGTTCAATTACGCAAGGGAGGTTGGTGTCGACATCAGGTTGGGCCAGCGGGTGGAGCAGTATTGGGAGAATGAACAGGCGGCAGGGATTGTGCTGGGGAATGGAACAAGAGTTCAGGGAGATGTAGTGGTGGCGAGTGATGGTGTAAGAAGTAAGGCCCGGACACTAGTTTTGGGTTATGAGGATAAGCCAAAGAGTAGTGGGTATGCTATTTGGCGGTCGTGGTTCAGTAATACGGACATGATTGCGGATCCCGAGACGAAGCAATTTTGTGAAAAGGGAGATACGTTCAATGGTTGGATTGGTAAGGTCTCGCCCGTCTACTACGACTACATTGAGCATATTCGCTAACAAATCCCATGTCCTGACGTACACTTTCTCTTCAGCACCATCAAAAATGGCTCAGATTGCTGTTGGGTCCTCACACACCGAGATGAACACGATATTGACGAATCCTGGTCCTTTCCCGGTTATCTGGAAGACGTGAAGAAGGTGTTCAGCGGCTGGGACCCAATGTGCTGGAAGATTGTTTCAAAAACACCAGAAGACAAGCTTGTCGATTGGAAGCTCGTCTATCGAGACCCGTTACCTAACTGGGTCAGCGGCTATGGTACTGCGCCAGGTAACGGACGTATATGCCTGCTAGGTGACGCCGCGCATCCTTTTCTGCCAACCAGTGCGCAAGGCGCCACGCAAGCATTAGAAGATGGCGTCACTATCGCTGTACTGCTGCGGATGTCTGGTAAGGGTAACATCAAAGGTGCGTTAAGAGCGTATCAAGATTTACGGTACGAGAGGGTAAAGGCCGTACAAAAAACCGGG
>Ga0182211_1000488_pt1 | contig 12469 bp, 7 predicted proteins | sample G5R1MG_20_FD_129660 | JGI IMG/M metagenome (GOLD analysis project Ga0182211, IMG submission 129660) | Switchgrass phyllosphere microbial communities from Michigan, USA - G5R2_MAIN_03OCT2016_LD1 MG | ecosystem: Host-associated > Plants > Phyllosphere > Phylloplane/Leaf | place: USA: Michigan... | reverse complement strand
CTTGCTCGTGGTGTCACCATTGCCACTCGCTACTGTGCTGTCCGCCGCCAATTTCAGGACCGTGATGCACCCGCCGGCGAGGCTGAGACTCCCGTCCTCAACTACACCATGGTGCAGATCCGTCTCCTGCCTCTTTTGGCGGCCACCTTTGCTCTTCATTTCACTGGAAAGTCCATGATGGAAATGTACCAGGAGAATCAGAAGAAGATTGCCCAAGGAAGTGCCAGTAATGCACCAAGTTCGCGAGGCGCAGGGCCGGAAGAGGTGCAGTCTGGCAGCGACATGCTCGCGGACCTCCATGCTTCATCCTGCGCTTTGAAGTCTCTCAGCAGTTCCATCGCAGCAGAGGGTCTCGAGGTCTGTCGACGAGCCTGTGGCGGTCACGGCTACTCCAGCTTCAGTGGTATTGGACCATGGTACTCGGATTATCTTCCCACCACAACATGGGAGGGGGACAACTATATGTTGACCCAGCAGGTCGCACGCTACCTACTCAAGTCTGCGCGTTCCGTCATCAAGGGTAACAAACCCGTCAACGAGACAACAACCATCCTTGCCGAGTTCCACTCCCGCCGCAACATAGGCTGCGCCTTTGACATTATCGGCTCCAACGAAGAACTCGTGGCCGCCTTTGCATGGCGCGTGGCCTTTCTCACCTTTGAGGCCAGCAAGCACCGTGATGAGCAGAAGAAGCCATGGAACGACCTCCTTGTCGACTTCTACAGGCTCAGCAAGGCGCACGCACAGTACATGGTCGTCAAGACCAACCTTGCTGCACTGAAGAAAATCCAACAGGACGGCAAGACCGACAAGGCCATCTACGACATTCTCCTCAAGCTCTTCCGCCTTTTTGCTCTTCATACCCTCGAGTCGGAAGCCTCCGAGTTCTACGTCAGTGGCGCGTGCAGCAAGCATCAAATTACTCTTGCACGCACCAACACCGTGATGCAGCTCTTGAAGGACATCCGACCCCACGCCGTCAGCCTTGTGGATGCCTGGGGCTTTGACGACTGGGTGCTTGACAGCTCGCTTGGTCGCGAGGACGGAAAGGTATACGAGGACATGTTCTACAGGGCCAGTCAGTTGAACCCACTGAACGATATTACCGTGGATCCATACCCAGACAGCGATGTGCTGTTCAAGCGCATTGAGAAGAGCAAGTTGTAGATGTTCCGCTCTGTTAGATGTTGTTTAGAGTAGTGTACGTATCTACAGCCATTTCGACAAGGAATCTTGTAGTCTAGTTTTTGTTGTTGTTTTTTGGGCCTATTATGCCCACTAGTACTGCATTAATCTGATTTGCATACATGTACACAAACCACATACATGGATTATCAAATGAACATGCTAAGAGAAAATAAAGCGCGCTTTTTTGACTGTGTGCCAATGGACTCGGCAGGCGTACCTGCCTGCGTACTTCTTGTTGGCAGGTACACATTATATTGAGCTATAGGGCTACTACCCCATGTAAAGATATGTGTGAAATAGTACAAGCAGTCAGTGCCTTGTGGAGAATGTAGGTGTAGATCTTGTTGCGGAGCTCGGCAGGGAGCCACAGGATGGGTGAGTGTCGCTGATTGTGGTGAGACCTGGTGGAGGTATGGGAATTAGTACGGGAGGGGGCCCGTCTTGGTGAGTGGCGAGTGTTGGTTGACGTACTTGCGCTCTTGTACATCCATTGCTCGGAATACTGGGTTCGCGGCCATGGTACTCGGTTGGGTTGGATTGGTTATGTGAGATGAGTCGATGGACGGAATATCGCCGAGAAATCCGGCTATGCCTATGGCATTGGTAGTAAACGGAAGGCACAAACCGTTGTCTACTAGTGCGTCACTATTGGCCACAGGAAGAGGAAAAGGCGAAAACTAATCATTCATTTACAAAAGTTGGCTCTGGACTGCTATAGGTTATCTCGTGCGAAGCTGGTACTGCTAGCAGGAATGTCAATGAGGAGCAAGGAACTTACCTGTGCTCTAGTATCATGCTTGTCGTGTCTGGTACAGGGCGATATAAGGTGGTGGTTGGCGTTGAACGGGTGTTGACTGTAGAATTTCTACGAGGCTACTGAGGCATTGTAGGGGTTGGGACACTTGAACTCAGAAGTGTGTCTATGATTCAGATATTTCTCATGGGTGTGGAGCTCAGATCCACAATGCTATTACAAAACCACAACTAGAAACGCCCTCATGTAAAACGCCCCACGATGCATTCCTTTTCCCCGTCTTCCAGCCTCGAAATCTCCATCCTGAACGCATGATCCCCTCTTACTACACCGCCAACACCCACGACCACGACGTGCCCACCCCATCCCGCAGCACAAACCGCAGACTTTTCTACAGTACAAGCGCGACGCTGACAAGTGTCACAAACGCAATGTAGATTGGTGAGGGCCTGAATAACATGACTGCTGCAGATTTGCCCTTGCCGCAGCACTCACGGTTATACGTGACATTGTTGGCGCGCGCTGCGACTTGGAAGACAGAGCCAGGGACTGGGCCTTCGTTGTAGAAGTCTACTAGGAGGAAATTGGGAGGACGACTCCACATGTCTGTGCCATGAATTAGTAACGCAATGAGGAAGAGAAGAAGAAAGTAGTTGGAGAGAGAGAGGGGGGTGTACGGGTACATGTGTTGGCCATCAAGCCTAGACTGCCGTCTCCACTCGGTGCATTAGTCTGGTTGATTTGTGCTACGTCGGGAACGAGCAGATTTAGGCCCATGAAACTAATTTCGGCGTTTAGGTTGTGGTTTGCCATGTACATCATGCTTCGCATTTGGTCTTCTGTAAGACCCTCGGGCCGACCCAATGTACACGGGAACTCGGCACTCGTAGGGGAAAATGGCGTTTCCCAAATATTGTAGAATTCCCAGAGTAGATAGGGTACGTTGTCGGTGTCAAAGTTGTAGTCGATGAAGGTAACGACACGATCATTGTTAAGTATCATCTGTCCGAGTGTTGGCCAGTCTTCCCGTGTCATTGCGGTTTTGGGCGGCTGGTATATGTACTTTTTCAATCCAGATTTCTCGATCGGATTGGCAAAGTCGACAGATGTGACCTGTGCCAGTTAACTTTTGAGAGGTGGAGTGGACGGTAGAAAATCCCAGTTGAAGATGTTCCATTAGTAATAAGGCAATTCCTTGTGTTGTGGTCAATACTATAACGAATATGAAAACAAATAACCATGTAAAAGAAATAGTTATGTGCTGAGGGTTGGTGTGGCTATGTACATACCAGAGGCTTGCCATTCGCGTCTGTATCGGCCCAGTTGGAGTTGCCAAACAGTATGGTGACGACATCGAAAGGATGCTTCGCCACCCATTCCGTGACTTCCTTGAGATAGTCTTCCCAGCATGCGGATCCCATCGTTAAGCTGTTGTGTAACACCATACTCTTGATTTCGCGCCACGTTATTTGAGCGCGTGTAGGGGGAGTTGTGGGCGCACACCTCGGTGATGTTTGAGTATTTCCTGTTGCAAAACTCTGGATAGTTATTGCAGGCTTGGGTGTTCGAGGGCTGAGCGGGCGATGTGCCCGAGGCGGTTCCGGTGCGTGAGCGAGTCCTATCTCCTCCAATGTTTGTCAGAGGTTCTTGGCTTGAAGTAGCTGAAGCTGTAGCGTTGGAAGAGAGAAAACTTCTTTGTCCAGGTTGTACAGATGTGGTTAACGTTGCGAATGTAGACGCCTGGAAGTTTGAGGGCACTGTTGGAATAGGGACGTTTTCTCCTCCACTTGGGCTTCGCGTCCTGCTTATCGTGAGAATGGACCGTGGGGCTGAGTTGCTGGATTGCGCTGCACCAAGGTCTGCGAGCCAGAGCAAAGAAAGTGTTTTCGCTTTCATGCTTATCGTTTCGATTTTGAATGAGGGCGACCCCTGTGATGAGGAATCAAGTGATATTTGGTACGGACGGTAGCAACTGGATTTTATGTAACACCGGGAGACCTGTGTTTCTCCCGACGCGTCAATAAGTCGATGAATTGGGTAAAGGTTTCGGAAGCGATAGTAATAACTTAGATGGTTGGAACCGTGATGGAAGAAGAGGCGCATTTGACTGCAACATCCTGGTCGGGCCAGGTGTGACGTCAAAGTCGCAGCAGCCACGCTGATCCAGCCAACCGGCAATCCAGCAGGTAATCCACTTCAAAGTACAATGAGCCGTTATCATAACACGCTTCTTCACCTCGGGGAATTCGCTTCTTTGCCTAGGGTATTTCTTAAACGAGTATATATGAGTATCCTCGGAAAATCAAGCACAAGCTCGCTCCACTACGATCCCGCAAAGAACTCCTCAAATGTACTCTTCCCCTCCAGCTCCTTGATCTCCTGATTGAGCAGATCAATCCTATAATTCTTAAAGGCCTTTTGAATCCTCTGCTTCGCCTCCGGATCGCTCGTAATCGTCCTCGACGCGCTCGCTGTCCCCGTAACGAGCCCGAGCTCGCCGCCTAGGAAGAGTCCCCCGACAGAGAATAAGAAGTATGTTGCAGCGTCGCCCCAGCGTGACGGCCCTGAGATTTGTGCTGTGATGTCGGGAATGGGTTCTGGTGAGGTTGGTAAGCATGTATGCTGATGACATGGGAGGGGGAAAACGCACCCGTCCGACCATCAGCAAATCGTATTTCGACGGGCTTCTCTAATGCCCTGAATGCGCGGAAATACGCCATGCGCATAGTCCTCAGTCGAATTGCCGCATAGAGACCGAGGGTGAGACCAATGCCTGATGCTATGCCTGCGTGCATGGAAACCTTGCCGCCTGCGCTTTTGAGCAGGTCACGATCTGACTGATTCAAGCTGTGGGTATGGGTCAGTGAGGAGGCCATGGGGTTTCGAAGGGCTTCTCGCACGTACTCATGCTGGAGGTGCTCTTCTGCGAGCTGGCGGAGATCTTTGGACCGACGGTCGCGAAATGCGGCGAGGGATTCTGACATGCTGAGGATACACCGTGTGCAATGAACCCGGTGACAGCTGAAGATGACAGTTTTATTGCAGACCTTCTCGAAGTTGCATCCATGACATCATACGGAGCCGGCCGAACCGAGCCGCTCTCTGAAGACAATCCATTGAATGAAAACGAATGTCGCATGCGAGCATAAGGCGCTAAGCACCCGGCTGACCTGTACCCTTCCCTTCCGACTCCGCGAAGAGGAATCATTACAGGATTCAGAGGCGACGAGGAATATCGCATTGCATTTGTGCAAGAACGCCCCCTGCAAGGAGTTACATAGCGTCTGTACCAGCGTTTGCATCTCCGAGCCAGAAGCGAAAAGAAGTAGATTTGGGTATACCATCATCATCTTCATCAAGAATTGAGCATGGGCCGACATATTCAGGTTGCTACAACTTCGCCCGGGCCTCTTGTGCAGTTGCACTCGCCTCTTGATTCAGGGTCACATTGCCAGTACTAGGTCCATCGCCGAAGAAGATGACTTCGACAGTGAGATCGTCCCTGCAGCCGGTCAGCTTCAGAGTCGATTAAGAGCTATAAATCGTAGTGACCTACCGATATCGTCGAGAGAAGGGGCTCGTGAGAGTCAGCAATGCGCTGAGCTGATCCTGGTCTTTGCCACCAAGAGCATTTCGGACAAGATGGGTTGCGACGTTCTTGTCTTCTACCACGAACCGTTCATCCATGCTCTTCTTGATACCCCACTGTTCCTGACGGATGGGTGCTCGCTGCCCTACTCCGTTCCCGGCCGCCTTGTGCTCAACAGGCAGTTGCTTCTGTGTTGACCACCAGCTCTTCAGCCATGACTGAGTCTGCAAGTGAGGGGTACCGGGATGGCCTTGGGCATCCAGCCATTGGCCAACGAGACCAACAACCTCTTCGTTGGTCAGCATCTCCCAAAGACCGTCTGTGGCCATGACAACGAAATCGCCTTTCTCTGGCTCGACCTGGGTGGTGGTAACGACCGGCTCAGCAGTAACATAGGGAGGTGTCCTCAGCAACGAAGATGGCGACCGTGCAAAGTACGACTTCTTCAGCTCTGCGTTGGTCTCGGAAGACCACTTGTATGAAGCATCGCCGAAAGCGCGAGACGGCTCTAGTCCACCGAGAATACGACCGTTGCGGACTACATTTGGCTCTCCAGGATGCTCTCTACGTAATCGCTCAGCTTCGCTCGCAGTTCCACCCGTCTGGTCCTCTGACAAGGGCGTGGCGGTCCACTTCCCATTGGCCCCTCGTCGTCCAAGAACAGCGCGGGAATCACCTGTACATGCTACACGCAGCAGTTTTGAGCGGCTATCGTAGAACGAGAGCAGGGCACAGGAACCGGAAAGTGCGGGGGCAAGCAGTTCAGCGGCGGCGACCTTGGACTGTGCCTTCTTGACCTTCTTCACAGATTCATGCACAATCTCGTTATCCAGACGAACAAAGCCGGTCTTGATTGCTGAGTCGATGGCTTCGGGGGACGGGAAATGAAGTGCGGGGTCTTCGACGGCCGCCTTGTACGTGGTGTTGAGCTCACGAGCAACGTATGAGATAAGCGTCTGGCGGAGTTTGGCTGATGTTACCCAGCCGCTGCATGAGTCAGTCTGGTGTCGAATTTGCTGTCATTTGACATACCTGTGGCCATCAAAAACGCCCCAAAACATCCAATCGCTACCAGCTGCGCCGTTGTCGGTCGCGGCGAGGTTGGATGGGACCTCGATAATCTTTTCGGCATGGTCGTCTTCTATTGGATTGTTTGAGGGAATCTGGACTACGTCGTAGCGAACGACACCCTGACCCCGGCCTACGAACCACGACTCCTCATTCTGCCTAAGCTTGGCCGTGGCCTGCTCAGGGTCCAGCATTTCCAACACCTTCCTACCGTAATTGTCCGTATCCTTTGAAATGGGACCGGTTCCAGTGATTGTGCCTGTATAGAGCTCATCCGGTCCCACGACAAGCGCCTTCCTAGTGGGCTCGCGGTCAGCTCCACTGGTGAGGTGCCGGGCTTGGTCGGCGGGCGAGTGCGAGTGGTTGGACGTCTGCGCTCCTTTATAGACATAAAACGAGCCCGAGGCAATCAAGGCAGTGGCCAGCGCACCGGTCAAATGGCGGTACTGCATCGACGATGCGAGGAGGGTAGGCGCGCTGCGTTGGCGGTGGTGATGGGCGCGGAACACGAGGCCATTGCTGGTCGCCGAGAGGCCGACTCGGCTGCGGGCGAGTTTACGCAGACACGTACGACGAACAGCGCGCAGGACGTGGAAGACAGCCGGCATTTGGTGGGTGGAGGGAGTGTCGAGCAGGAGTGACAACCAGTCCCGGAACGCTGCGACGGCAGTGCCCGTTGTCGTCACGCGAACCAATCAGCGCCGGTTCATCCCAAACAGAACATGACCACTACTACCTCGACGTCATACCCTACATTGTGAAGGTCAACCACGATATTGCTGTGACACGACAGAATGTCCTCGCGAGCACTGCGACGGGCGCAGCGAGAGCTGGAAGAGAAGCTGGCTCAGGAAAGGCTGGCCCGGGAAGAGCAGGATGAAGATGAGTCAGAAGAGCAAGTGGCGCCCAAGGCCAGCGCAAGACCGAGTTTGTTCGCCATGCTAGGAGACGATGGCGATGGCGATGGCGATGGCGATGACGGTAATGACGCGGACGCCGGGAGGGAGGACGATGGGCACGATTCAGCGGGCATTGCCGCTCCAAAGTCCTCAAAGAAGAGTAGAAAGAAAAAGAAAACAGCAAAGGCGAAAGCCACAGCTGCAGACTCGGGCACACAAGTCACCCAGGGAAAGGATCCATCGGGTCTCGATGAGATTGATCAGGCGCTGTTGGCCCTGAATCTCACTGCCAATGGACAAGCAAAGGACGACTCGGAGCTGCAAGACGCAGCAGCGGATGCTGAGAAACAGCAACTGTTCGCCGCTTTGAGTATCGACAATCAACACTTGCATGCCGACAATGAGATGAAGAAACTGTTCGGCCGCGCTGCCCTTCAACACACCGAAGAACAGGCACGACCACGACAGCGAGGTGGTCCGCAAGGGGGCATCGCTGCAGCAATAGCGGGACGAACTGCGCCGGGCAACCGCAATCTTGCCTCCATTGGCCTTCGACGCAACATCTTCATCCAGGGCAAAGAGGAGTGGCCACGAGCTACGTCTGGAGGTCTTGGTATGGAGATGGTCGAGAAGCGAGCGGATGGTAGTGTCGAGTACAGATTTGTGCACAACAGCATGTATCGAGAGGTCCAGCAGCAGTTCCAGATATGCGTACGAGGCATGGATCCGGACCGCATGGTTCAGCTCCTACAACACAACCGTAAGCCACAGCCCTTGGCTATTGCATCCGTGCCATTCTGACCAGCACAGCCTATCATATTTCCACGCTGCTTCAGGTCTCTGAGATTGCCAAGCAACAACGGGATAACGCGACTGCCTCTGATCTCCTGGAGCGTGCTCTCTTCACCTTCGGCCGCTCTGTACACTCGACCTTCTCGGGCAATTTGGCCGCTGGGAAAGCCCGCCTTGACTTTCGCCGTCCAGAGAACCGCGAATTCTGGCTCGCAGTGTGGCGCTACATCATGACGCTTGGTGTGCGAGCTACCTGGCGCACGGCACTTGAATGGGCCAGGCTGCTGATGGCTATGGATCCCGAGCAAGATCCCTACTGCCTCCGTCTCCTCATCGACCAGCTCGCTCTGCGGGGCCGGGAGCCGCGGTCGGTGGTGGATCTGGTGGAAGTGGACTATCTACAGCGACTTTGGAAAGTCCCCCCGAACCTGGCTTTCTCTGTAGCCCTCGCACACGATCGCCTCAAACAGCCCCAGCAAGCACGATCTGCACTTCGGAATGCGATCAAGGAGTATCCATGGCTGGCAGCCCGGCTATGCAGGGAACTCGACCTCTCTCCTATCCCCAAACCGATTTGGGGCAAAGAGCCATGCAGCGACTACCAGGAGCTGCTGTGCCAAATGTACGTGCTCAAGGCCAAGGATCTCTGGAACACAACCGAGGGGACGAGTTTGCTGGTAGAGGTGTGTTACTATTTCCACGAAGACTTGGGCGCCGGGGATGACCCCTACTGGCTGGCCCCCATAGCGGAGACTGACCTAGCACGACACGTCATACTCTCCGACAACCAAAACTTGATCGCTCTTCTCGACCCTCGAGTCAAGAACAAGTACACGTCGGCGTCGGACCCCCTACCCCCCGATGACAGCATTCGCTCCTACGACGACGTATCTGCGATCGGGGCCAGCCTGGGATCCTACCGGTCTCCGGAGGCTCGGCAAGCGCTGATGGCCGAACTCGAGGCGTTTCGGCAGTACTTTGACGGCATTGGGGTTGTAGATGAGCAAGAGGATCTGGAGCGTCTGGGACAGACATTAGAGCGGGCGGGGACGAGTCTGGCCGAGTACAGTCGGAATAGGGAGGGATTGCTGTTGCTGCAGATGCGACTGCAGCAAGAGGGCATTCGAATTGTGTTCCCGCGGCCTGGCGAAGAGGATGAGTAGGTAGACATGCACTGCATCCATCCATACCGGCGACCGTGTGCATCGGATGCAGGTCACATGATGATGGATGGGAGTCGTCCAGGCGGGCCCCGGCCTGTCATCCCAGCAAGTCTCCGTGCGCCAACGGTTGCATCGTTGGAACCCTGCCAGAGTGACGTCTCTTCCGGTCCCGCCCCTCTTTTTGCTTCTATTCACGTTGGAGTTGCACGCCGTTGGGTGGGTTGTCCTTGCACGTGGCAAGCTGCCCTGCATCAGACGTCGTGCATGCTTTCACCGACGGCCACCGGCCACCCTACTCTCCTCACACTACGCCCACTCCACCAACCCTACGCTACTCCCGCCCACTGCTAACTGAACGCCGCTTCCGCTTCCTGTCCTGCTCTCGCCATGAGCGGCATGCGGGCCCACCTCGCCAATCGGCTGCGCAGCTCGTCGCTCTCCGCTGTGCCTCCACCGCGCCAGAGCTCCGACTACTCACACACCCTGGCCAAGACGGCCGCCTCGGTGCTGTACCGCTCGCCGCTGCCCTCGCGAGACGGCCGCCCCGTCTTTGTTCTCAATGCCGCTGCCCTGCCCGACTCGCACGAAGCCGACTTCGACAAGCTGCTGCCCTACGTCCTGGCTCGCCTGCCCGAGGAAGACGACCTACTCAAGGGCTTCGAGTACGAGGTCGTCTTCTTTGCCGGCGACGGCGACGGCTCCGTGACGGCCAAGAAGCACCGCCCGAGCTGGGGGTGGTTCCTGCAGGCCTACCATGTCCTGTCGCGGGCCATGCGCAAGCGGCTGCAGAAGCTGTACATTGTGCACGAGAAGGCGTGGGTGCGCATTCTGACCGAGATATTCTCCACCATTGTCAGCCCCAAATTCCGGCGCAAGACGTTCCATGGTAGGCTTCGCTGCACGCTGTTTTCCTGCACGATTGGCTGACTGGGCTCAGTATCCACCCTCACCCAGCTGGCGCGCGAGATTCCCCTCACAGACCTGCTCATCCCCCCCTCGACCTACCTGACCGATTGCCGCATCTCCGAAGACATATTTGTGGCCGGCGCCAGCGGCAAGCGCGCATTCGCTGCTCGCGCCCCCTTTCCCACCAGTAGCAACGGCAGCACACGCTTTCCCCGCGTCCTCCGTGAAACGACGGGCTTCATACTCATGGACAACAACATCGTCACCGAAGGCCTCTTCCGCGTGCCCCCGCACTCGAAGTTGCGCGACTGCCTCAAGGAAGCCTACGACCGGGGCCAAAAGTACATTGTGTGGAAGGACAACAACTGCATCCTTCCTCTGCCGCCCTACCCGCAGGCTGAGCACCAAGACGAAATACTCGCAGAAGTGGTGTCTACCGATGCCTACTCAGTCTTCATGGCATGTGCCATGATCAAGGCATGGTATGCCTCGTTACGCCAGCCTCTATTCTCCACAGACGCTTATCGCGACCTCAAGCGACTCTACGGGAACCCCCATGATTTGCTGGACCTTGACAGACTGAAGGATCTTTTTTCTCCAACCTCGGAGTGGTCCTTGCTTACTGGCGAATCCCGTGAAATTGCCGTCAGACATCTCCTTCCCTTGCTCAGCGCTATTGCTGCTCGGCAAGAGCAGAATAAGATGACGGCCGAGAACTTGGCCGTGTGCTTTGCGCCGGGACTCTTGTGTGGGCCAGATCAGCTCGAGGACGCAAAAATGTCTTCAATCGTCCGGAGGATATTCACACAAGCAATCGATATGTGGACCGAGGGACTCCGCGAAGCCTGTGGACAGACCGAGGATGCCTTCTACGCCGAGTTGAAGCTTCCAAAGAACGAGAACGACTGGGAAGATCCCCTACCTGGGAATCAGAGCTTCATGGGCAGTTGGGACGATTCATTGGAGGAGCAGACGAAGATGATTACACTTGAAGACAACGAAAAGCAACCAGCGTATATTGAGCCACCGCAAGCGGGGAGTCATGCACCGCCTCCGCTGCCACCACGTACACAAACCCCAAAAGGATCTGCCGAATCTACAAAACGAAAGCCTGCACCAGCGATCCAGACCCCCCCGAGGTACTCTTCTGTCATCACGGATGTGCCAGAAAATCTTGCAGACTCCCCCCTCACATACGCCGCAACGACCGATGGCTTTGCGCCTCGCCAGCCGAGTAATGATATAGCCCCACCACCAGCACCGCAATGGAGTACCGATGAGAAGAAGTCTGGTACGAACAACTCCGTTTCCGTTTCAGCTCCTATTCCATACCATTCGCAGGGCTTGGACGCACCAGGCGCCGTAAACCCTTTTGCGCCCATACTCACCATTCCAAAGCGCAAGACCCTGACCGCAACGCAGATTGACAACGTGGAAAAGTCTGCAGTGGCGCAGGATGAAGTACGCCATGTGTCGCCGAGCAGGAGCCAAGCACCACATGGAGGTTTCGCATTGCCCGGCTTCATGAACAAGCCTAGTAGCAACACAAGTACAAAGCGAGCATCGCCTTCGACCTATGCGCATAGCGAAGCCTCGAATTCACCCACGAGCGTAGCGTCGGCACCCGCCTATGACTTGGGGTTCCGCCGTCCCAGCATCCCATCATCTCTCAACACCAACCGTAGTCCTAGCTTCACATCCCTCGCCCGCCCCGTCTACCCCGCGCCCCCTCCTATCCCCACCATTCATCAACCCCCTGCACAATCCCCTGGTCTGCCCGCTCCAAATTCCCCCTCAAACCCAAATTCCAGCCCCAAATCTACTGGTCCGAGACTCCGTGCACCCAGCGCAGCGCTACTGCGTCGCATGCCAAGTTTCGAAAAAGCCGTCAGCAAGGAGGACGAAGGGTGTCGTGGTGCGGGCCGTACCCTGGCGCCCAAGAAGCTAAATCTTAAGAAGCAGTCGGTAGAAGATTTGAGGAGGCTGTACGAAGAAAGGGCAGGGACGGCCAGTGCTATTGTGGAGGCTGGACGGCAGCGGTAGCAGAGATGTCGAGGATCGTGTGGGGAGTTGTGTCTTCTGTATATAGGTGTATGTGTATGTCATTACT
>Ga0182211_1000487_pt1 | contig 12483 bp, 10 predicted proteins | sample G5R1MG_20_FD_129660 | JGI IMG/M metagenome (GOLD analysis project Ga0182211, IMG submission 129660) | Switchgrass phyllosphere microbial communities from Michigan, USA - G5R2_MAIN_03OCT2016_LD1 MG | ecosystem: Host-associated > Plants > Phyllosphere > Phylloplane/Leaf | place: USA: Michigan... | reverse complement strand
GAGGACGAGCAAGCGCAGACCGGGCGGCCCGCCATGCTGTACGAGATGATTGGAGTAGTCCGGCCAGGCCGGCTCTCCGAAGTCAAAGAGTGAGAGAGCCCCCAGCCCGCCCAGCACTGGTCTCCCCCTTCCCTTCACCGTCCTGGTCCTCCAGTCCTGACCCGCCGCCGCCCACGCAGAATCGCCCGCACCGCCGGCAAAATTGTCCTCGACAAACGCGGCGTCGTCCGCGGCATCAGCAACTGGGGCACCTTTCTGCTGCCCCAGCCCGCCAAGAAACTGCAGTCGACCCACCACTACGGCCACCACTTCATCATGCGCTTCGACGCCAGTGCCCGCACCCAGCACGAGCTGCGCCGCACCATGAGTCTGGATCCGCGCCTGATCCGCTACTCCATTGTCAAGATGGGCGAGAAGCTGGAGGACATCAAGGACATTGCCGGCACCGCTGAGTTCAGGTGACGGCTGGCCTGGGCTGGGGAATGGTGGGATAGCATGCGTGGCGAGGTCAGCAGGGAAGGAAAAAAAAAGAGAGAGAGAGAGGCCTTGTGGCATTACTCACGGCGTTTTTTTTGGACGGGGACTCTACATAGGCAAAGCACCCTCGACCGACTTCAGATCCTCCATCCGGCCTGCGCCCCCTCTAGGTCCAGCCCTTCCCTCGCTCTCCTCAACACTTGATCCTCATACACAACCCGCACCTCCCACATGCTGCCCGCCGTGCCCATCGCCATCAGTACACCCGTCCCCGTGCCACGCGCGTCCCAGTTCTCGGTAACGGTCACATCGCCCTGGTCCTGTGTCAAGGCTTGCATGGCACCCTGCGCCGCCCGCATGGCCTCGCTCCTCTCCACAAAACTCCCTAGTAACCGCGTGGTAGCTGCATAGCCCTGAGGCCTCCCTATGCCCGTCTTCCTCACGCTTTTGCCGTCCGAAGCCAACGCCAACGACGAGGCCGACTGGCCGAGCGGGCCGGCGGCAATGACCGTGTAGACTGGGGCGGGCAGCTGTTCGTACACCTCTTCGTCGACCCGGCGCTCCATCTTCAGCACCGTGTAGATTCCGCGTTGGCCGGGGACCACCAGGGTGTCGAAGCCATGGCTCTCAAACGCCTCGTTCACCTCGAGCGTCTCGCCCCATGCATCTTTGGTCTCGCGCAAAGCTTCTAGTTTGTCGATTGCCGCGGGCGAGTTGGAGACTACGGCCATGATCTGTCCGAGCAGATGCGAGAAGTGCCTCACGGGGCCCACAATGGTGTGTGTGTCGGTATGAGGGCGGATCGTGGCGAGGTAGAAGGTAGTGTGTGGAGCAGGGGCGGGCGGATGGAGGCTGTCGTTGGGTTTCTTGTACACGGGCGCAGAGGTCATGGGCGAGGTGGATGGCCCCATGGATTCCTCGAAGAAGACTTCTTCTGCCATTGGGTAAACTGGGGTGGGAGCGATGGAGGGGGCGACAGAGAATACAAGGTTGAGACTCCTTTGTGAAGCCGATTAGCATAAAGGAAAGAGCGACTCCAGCATGACACGTCTGACCCCGTGATCAACTCGTTGAACACCGCGGTGAGAGCAGGCGTATGCGCCTCTGTGTTGTCCAAGCTTGCAATGGGTACATTACAACGACGAGGTAATACAAAATACTCCATACTGCCCTTTTGCTCCATGGAAAACGCCAGAGCGCCGTATGCATGCAAACCCAACACCCTCGCCCCATCCGCCTCGACCGACAACAGAACCCTAATGCCGTTTCGCCCGATTCGCCTTGCCAGGCCGTTTGCTTGCGCCTCCGGTCTTTCCCTTCATCCTCTTGACCGAGAAGCCTCTGCCATCTGCACTGGATTCGGCGTCATTACTCTTTGCGTGACGCTTCTTGCCACCGAACCCGTACTTCTGGTCTTTTTTTTGGCGCTTACTGCTGAACGCCTTCCCGCCGCCGTCGCTACGTTCGCGTTGGCCAGGCTTGCTATCGTCGTTCTTCACCGCCACATCGAAGAGGTCTTCCTCATGGGTAGCGGTAATGTCTGCGCCTTGGCGTTCTACCAACACGTTAGTTGACTAGTATTCACATGTAACGAGCGTGGGGGGGCCGTACTTCGCTTGAGTGTCTGGATCTTCTCAATCGTTTCCCTCTTTTCTTTGGCCCTCTCTTGCAGCTTCGCCACCTGGACCTGCTTGCCGAATTTCTTCAGATCTCGCTGCTTCCGAGCTTCCGCTGCTGCCTTCTTGCCGGCCGCGGCATCAATCAGCTTTTGCTTAATCTTGCCCATATGCTCGTCGCTCTTGACCATCTCCGCGAAATAGTCTGCAGGCCGCGAGAACGATACCCCTTCCTTCTTCAACTTTTTTCGTGCATCCTTGACAGAGGACAGGCATTGCTTGTAAAATGCGAGTTCACGACTCAGATCGTCCTCGATATCGTCAATTTCGACCGGCTCATCCGTCACAACGGCCTGGTATTCCGAAAAGGCAAGCTTAGCGTACGGCAGCTGGATGCGGTGCAAGGCGGCGGTGAGGGCGCTGGTGTTGTTGATGGTGAGGCGCTGGTGAGGAATGATGTCACCTTTGTCGTCTGAAGCAACAGACTCGAGATCTGACAACGGAATGTCCTCCTCCTCCTCTTCTTCTTCCTCTTCCTCTTCCTTTTCTTCTTCCTCTTCCTCATCCTCATCTTTCTCTTCGCCATCTTCATTCTCATCCTCTTCGCCTTGAATTTCTTCTTCATCAGAGCTGATGTCGCTCTCGCTGTCCTCGAGGCGCGCAAGGCGTAGCGCAGCTTGTTCGGACACATCGTCTTCCTCATCACTGCCGTCTGTTTCCCACTCTGGCTCCTCCGCTGCGGCAGTCTTGATGCTATTATTCTTACTTTTCTTCGACTTGCCATTGGCCTTGGCCTCTACCTCTTCCAGCGGCGCAGACACACCTCCATCATTCTCCTTGTCATCTCCATCTCCTCGCGCACGCTCTGCCTGCTTCTTTTCCTTCAATTTTCGCACTTCTTTTTCGTGCTTGCGCTGCTTCTCGAGCTTGATGTTTCGGCCCTTGTGATGATCCAGTGCAGACTTGAGCTTGCTTTTCGCCATTTCACTCTTTGTATCTGCGGCTGTATCAAACCGGTTTGGAGGAGAGGTTGTTGGGTCTGCGACCTGCAATGCGACGAGTAGCTCTTCCAGAAATTATCGTCGCGTTCGAAATCTTGGCCGAGAAAACATTTAGCGTCGACGCTAGTGAGGCGCTGACCGCCCGGCAATACCCTTGGTGCACGTGCGCTCAGGGACTCTTAGCATTCACCACCGTTACTTCAATCTTGCATATGCACGGCGAGAGAGATCCTGCCCGCCTTGTCTTACACGTCCGGATCCTGTCCGGAGCTCGTCTCGAACTATGGCGACGCCTACCCCTCTAGCAGACCGTACTGCGGGCGATAGCAATGTAGCCGGTTCCAACGCTCCAACCCCCGATCCGCACCTATACTGATCTTTCGCCAAGTCGGTTAATTCCCATAGTCAGGGCTCAGCCGAGTTGACGGCAGTCGTGGATGATCTGCTCAACCAACTGAATACCAAGTTCACCACCATCAGCAGTGAATTGTTGTCAAAAAGTGTGACGTTTTGGTTGCTGTACAAGCAATACACCAGCTGACACGGAACCAGTGGACGATATGTCTCGAAGATTGGACAATCTTGAAGCCACCATCCAAGCGAGCGAGGGAAGCAAGGCGTCTGGACCGGGCAAGTGAATGTTCTTTTCTGGGCTTGGGCATGCCTTTAACACTATTGTGCAAAATGAGAGTCTCGTTTGTTCCATGGAGCAGCCTTTTATCCGCCAATGTCCGTTCATGGTATGCACAATTCAGTTTACATGCATTTGCACTTTTTTATACACGCTACACAGCGCTTTTCCACCAACACTTCAGAACGTACAAGGTATATCCCAGCGCAAGCGCAAAACTGCTTGCAGAGTCCTCCAGTCAACTATAGTTCCGTCTTCTCCTCCAAGCCGATGAACCTTCTAAGGATGTTGCTCCTGCTGGTCAAATCATCCATTTTCTCCGGTGCCAGGTTGCCTTTTGTAAGAAGACCCTGAAGGCGCTTGAGCTCCTTCGCCGCATAGTCTTTGTTTGCACCAATCTTTTCGAAAACCTTGACGTAGTACTGAGCATACTTGTCCTGGAGACCGGCAGCAATTTTCTTCGCTTCCTCGGCTCCGTCACCATATGCGCCTTGGAACTTCTCGATGATAGAGTTGAAGGCCTCAATAGTTCCACCAGTGGCATCAAGCCCGCCACCGACCGCGCGGTGAGTACCGGAATTAGCGTTGAGGAAGTTGATAAAGTCGGCCTCACTACGGCCGCCTTCGTAAGGAAGCGCCTCGGTAGATCCCTTCTTGAAGAACTTGATAGTCGGGTAGGACTGGATACCCTGTTCGGTGGCGAGGGCCTTGGAGTTCTTAGCCTCAGCATCAACCTTGGCAATCAAAACGCTGGGCTCGTTCACGAAATCGGCGGCGAGCGTCTCCCAGATAGGGGCAAGGGTCTTGCAATCTTGTAGGGCATCAGCTACAACTGTTCAACAGATAACCGTGAAGCTGTGACAACATACGTCCGCACCATGGAGCAGTGAAGGCTACCAGTACGTCCTGGTCCTTTCCGACCTTGTCTTTGAAGCTCTGGGTGTTGAGGTATGTGAGTGGGCTTGGCAGCTTGCCCTTGACCTTGGGTTTGATGCTTGTCTTCTCTGTGATGAAATTGGCCAAGCTCTCAAGATCACGCCCCCCATCATAGCTAGTCGGCGTTTCGCTCTTTCCATCGAACCACTTGAGAGTTGGGAAACCACTAACGCCATATCGCTGGCCTAGTGACTTATGGGCATCAGCGTCGACCTTCGCTACGTTGACTTTGCCGGAGGCGTGTTGGAAGACACCAGCAAGCTCTTCGTATACGGGTGCCAAATTCTTGCAATGGCCACACCAAGGAGCAAAGAATTCCACCAAGGACGGCTTTCCAGACTTGAGAACGACGTCGTCAAAGTTGTCGGGCTCGAGGTCAAGCACTCCCGCGGCGGCGGTAAGAACTGGCAGCCAGGCGATAGCTGCGGGCACTAAGCGGTTGAACAGCATTTCGATTGTCTTGTCAAGTTCAGGGAAGAAGACTGTGTCCCTAAATGGAGAGTGGATGATGATAAATGCGTTGGGGTTCAGCGGCTGCTTGCAGCGGCAAACTCTTGGCGGAACGTGGCCTTTTTTGTTTTACTTGCGGTATAACCAATGACGCAATACGATATACCCATTTACATTTCTCCTCAACACACATCTACTAATATAAGACACTCGACATTCCTGCTGTTGGAAATACACAGGACGATCTTGGGAGCATTATATAACGGAGTCGGTTGACAGTACTGCACTCGTGATCGAAACACAACGCCCGGGCGAGAACTGTGGCAAAATGAGATTACCCATCGAATAGAATCGGCACGCATGACCAAGATCTTATACCACAGCACCTTGACATGCCACATTATGCACGAACACTCTTTCCTTTCAGTGATGACCTGCTTCTCCTTGCCTTGCTTTCTTCCATGTTTCCTCCATCGGGCCTCTCCCCGCCGCCACCCCCTCACACCAAACCCCAACTCTCAACCTCGTCCACTCCCTTGACTCCTTCTACCCTCTCTCCAAGATGAAACGACATGGATCCCGGCATAGCTCTCATGTCAGTTTTTATTCTCATGCGCATCCAAACATGGGGGATGCAGGGGATAAGAGGAGTAGGTGAAGGGGGCGATGGAGGGACCGTGTAGTGACAGCATGGCCAATATGGAGTATTCGTGATTGAGAGAGCGGGTAGTCATTCCGGATTGTGAAATTTCCTCATCGGACTGTTGTATGTGTATGTGGTTGGGTACGATGAAGGACCAGAGAGTACCAGTGTCGCAGAGGATGCTCGTTGGCCACATGTAGAAGTAGAAGAATCGTCTTTGGAACGGGAAAACTCTGCCGGAACACGCTTTGGTCCATCGGTTCAGTCGTTACAGTGAAGTGCTGCGCTCAGCATGTCCTGGTGGCTCTGAAAAGGAGCTGTTTTGACCCTAGGCAACCGTGAATGCTTCATGCCGCACCACGAGCGAGTATATCTTCCCTCTCCAGCACCTCTGGCTTAAACTTGATCAGAAAAACCGTCTTGCCCGGCCACATACCCTTACCATCTCTTCCGTCATCTTGCTCTCCCACGCTATGCGCCGTGACCCCCTCGGTGGGAAAGCCCGCGCCATCACACGTGCCTTCGATGACGCCAGCCACAAATGCAGCACAGTTCAGACTCGAGAGTTCCCTGGGTAATGATATGTATTGATTGACCATGGGCTCGTTGTCGAAGAGCATGTACTGTCCTGCGTCCGTCCCCGAGCGCTCAAGGGCATCTGCAGGGCGTCCAAAGAGGTGTCGGTATAGTGTTTGGGCAATGAACTGAAGCAGTGACAGAATTCGTGTGGGGCGGATGCTAGCGAGGGGATTGGGGGAGCGGGAGAGAAGGAGGTCGAGCAGGCGGAGGCCAATAGGGTAGCCCTGGGAGTTGAGTCTATTCATGTCCGTCAGTATAGCTTTCCCCATGAGCTACTAGGTATATCACTAATCTCGCATTGTCCATTCTTCAGAGGCCTGTGACTGCGCAAGTCATATACATACTTTTGCTCGAGATCCCCCACATCCTTAGCACCCTTCTGTGCGTACGCAATCATCTCGATGAAGAGGTACGCAAAGGCCGCCCGGCTTAGTTCGGCGTTTTTGCTCCGGTTGAGATTGCGGTCGTATATACTCTTTTTGTTCGACGGATACCGCAGGGTCGACCCTTGGCTAGGTGTCGCGCTCATGACGATGCGCTGGCCTCTGTTGGCCGGTTGCTGCGATGAGGAGCTGTTGTGTTGCGGCGGCTGCGCATGCAACTGCTATAGCGGTTGGAGTGTCGATGGAGAGAAGGTACCTAGTCGAGGCAGAGGGAGCGCGGGCAAGGGAGGGTTAGCGGGTTGGGTATGCGTGGTGGAGCGGGATCATCCTGGCCATGGCAATCGCGCATTAGTTAGCACCGCATTCGGCGCTAATCATCGCTATTGATATGACGGTCATAAAAGCATTTAGTAGCGTCCTACTTCTGATGCAGCTTGATTCCAATGGCTTTCATCAAGTAACAGGCCTCGGATCAAGTGATTATGTAATATTCTGTTAGGGTAGCTGAGGTTTATGTAGGGCATCTAGGTCTTGTTTAATCTGGCAATCTGGGTTATCAATCGATAGATTACTGCCATCCTTTTGAACATGCTGCCGGAGTGGGGTTGACGCTGAGGTCTTACATGGACTCTATTTAATCACAGTCACTGGTAGCTCAATCGTCATTCTCGTGAATAGAGAGGTGTTACCCAAGGTCACTCTAGAGATTGAGGGATGTCACCACCCGCTTCAACTACTACAACTAGCTACTATGATGCATATAGAAAATCGTCGGTGGATTAATCACCGTGGTCAGCATTCTTGTAGTAGTATCAGAAACTGGTGTAAGGGGGGTACGCCTGCTTAATTGCTGTTAGAGTTTGTGCGGAGGCGGAAGCGGAAGCGAAGGCGAATGGATGTGGAGTGCAGTGTATCTAACGACACTAGTATTGTGGTGGAAAAAAAATATATGGGTTGCTAACGTTAGCTTTGCCAGAGGATATTGTAATGAAATCCACCTCTACAGTACGAGCCCTGGCACTGGATTTTATCTCGACAAGAAATAGTGCCAATAGTGCCCATGTACCGGATTGACAAGGATTTCGCCAATCAAGCGGTCGACAGAATGGCTGCCTTGGCACTTCCAGCAACCAGCGCATAGATCTCACGACATCAGCCTCGCCTCTGCAGTTTCCAGTATTGTGAGCTTACGGAAACCACTAAGTAGGCCCGTTATCTCCACTATCTCGGTACTGGTAGATGAGCTTAGTTGGGGTAAGGGGTTGGTGCTACCTAGTCACTGGTTAATCTATTCAACCGTAGCTCCGGGCTCTCCAGATAGGTGATCAACACCTTCGAAGAGGTTAAAGGAGTTTTGCGGCGTTTACTTCGTGCAAAATAACACTGTTGTTCATTACAATTTTCTAGTTGGACGAGATAGGCCAGGTTGACGGTTCCATTGCGCTACATAGTAAACATGCGTCTATTGAGTGTACCATGTAGGTCTCACCTGATAGGGTAAAACTCGCTCGTAGGATCAGGGACTATATGCTGCAAGAGCCTCATTACTTTTGGATAGCATAACCGCTCATGCTGCAAGCCGAACCCGACTGGCTCTTGACACCAGGCTTATGGACGCACGTCAATGACTCTAATATGTCCCAACGGATGTTTTTCCGGCGACAAAACTTTGGATGTATTGGATGATTTGCTGTCACTCAACCCCATACAAAGTTTGGAATTCTCGTCCGTAGGAAAGTCCACCACTCATTTACCCGGCCCTTCGGACCGCCTTTCTGCAGCCATGCAACGTCTTAGACATGGGATCAGACATATGGATATATATGAAGCAAAATAATATAACCTACCCAGGTGAAGCTGAAATTGCCCCAATTCAGAACCCAATACCACTGCTTAAGTTCTCTGCAGTCCGCACAAAAGTTTTGTTATGCCATTCTAACCCAATCTGCACTCCTTGTTACCAGTTTCAAGCCCACGAGTGTCCACGGATTTGGAAATCAGGACACAATGAGTATTTCTCAGAAATTCACGCCCAAGATGAGTGCTATTGCCACAAATCAGGCAGATGTGAAGGCCGCTCAAGCTGAGGCTCCTCATCTGGCACGCGTCAATTGGAGATCTGACCCTGGGCTGAGGAAGCTGTACCTCTGGGCATTCATCATCTGTATTGCCTCTGCGACAACAGGCTATGATGGGCAAGTCATCACTCGTAGAGGATCCAGATATAGGATAATAACAAGTTGCAGGTCTATGTTGAATAATATTCGAATTCTGGACCAGTGGAAGCGTTACTTCAATGACCCAAAGAAGTCTACACTTGGACTCCTGACTGCCCTTTACTCGATTGGCTCCATTGCCTCGCTGCCCGTCACTCCCTTCATTGCCGATCACTTTGGCCGCAAGTCCTGTATTGCTCTGGGATGTGTTGTCATGATTATAGGCGCGTTGATCCAAGCAGCAGCTAAGAGCCTCGGCTACTTCATGGGTGGACGGGTCATGATAGGATTCGGGAACTCGCTCGCTCAGCTTTCCTCGCCACTCTTGCTCACTGAGCTGTGTCATCCTCAGCACCGTGCCCGTGTCACAGCCATCTACAACTGCTTGTGGAACGTCGGGGCCATTGGGTGCACATGGCTAACTTTCGGTACCAAGCACATTGACAATGACTGGTGCTGGCGTACTCCCGCACTCACTCAGGCTGCTCCTTCAATCATGCAGTTGGCATTCATCTGGTTCATTCCTGAGTCGCCACGTTGGCTAATCTCCAAGGGGCGAAACGAAGAGGCCCTGAACATCCTTGCAAGGTATCACGCAAATGGCGATGCTAACGATGCCACTGTACGATTCGAGTATCTTGAAATTAAAGAGACGCTTCGCCTTGAGTTTCAATACCAGAAGACTTCTTCGTACCTCGATTTTTTCAAGACCAAGGGTAACCGATACAGGCTGATGCTCCTCGCATCACTCGGTCTCTTCTCACAATGGTCTGGCAATGGCCTTGTCTCTTACTACGCCACCGATGTGTACAATAGCATCGGCATCACAAACGCAGACACACAGCTTGGTATCAACGGCGGTCTCACCATTCTCTCTCTCATTGTGTCTGTATCTTGCGCTCTTCTGGTTGATCGTGTCGGTCGTCGCCCACTCTTCATAGCGGCCACCGCGTCCATGTGCTTAACCTTTATCATCTGGACCGTCGCATCATCGCAGCAGGAGGCGCAGAAGAGTAAGTCGGCTGGGCAGGCCGTTATTGTCATGATTTGGATTTTCTCCCTTGCCTATGCACTGGCTTGGTCTGGACTCCTGGTTGCCTACACGGTCGAGATTCTGCCGTTTAAGATTCGCGCCAAGGGCCTCATGGTCATGAACTTTTTCATCCAAGTGGCTCTGACTATCAACCAATACATCAACCCATATGGGTTTGATTACCTCCATCCAACCTGGAAGTTCTACACCATCTACGCTGTACGTTGAGATTGCGCCCTGCTTGTGCGTAAGGCGTTGCTAACGGTTACTAGTGCTGGATCTTCTTTGAACTTGTCTTCGTCACTGTCTTCTACGTCGAGACGCGCGGGCCGACGCTCGAGGAGGTTGCCAAGATCTTCGATGGCGATGAGGCCGAGGTGGGTCACGTTGATGTTGAAGTGGAGGCCCTTGTTATGGCGACAGGCTACGAGAAGGACGAGAACGTGCGTGTTGAGCAAGTGCAATCCTACCCGTAGAGGCGTGGGAGGACATGTCGATCAAGCGGGGTGTGTTTCCACACCAGATGTGACAGACAGAGAGCATAGGGGTTCAAGTTGCGTGTACCGTGTGGTTGTGTGCATGGCACATTCGTGATGGAGAGCCTAATCGTGTTCGTTGCGCTAAGCTCTTCATAGCCTAGTGCAGCAAGCACCTGGACCCTGTTGCGCTGGACACATGATGATAGTGAACGACTGACAGTCTACCGTCGGTCGCAGACTCTCTGCCATGCACGCTACCCCGCTACGACGAACACCAGTCGACGACCAACACACGGCGCGCACAGCAAAATGGCGGCTATGATCGCCGCCCACGATAAACCCACGTGCCCGGCCTGCGGAACGAGTATAGACATGGCGAGCCTGGATAGCGCCCGCCAGCGCATCCACCAGCTGGAAGAGCAGGCCGAACGGCTCAAGGCGCAGACGGCTGCGGCGGGTACGTTGTTTGTTCTTCCCTTGACACGCGAAACGATATTGTACTCTGCACATAGCTAACGCCGGCGCACCTAGTGGACCGCTGCGCCGACTACGAAGACCAGCTGCTGCGCCTGCAGACGCCCAAGCTGGCACCGCAGCCCTTGCGCGCCCAGACGCTCGATTCGCTGGACCCCACGCGCCTCTCCTCGGACGAAGCCGCTCGTCCTAACACGGCCGGCTCCACCCAAGCCTCGTCGCGCTTTTCCTTCCTCGCCGCTGTCGGCCGCCGCGCCTCCCCTGCACCCGCTGTCTCTCCGCCCGCCACCACCCCACCTCCTGCCGACACCACGCTCCTGAAAGAGCTCGCACGTGAGAGGGATTTGCGCGCTCAGGCTGAGGAGCGCGTGCACAAGGTCAACGTCGAGATCGAGGAGTTGAGTGTGCAGCTCTTCAGCCAGGCCAACGAAATGGTGGCTGAGGAGCGCCGTGCACGCGCCAAGCTCGAGGAGCGTGTCCAGACACTGGAGCGCCGGGACCGCGAGAAGATGGCGAGGCTCGATAGGCTCGAAAAGGCTGTCGAGCGCGTTGAGCGCGTTAAGAAGATACTGGGCAGCGACCCGGCCATGCTGGCTCCCAGCGCTGCAAGAGACTAGGGACTTCACTCAAGTACGTGATGTGGTCATTTCACGTCGGCCAGTCCACTGCAGGAGACGCCGCGTTACGCTACATTGCTAGCTTCTTCCCGAGCAGAATGGGGCTCACCATCAGTCTCGTCCTCGCATTGCCGTGTACGCGCCTAAGACTGCCCTAGCCCCTCGATCACATCCTTGTTCTGCCTCGCCCACTCCCCGAGCCTGGTCGGCTGCCGCCCAGTAATCTTCTCAATGTTCTCTGTAGCCTGCTTATACGTCTCCTGCGGATAGCCCGCCACCCCCTCGCTTCTCAGACTCACGGCGACCGTCTGCAGTATCGGTCTCGGCATCGGTGCCAACTTCTCGATCCACTGCTCCTCGTTCACTTCATTGAGTGTTAGTTCCCTGCCCAGAGCTTTCCCGATAATGGGGAGAGCCTCGCGTTGCGACAACAGGTCAGGCCCGCAGAGATACACAACTTCGCTTGTCGGCGGCGGCGCGGTCAGGAGCACACCGGCTACTGCCCCAATGTCCGAGGGCGCGATCCAATCGAGTTTTGTATCCGGGTACAAGACAGTTACCTGCCCGCTTACTAGACCGGAGCCGTAGAACCACGTGGCGTTGCTGTCGAAGAACGCAGGGCGTATGGCTGTGTACTTCATTCCTGTTTCTCGCAACGACATTTCGGTCATGGCGTGCAGGCGCGGTATGTGAGCTTGATGGTTTCTTTCGGCTTCTGGGGCTCCTTGGACACTGTAGCTTGACAGCAGTACCACGTATTCGATACCGGCATCTTTCAGTGCTGTAAAGGAAGCAAGCATGCTGTCGGAAGATTCATGAATGGCGTAAACGAAAGCCGACTTCGCGCCAGACTCCTTGACGGCGGTGCGTAGCGAGTCGGGGTTGGAAAGGTCAGCCTGGATACGATGGTGCGACGAGGAAGAAGACGGGAGGCCTGGGATCGGCTTG
>Ga0182211_1000486_pt1 | contig 12486 bp, 13 predicted proteins | sample G5R1MG_20_FD_129660 | JGI IMG/M metagenome (GOLD analysis project Ga0182211, IMG submission 129660) | Switchgrass phyllosphere microbial communities from Michigan, USA - G5R2_MAIN_03OCT2016_LD1 MG | ecosystem: Host-associated > Plants > Phyllosphere > Phylloplane/Leaf | place: USA: Michigan... | reverse complement strand
GGCGAATTGTGGAGACCTTCAGTCGTACATCGATAGGGTCGATATCGAGACCCAGAGCGATTTGCAAAGGAGATGGAGCCTTCAGATTGCTGAAGCCCTGGCTCATGTCCACTCTGAAGGCATTGTCCACTCGAATCTGAGCACCATAAATATACTCGTGCATCGGACTGACCAAACAACAAACCTAATTCTCGCAGACTTTGGTGGTGCTAGATGCCACGATTTGGATTTGGACGGCGAACAGGTTCCTGATGATCCATTTCGCGACCCACAGTTAACAACTTTCGATTCGCCAAAAGTGGACGTGTTCAGTCTGGGTATTATCATCTATATTATCATAACGGGCCATTACCCTTTCCATCCAGGTCCAGCACCTCAGGGTGAGGAGAGATTTACATATGGCGATCGTGTGCAAGAGTGATTCGCCAAGGGGGAATTTCCGGACCTAGGTAATGTACAATTTGCAGGTGTTATTACAGGATGCTGCCGTGAGCGCCGGTTCGAGACTGCGGAGGAGGTCGTTGTTGCGCTGAAGGAAGAAATGATCCGAAACTGGAATACAGGTTGACTCATCGACCGGAAGCTCTTCAATTACAGGTACTCGTCTTCATCTAAGTCGTCATAAACCCAGTGATCTCTTATTGCCACTCTTTCGGACTCTGTCTCTGCCTGTTCCAGACACATCTCCTTCATCCGGGCAATGGCTTCCTGAACAGCCTCGTAGTTTTCATTTGATACCCAGCCTTCTGGGCCTAGACCAAGCATCTCCATGGAGTCTTCTAACTGTTCCACTGCCTTCTGCTCGAGCTCATCGAAGCGAACGCATTCCTGCTCTTCGTCTTCACCGAAGGTGATTGGACAAGGCTCATTAGACGTAGCTGATAGGTGGGACCACTGCTGTTTTATGAAAATAAGGCTTGACCGAAGTGGAATATTATCGCCTTGCCAGGGGGAACTGGATAGATCGTAAACCTTGCGTCTTCCAATTGAAAAAGGAAGAGTTAATGCTTCATAGTGCGTGGGATTGATTTTCGATGTTTCAGTCATGTAGATGTGATGAAGAGATTGCTTGTCAAAGAGTTCAAGCTGCTCCGGTCTGCTGTCTTCACCCAGAGCAGATATATCATTAGGTAGTTGGGGTATCTCCAGGCAACCTGATGCTGAACCGGAGTTGTCTAGGTCATCCGGAATACCGGATTGTAGAAACAGAGGAAGAACTGTAGCGTTCTGCCAGTCAATTAAGGACGTAATCTCATAGTCATCTGAAACGAAAATGTTGCTGGGCCGGAGGTCAGGATGTCTGATAACGGGTCGGGTAAGCTCTTCTCTATCTGGGATCAATTGACTGGAGATTTTGAGATATTTCTGCAGGCTGTCTAGATGAACTGATGGTAGTTGTTTCTCCAGATTGTATATTTCCCTTAGCATACGGTTGAACGGGAAAAGTGGACGGCCGTATCGTGTCAAGTATTCGATTTCCTTCCTAGCACCAGCGTTCAAAACAGTCTCTGTATTCGTGTCTAGCGCGCATTAGTACAGTTCGCCAAGCTACCTGGGGCGCTCACTTACAGGGGCCGCGGTCAACGTCAAGTTCCTTTCTCTTGCCATACCAGAGTGGCAAGCTTGTGCTTGGACCGACGTAGAAGGAATTTGAGCTACTAGATTCGCTGGCTTCCACTGCCAACTTTGTGGAGACCGTGGGCAAATCCCGCAGGAAATAGATACTACCACTGGCTGGAAGATAAATATCGAATAGACGATTTTCCAAGTCAACAAGACTCCTTATAAATCGAAGCCGATGATGTTGGGTCATGTCGGCCCATAGAGTTCCAAGATTTCTTCCGGGACTGAACTCCAGGAAAATATATTCCGTTTGAGCTGAGTTGTCTGCTGTTGCCGAGTAGCCATATATCTCCGGGACTGGTATGCCTTTAGATCGAAGGAAAGCCAGCGTAGCAGCCTCACTAGCAACAACTTGTTGTCGCGGTTCAGTGACCAGATACGGAATGCGAGCCACAAGCTTAAAGCCGTCGCGGAACCTAATGACAAAGGCGCGGTTGGCCGCACCTTCGCCAAGCTTATTGAAGGAGAGAATGTCTTTAACATTACGGGTCACTGCTTCAGCAGCTAGGCGTTGGAGTTCAGCGACATTGAATGTCAGTTCTCTTTCTCTAAAACGCTTATTCTCATTGTATCTACCTGACTAGTTAGTAGGAGACCCGATAGAACTATCCATATGCTCACACCCATCGACCGGACGTGTACTTGAATAGATCGTGAGCGCTTCTTAGAGATGTAGAAGGCTGACTATAGTCGCTCATTTTTGAGAAGTATTTGGCGAAAGCCCGCGGTCTGAAAAGCGATGAGCATCGAGTCGCTGTGGGACAGAAGTAGAGCAAGAAAAAGCGCTTCATGGTGACAAGGGATTGAAAAACCGAAGTGTCGGAAAGTGAAAAAGCACACTAAAACAGAAGCTAAACTACACAAAGTTTAGGTACTAACCCAAAGTTCTCTCGAGGTATAACTGTGTGGACTAAGACCTTAATAGGCCTTTTGAAATGCATAATATTGGACTTTATCTAAGCTTTTAACCACTAATACAATAGTACTTTTAAATACTAGGCTTCTAGAAAGATTACTACTATCTGCTCTGCACTTATTTAGTATAAAATCTTTACCTATATTCCCTTTGTAAACCCCCAAAGCAAGTTCATCGTGACATTGAGCTGATGTGGAGCAATCCTCGTCTATCCATCCGGTTGTGCCCCCTGAAAGAATGCCTTGACTAAATCTTCTAAAAGACCCAAAATCTAGTAGGATTGAGTTGTAATCGCGATCAATAGGAATTTTCGTGGAATTAGGGTCGTTGTGCGCAAGGCCAAAGGAATGGAGATGCCTCACAGCTGTGCGTATACTGCTCATACAAGAATCGATATTCAGAGGGTGTGAGACATCCTCGTGACAGTATCGCAAGATTAAACTGTGCTTCCCAAGGGCAATACCGGTGAATTGACCGCGATTAACGGTGCAACCATTAAACCCCGTAATATTCGGATAAGGAATTTGTTGAAGGAACTGTAAAACCTCTGATTTTCTGAGTAGCAGTTGGGGTAGAAGCTTCGCCTCTTCCCCGTTGTTAAAACCCAATAGTATAGGCCTCTTGATGTGGAGCTGACCCCGGATTATACCTGACACTACCGGTAAAGTGGTGGTCTTCAGCGGATATATCCTCTCGTCCGTAACTCGTTGCAGGAGTTGATTCAGATCCTGAAAAGTTAGATCATAGTTTATTATGTCCTTTTTTTGGCCGAACCATGCTCTATCGTGGTCATTAATGTAGGTGAAGGTAAATCGTATGAATGCGCCGGTTCCATGTTTTCTACTTCAGAGAGGGATGTCAAATCTTTCTTTGAGCAGATATTGGCACCCACAGAAAATTCAACGTGCATGATTCACTGTTGTTAGAGCAGGCACAGGACGGAGGCGCAGAACGGAGAGGAGATAAGGTTGTCGCAAAAACAAGATCTACAAAACATGAACCAGTGACACAGGCGTGAGGGTATAACAAGTTTAGGGAAGCATCACAATGTGTACGTATTCCTCGGAAGCGGCTCTGCGAAGTACTGAACACTCACTCTAAGAAGGGTTGACAATAAGTGGAAGCTGAGGGCGAAGGGCTCTGGGAAGGCCCTGATGTTGGTAGAAGTGAGAGAAAAAGGTTGTTCCATTAGTTCTGCCAAGAAAGTTGACTATAGAGGAATAAACTAGTCCCAAAAGGGACAATAACACAGCCCCTATTCCTTCCGCCACACATGGGCTGGAGTTTCCCCATCCAACACCTGAGAGCAGCGTTGTTCAAAAAGGTGACGTTAGTACTGGCCCACGTTAGTCTCTCCATGCGCCCACGCAAATTGGCTTTTTCTCGGGTATTCTGCGGCATGTCACGTGAAACGTGCATCAGGTTCATTGGCTATCAATTATCGAGAGGGCTGCACCGCCGTATGACCTGTCTTCTCATCCGTAATACATTTGTGAGGTAGAAAACGCACCAGCTGGGTAGGGAAGCTGCTTCCATCTCAAGTACCGAACAGTAGGCTGGACAATCGATTTTCGGGAATCTGCAATAACCTCGCGAATCCCGGCTCCATCCAGACGATATATGGCTACTTTTCAAGCCCTTGCTTAACCAATTCTACAGTACATTATCTTAGTAGCAACACCTGTAAAATATCAAAATTCGGTGATTTAGTACATCAAAGCAAATTTCCAGCATGCATACCCAAACAGCCTTTGTGGACTAGACATTGTCGCAACACAAGCTATCAAGCGGACATTGTGGTAACCCAAGCCATTAACTGGACATTATAAGAACGCATGGCCTTGACTGGATATTGTAACAACACAAGTCGTTATACACAATGGAGATGTCTATAGAGAAGAACCAATATATAACAATCTTTCTCCCACTTCAATATCCTGCTCATACAAGCGATTCGATTCAAACATGCAACTACAACTGGCAGAGCTCGCTGCCATACTGGAGCCTCTTCGCACCGTATTTGATGAGCTTTGTAAGAATATACCGAGGCAAAGAGTCAGCCATATTCTTCAGGTTGGAAACCCAGCGGATGCATCATATATCATGATGCCAACCTACAAGATTTACAACGATACAACAAGTGCCGAACTTGTGGGTGCAGAAGCTTCAATTCCCCAAGGTACGCCCATAAACATACGCAATGCAATTCTGAAGGCTGATATGTGCGATTTCGCGTTGCTCGTATTTCTTCCGCATGTTGCCCATGTTCTGGAAAAGATAGGCGCCCGAGTAGATTGGCTGACACTGTACATGCAGCCCGTCCTCCGTCTTTTTCGCAATGGTGAAAGTCTTAGAGAACGAGTTCTCCACTCTGTCTTCATCATCACCACCTCCAATGCAAATCAGTTTATAGCTGATTTTACCATAGAGCAATTCGGATACAATAGCCGTCATTGGATTACTCCAAAATCGGAATACCTTATCGAATTTTCTGCCGATGGTACGTTCTCTATAGCTGCCGATGGTCATATGGATCTTGTCCGACTGAGTGCTAACCAATGCGATTTCATGGCCATCTTTCAACATATCGCCGACGATGTGTGCAGCCAATTCGACTGGGGAACTTATTGCCGGCACCAATTACCAGACCGTCTTCCATGGGTTAGAGCTCTCGTTCGCAATGCGCGTCGCAATATTGAGACTGCGTAGCCATAGGACTATACCGGCCGCTCGATTCAACAGGAAGGGTTATATCATATCAAGTTCTTACTGAATTGAGACCATAAGAATTTCCCGCTACAGCCACGGCTATTGTCACAGGAGAGTCAACTGTATCTCAAGAAGTTAAAGAGTGACCTCAAGTCCCGCGATTTATTACATATCATCGACTTACTCCCCTCAACTGCGAGTCTCCCTGCGCACGAAGATAGCTTCCATGGCGATAGAACCATCAGGTTGTATTTTGGGGCTCGTCAACAAGCAGATGGAGTTCCAGTCTCACTCATATGTTATGTCATGATAAGCCACAACGACATGACTCCACCAATCGTCTTTCGCAACCAACTGCCGACGGTATCATCTAGAACCGGCATCAATAGTATGTTTCCACTATCTTCTTTATCGATTCTGCGTAAAGCGACGAGACCTGTGGTACCTTGCTGTTTCTTGCAATTCAACCCTTTAGCAGACGACACCGTCGGAGGTGGCAACATGCTCTGCGCGGTGATCTCGTATTATGTCCTTGCTTCTGGTCCCAGCGAAATTGCAACTCAGTAGAGTGTGTTTGATACAAGCCTCCTTCACGCTCTGGAACATATTAAGTCTAGTCCCGGGTATGAAGGATGGAGGCATAAATACCCTTAAGGACTAAAGCCCACACAAACTGCTGACATGCTCACCGAAGCAATTGAAATTACTCCATTGGTCACTGAACCCGAGATGATTCAATAATCGGTGGAAACGTGTGTGACCAGAAACATCGGTACGGTCATTTCAACGGGCAAATCCACCAGGGTCAAAGCCGGTACTCTCCTTGCTCAATTCATGGAAGCATTGGGAGACAGCGATCTCAATTTCCTCGACAGTATTCCAGCATTTCCAGAGGAATTTGAGAATCAAACTATATACTCAGACCATAATCCGTTTCGTCTTCATCTGGACTCTTGCTATTCAATTGCAATTCCTCCAGAACTCTTGATTGAGACCTATGTGTACTTCTCAGACGGGCGAAAATTTATAGCTGGTCATCACCAGAGCAGAAAAGTTTCCCATTGGAAATTCACGGAGCTTTATGACGTGGAATTTCGTGAGCTATTTGCTTCGATCGTGAGAACAGCAAAGCATACACATGGGAATGAAATACGAGTTCTTGTCAAGTACTCCTTGATGCTAGCTGGGAAATGCGAATTGCTTGATCCTCCCATATTGAATATAAGCGACAGCATGCTGAGGGACTTTCGGATGGCATGTTGTGACCTACAAGCTCGTCGCTCGATGACGGTAGGGTTGATTAGAGCATCGAGCAATTTCACATGGCTTCAAAATGGGGAGAATGAGTCCGTGATAGAGTCAACTCCAGCAGTCGTATACAATGAAAATGCGGGACCAAGTAAGTCGCTCATGGTGAACCTCTCGCTTAATAAAGCCAAAATAGCGGAAGAAGCTAGTCGCTGCCGTAGGAAAGCAAGTAGGTTTGGTTTGAATAGGAGGCACTTCCTCCGGAAAAGCCAACAAACGGCTGCAATGATGAACTTATCGTGGTCTCCTTACTATGGCAGCAGACCCAAAGGACGCAGAAACAAAGTGTAGCCATAGAAACGAGTGTATTGGATCGTGGTTTGACATGCTCCATCAGGGAGCGTGCAGGTAGGACACAGCACTCCTAAAGTAGCCTTTTTGAAGATAAACAAATTTCTCATGAATCCACTGAGATCCGTATCGCAGTACAAGCCATAAGTACTCATTCAAGTGAAAAGTGTTTTGCAGCGAGTCACAGCAAAATTTAGTGCGTAAAACAGCTCCTTGGAGCACCTCAGGAGACCATTCTAGGAGAAGCTAATTGAGATCAGTCGATTGCAATGTATGAAGCTTGTGAGATGTGCGTCACAGCCGAGTCAATGATATAAAAATCTGTTGTCGATAGCCTAATTTGGGACCTTCGTGCCAACATACTTGAACTCGCCATAATTCCAGGAGTTCTGTTCAACTATATACTAAAACAAACCAAATAACTTGACAGGTAGAAACCTCCACCGAACGATGACGGACATCCAAACGGCCACTAACGTCAAAATTACAAGGTCTATGTACTGATTATGCGAGTACGCACGCTGCGGCGCGGACGAGGGCAGCCTAAGAGTACGGTGATCAAGGTGAAAAAAGGTAAGTGTTGGGCACATATAGTAATTACCTAACTGGATTCATTGTTGCAAATGCGGCACGATAAAAATATTTTAGATCAACTTTATTCTCAATCCCGGAACTCAAAGATTTTATGAATTGTGACAGGCTACCAAAGCTGGCATGTAGGCTCCTTGATCATGCACTGGAAGCTCTCTCTAAATTCGCGACTGTTGGACATGGTGCCAAGGATTCGCGCCCACTTTGGGGCGTGTGGATCGGTGTAAATACGGTTGATCGCAGTATTTTTCCTTGTTTTTCCACACCACCAACTTGCATACGAAACAAAGTATAGTTGATCATGCGTGAAGTGCTCAAGGCCAGGAAGATCCATGTTGGGACGTTCATGGGCCCGACGCTTCCAAGCTTGGAACGAAGCCGACAGACCACCGGCGTCGGCAATATTCTCGCCGAGTGTGAGACGACCGTTCACATGCAGAGGCTTACTTTCTGGTCCCGGGACAGTGAAGTTGCTGTATTGTTTAACAAAACAATCCGTCTTTGCTTTGAATGCGCCTATAGTCGCATTAGTCCACCAATCTTCAAATTTTCCGGTTTGGTCGTAGTGGCGGCCTGTAGAGTCAAACGCGTGACTCAACTCATGACCTGCGACTGATCCGAATGCGCCGTAAGAAACGTAAGCAGGAACGTTGACATCAAAAACCGGAAACTGCATGATACCGGCTGGGAAAACGATCTCATTTCCAGGGGGATTGTAATACGCATTCACGGTCGGTACGCTCATGCCCCATTGATAACGGTCCACTGGTTTTCCCAGGGCTGACCACTCATCATCCACGCTAAAGCGGCGCATAGCCATGGAATTACTAAAGAAAGTGTTGGAGGACACATTGACCGACTCATAGAAGCGTTGGAGAGTGGGAGGGTCCATGATGTCAGGACTCCTGGTTGGATACCCGACTTTCTGCACAATGTTATGGACTTTCTCGATGGCCTTCCTGGTGGTACCCTTGTCCATCCATTCAGCGCCGTTGAGCTTCTTCACAAACTCAGTCTTGATATCCGTGATAATTGTGTTTCCAAAGTCTTTTGCGTCAGCGGAAAAGGCTTTTTCGACGAAGAAACGGCTGAGAATCCAACCTAGGCCATTATCAACATGTTCAACGCAGGTCCGCCATCGTTCAGGAGTGGATTCAGGGTCCTAGTAAGGGTTAGTGGTTTATATTGTAATCATATGCCTGAATTGGGGACTGGTTACCTTGCCAGCGAGGAAATTGACGAAACGCTTGTAAGGCTTAACGGCATCCGCTTCGATATACGAAGAAAATGACTGTACAGCTTTCCAGAGGAAATAGCTTTGCAGTACATTCCTGGGAGTAGAGGCAAGGATTACAGATAGCTTGCTTATGTAACTTGGTGTCATAACGATGACACGTTTGATCTTGCTGTTCTCGGGAGCTTGGCCCTCAATGAGTGCTTTGAGCTGAATCTCTGGAGCGATTGCTGCAGCCTCCTCGATCGGCATCGGGTTGTAGTATTTCTAAGGTACAATCAGCGAGTGTCCTAGGAAAGGTAACATCATGTAACCTGCCGTGACATCTTCACGATCTTCTTCACTTGGAGAAGCGGCGGCGAGTTTCTTTTCGAGATCGATGATTCTACTAAACGAAATTGTGTCCTGGTCCGGATACAACGCCTTTAGAACCTCAAGCGTTACACCCCTATACTTTTCAACGAGATTTTTGTCTTCGTATCGTTCCTTTGAAGGTAAGCCAAAGCTCCACGGAGCACCAACGGATACGACAACGGTATTAGGGTCTTTGTCATCGGCGCCAGCACCAGTAGTCACCAGGCCTGTCACCCCGTATCTGGCCAAGAGGAGTAAAACGTCTTTAGTAGTGTGGAGGGACCCCTTGCTGTCTATAGGGAACGTCTTTTTGATCTTCTCAAGAACGCGGAGAAGTGGCTCGACCCCGATGTTCTTGATCTCATCCTCGTCTAGGCAAGCATCGTAAGCCGATCTCATCTTATCAAAGTTCTCCTCATCTGCAGACTTCGACATTGTTTGCAGCCGCATGGGCGAAAAGTACGAATGCTACATATTCAAGTAAATATAAGCCATCTCAGAGGACTGGAAGCTTACGTCAGAGTCTCTGGGATATGGCTCTTCAAGAATATGGCGAAGCAGCATTTGTGATTTCTCGGACATGATAGTTCCAGTAAACGCATCGCCTTGGTCGGCGCGAAGATCATGTCGATCCCTCCATCCACCGCACACAAGCTCTTCAAAGTTATCGCATGCATCAAGCTGCTTGTATTGTGGGGAGAGATTATAGAGAATCTCAGATGCCGCGTGCACACAGGCTGGTGTTAAGCAGAGGTTGGTCTTGTTATTCTCGACCGTTTCGTCCCCAACTATTCTGCATGTCAGTCGCGATGCAGAACCCATTCTCATACAGGTCTTACATTGAAGAGCGCCATAACAAGCAAGAGCCGTTGCAGCAGCAATCACGAATATTCTTCCGGCAGCTAGGCCTTTGCTGTAGCGGTGCATATGCTGAAGCCTCTCTCCTCTTCCCGAGGCAGAGGAGGCGATGAGCGGTTCTTTCTCTGACATGGCGGCGGCTTGTGGGTGATTCGCCAGGCTGGATATGCCCGTGCGGATTTTGAGATGCAAGATTACAGCCAGCTGAACATCAAAATAGGTACAAATGTTGAGGAAGGCGGGTCAGGGAGGCAGATGTTGTTACCCGAGCGTGGAGATGTGGGGTGCAGCTGATGTTGGCACCGAGACGCGACACGACGGCATGACCCGGGCGCGGCGGAAGGGACGGCCCACCGCGTCCCGCACCACTTACCTTCTCTACTATTTACTAAAAAGGGCCACATGAGAAGTCCAATACAGCGGCCCTTAGCCTGTAATACTCGTATGAATGAATGCCCAGGTATATCTGCTGTAAAGTAGCAAGGCCGATTGGCTATTCTGGAGCTTGAAATCAGAAATAACTACACCATCTTTTAACACAAACGCTGCCACCAGATCAAACCCAAGCAATCTGCGAGCCACGAGGCTAATTCTCATTCAGATGGGGCTACGATCCAATGCGACGTTGGACTCGCGAGTATTGTGGGCCCATGATACCTACATGCAGAGCTGGATACTGTAAGAGACGATTCATTTCAAGAAGACAGTAATTTGAATCAAGTAGGTGTAACTATGAGTCTAAATCAAGGGCGCGGGACTAATCGGAATTCCGTGTATCCTCTTACCTTTACATCGTCGCATTTCTCCCTAAATCCTGGGCCCGACCCATTGTATCTGACAATACTTCTTTTCTGCTTGCCCGCAACATTCGTGTTCACGCCCGTCATCCAGCTATCAACTTCATTCCCTAATACCCCTACGGCACATTCCTGCACGTGCAATGTCCAAGCTTCTCTCCCTTCCTTGGTAGCTTCCACTACAACAATTTTATTGCTGACAGCGTACTCAATGAAGTCGGCAACCCATCCAACAGCGTACTCTATCGATCGGGGTATGTTACCAAACATCTGGTGTGGGCCCATGATCACTAGAAGGAGTCAGTGTAGTTACCAGATGCCATATGCTATCAATTTTGACCTACTAAACATGTTTGGAAAGCCATCCACTGTCAGTCCTAAGAACGTCTTTATGCCGTCCGCCCACTTCTCGGTAAGCTTTCTGCCTCCTATTCCACGAATATCGACTTTGCTGAACGATCCAGTGATAGCATCAAAGCCTGTGGCGTAGATGATGACATCAAACTCAAAATCTTTCTCATTTGTCTTGATACCCTTCTCATAGACAGACTCAATGGGGTTCTCATTCACGTCAACGAGAACTACATTGGACTGATTGAAGGCTTCATAATACCCACCTTCTAAAGGCACTCTCCTAGTCCCAAAGCCGTGGTTCTTTGGTACAAGTTTTTCCGCAATCTCAGGATCATGCACGCGCTCCCGAATCTTCGTTGCTATGAATTTTGAGAACAACTCATTGGAGGCTTTATTCGTGTTGATATCACGGAAGTTCGCTAGCCATTTTGAAAAGCCAGCTTGTGCGTAGAGATCCTCCCAGTAATTTTCCCGCTCTTCCTCACTAACATCAAATACAGATCTCTTATCAGCTTGATGAATGAAGCCAGAATATGACTCCCGGCACTTCTGGAATATGGCTGGGTAACTTCTTCTGATTTCATCCATGTCTTCCTGTGAGATTCTTTTGTTACGAAGTGGTGCCGTCCAGTTCGGAGTACGTTGAAATACTGTCAGAGATCCAACAAGTTGCTTAATCTCCTGGATTATCTGAATCGCGGTGGCCCCTGTACCGATAATTCCAACCCGCTTTCCCTTGATGACATCGTGACCGTTTTTTGGCCAACGAGAAGTATGGAATCCAGCACCTCGAAAGCTATTCAAACCCGGAATATTTGGAAGGGTCGGCTCATTCAGAACACCCATTGCTGTAATCATAAATCGTGAAGTATAGGTCTTCCCGGTCGCATCTGTGAGCTGCCACGAGCTTGATCCTTCACACCACCAAGCCGATGAAACACGTGTGTTGAATTGCATATCATCGTTGAGTTTGAACTTTTTCGCAAAGTACTGGCAGTATTCCAGGGTCTCTTTTTGTCCTGCAAAATGCTCCGTCCACTTCCATTCATCTAGGAGAGTCTTGTCAAACGAAAAGATATAGGAGTATGATTCAGAGTCAAATCGTGCCCCAGGATAGGTGTTCCTAGGAGATTTTAATTTACCATACACATCTAAAAGAATGGGCTTTTCTATGGCTTACCAGAACCATGTACCTCCTTCTCCTGATCCGGCCTCTAGCAAACGTGATTTCAAGCCAAGCTGCCGCATCTTGTATAGCGAGTACATCCCCGATAGACCACCACCAATAATGAGAACATCATAGTCAAGACATAAGTTCATTTTTGCCACCGTATCCACATCTTCTCTCCTCAATGGCTCATTTATGCCCATACTTGGCGAATGGCTTTTTGCAATATATGGTAGAAGCAAATTTTAGCATGAGAGTACTGAGCAGAAAAGGGTGTTTATGG
>Ga0182211_1000485_pt1 | contig 12508 bp, 27 predicted proteins | sample G5R1MG_20_FD_129660 | JGI IMG/M metagenome (GOLD analysis project Ga0182211, IMG submission 129660) | Switchgrass phyllosphere microbial communities from Michigan, USA - G5R2_MAIN_03OCT2016_LD1 MG | ecosystem: Host-associated > Plants > Phyllosphere > Phylloplane/Leaf | place: USA: Michigan... | reverse complement strand
GGTGGCGTGCCATCTGACATCAGCAGCCTCCTTAACAAATATGGAGGTGGCCGCTAATGGCTGACCGCGAACAACTGTACGCAGCGCTTCGCAATGCGGATGCAGCCGGAGACACCGAGGCAGCATCTAAACTGGCGCAGTACATCCAGAGCATGCCCAGCGATGCTGCTGCGACTCCGACTGCACCTGTCGCCCCTCAGCGCCCGCAAACCTCCATTGCCGGGGGCTTCGGCATGGGTCTGCTGCGCGGGGCGAAGGACGTGATCGACACCGGTGCGGACTACTTGTCTCGCTTGGGCCCTGCTGGCGAGAATGAGCGCGTAAAGGCCATGAACCAAGCCGGCCGGCAGGAGTTCGACCAGACCTATGGGGGCAGCATCCCTGCAACGATTGGTCGCGTGGGCGGCAACGTGGCGGCGACGCTGCCTGCTGGTGGCTTCTTGGGCGCAGGTATGAAGGCACTAGCCCCACTCACTGGCTCGGCTGCACCCGTCATCAATGCTCTAGGCACTGCGACTGCTACAGGCGGTATGCGCACGGGCTCTTCTCTTGGTGGGGCTGCTGATATGGCCCTGCGCGTGGGTGGAGGAGCAATTTCAGGTGGTGCAATGGCAGGCATGGTCGATCCATCTAGCGCAGGTGCCGGCGCACTGATCGGCGGTGCCCTGCCTCCTGCTGTTCGAGGCGCTGGAGCATTGGGCGGTGCGCTTCGCAACTCCATGCTAGGCGGCGGCGTATCTCCCGAAGTTGCGCAGCTTGCTACGCGCGCCAAAGAGCTGGGCATCAACGTGCCGGCTGATCGCTTGGTCAACAGTCACCCACTCAATGCCGTTGCTGCCAGCCTGAACTACGCTCCTTTCAGCGGTCGCAGCGCCACGGAAGACGCCATGAGTTCGCAACTCAATCAAGCACTTTCCCGCACGTTCGGTCAGGACTCCAGCAATGTGACCCAGGCTCTACGCAAGGCCGACAGCGCCCTGGGCGGTGAGTTCGACCGTGTGCTGAAGGGCAACACGCTGAAAGTGGATCAAGCCTTCCTGACCGATCTGGCCGAGGTGGGCAACCGAGCAACGCGCGAGCTCCCATCGGACGGCGCCAGCGTGATTAACCGGCAGATTGATGAGATTGTGCAGAAGGCCGCTACCGGCGAGATTGACGGCCAAGCGGCGTACAACCTCAAGAAGGGGCTGGATCGGATCGGCAAGCGCAACTCTTCAGAGGCCTACTACGCCACCGACCTAAAGCAGTCGCTCATGGGTGCGCTGGATCGCTCTATGGGGCCAGAACAGGCCCAGGCATTCGCTAAGACTCGTCAGCAGTACGGCACCATGCTGGATCTTGAGCGCATGGCGAAGAATGGCGCAGAGGGTGAGTTGTCTGTGGCGCGCGTCGCCAACATGAAGAACATCCGCAACCCCCAAGTGCAGGAGCTTGCCGACATCGCCGCGCAGTTCGTAAAGCCCCGAGAAGGTCAGCACGGAGCCATGCAGCGCGCAATGGTGGGCATGGGGGCGGGACTGCTGGGTGGGCCGCAAGGTCTAGTAGCAGGTGCTGCGCTGGGCCGGGGCGCTAACGGCTTGCTCAATAGCAACGCCATGCGCAATTACCTGCTGAATGCTCCTAGCCAGCCGTCACAGCTGGGCGGCCTGCTAGGTTCCGGCCTGTATCGGGCTACTCCTCTGCTTGGTGCTGAGGCAGTTTACCCATGAGCCCGTACACGAAGGCCGCGACAACTACCGCGGCACCAACGGCGACTTTGTAAGTTAAATAAGCAGACATGCGACCAATATACACGAAGGGCTAACCCATGCCACTACCCGCCGCATCATTTATCAACCAGCTGGATCCGACCCAGCCGACCGGTACGCAGAAGAAGTACGAGGGCGACGATTGGTTTCGCCTGATACAGTACGTGCTTCAAACGCAGTTCCCGCTGCTGGGCTCTACTGCGGTAACCGCCACTGCGCTTGACCTCAACACCATCACCCGCGCTATCCGCGTCGCTCCCGGCGAGGTCGGGCCAATTCTCCCCAATGCGGCGGCTAGGGCTAATGGCATCTGGACTTGGGATGCAACTGGCCTCGTGCCGACTTTCTCGCGCACATTCACGGCTTTTGACTCCGATGTCGCGGCCACCGCTGCGGCACGCAACACTGCTGTGCAGGCGGCTATTGATGCGGGCGCCTTCCGAGATACCGCGCAACTGGCCCGAGACGCTTCTATTGCCGCCCGGGATCTGTCCCAACAATGGGCAACTAGTCTGACCGTAGTTTCGGGCGGGCTCTACGGAGCCCGGTTCTATGCTCAGGCCGCTTCCGCGAGTGCTGCTAATGCTGGCACAAGCGAGACAAATGCAGGGGTCTCTGCAACCAATGCAGCCAACAGCGCAGCACAGGCCGGCAACACACTCAATGGCACCAGTACAACCAGCCTGACCGTGGGCGTCGGCTCCAAGAGCCTCACGACGCAAACAAACAAGGCGTGGCTGCCTGGCTCTCGCATCCGTTTGGCTAGCCAGGGCACTCCTGGCGCAACCATGCGCGGCAATGTCACGGCTTATACGGCCGGCACAGGAGCCCTAACATTTCTTGCGGACGGGTTTACGGGCTCGGGAACCTTGGCCGACTGGAACATTGTGACAACAGGGGCGGATGGCACGGGCGGCACGAATGCACTCATGCACATCACCGGGACCACTCAAGCTGCCGCTGCAGATACGCCGTACGTTTTCGAGAATGCATCGGCTTCGACTCTTACTTTGCGTGCTGCGCCCAGCGATGGCGAACGTGTGTTCGCAACTGTCTCCAATGGTAGGACGGATAATGTGATCGCAAGAAACGGGAAAAATATCATGGGCTTAGCCGAAGACCTCACGATCAATCTTTCGACGGTAACCGTAGGCCTGCAATACAACGCCACGACCGGCGACTGGAGGTTGATCTAATGAGCTTGCTTTCTCAATTCGCCGGGGGCGGCATCAAGTCAATCCAGCGCGGGACGATGAATGTCATCTCCTCCCTTACGACCAACGCGACAATCAGCTCGGTTGTCGTGGGCAAAACTGAACTGCGGCTGTTGGGCTTCTCTGGCAACGCATCGGACTCGGTGCGAATCGCCCTGACCAGCGCCACCAACATCCAGGCCACAAAAGACAACGCTGGGGCCGGGGCCACCACGCTCTCTTGGGAACTGACGGAGTTTTACTGATGCCTTACTACGCACAAATCGACTCGGCCCGCGTGTGTATCGCGGTCACACAGACTGCCGGCCCGGTGACGGCCGCCGACATGGCGGAGGTGCAGGGCCTGGATTCCAGCCTGCTCGGCAGCACGCACAACAAGCAGGCGGGGAAATGGGTTCCGCCTACGCAATCCCCCGCGCCTAGACACATCACCGTCGGCGCTTTCTACGACCGCTTTGGCGCCGAGAAGTACGCGATTCTTGCCAGTACTGACCCAATGATCAACGCAGTCATCAAAGATGCATCTGTCCGCAGCTACATTGATCTTGACAGCCCCGATCTACCCGCCGGCCTAGCAGTCATCCAGGCAGGAGACTATGCCATTGACGCCGCCGCAATCCTTGATACCCCTGTGCAAGAAACAGAGCGCCCATGAAAGTCACCCATTGGGCCAGGCGCTACCTGTCGCCCATCTTTTTTGAGTACGACACTCAGACTCTCCGCATGCTCATGGCTGCGGCGTCTCTCGTATTTGCAGGGGCGCTCCTTTCCTCTCCTGTGCCTTTCACGAAAGAGGCTTACTCCATCATGGAGTGGGTAGGAGGTCAGTGGCTCTGGGCCACCATGTTTATGCTTTACGGCATGGTCACGATGTTCCTCGTGACTTACGAACGACACAACGAAATGTGGAACCTTGCGTTCAACATCTACGGCTTCATCCTCTGGGGCTTTTACACGCTTAGCGTTAACTTGGCTGTCGGGTACTTCGCTCCTACCACTGCGCTTCCCACGGTGACAGTCATACTGATGGCGTGGTCAGTGTTCAGAACGTCTCAGGGCAGGCGGATCCGGTGAGCGAGGAGGGGCAATACGCGGCATGGATCACAGTTGGCCTCACTGGGGTGGCTGGCGTGCTGCTGAAGCTGCGCCGCGATTACAAAGCCGACAATCGCCAGATCACCAATGACGACAATCTTTCGGCATGGGAGACCAGCCGTAGCGAGCGCATCAAGGAACTGGAAGACCAGAACCGGTCCATGTGGGAGATGCGCATTAAAGACAGGGAAAAGATCGCCGAGCTTGAGGGCAAGATCATGTATTGCCAGCTTGAGAACGCGGATCTGAAACAGCGCATCAGTGTGCTAGAGAACAAACCATGAACATTGAGCAGATGCAGCGGGCCCTAGCGGATCGCGGCCTGTACCCAGAAGACCAGATTGACGGCGTTTGGGGCAACCTAACCGAGAAGGCTTGGCAGGCGCTGCTAGCTGCGTTCGATGCTAAGCGGATTCCAACTGCGAAGCGCTCTTTGGCCTGGGGTGCCCGCGTGTCACGGATATTTTCAGATCGCGTAGTTTGGATTGCTGAGCAGCTTGGCATGCCGGAAGATGGTCCTAACTGGATCATGGCTTGCATGGCATGGGAGAGCAATGAAACTTTCTCGCCTAGCATCACCAATATGGCGGGCAGTGGAGCAACTGGCCTAATCCAGTTCATGCCCGCCACGGCTGCAAGCCTTGGCACTTCTCCGGCCGTATTGGCAGCGATGAGCGCCGAAGACCAGCTCAATTATGTCTATAAGTACTTCCTCCCGTACAAAGGGCGTTTGCAGAACCTGGGGGATGTTTACATGGCTATTCTGTGGCCCGCAGGCATTGGGAAGCCCGACAGCTATGTTCTGTGGGATCGCGGGGCGAGGCCGACAACCTACAGGCAGAATGCTGGGCTAGATGCCAACAAGGACGGTGCAATTACTCGTTTTGAGGCGGTCGCCAAGGTTCAAGACAAGCTAGAGAAGGGCCTGAAGGCGGGCAACAGGGGAGTTCTTAATGGCTGACTGGAAAGACGCAATCCGCGCCGTAGCTCCTGGTCTAGCGACCGCGCTGGGCACGCTAGGTGGAGGTCCCTTGCTGGGGGCGGCACTAGGCCAACTCAGCACCGTTCTTCTGGGCAAGCCAGACGGCACAGAGGGAGAGATTGCAGAGGCGCTGAACCGTGGACTAAGCGGCGAGCAGATCGTGGCTCTAAAGCAGGCGGAACAATCATTCCAAATTGAGATGGCGCGCATTGCTCAGGCCGACGATGCCGCTGTCTTGGAGGATCGCAAGGACGCCAGGGCTAGGCAGATCGCCGCTAAAGACCTGATGCCGCATTACATCTTCTGGACCATGGCAGCCCTGTACGCAGCATCCACGGCCCTCTTGTACTACGGCCCAACCCCAACAGACGATTTCACGCGTACGCTGCTGGTTAAGGCCTATACGGTCATTGAGGTGGGTTTCACCTCGGCCCTGTTCTACTTTGTTGGCAGCAGCAACGGGTCGCGTAAAGCTGGCGATGCTGTGAGGGCTATCGCCGAGAAGCAGAGCTAAGCCTTCTTGATCTTGTTCTTCGCCGACATCTGGCCTAGCTCAATCCTCCTGAGCCTCAGACTTTCATCAGCTTGCGCCCACCACGCATCTAGCTCGGCGCTGGAGTAGAGGTCTTTCCCGGTGTTTGGGAAGATCTTGTAAGGAATCGGGGCCGGGACACGCCTTGCGTTCCTGAGCATTCTTTCGCTAGCTGCACACCTTGGCAATCCCTTGGCGCGCGACCACTCCGAGCGCGTGATCAGGTCGGAAGGCATGGGCCTGGCATGGTACTGCTCCACACCCCAGGGGAAGCTAAAGCCTTCTGCGGCAAATGATTGAAACGTCATTGATCTTCTCCAGTACAACCCGGCTTTGAATTCGCGGGCGATTCTTGGTTTAGTTGTGGCGCGGGCTGCTCGTCATCGGTTGCATACGTTTTCCAAGCCTGATCTTCCGAAAGATAAAACTTGGCGGGCAAATAGTGCTGCTTGCCAATCGCTCGCGATAGCAAGTCCATGAGTTCTCGATCAATGGACGCGCTCATTGCCGGGGCTCCTTGCCGCGCCCGGCAATGAGCGGCTCCACCGGCACTCCGATCGCCATGGCGCGCTCGATCGCATGCACAGGCAGTCGGCGTTTTCCGCGGATGGTTTCCGAGTAGTGCGGCAGATGGATGCCCAGCACGACCGCGAATTCGGTTTTCGTGAGTCCGTACTGGTCGCGCCGGAACTCCAGGGCCTGCGCTTCGCTGGCGTCGCATTTCACGCCTGCCGCAGCCTCACGATGCAGGCGGGCCAGGAGTAAATCACGCGGCTCAGGAGTGTTGAGAATCTTCCTATTTACGGTCATTCGGTCTTCTCCGCATCGTAGATTTCGAGCTTGGCGATTTCCAGCGCGCCTATCGCCTCAGCCACGGACATGCCGCGACCGTTCTCGTAGACCGCTTCCTTGATGGCGGCGACAAGCAGATCCATCTGGTGCCGGCGCGCGCTCAGTGGGAAGACGTTGCTCATTGCTGGGGCTCCTTGGTGGCGGCAGCGGGGACCGGTTGCCGGGCGCCAGACACTGGCGCAGTGCTCCAGATGACACGCTCCGGGCCGTCCGCTGGGAAGAGGGCCAAACGGGTCAGGCGGTAACCAGGCGGCACGCTGTCGGGCTCATTGGCGGCGGCTAGGGCCTCTTGCTCGGTGTGGTCACCCAGCAGAGATGCCGAAACCGTGAAGCGTCGCCGGCCCCAGCCAGGTTGCGGCCGGAGCGCGTCGGCCAGCGTGAAGTCTTTGCGGTGGTAGACCATTTCGTAGAACGGGTCGCGCATCACGCACCCCCTTCCGGCGTATTGGTGGCGGCAGCGTGGATGGCGTCTGCGGCTGCTTTCCGTCCTGCACCGTAGCCGCGCTCCCACTCCGTCTCAACGGGATACATTGAGTGGATCGCGGCGATGGTGGCGCAACGGCGCATGACAGATGCTGTTCCGCCATCCTCCGGCGGCGTGCAGGTATGCACACCCAGCGTGGAGCCGAGCCGCTTGCCAGAGCCGTCGCAGTCACGGCAGGGGCCGTCGTGCGTTCCACCATCCGGGCCGCGCGACTGATCGAAGTAGCCCTCCGGGTCTTCGCCGGAGCCCTTGCAGCGCTCGCAGTAGTGGCGCTCTGCTGGGGGCTGTGGGGCGGTGTAGACATCCAGGCGCCAGCCTGCATAGCGCGCACCTTGCGGCTCTTTGCCACGCTTGAAGGTGTAGTAGCCATCGTCGTGCAGGGTCGCCACCGGCTCGCAGTCGTTGCGCTCGGGGGAGGGTTGGGCGGCCAGGGCGGCGTCACGGCCCATCTGCAAATCAATAAATGTCCGCATGTCGTCAAGGTCGCCTGTACCTCCACGCGTCAAGACGTGTTGGACATATTCGACTTCGTGCCCTGGCGTCCAGCCATCAGCAATCCACGCAAGCCTGACCGTATCGCTCGGCACGCTGGCTGGCGCCTTCCCGGCAGTCTCCGCAGTCCGCAATGAATGAGGCAGATCCGGGGCAATCAATTCGCCAGTCCAATCCCCGCCGGGATTCGGGAACGTACCTCCACACCCGTCGGGTCCATTCCACTTCCAGCCGCCGTTTTCCATCTTGCACCAAGCCCCACCCATGATCGCGGGCGCGCGAGTTCCTTCTGGCGCATTTCCCGGTGACAAATTTTCCCGCCCTACTGCCGGCTTAACCTGATCTGCACCAGATGTAGCCTCCGCAGTCGCTGCCTCGGGCAGGGTGGCAGCATCCAGAGCCTTGCGCAACTCGTCGCAGTCGTCCGGGCCGAATGCGCTGAATGCTTTACCGAATTGCTTTGCCGCGTAGTAGACCCCACGGTCAAAGTCGGTGGAGTTCTGCGGGTGTCGGTTGATAAAGTCTTCGCTCAACGCGAACACCTGCCGCTGGCAGGCTTTCCACCCAAGGTGTGCCGCATCGTTGGTGACGGACTGGCCGGTGCGCTCCAGGTGGGCGGCGATACGTTTTGCCCACCAGCGAGGATCGCTGACGATCGCCCCTGGTGGCATTTCTTTTAGAAGCCACTCAGCAAGCGTCGCTGCAGTGTTGTCTTGGCTCATGTCAACCTCCTTGCTTGGCGCTCAGGACGCCGGCTACGATGGATCGGGCGGCCTCTGCGCGTGCGGCGTGGCGTGCGGCCTTTGCGCTGCCCTTGGCAGCTGCGCGCGGCTGGTCTGCCGTGCGGTGGTGGATGTCGTCGCCAGCCACGGTGCGGCCTTTGTTGGTCTGGGGTGCGTAAGGTCGCATGTCAGCCTCCTTGCTGTTGGGTGGTGTTGCGGGCGGCGTCCGTGACCGCCAGGCCGGCGGCTGTATCGCTGCGTACTGCTTCGTTGCAGTAGTGAAAGAAGCCCCAATCCATAGCGCCGTCTTTCACATGAACGAGACGCACGGAACCCGCATGGGGCTGGCAATTGCCTTGGCACGCCTCAACCCGCTCGGCTTGTGTGTTGCTCATCACTTACCTCCCATCATCAGATCGCGCACTGCGTCACGGGCTGCGGTTGCGTCGGCTTCGGTGGTCCAGACGTTGCCGTACTTGACGCGGTCTTCATCTGATGGGTGGCCTGACCATTCGGCCCTGAAGACATCGCCATCTTCTCCAATGCTCCAATACTTTGTGCCGTCAGCCGGCGCCTCCCGCAATGGCGCATTGATCTCGCGGCTGCCGACCTTGATGCGGCGAGGGGCGAGGGTGAAGTTTTCGACGGGCCTAAAGTCGTTAATGGCGGAAAGAATCGCACTATTCGAATAGTCAACGCCGCAATAAAGCACCGTCTTCCCGTCAGCGATCCAGCGCAGCACCTGGGCGTGCGAGTGTTCTTTGGTCATTTTTGTACCGAGTTCACAGCAGCTTCCAGGGCCGCAACGACCGTCTTGATTTCTTCTTCGGTGCGCCAAACGCCACGGAGAAACCGCGTATGACTACAGGACCGCGAAGACCCGTAACCATGTTCATAGTCAGCGTCCAAATACCAATAGGTCACGCCACTTTTTGGCTGTTCGCGCATCGGTTGTGGCACATGAAGCGTCAGTGCAACAAACTCAACAGGCGATGTAAGACCGACGTGGTATTGCTCGCCATCTACGAAACACGGGTCAGTTACCTCTTCCCATTGATGGCGGGAGTTTTTGCGATACCAGCACCGCATGCTGCTGTCGGAAAAGAAAAGGGCGGCCTTGTCGGCATGGGTTCGTGGTGTTGGCATCATTGCTCTCCGTTGGTAGATTGAATCCGCTCCAATAGCTCCCATGCCAAAGACTGTTCCGGCTCTGGCAGATGCTGTGCGCCAGTCTCTACCAGCAGCATCACTAGGATCTGCTCGTCTTTGGTCAGGGTTATGGAAGGCATGGGGCTATTGTGCGGATGGTTGCTTACGTGAGGCTGACTAGCTCAAAACGGTGGTTCGTTTTCTTCAAAACCGCTGTCACCCCGGGCGGAGGCGGATGGCCTCCGAGACGCTTGGCCGGCTTCGCTATCAACAGACTTCGGGATGCCACCCAACAGCTGCATGCGGTCGGCGCGAATCTCGGTGCTGTAGCGCTCTGCACCATCCTTGTCAGTCCATTTCCGCGTGCGCAACTGGCCTTCGACATAGACCTGAGAGCCCTTCTTAAGGTACTGTGCTGCCACCTCTGCTAAACGGTCGCTAAATACGATGGAGTGCCACTCGGTGGCCTCGCGCTTCTCCTTGGTCTGTTTGTCGGTCCATGTCTCGGTAGTGGCGACGCGGATGTTGCAGACTTGGCCGCCGCTCGGGAACGTGCGGGTTTCAGGGTCGCGGCCCAAATTTCCAAGGATGGTGACTCGGTTAACGCTTGCCATGTTTTTCCTATGCGCCGTGTTGATCGGCAATTTTCTTGACCATGAGGTCGAAATAAGACCGGGCGTGCCCGACCTTCTCTTTGATCCGCTCTTCTAAGGTCGCATCGCGCTCGTACAGTACGCGCGTAACCCTCAGAGCCGGATTGATGTGGTCCACATAGTGGAGGTCTGGGTTCTCGTAGCCGATCAGGTGGTCGGGCGTGTTGACTAGGCAATGCGCCACTTCTGCAAAGGGCTTGTCCCAGAGCATCATGTACGTGCGTACCTGCCACTCATAGCCCTTGTCTGTGGCAGCCTCAGACGTGGCGGGAAAGGTGGACAGCGACCACGACGACTTCGTGTCAATGATCCTGTCCGCCGCCACAATGTCTGCCTCGCCCTGCACCCACTCGTTAGAGCGCCGCTCCATGTTCTTGCGGTGGTTGGTGAAGAACACTTCGTTATAGAGCGCGATTGAGTCATCCTCGACCGCGATGCCCTTCTCCAGATACTTGGACGAGATCGATTCATCGTAGCCATAGACAAACTGCTTTGCCATCGTCTCCACGAACGTTTTGGCCCCAACGGACAGAACCTCACTTTTCAGTTTTGGCTCTGTCATCAGTACGCCGATGGAATGTGCGCGAAACTTATGCATCGGATGGCTTAGGCAGTTCGCGGCTTAGCGTCTCCTGCTGCTCCTTTGTGAAGGCAAAGCCGTCGAGCAGTTTTTGGCGCTCATAGGTGCCGCCCTTTACTGCTTCAATTGCGCGCGTCAGCCGGTCGTCGCTGATCTCCGGCTTGGTGCGGACTGCAACCTTTGGACGGATGCGCAGGCACTCGACCGTATCGCCCGCGAGCTTTGCCGTACTGGCGAACAAGGTGATTGGCTTGCCCGCCCAATCCTCAATGTAAGGGCCGTAGAGCTTCGCAATCGTCTTGCTGTTGGTGGCGTTGAGGATGAACGGTTTAACGCCTTGCAGATGCGCTACGGTGCACTCTTCTTTCTTGCCGCCAGTACCCGTGATCATCTCCCGGACCACATAGTCAATCGTGACTGTCACATCTTCGCCGGGAGGTATCCAGTACGCGCCGATGTAGTCAGGGTTTTGCAACAGCTTCCAGTGTGTTTTTTGTTCCATGGTGTTCCTATTCGCTCATCTGCAAGCGGTAGCCGGCATACAGGATGCGGAAGTATTGGATGATGGTCACAAGTACCCCAGGACGGCACCAAGAGGGGCTAGAACGACGCCAATGGAGCGCGCGATCAGCATGCCGCTGATGTCGGTAAAGCCCATTCCTACGAGCTTGACCACGTTGGCGATCCAGCCGATAGCGCCCAGCAGGGCGATGATGATTACGGCAATGTGAAACTTCATGATTTCCTTTTGTTGGTAAAAACTCATCCTATTCCCCATCCCTGACGCCAGCCTTACGCGCAGCCTTGTTCTTTGCATCTACCTGCTGCATGCGCTGGATCTGTTCTTGCGTCATGTGGACGACTGCATTGGTCTCTATGGTGTAGAGCATGAGGGTGTAGTAGGCGCGCTTTGCTAGCACCGCTTCTATGCACTTCTGATGAATGTCGTTGAATACGCCCTGCGTCCATCGCTCGCCTTCTGCCTCCGTTGCCTCGGCATCTTTGTCCGGTTGCTTAGACCAGCTAGCAATAGATGCCGCGCGAGCTGCTACGTTTGCCGCCCTTAGCTCCGGCTGCTTTGGTGGTGTGTAAGCGCTCGAAGATATGGTTTGATCCCAAGTCGCCTCCAGCCGCTCCAGCGCTTCCGTAAACACCTGGCGGATGACGTTTGCTGGCACGACTGCTGTAGTTAGTGCGTCCATTTATCCATTCCTATCTTGGCTTCGATAATTCACACACCTCTAGACAGCATCACGCCCCACAGCACAAAGAGCGCCACTGTTGCGATAGGCCATACATAGCGGTAGATGGCTAGTGCCCGGCGAGATGCAGGGCGGTGGTTCTGGCGGTGCGAGGTCATGGCTTCACTCCTGCTTTGAACTTGGCCGCCGCAAGCAGAAGGCAATCCGACCGAGATCCGGTGGATTCTTTGCATACTTCGCTTGCATAAAAGGCAGCGGCCTTGTCGAGCTTTTGCTGGTCTGCCTGACTCATGGCAAAACACAGAAATGTCCAGCCTACTAAGCCTCCCATTACGGCCGGCCAAAAGTAGCCACTCATGCGAACACCTCCACAGCCCCATAGACCAGCCCGGCAAACAGAACGCAGATAAGCACTGCCCGCACTGCCATGCCTCGCATGCTCTGGCCCACTTGGTGATAGGAGATGGCTGCACCGTACTCTGCTGACTGAGGGAACGCCTCGTTAAGCGTGCGGTGGGTTCGGCCTGTCCAGTTCGATCCTTGGCGGTAGTTCATCAGTTGTACTCCGGTGTGCAAATGGCCCAAACGGTAAGGCCGCCCTCTCTTTTCCGCTTATAAATCTCCTCAAGCGTGGCTCGACAAGAGGCTTCACTTTTGGTCCGCGTAATAAGGTTCGGGCTTGAGTTGTAGTTGCCAGAAGCAAGCAACATCCACGCGATGATTACGGGGGCCATCACTTATCCTTTCCTGCGGCCTTATCGGCCAATCGTTGTTGCTCTACTAGATGCGAGCGCCAGGTTTGG
>Ga0182211_1000484_pt1 | contig 12512 bp, 14 predicted proteins | sample G5R1MG_20_FD_129660 | JGI IMG/M metagenome (GOLD analysis project Ga0182211, IMG submission 129660) | Switchgrass phyllosphere microbial communities from Michigan, USA - G5R2_MAIN_03OCT2016_LD1 MG | ecosystem: Host-associated > Plants > Phyllosphere > Phylloplane/Leaf | place: USA: Michigan... | reverse complement strand
TCGGGCAGCTGCTGAAGCTAACTGAGCCTGAGGATACACCTCTATAGTGTATACTATAGTATGAACATCCAGGACTGTGCATACACGGCGCGGGTCGTGGGCGACTGCTGGGCCAGCACGCCTAGTCCGCTAGTGACTTGGCTTGGCGTAAACAACCCTCTCCACCCCACACAACAATCGTGCTCGCCAGCAACTCCCCCCCCCGGCTTCGTCTTGGGTGCCCCGTGGCCTCGCTCTCGCCCTCTGCTCTGCCGATACGCACACCTGCTCTCTCCCAACAGCAGTTGCCCCTGCACAACACACCAAGGAAAGGAGACATCGAGTGCCAGCGGGGCCATTACGTTCCCACCGCATGCAGCTCCGAGCTCCTTTCACCCCCGACCCCGACCCACCCTCGCTAACCGCCTCATGGGCCAACGGCCTGCACAGTAATGGCTTAATGGGTTCCACCCTGTTCTTCCCTCTGACCGTCCACTGCCACCACCACTACCACCACCGCCGCGTACGGTGAAATCCCGAACCTGCCTTGCCGCTTGCCGCACACCAACCGCCGTGACCCCGTCAACCCTCGCCTGGACGGGCTCCCATCGCCATGGACGGTCCCCCACCACCGCCCCCTCCGCATGGCGCCAACCCAAAGACCACAGGGGGTAGCCATGCTCCAGGTAACTCCGGCGGTCTGCCGCCGGGCAACTATGACATCTTCATCATCCCCCCGCATTCCGCGGGCGGTGGCTTCATATACCTTCCCAGCATGGGCGTTCAGCGCAACAGCTTCATGGCAGGCGTCGCAAGCACCATCGCCTGTATCGCCATTTGGAAGATTATCGAACCCCAGGTGAAGCAGTACACCATGCTCGTCAGTCAGACCGTCGCCTCGGGTGGCAATGGCGTTATACTCCTGGTTGCCCTTGTCGGGATCGTGGGATGGGCCATTGGACAAACCATGGGTGGCGGCCGCTTCAGCTCAACTTCGAATTCCAATGGAAGCGCCTTCGGCGGCGGCTTTGGCACCAGTCCTCAAAACGGTCCTGGCACCAACACCCCGGGCGGCGGGGCCAACTACCAGCAATCCCCACCCCCACCAAACGGCGCCTTTCCGGGTCCTGGCTCGCCCCCACCTCATGGAACATGGGGGGGCTACCGCCAGTACAGCGCCTCTCCGCCACCATCTCCGTCGCAAGACGATGAGGCTGCCCAGGCAGAAGAAGCAGAGAGGAAACAAGCGGACGAAAAGAGGAAGAAGCAGCAGCAGCAGGAAGAAGAGGAAGAAGAGCGTAAGCGAGCCGAGGAATTGAGGCGAAAGGAAGAGGAAGAACGCAGCAGAAAACGTGAGGAGGAGCTGAGGAAGCAACACGAAGAAGAGCTCAAAAGAAAGCACGAGGAGCAACTGCTCAAGAAGGAAGCAGAGCTCAAAAGGCAACACGAGGAAGAGCTCAGGAGAAAAGAGGAAGAGATCCGGAGGAAGCAGGAGGAAGAGTTCAAGAAGAAGGCTGAAGAGCTTCAGAAAAAGCAAGAAGAGGAATTCAGGAGAAGACAAGAAGAAGACGCCAGGCGCGCTGACGAACAAAGGAAGCAACGGGAGGAAGCCGAACGCCAGCGCGCCGAGCAGCAGAGGCAACAGGCGGAGGAGGAGCAAAGGCGAGCCGAGGAGCTACGTATGCAAGCGGAGGAGGAGAAGAAGAGAAAGGACGAGGAGGAACGCAAACGGGCCTGGGAGGAGCTCAAACGTGCCGAAGAGGCACGCCAAAAGAAGGAAGAGGAGGAAAAGGCCAGGGAAGAGGCTGCCAAACAAGCTCGCGCACAAGCGGAGAAGGAGAAGTGGGAGAAGATGCGCCAACGAGAGCGCGAGCAGCGCGAACGAGAAGCTCGAGAGCGTCTTGCCAAGGAGAAGGCCCGCAAGCAACAAGAGCTTCGAGAAAAGGAAGAGGCTGATCGTGAGGCTCGGGAGGCTGAAGCTCGTGCCAAGATTGAAAAGGAAATACGCGAGAAGCTGGAAGCCGAACAGCGAGCAAAAGCTGCCGAAGAGGCGGCACAAAAGGCCGCCCAAGAGAAGATGGCTGCCGAAGCGGCCATGGCAAAGGCCAAGGCTGAGGCTGAAGCCGCTGCAGCCAAAGCAAGGACCGATGCCGAGCGTGCTGAACGGCTCAAGGCTGCTCGCGAACGAGCCCAGAAGGATCGAGAGGCCCGTCTCAAGGCGGAGGCCGAGAAGATCAAGGCGGAAGCTGCTGCTGCCGCCGCCGCCGCCGCCGTTCCAGAACTCACAGCAGGTCGTCGTTCAACCACATACGGCGGCATTGGTGGCGGTGAACGCCTCGATCCCTATGCTGGCATCAGGCAACCCTCCGTCACCCCTTCGACCGCTGCTTCCGTCACCGCTTCCGTCACATCGACCCAATCTTCGCCCATCAAGGCTACTGTGCAACCCAAGAAGAACTACGAGCGACCTTCCGCAAAGTCCTATCTCGGCACCGAGGACGCGGGCGCCTTTCGGCCCTACGAAAACAGCTCCCGGCCTGGCCCAGCGCGATCGCATGTCTCATCGCAGTACTCCGAGTCTTCCTATGCTCCGTCACAGTCGACAGCTCGGACAACACCTCCAGCCTCTCAGCGCGGTCCATACTCCACAACCGATCCCAACAAGATCGTGATCAAGGCGGTGTATCTCTTCAACGATCTTTTCCCCAAGCCCGTAGCACAGTTGATGTCCAATGTTGGCAAGGTGACGGATGGTCTGATCTTGAAGATACAGTCCGAAGGCTTATTCATCGACGACGATGTCCGAGGCATACCTCAGCGCGAATGGGACATCAAGGCCTGGACGTTGAAGATGGTCGAAGTAAGCATGACGCTGTGTTGGTAGCGGTTGCAGATGCTAACAAGAAACGCTAGACCGGCCAGCAGCCCGCCAAACAGCTGCATATTCTACGCGCTTCCGTCCGCGATCCCGATGGCAAAAAATACGTCTTCCTTATCGAGGAGTCTGAAAGCTGGAAATTGGCCAGTGGCCTACAGCGCCTGCGCAAGGGAAGTCAGGTCAGGAGTCTGCAGAGTAGTCAGTTGGCGCCAAACGAGGTGGCAAGAATACTCAATGCCGTGCCGCCGCTGGGGTGAAGATTGACACGTACCATTTCTACCGAACCCATCCCGAACCAAAGAAGACAGAAGTTGTTGTTAAGAGAATCCAATGGGTGCAGGTTCAGCAGCGACGAAGGGGGGGGGGGGCGCTGCTGCTGCTGTTTGCTACAATGCATTCCGCCACCCTGTACCATTTTCCGGTGCGACACAACCAAGCGAAGCGAAGCATTCCTACCAGCGAAACATGTACTCGTCGTTATTACTATTATTTGAATAACACAATAGGTAGCTTTCTTGCGGCATCAGCGACGGCGTTTCAACTCGGTCTTTCATTTGCGGGTCGGGTTTGTACATAGCTAGCAGTCCATAGTACGTTGGTTTTCTACCATCTATCCACCACATGCCTGTCTCGTGTGCTACAAAGTTCAGACTTGCATCATTTCCCCCCTCATGCCTAAGACCTGGACGGAGTACATATACGTACGTACCAAGGATTGCTACCAGAATCTATCTAGCGGGTACCTGGGCAAACTCTCTCAACGAAGTCTTCTACCATGGCAACAGCGAGGGGCTTAGGTACTTTGCCATCTGCTCCGTTGAAGAATCGACACAGTAGCGTAGATGCGCCCGTCGCAAGCAAGGAACAGCGAGACCAGAGCCGTGGAAATGTGCTATCTATCATGCCATGTTCCATGGTATCGAGCCACTTGATCTTCTTACTTTGCGGATCGCACTTGGACTGTGCTAACGGAGAGAGAGAGAGAGAGAGAGAAAGAGGGTCGTGAACTGCATTAGGTCTCTGATCCGATGGGAACCGGTTTTCCAGGGTCAAGGCAGTATCTATTTATTCTATTTATCTTATTTATTTATTTTATTTTATTTTTTACTTGTCATTTTGGCTCTCATCGAGGCAAATTGCCAGCGCGGCCATGAGCGCCATGTCGACCCCCGGCGCAATCTCCACACCATACGTCTGCTGGCCAAACAAGACGTCTCTGCCGCTGAGAAGCTTGCGGTTGATGCGAGCGACGACGACACCTACACGCGCGGTCAGCATTTTGGCGAGAGCAACGCAAAACGTCGCGAAAAGAGGAAAAACATGGTGTGTGTGTGTCTTTCGTACCCCCTTGCGCTTCGTCAACAATGTCCGCCGTGGTATCAAGCCAATTGCCCCGCATCGTCAGCGTCTCCTGGCTCCCGTTCTGCGAGGTGAAGGTTGCCGTTGCTTTGCTTCCTATTACTACGACCAGGGCACGTCAGCCTTCCATGCGATGGGTGAAGCCATGCAAAAACAAACAAAAACAAAAAAAAAACGGACATTGAAAACTGCTCTTGACCTCCATAATCTTCTGGCCACTTGGGTTTTCCACCGCAAACGTCTTATGGAGATGGAGATGCTCTTTTACGATGCTGAAGAGATGAACGCCCGCCATATCCGACACCTTTTTGCGCCCGGACATGGACAGGAGCTTGCCTTGCACCTGGAGGATCGGGGTGCCCTTGGCGAGCTTGACTGCGCTTATCCGTCAGTCAATTTTCCCCGCATGAGTGGCAGAGAGAAGAGGGGGGCAAACCCCGGGCGTACTGCTGAACGAGTCACCGGTGAGAGAGAGCACCTTTTCTTTCAGGACAATGGCTTCGGGCGCTGTTGCAAAGAATTGCGGGAACACGCCAATAGGCCGAGGGACGGGCGCAAGGATAGCAGCCATGATGTTGGGGTGGTTGCGTATATATTTGCAATGGCACGAGGATGGAGACGCAGAGTGAACACCGAGTTGGGGAGGTTGGCGATTCTCGGTAGTTTGTACATAGCGGGGGTTTGGTTGTTTCCGCGTAAGCCCCGCAAACATTAGGGCAGCGAGGTCATGTTCGCAGCTGAACGCTGTAGCCCGGAGCATGGAAGCCTTAGCCACGAACACTACCCAGGCCCGGAGACCACATCATACGTCACCCCTAGCCTGGTACCATGACTGTTATTGGAGTAAGTATAATGCACACTTCACACGGTGGTGTTGATTCAGTACCATAGACTTGGAAGAATTGGATAGATTCTGATCGCTTGATGCGCGATAACACCACTACAGAAAGGTACGTGGAAGGTCTGTAGATAGCACACGTAAAGTGGCCCCCGGAGCATCTTTTTCTTTTTTAAAAAAAGAGCCACGGACAGAGGCTAGATTCGAAATCAATATAAACAGACACAAAGGTCTTCATGCATGTCATGAGCACATCGCAACGTTGTAGCGACGACAAGAAATATCATGTACAGATTGAGCGACAACCACTCAAACATTCTCCGTAAATCGAGAGCTTCGCGAGCCGTCTGCAGAAGCCAAGCTACGGCCTAGAGAGCCCCCACGGGGAGACCCCCTATTGGGGGTCTGTGGTGGACTCAAGTATGTGAGATCCGCAAATGGATTCTCGTCAGGATATCGAACAACAGGTGTCCTGGCGGGGCCGGGTCTGATGTTCATCGGACCTGATTCCCGTGTTGTATATATGTGTCCAGCTTCTTTCTCAAACTCCTTCGTCTTGCCAGGGCTGCCATAAACGCCCCTTTCCTTCTCGTCTGGGTAGAAGGACGCCTCGGAAGGGTGGAGACGACTGGCGAACTGTTCCGAAGTCATGCCTTCACTGAAGATGGAGGGAAGCTTGCGGCCGGACACTTTTTGAAACCCTCGTTCGCCACCGCTGAAGGTGGTCTCTACAGTAGATCTCGACACGGTGGAGAAGCGGCTCAGAAAAGACGACGGCATAGCGTTGCTAGAAGGAGGCACTTGTCTCATGCTTTGCTTGCTGTCGATGCTGGGATGCTCCTCGCCAATTAGTTGCAGAGCACCCCCCCTCTTGTCTTTGTGACGTCGAATGAGGATGAGTATGATAGCCAGGAGGAATGCTGCACCGGCAAGACTTCCAATGACGCTGCCGACAACTTTTGGTGTCTTGAGCGACGGCGCATGGACACCGCCGCCGACGTGGGCGTTGATAGAAGCCCCTGTCGTGGCAGCCGTGGGTGCCACTGTATATGCGGGCCCGTCACTGCCGCCTGCAGCAACAACAGGAGAAAGCGTAGAGGATGCTGTGTCTGAAGTGGTGGCTATGCTTTCAGCACCTGCCGCGGAACTTGAGGCAAGGCTGTAGGATGGGTATAGCTCGGAGGGTGCAGCTATGCTGCGCTGCGACGGGAGTGAGGAAGTGGAAAGCAGTAGTGATGATGGGACGTCAGAGATGGCAGACGGCTGTGATGTCGAGCTGAAGGGGGGAAGTGGGTTTTGGGAAACGCGACTTTGGGGCGTGGTAGGTGCTGGGACAGCAAGGGGGGCGGCGGTGCTGCCTACCGCTTGGGCGGCAGCAACGTCCGAAGGCCATGGGTAGGGCACAACACTCGGGTCCCTCAAGTTGGTTGGAAAGGATGGGACAGCGGGCACCGAGGGCAAGAGAGGGTCGGATGCGGAGAGTAGCGAAGAGAGCGGGTGAGCCGAGGGCGTGACTGGTGGTGTGGGTGCGTGGGTGTCGTGTGCAAGCAGGCTGGCATTGGCGGAAATGGTGGCTACCACGTGGACTTTGACAGTGACTGCTGTGGGAGAAGCGACGGGAGCGGCCCGACGACGATGGAAGAAGCGATGGTCCTTGGCCATGGCGTCTCTGCGCTGGCGGGGCTATTGCGAGTTGCACAGCAACGATGGTTGGAGGGTACTGGTGGCGACGGCGATGTCGGAGCGAGACATGGGGCCCAAAGGAGCGTAGTGGTGGTGGCAGACGCAGACAAGGTGAAGGAGGGAGGGGCCGAGTGGTCCAGTCAATGGATGGGACGAGGGAAGGTTGCGTGGAGCGTGGGTGTCGGGTGTCGGGTGTCGAAGTCGGGCCAAGGAACGGACGCCAGTGGATGGCTGGGCAAAGGAGTGTGAAGGGGTGAGTGGTGGCGTTGGGCGGCACGAAACGAGTGGCGATGGATGCTGGCCGCGCGCGAGGGCGAGGGCGGCGAGGGCGAGTCGCAGTGAAGGACGGGCACAGGCACGGCGGCAACAGGAACGCGAACAACGCAGGAACAACGGGCCGTCTGGGCACGTCCGATGATTGGCCCAGGCGGCGAGCGAGATTGGATCCGTAATCCGTACTCGGTAATTCGAAAGCAGCGCGTTGCCAAGCCATGACTAAGCAGCCCGCAGGGATGCCCCGGCTTGTAGTCATCTGTATGAACATACTACAATGTACCTACAATGTACTATGGGAGACGAGAATCCTACTCTCCTCTGCGTTCCTATCTACACGCAACGTCCTGCTAGGCAGCAAGAAAGAAACCAGCATAGGATTCGCTACGAGGCTAAACACCATCCCCGGGCAAAGCAACATGCCTCCGCCAGATGCACCCCCCACGGCCCTGTCGTCGCAGGATCCTCGCTCTTCGTCTACGCAATCCCTCGCCCCCAACGCCGCCCTGGACAATCCCGCCGGCCGGCGTCGCCTACTCCTCGTGTACATCCATGGCTTCATGGGCAACGAGTCCAGCTTCAGAAGCTTCCCGGCCCACGTCCACAATCTCATCACCCTCACCCTTGCCGAAACCCACATTGTCCATACCAAGATCTACCCTCGATATCGATCACGGAATGCTCTCGAAATGGCCCGTGATGAATTTTCCACTTGGTCAGACGCACGCCATGCTTGCCACGCGCCCAGCTGACACACAGGAGGCTGGCCCCGCACGAAGATCCATGGACTCATGTCCTTCTACTCGGCCATTCCATGGGCGGTCTCCTGGCGGCTGAGATTGCCCTGGTCTTTCGTCACCGCATCATCGGCATCGTCAACTTTGATGTCCCGTTCCTAGGCATGCATCCTGGTATCGTGAAGGTTGGCCTGGGCAGTCTTTTCAGCCCAGCGCCGCCACCCCAAGATAGCATTGTCCCGGGACTGGACACCAGCAAGAAACCGACAAGAATCAACACCCTCTTCAACCCACACCCGTCTGACCCGAACTACAATCCCTCCTTTTCCAACGATGTGCAACTACCGTTGAGGAAAGGATGGGACAACACGTTGCATTGGTTGACGAAGCACTACCACGATGGCTTACGACAAGCAACCAAAGGACTCGTCAAGTCCCACCTCGAGTTTGGCGGCGCCATGGCAGATTACCGGGAACTCACCGAACGGTACGCAAAGATTCGTGCGCTGGAAGAAGAGGACGATGAGAAGCGGTCAGCGGTATTCCCTACCGTGCGCCCTGTGCCCAGAGTACGTTTTGTCAATTATTACACCGCGAGTACTGGACGACCCAAAAAGTCCAAGTCGCCGCAATCATCCAAAGCAACAACAAGGTCGCACTCACCGTCAAGACCTCCTTCGTTGCCGAGCCATGACAGTAGCCTGCATCATCCTTCCACGGAGCCAACAGCCATAAGCCTAGACTCTCTCATCCTAGTCAGCGATTGCGATTCGGCTGTCTCATCGGAAGCCGAGATGGCCCGCGTCCATCCGTACCCTACCGCTGATAGCCCGCGAAACTCGAGCGATGCTGGGCAACGACAAAAAGACGGCGATGCTAGTAACTCAAAAAGGCCTGTCACAGCAATCGAAGCGGGGCAGCGCCATGCAGCAGGACCAGAAGATGCCCCAAACTTGCCGGTAGTCCCTCCCATCCCGCAAGAACCACCGTTTGTGGACCTCTTGCACGTGACCAATAAAACTGCGCGGAAGGCGGCCGAGAAAAAGCACGCCCTGGCTCTCCAAGAGTACCAGAAAGCTGTCAAGGTGCGCAATAACGTCATCAACGAGCGGTCCAGATTAGAAGAAAAATGGGAGAAGCAACAGGAGCAGGGTCGGGCTGAGCGGAAACAGAGACAGGCGGAAGCCGAAATGAGGAATGCAGAGGCTCGGCAACGAAGAAGCGAGGCGGATCAGAGAGAGAAAGAAGCAGCGAGTAGGATGACAGACGAGGAAAAGAAGGTAGCGGCGGCCGATCATCAGTCACCTTTGACTCTAGCGGGCGTCAGCTCTCGTCTCGAGGAGCATCTTGGCGCCGTAGATTTAGGCGCCTCGGATACGGCCCGGCTGCGCTCTCCTCGCAGTGCTCTCCTGAGACAAGCCAGTCCTGCGACAACGCCCTCCGCGGATCGCGATACGCCTGCAACGCCGAAGAAACTCAGAAGGTTTTGCCTCGTACCAGCCAAGGATTCCCAAGGGAAGGATGACCCTACCTGGATAAGAGTATTCATGGAAGGGGTTGATGAAGTCACAGCCCACACAACCCTGTTTTTTGTCAATGAGACATATGAACGATTAGTAGGGGATGTGAGTGCGAGAATCGAAGACTGGGTCAGAGAGGCTGACAGTGTTCGTCTCGTCAGGGAGCTTTCGGGAATGGAGTAGCCATCCTCGTCGTCATCATCATCATCGTGTTATTTCTTTCCCATAGGGAACCTTGCAAAACTCTCGATGCATCCTTTCCCCCCCTCCTATGACCTGATCATTCCCAATTTCATGAGAATATTCCTTTGTGGGCTGGAAGCTTCACCCCGCGATCTCGTCGACCCTACTCTTTTCACAACCCGCCAACCCCTCCAACCAACCGCCAAAACCCACACCACCGTACCAGCCCCGTGACCCCAACCCATTCTCGACCCTCCCCACACAAGCCCCGCCCCAGCCCAGCCGATCCCCAGCGTCGCAAGCAACCACACCACCCTTTCCGAGCCCCGAATCGCCTCGTTAAATTTCGCCGCGAACGGAACACGAACCTGTGTCGCATCGTTCCAAAAGGCGGCCATGTGCGTGTGGGAGGCGGACAGTAGAACGGCATTGACGAGGGCGGCCGCGAGGACGAGGGTCGCGGTGGCGGTGGCGTAGCTCGGCAGGAAGAGCAGCGCAGTGGAGCTTACAAAGGATAGGAGGAGCTACGAGGTGCATTGCGCATTTCGCTCGGGTCAGCATGGATCCCGTGGGCCGATGGGTGGGTGGATGGGAGCGTGCGTTTGGGGAAGGCTTGCTGGCTTGCTGGCTTGCTTGCTTGCGTACCGTCGCCGTCGCACTCGCTTGCGTGCTTCGTGTCCTGGCGAGACGATGCGCCGCCGTGGCGGACCATTCGGCGGCGATTTCGCTTTGTTTCTCATACGCTTGGAGACGTAGGATGTTTTGAGCGGAAAGGTACAGTCCATATGCCGACAGCCTGTACCAACGGCATCAGCGTTGAACGGTTCCATGCTTAGCAGGGGGGGAAGGAGAAGTGCAAGCATGGCCTCTTACACCGAGCTAAAGAGTAGCTGGAGGACATATTCCTCCGAGGCAAGCAGATCTGTCATTACTTGTATATTCACCAAAGTGGGTTGGAAGAGGTCTATGTACAACCACCCAGGCGTCGTGAAGGGTGGGTGGGGGGGGGGACCAAGGAGAGGGTCGCGAGAACGACGTCATCATTCCAAAGATAATCTTCACATATACAGGATGTACAAGACACTGTACATACTTTACTGGGTGCCATGCGTCGAGATCAACCGGTACGTGAATCAAGTTTATATCGCTAGAAAGAGAGAGAGAGAGAGTGGCAGCTCGATTCGTAACCCTTACCCGTTGGGCTATGCCCACGAGACCGGTCGATAATCACCAGTCAACATCTATTTCGAGTCCAACCGATAAATGAAAGTCTATAAAAACGGAGACGACCCCGGAAATGCATGACTCGCTAGCAATACACAAAAATATCACATATTAGATGGTAATCAAGTTCCGACTATGCCGCTGCTAGTACACCCCAGCAAATGTATGTTTATCAACGCCAAGCTCAATGCTGATAGGATGAGCGCGTTACAGTGATGGTTGGACCATGTCCTACTTTTCTCTGAAGACCCAATGATCTTCTACCATGACAGCTGTCTTCGTCCCCGCGCCGGACGAGGAAGGGTGAACGTACGGCGTGTGTGGTGACGACCGCTTGCGGCTTGACGCAGTGTTTTTTTCTCTTCTACGGCCCGCGGATCATCGACCGGATGCGGGCGGAACGCATCTTGTTCAGACGGACGGAGAGTTGGTACTTCCTCATGACTGAATCTTTTCGCTACCATCCCATAAGTAGTTCTGCTCCAGGAACCTTGTAGCCAAAGTCCAGAATCAGCGTCCTGCCATCTTGGCTCGTGGCTACGACGCGCCTGTAATCGCTCTTGGCCGACAGAATCCAGCTTGTGGTCCAGTTCTTATAGGTGGCAAACGTCTGTCCGGTCTCGTAATCAGACACTTGGATGGATTGATCGTATGAGCCCGAAACGATGCGGCCATTAAACGCATCCAGGAAGAGCGAGCGAACCAAGCCATCGTGCTTGACTCTGCTGTGCACGAGGGTGCCGGTATTCGCATCAAATTTATAGACAACATGATCATTGCCGCCAGCAAGAACATATTTAGCATCGTCGGAGAACTCGACCGCTGCAAGACCACGATCTTCGGAGGGAAAATCCTTCTTAGCTTCGCCGGTTTCTAGATCCCATAGCTTGGCCATCCCGTCTCCGCTGGCAGAGACGAGCTTGTTACCACGAAGCTGGACAGCGTTGACAGGGCCACTATGCCCCCTGAGTGTGCGGACACAGACACCCGTCTTGCGGTCCCAAACCTTGATCATGGCATCCTTGGAACATGAGATGATGTGCTTGTCGTCTAAGCAGACGTCGAGGACACCAGCCTCGTGGCCGCGCAGGCGGTACATGGGAACGTAGTCTTCACCGGTAATGTCCCAGACGATGCAGGTGTAGTCCGATGACCCTGTGACCATGATCTCACTGTCGTACTGGAGGCATAAGATCGACGCGTCGTGATAATCGGATGGGACGCGGTAGATGTCGTCGCCGGTCTTGGTTCCATTGAGGGAGGCGTGGCTGATGACACGCTCGGATCGCTCCTCCATGGTGGGCGGCGTGTTTGCCATTGGGCGATGACTTGGACCTCCATAGACTTTGATGCACTTGTACGTCTTCAAATCCCAAACTCGAATGGTCCGGTCGCGCGATCCGGTGATGGCCTTGTTCTCGTCGAATTGACAACAGTAGACGCTATCGGTATGGCCGTTGAGGTAGATGGCAGCGGGCGTGGCGGTCTTCCACCGGTAATTGATGGCCTTCCTCGCTTGGAGCATCTTCTTCCAATTTTGTGCAGGTGCTGGGTGTGTGCCGGTCATCTTGCCCACGCCCACGCCTCCCATTTGGATGGGCGCTGGAACCACGTGCACATCGGGTTGGAATTGGCGAAGGAAGACGCTGCGCCAGACGTGGGGAGAGGAGGCATGCTGGTTCCAGCTGTGGGAGACACGTTCTGCACATACTAGCGACGCGGCATCGAGGTTGGATAGGACGGCTGTGGCAAGCTCGGCGGGAAGGCGTTGAAAGGGATCGACTGGGGTTGTTAGTACTGCGTCCTGCATGCTCCCCCGTGGGCCACACTCACTCATC